>Ga0076148_148_pt2 | contig 1612 bp, 3 predicted proteins | sample RifGroC2_FD_68169 | JGI IMG/M metagenome (GOLD analysis project Ga0076148, IMG submission 68169) | Parcubacteria (Magasanikbacteria) bacterium GW2011_GWC2_45_8 | reverse complement strand
ATGCGGACAATGCGTGCAAACGCGTCTTCTTTGGTCTTTACTTGAATAGTAGCATGCGGCAAGGGAATATGGGTAGCCGCATCAGCAATGGCACACCCAATGCGCGCTGTGCCGTAATCAATGCCTAAAATCGGGTACATAATTAAAATTTACGTTTTAATAAATTATTTCCTCAATTTCTTCTGATTCTTACCCTTCAAAATCGCCCATGTGATCGCGAAGATTTTCCCGTTTCAATCCTTTCAACTTCTTGTACTCGGAAGGAGTAACGCCAAAAGTCGCTTTTGATATTTCGGTTGTTAGAATTTCATATTCTCTGTCTTTTTCAGCGCCGCGTTTCTTCCATTCATCGGTTAACTCCTCTCGTATAACAAAACCACGCATTCTCTTTTCTATCCAGTCTTCCGAATAGCCTTTAAGCTTATAGAGCAATCTTGTCCGCTATAAAAAAATAAATTTCTAGGTCAACACATCCGCGCCGCGGGCGGTTACCGCTATAGTGTGTTCAAAGTGCGCGGTGAGCGAGCCGTCAATGCTCCTGATAGACCACTTGTCTTCCATTGTCTCCACCCTGTAATCCCCCAGCGTAAACATGGGTTCAATCGCAATTACCATGCCCTCTTTCAACACCACCGTCGCCAAGCGCTTGTCTAAATAGTTTGGAATGCGCGGATCCTCATGCACTTCATATCCCACACCATGCCCCACCAAATCGCGCACAATCCCCACCCCCTGCTTTTTGGCATACGTTTCTATGGAACTGCTCACCTCGCCAACTGTTACTCCCGCTTTCACTTTTTTTATGGCAATATCCAACGCCTTTTTAGTTACTTTTAAAAGCCTCTCTGCTTCTTTTGTAATCCGCCCCACACCAACAGAAATTGCCGTATCGGTATAAAACCCGCGCGTTAGATGAACGAACCGCTTTTCTTTTGCGCGCAATTCTTTTGCCGGCCACTCCATGCCAATGTCTATTCCAATGAGGTCTCCCTCGTGCAAGGTACGGGCAGGCAAAGCCGGCGCATGCACCAAAATATCATTCACAGATGTGCACAAAGCAGTAGGAAATGGCGGCGCGCCATGCTCCGTGCCATAACCTATAAACGACGGCCTACCGCCGCATTCTTTAATCAACTTCTGTGCCTCTGCTTCCAAATCCTCTGTTGTAGTGCCGGGTTTCTTTGCCATATCGCCCAAATGCCACAAAATGCGATGCATGTGAGCCCCACCCTCTCGTATGAGCTCAATCTCTTCCGGTGTTTTTATCGTAATCCCTGTGTTCATATGTACTTTTTGGTATAAATTAGTTATACTATGGATATTGTATGGATGATTTGCTCGCCCTCAAACAACTCAACAAACAAGAGAACCGTAAACTCATCGCACTCGTTTTGTGGGCTTTTTTGATGACGTTTTCACTTGCACGGCTTATTGTTTATCTCATTGTTGCCAATGTCCTGCCAAATTTCTTTTTGGAAGTTCGCGACGTACATATACACCATTTCAGCTACGGGGTGGTCATTCTCTGCGTGGTGGGTTTCTATCTTCTTTTAGGTCAGCATTCAAAAAAAAATATGCGTTTTGTCGCGCTCTGGTACGGCTTGGGTCTTGG
>Ga0076148_148_pt1 | contig 3787 bp, 5 predicted proteins | sample RifGroC2_FD_68169 | JGI IMG/M metagenome (GOLD analysis project Ga0076148, IMG submission 68169) | Parcubacteria (Magasanikbacteria) bacterium GW2011_GWC2_45_8 | reverse complement strand
GGTCTTGGTCTCACCTTTGACGAGTTCGGCATGTGGGTGAGGCTTGAAGACAATTACTGGATCCGCCAGAGTTACGACGCGGTTGTGGTGGTTGCGCTCATACTTCTTAACATCGCGTACTTCAAACCGTTCATCAAAATCGCCTATGAAACATTATATTCAAAGCCCAAGACGCTCATCAAAAAAACAAAAGACAAAAGAACGAAAAAAAATTACTCAAGCGCCTCCTGAATCCTTCTAAATACCACATCCTCTAAAGCGTCCGCTTCTATGATTCGGAGGATGTTTTTTTCTGCAAAAAAATCAATAATCGGCTGTTGCACGGATCTCCCTTGTGTTTTAAATCGCGCCCGTACCACCTCCGGCGCGTCATCCGCACGCTGGACAATCTTTCCTCCGCAGACAAGGCAGATATCGCTGTTCACTCTTTCCGGATAAATAGCGGCGCACGATTCACATACGCGCCGCGAAGAAATTCTTCGTATCAGCTCTTCTTCATTGACTTCGAGATACAGCGCGCGCACCTGTTCCCACAGATGTTCCACACGAAAAAATTTTTCAAATTCCGCCGCTTGAGAAGCGTTTCTGATAGCGCCGTCAAGCACTACGCCTCCATGTGTTTCCAATGCTTCCTTGATGGCGCGAAATGCTAAACGGAAAATGAGCCAATCGGCACTTAGGTGCCCTTCTGCGGTACTGGTCTGCGCTTCTTTAAGTTCTTCAGGATCAGAATCTTTTGCTTGTAAAAGCGCACGCAAAAGATCCCCTGTAGAGAGGTGCTTCCACTTATACAGAACCGCAAGGTGTTTTGCCTGCGTTCCCTTGCCGGAACCCGGCGGACCCATGAGAATTACAATCGGTTTTGCATGATACATACGCTACTATTTTACCTAAATTTTGAAGCCAAAGCAAGATGATATCTAAAACGCCCCCCACAGAGGGCGTTTTTATGTTCAGAAGGCTCCTTGCCCCGCACGTTATTAATATATCTCGTAATCGTGCATGGAAACGCGAGCTTCTACTTGTTGGACAATTTCAATGACTACCGCCACTACGATCAAAAGCGATGTACCGCCAATTGCCAATGAAGTACTGCCTACAATCTGTTGTAATGACAGCGGTAATACAGCAATAGCACCCAAAAACAATGAACCTGCTAACAAAATGCGATTCATGATATAGGTGAGATATTCCGCGGTCAAACGGCCCGGACGAATACCTGGGATAAAACCACCCTGCTTCTGCAAATTTTCCGCAATTTTTTGAGGTTGGAACACAATGGCCGCGTAAAAATACGTAAACACCACCACCAACAAAAAATACACTGCTGCGTAAAAAATTTGGTTATTAAATAAATTTATGGTTGCGGATGCCGCGTTTCGCAGCCATGGAGCACTCGCGTGCGAAAAAAATTGAGCGATCATGCTCGGGAATAAAATCAAAGAAATCGCAAAAATTATAGGGATCACACCCGCCATGTTGACACGCAATGGTAAGTGTGATTGCGTGCCACCAAAAGATTTACCGCCTTGAATATGGCGCGCATAGGATACTGGAATGTTACGTTGTCCCTCGGTAATGAATACCACTCCCACAATGGTAAGAATCGCCACACCAACAAACAAAATCATGTTGAGCAATTGGCTTGAATCATACGTCAAAAGCGTTTGCTGAATACTGCTCGGCAAACCGGAAATGATACCGGCAAAAATAATAAGTGAGATACCGTTGCCTATTTTACGCTCGGAAATAAGTTCGCCTATCCACATAAGAAACATACAACCGGCAGTAATGGTAATCATAGATGTTACCAATCGCATGACGCTCAAATCGGTAATCACGCCGCGTGCGGAAGCGCGCAGAAGCATAATAGTGCCGTATCCCTGCAGAATCGCCAAAGGCACAGTCGCGTAACGCGTGTATTGATTAATCTTTTGACGGCCATGCTCCCCTTCTTTTGAAAGCGCGTCAAGCGAGGGAATAACCATTCCCAGCAACTGAAAAATAATTGACGCGGTGATATAAGGTCCAACACCGAGCATTATAACTGAAAAATTTTGCAGAGTACCCCCGGAAAAGACATTTACCAAACCCAAAATTTGGTTAGATTGAAAAAAACGACGTAAAGCCACGACGTCTACGCCAGGGATAGGAATATGCGCCAAAAGACGAAATATCACGAGCATCCCCAATACAAACAAAACATCGCGGCGCAAGTCTTTGATTTTCCAAATGTGTCCTAACCGTTCGAGCATAATGCAAAGAATTTTTTGATTGGTTGAGGTGTAAATCTTTTCGGGGCACGCGAAAATTCTGTTGAATTTTCGCTCAGTACTCGCGCCGTCGCGCTCCGTAGTCCGCTCAAAGATTTACACCTCAACCAATTTTTTCCTAAACAGTTTTGCCTCCTGCTTTCTTAATTTTATCAAGAGCGCCCTTGGATAGCAAGCACCCCTTGATTTCTAACTTCTTGGTAATCTCCCCCCTAGAGAGTATTTTCGCGCCAAACCGAGTGGTGGAGATCAATTTTTTCGCCAACAATGCTGAAGGAGTTACGGTTTCGCCTGCCGCAAATGCTTTTTCCAACTGACTGCAATTGATCACTTCCTGCTTGGTAACAAGACTTCTGAAGCCGCCCAACTTAGGCAAACTTAACAACATTGGCCGCATACCCAAACGCTTCAAACGACCTCGTCCGCTTCCTGTACGAGCTTTCTGCCCTTTCTGTCCGCGCGAACTAAACGTGCCGTGTCCTGAAGCATTGCCACGCCCCACATATTTCGCTTTACGATGTGCTTTATGATTTGGCTTAAGCGTGTGTAATGAAAGTGTCATATCAGTATAATATTAAATTGCTGAATCAGTCTTTGATTCAACAGGCGAGGCCTCCGGTGCGATTGCGACCATAGATTTCTCACGACGCACACGCAACATTTCTAACGCCTTAAAGGTAGCTTTCACATTATTAATTTTATTATTACTTCCTAACATCTTGCTCACAATATTGGGAACACCCGCCATTTGAAGCACGACACGAGTCGCGCCGCCTGCAATAATACCAGACCCTTTTGGCGCCGGTTTTAACAACAACACGGCGGATGCAAATTTTGCGTCAACGCGATGCGGAATTGTTTCATTGATAATAGGAACGGTTATCATGTGCTTTTTTGCCTGATTGACCGCTTTATTAACAGAAAACGTCACGTCAGCACCCTTGGCAACACCAAAGCCAACGCGTCCTTTTTTGTCTCCAATGACAACGCACGCGCGAAAACGCATTCTTTTTCCACCCTTGGTTACACGGGTTACGCGCGCCAAATCAATAATTTCTTGAGCAAATTCACGTTCTTCCCGTTCCCGACGGTCTCCTCTGCCGCCGCCTCTTCCACCGCGCGAAGCGCCCTGACCACCTTGACCTTTCCGGCGATCATTACCGCCAAATTGTTTTGATTGTTGTTCCATAGTCTGTTTTTATAGGGTACTTTAAAATTCTAATCCACCTTGGCGCGCTCCGTCAGCAACCGCCTTTACGCGTCCATGGTATTTATATGAATTTCTATCAAATACAGCCTTGGTAATACTCGCTTCTTTCGCTGCCGTAGCAAGTGCAAAACCAACCGCATACGCAACACGTGTCTTGCCTTTATATTCTTCTGGAACGTGCTTAGTATCTGCTGTTTTACTCATCACCCCAACCAATGTTGTTTGTTTTACGTCGTCAATCAACTGCGCGTAAATGTGTTTGAGACTGCGAAATACAGACAAGCGCGGACGAATTGCCGTACCT
>Ga0076148_143_pt1 | contig 5188 bp, 4 predicted proteins | sample RifGroC2_FD_68169 | JGI IMG/M metagenome (GOLD analysis project Ga0076148, IMG submission 68169) | Parcubacteria (Magasanikbacteria) bacterium GW2011_GWC2_45_8 | reverse complement strand
TAGCGGCATTGGAGTACGTCCGGCAAAACAGCCAAAAATTGCATGCTGATAGCATCGCCATGAGAGAGATAACCGCGCGACTACAGGCGATTCGCGCCTCCCTGTCTGACGAATTGAACGATGCTTTCCACAACGCGTCATGGTACTACGAAGGCCATTCAAAAAAGAATATGGGGAGCGAAGGGCTCTCGCGTCTCGCGTCAGATGTTGCCGAATCAATTTATAGCAAATCACCTTATGTGAATAGCGAACTCGTTAATCGCAATTCACTTTCTACCAATGCAGCTAAAGCACAGCGTGAATTGCTTCCCGCCATGCTTACCAACGCTGATCGCCAGAATTTGGGGTACACGACGTTTTCAGCGGATGCCGGACTTCATCATACGGTAGTACGAGCCCTAGGACTGCATCACGAGGTAAAAGGAGTTTGGAGATTCACCAGCCCAAGCGGCACACCCAGCAGTGAATCGATGGTTGGGGTTTGGGATGCGGCAATAGCGCTTGTTATTGGTTCTGACAGGATCGTTGAATTGTCTGAGCTTTACGATGTGTGGTCAAAACCGCCTTTTGGTGTCAAAGCTGGCCTTCTGCCAATATTCGCGCTCGCATTTTTCATTGCTCATCGTAATCAGCTTGCGTTATATGTTGAAGGTATTTTCACTCCAGATGTTACTGAAGCTCACATTGATGAGTGGTTGCAAGATCCAACGCGCATTGGCTGGAGGTACGTCCGTATCGAGGCTACAGAGCGAAAGATGCTGGAAGCTCTATCAGCTGCACTTAGTCAACGACTAGGTACAGCAGTGGCTGCCGACGCGCTTGATTCGGCGAGGGCACTTGTATCGCTAGTATATCAATTGCCTCAGTGGACAAGACGTACAGATAGTCTGTCCAATGAAGCCAAAAACGTTCGTCGTCTGTTGTTGCATGCTTCAGATCCTCATAAGGTGCTATTTGCTGATTTGCCCCTAGTTCTTAATACTCGAAAGCCTGCAGAGTTGGCAAAGATAATTGCTACCATTATTGGTGAATTAACTGAGGCTTTTGAGTCTCGTTTGCGGAAGGTTGAGAAGCGACTTTTCGACGCTCTTGATCATCAGGGCGAGTTGAGCCGATTGAATGTCCGAGGTAAGACGGTAGCAGGCGTAGGAGCCGATTTTAAGCTTGACGCATTTGCAACTCGGTTTACCGACTACACTGGTTCACTTGAGGATATTGAAGGTTTGCTAATGCTAGCGATAGGAAAGCCTAGCAAGGATTGGACTGATCACGAGATTGATGCTGGCGAAGTTCAATTGTTGTCTTGGGCAATGGAGTTCAGGAGACTGGAATCGTTGGCTCAGGTTCGTGGTCGGCCGGCAACACGGCGCGCCATTGGAGTGGTATTCGGCTCCAAGAGAACTGTAACAGGGACGTTCGATGTCTCTGAGAGCGATAGTCTTGCTATCCAAACGCTTGCTAACGAATTGCTGGCCAAGTTGGCAACCGGAAGTTTGAAGCGTGAAATATTCCTTGCTGCAATCGCCGAGGTAGGCGCCAATATATTCGAGAATCTGAACGCTGAACAAGGAGTCTCTGGCCATGAATGAGCATCACGTCCTGGGTTTGTCCGGAGGGAAAGATAGTGCAGCGTTGGCAATATTTATGCGTCAAAAATACCCGCATTTGAATATGCGATATTTTTTCACTGATACCGGAAAGGAATTGCCTGAAGTCTATGACTTTCTGGCGAAGCTTGAGGGGTTTCTAGGTAAGAAGATCGAGCGCCTCAATTCTCAGCGTGATTTTGATTTTTGGCTCAGAGAATATGGGAATTTCTTACCAAGCCCTAAAACACGTTGGTGTACGCGCCAGCTGAAGCTTTTGCCTTTTAAAAATTGGATTCGCCCTTGGCTAGACCGTGGCGACAGGGTTTATAGCTATGTTGCCATTAGAGCTGATGAAGACCATCGAGAAGGACTAATATCTCAACATCAAAACCTAGAAGTTAAATTACCATTTCGTGAACACGGGGTTGATAAGCCTGGAGTGTATGATTTGCTAGATGCTTCTGGTGTTGGCATGCCGAAATATTATGAATGGCGTTCTCGTAGTGGCTGTACATTTTGTTTCTTTCAACAGAAGATAGAGTGGGCTCGGCTTCTTCAAAAACATCCAGGCGAGTTTGAAAAAGCGAAGGCATATGAAAAGACGGCCCTTGAGAGCGGCTCCCCTTTTACATGGACACAAGGAGAGTCACTAGCAGAACTGGAGCAACCAGAACGTATTGCTGAGATTCATGCTGATTTTGAAGTCAGGAAGCAGCGTGAACTCGCGCGAATTAGGGTAAACCCACTGCGCCCCCAAACACTTCAGCCCATTGATATTGACGACCTTTACTTGGTAGAGGAGGGCGGAGGAGCCTGTTTGGTTTGTCATAAATGAAGTCTTGGTGTGTCGAATTTGTCGGTTTTGCTGCTTGTTAGTGAATTTCGTATGAAGGACAATGTTAGTCGGACGGAGGATATTCATGCATCGACAAAATTGGTGTTGCAACGTAGAGAACGTATGTGGAGTTGTAGAAGAGGCCCTTGTGCCGCTGTGCTTTTCCCCTTCGCTTGGAGTAATCAGCCGGGAATTCGAGAGTGTTTAAGATATCCGCGCGAACCGTCCTGGAGCTTGGAGCTGAACTTATAAGTTCAGACACTATTGCGTTCTATGAGTTGATAAAGAATGCATTTGATGCCAGGTCTAAGAATGGCGTTGAGGTCAGATTCAAAATCGTTCTACGTCGAAATAGCTATTTGCGCATTAGCCATAAAGCGACATCAATTTCTGCCTCGGAAAATTACAAAAATGGGTCTCGTAAAGAGCGAGCGGACGCAGTAGCGCAACTCGTGGAGTTGACCATTTCTCAACTCGATTCAGCGGCAGGATCTGAATTAGTGCGCGCGTTCCAAGATGGCCTTGGAACACCGAAAGAGATCGAGGTTTTCTTGAAGAATCTTGATGCGAGTTATAGGCTTCTTAATACAATTGAAATTGCCGATACGGGTTCTGGCATGTCACTTGAGGAGCTGAAAAAGAATTACTTGGTCATCGGCACGCCATCTAGAAAGCGAGAAGTCGATCAGGCGATTAGGGCAAAGAGTGTTAAGGCGCCGTACCTTGGGGAAAAGGGTATTGGCCGTTTGTCTGCTATGCGGCTTGGCGAACACTTGAAGTTGGAGACTGCAAGGCAGAACGATTCTTTGATGAATCGGCTGGAAATTGACTGGCGCGAATTCTCGAATCTAGATGCGATGATAGAGGATGTGCCAGTTGAGGCTTCTGTTGAGGGGCAGAAACCAACTCCTACTTGGTCTGGCACGGTTCTCACCATTAGTGACCTCTCTGAGGATTGGACAGAGAGCCGCTTGAAGATGTACGCAGACTTTGATTTCGCTCGCATTACTGATCCCTTTGTTGATCAGAAAAACAAACCGCGTATCGCGCTAATTTGGAATGGCAGTCGCGTTAACATTCCGTGGATGGACAAGCATCTGCTGGAACATGCTCATGCCGGATTCAAGGGCTCATATCGTATAGTCGACGGTGAGCCTGTTTTGCGCATCACGCTAGAAGCCTTTGACCTTGGCTTTCCTCACCCACATGAGGTTGATGTAACGACCCTAACTTTGCCCGATATTGAGGGCGCAGTTATTGGAGTTTCTGAAGCTTTCCCGGTTACGGCATTGAACACGGTTGGCGAATTTGATTTCCAGGCTTACTGGTACAACCGGCAGCGCTTAGGACGGATAGACTCTATTGGGGATCAGCGAGCCGTCCGTGAACTTCAGAAAAAATGGTCAGGCATTCTATTGTTTCGTGATGGATTCCGAGTCTTTCCTTACGGCGATGACGATGACGACTGGCTGGGACTTGATCGCCGCGCAATGGGACGTTCTGGTTATACTCTCAACAAAATGCAGTTTGTCGGCCGCATCAATATTACTCGCACCAACAATCCTCAACTCCTGGATCAGACGAATCGCGAAGGCCTTCGCTCAACACCTGAGCAGCAGGTGTTCATCACCTTGCTTCAGCATGTCATTCAGGTACTGTTTTGGGACTTCATCAAAGATGTTGATAGGCGACACAAGCAACAGCCTCTTGACTTGGGTGACGTGAAGTCGGAAGTCGTCAAACTTGAGTCACGCGCCAAAGTTGCTCTTAATCGGGTTCGCAAGATATTGCCAAAGGGGCATGAGGATGCCGTGGATGAGTTGCAACAGGCTTTTGTCGAGTTCCAAGACTTGGCTGCAAGAGCACAGCAACGTATTGAGGAGGTGGAGGCTGACGGGCGGCAGATGGTTCAGATGGCAGGTGTCGGCCTTATGGTTGAAGTTGTAGCTCACGAATTAGCACGTGCGTCCGAAAGTGCACTTGAAGCAATCGAAGCCCTTCGTGGAAAAGAAATGCCGCCGGAAGTGCGCAGCAAGCTAGATACGCTACGCACTGAAATGAAAAGCGTGTCTAAGCGGCTTAGCGTCCTTGATCAACTTAGTGTATCTGGACGGCAGCGCTCCGAGGTATTTGATCTTGGAGAACTGATACAGGAGATCGAAATTGGCCATGCAGCGCAGTTCAGGCGACATGGCGTGAAATTTAACTTCAAGCCACCTAGCTCTCCTGTTCGGATACGTGTAGTGAAGGGAATGCTGATTCAAATATTTGAGAATCTGATTTCTAATTCCATGTATTGGATGGAAATGCGCGCTTCGCGCGAAAGCAGATACGTTCCGACAATATCTATAAAAATAGAGGCTGACCCGGTAGTAATCCATTTTAGCGATAACGGTCGTGGTATTGCTATTGAGAATCAGGAAAAAGTGTTCCGACCTTTCTGGTCGCTAAAAGAAAAAAGCAAGAGAAGAGGGTTGGGACTTTATATTGCTCGAGAGAATGCCACTTACATGGGTGGACGCCTAGCACTCTCGCCAAAAGTGGACTCGGATACAAAGCGTCTTCATGAGTTCGTAATTGAGCTGCCCGAAGGAGCGTCAGTCAAATGAATCTCAATGAATTGCTTTTTGAACGCAAACTGACAACCGCGCTTATTGTTGACGATGGTTATGACGAGATACCAAAGGCGCAGGATTTGGTTAAACAAGGCGCGGCGTGGGAAAATTTCTTCGCTGATGTTGATGAGGGCGTCGGCGCCGATTTC
>Ga0076148_115_pt2 | contig 5370 bp, 5 predicted proteins | sample RifGroC2_FD_68169 | JGI IMG/M metagenome (GOLD analysis project Ga0076148, IMG submission 68169) | Parcubacteria (Magasanikbacteria) bacterium GW2011_GWC2_45_8 | reverse complement strand
TCCTTTATCTTTTCTAAAATTATTTCTTCTATCTGTTCATTCTTTACTTCTTTCTCCGGAAAAGAAAATACTTGCCATGCCTTTCCCCATGTTAACTTACCAAGAAGCAATGGAGCGTTACGGCACAGACCGGCCGGATATGCGCGTCAACAAAGACGATCCACATGAGTTGGCCTTCTGCTGGGTTGTTGATTTTCCTTTTTTTGAAAAAACAGAAGAAGGCGGATGGATGTTTACGCACAATCCGTTTTCCGCGCCGCAACCAGCATACAAAGAACAATTGCTCAAGAAAGAAAATATCGGCGGTATTATTGCCGCGCAATATGACATGGTGTGCAATGGATATGAAGTTGGTGGAGGAGGAATTCGCAATCACACGCCGGAGGCTTTGCGCGCGGTATTTGAAATCATGGGGCTTCCAAGCGACATTATTAATGAACGATTCGGCCACATGCTGGAAGCGCTTGAGTATGGTGCTCCGCCGCATGGAGGCATTGCATTTGGACTTGACAGGCTCGTGGCAATTTTGGCAAATGAGCCCAATATACGCGAGGTAATCGCGTTTCCCAAGACAGGCGACGCACGGGATCCTCTGATGGGTGCTCCAAGCAGTATGCCTCAAAAGGCGCTGGATGACGTGCATATAAAACTCAAAAATTAATTTTTTTAATTCATTCTCTATGCACAAAAAAGTTTTGGCGCATTTGGACAAATACAAAGTGCGCTACACGCATGTGCCGCATAAGACGGTGTATACCGCCTATGATTTGGCAAACACGCTCAAGAAAAAACTCAACGAGATTGCCAAAACGCTCGTGGTGAAGGTGGACAAGCGATATGTTCTGGTGGTGTTGCCGGCAAATGTTCGCGTTGACTTGCAAAAAGTCAAGAAAGTTTTGAAAGCGGAATCTGTACATTTGTTGCCGGAAGGCGTTATGGAGAAAATTTGGGTCTTTGCACGGCGCGGAGGTTTTGTTGGACAAGGCGCTTCTAAAAACAAAAGAGGTGATTGTAAACGCGGGAAGCTTTACCGACGCGGTGCGCATGAAAGCGAAAGATTTGCACAAATTGGAGAAGGCAACATTGGGCGATGTGAGAGATACAACGATTGCCAGATTGAAGAAAGTGGTACGGAAAGTGGCTAAAAAGGCTGTGAAAAAGACAGTGCCAAAAAAGAAGAAAGTAATTAAGAAAAAGAAATAATGTAAAAGATGTTGGTAGCAAAAATTTTGCGGGGACTACGAGCCGCGACGGCGGCGAGTCTGAGCGAAAATTCAACAGAATTTTCGCATGCCCCGAAAAGTGTTTGCTGTCAACATCTGTAAATTTTTCTCAATGTCTTACGAAATTAAGTTAGAGCAATTTTCCGGCCCGTTGGAGCTTTTGCTTCAGCTCATTGAGCGCGAGCAGATGTCCATCAACGATATTTCACTCGCGCATGTGGCAGACGAGTTTCTTGCGCATGTGAAGACTCTTGGAGAATCTCGCGTAGAGGAATTGGCGGATTTTTTGGTGATCGCGGCGCGGCTCTTGGTAATTAAATCACGGAGCCTCTTGCCTGCTTTGCCTGTAGAATTGGAAGACGGATTGAGTTTGGCTGACCAGCTCAAAATGTATAAAGAATTTGTGCGCGCCGCGGAAACGATGCAAGAAATTTTTAAACGCAAACAGGTGGGGTATTTCCGCCCCTTCACCATGGATCGGATGGAGGGAAAATTTTTTCCTCCGCAAAGTGTAACCACGTCCGTGTTGCGAGAAAGTTTTGCGGCCGTGTTGGAACGTTTAAAACCGATTATTGAGTTGCCCAAAGTGGCCATGGCGCGCGCGGTAAGCATTAGTGAATGCATAAATCATTTGCATGGTTTGCTCAAGCATGCCGAACGCGTTTCGTTTTCCCAATTTATCCAATCGGCCGAGCACAGGGTAGACGTCGTTGTTTCTTTTTTGGCGCTTTTGGAGCTTATCAAACAGCGCGTTATTACCGTCAATCAAACACACATATTTGAAGATATTACCATTGAACATTATGAACACGCACGCGCAGTGTGAAGCATTGCTTTTTGCGGCAGGCAAGCCGCTCACCGCAAAAAAAATCGCGGAATTTTTGGAGATAAAAGAAAAAGATGTGGCGTCTGTTATTGCCGCGTTGAAAAAAAAGTATGAGGAAGACGCAGAGAGCGGCGTACAGCTCGCGGATAATGGCAAGACGTATCAGCTGATGACCAAAGGATCGTGCGCGGAGGTGGTGGAGAAATACATGAAAGAGGAGATCATAGGAGAGCTAACCAGACCATCGTTGGAAACACTCACTATCATTGCGTATCGCGGACCTATTACAAAGCCAGAGTTGGAGCAGATTAGGGGAGTGAATTGCAGTTTGATTTTGCGCAATCTTGCTCTGCGGGGTCTTATAGAATCAGAGGAAGATGGGGCATTGCAACAACAAGTGTATCGCGTTACTTTGGAGTTTTTGAGATATTTGGGCATTTCCGCGCCGAATAATTTGCCGGATTATCAGAAGCTTAACAGTCATGATTTGTTGCAACAATTATTGAAGACTGAAGAACCCTCATCATCTAGCCAGTAAATTGTTTGATGTATGTATTTTCAGGCACTCGCACTCTTTATTGCTTCATTTGTTCTTGCTTTGCCCTGGTGGACAGGGTATGGGAGGAATTTTTTGGCGCGAACACCAGTAGTGAATCTTTCTGTAGCGGCGATACAGAAAAATAGAGTGGGGGTTGAACAAAAATCAGCCTCACAAGGTTTTGTGTATACAAATTTTCCCGTGTCGCCGGAGAGAGAAACACCGCATTTGGTAGGCCCTTCGTCTTTTCAAAAAGAAATTACAGCGCAAAGCGCGCTCGTGATTGACTCGGCAAGCAATGCAGTCTTATTTAAAAAAAATATAGATGAAGTGCGGCCCATTGGGAGCATTACCAAGCTAATAACCGCGCTTACGGTGATTGATTTAAAGCCGAATTGGAATGAGTTAGTAACCATTGAAAGCAAGGATGGAACACAAGGTCCGCTCGTGGTGCAAACTGGAGATGTGGTATCAATAGGGGATTTATTGCGCGTTGGGTTGGTAGCATCATCAAATAACGCAATTAGCGCATTAACGCGTTCAACAGGGCTTACCCGTGAAGATTTTGTTGTGCGGATGAATGAGAAGGCTGCTGCGCTGGGTTTGAGTGCGTCGCATTTTGTTGAACCAACAGGGTTGGATAAAGAAAACAAGTCAACCGCAAGCGATGTGGCGCGTCTGGTGAGTGCGGCGTTTGCAGAAGAGGAGATACGCCGTATCACGAGCATGACATCATACAAATTTCGTGTGCGTAACACCAACAAAATGCGCGTTGCCCGCTCTACGGATTTATTATTGAGTACGAGCGGCTTTGCGCGTACTGCGATTGCGCGAGTGGTGGGCGGCAAAACCGGATTTATAGATGAGGCGGGATATTGTTTTGCCATGGAGGCGGAGGGGACAAAAAAACAACGATTGATTGTGGTAGTACTGGGGAGCCACGACCATTGGAGCAGATTTGCCGAGGCCGCGGATTTGGCCGCGTGGGCGTTTAAGAATTTTGAGTGGCCAAGCAAAACGGCATTGGGAGGATAATTTTTACGTATGCGTGTGGGATATAAAATACAAAACAACCCCGAGGGTTGTTTATTATTTAGTGGTAGCGGGAGAGAGACTCGAACTCTCGACCTCACGCTTATGAAGCGTGCGCTCTAACCGGCTGAGCTATCCCGCCCTTTAAAATGGTGCCGCGGGAGAGACTCGAACTCTCATGCCCTTGCGGGCGCTGGATTTTGAGTCCAGTGCGTCTACCAGTTCCACCACCGCGGCACATTTGAGTTGCTCATTTGAGCAATCTTTTGTATAATACAATAACATAACTATGCCACAAATAATCACCGTTGTCAATCAGAAAGGCGGGGTTGGAAAAACCACCACCGCGGTCAATTTGGGCGCTTATTTGGCGCACCTTGGCAAGTTTGTCTTGCTTGTAGATGTTGATCCGCAGGCAAATGCCACATCCGGACTGGGGATAGACCATAAAGCACTTGAACATGGTATTTATGAAGCGCTTCTTGGAGAAAAGCCTTTGCCGAGCATTATAAAGCACACCACTCACGAGGGGTACCGGATTGCTCCGGCAACGCTTTCGCTGGCGGGGGCAAATGTTGAATTGGTAAACATGGATCGCCGCGAGTTCAAATTGCATGACGTTCTATCAGAGGTCAAGCATGCATATGATTACATTATTATAGATAGCCCGCCTTCTCTTGGGCTTTTGACGGTCAATGCGCTCACCGCCGCGGACGCGGTGCTCATTCCTGTTCAGGCGGAATATTACGCGCTTGAGGGCTTGGGGCAGTTGATTGATACGGTCAATTTGGTCAAAGAAAATCTTAAACCTGATTTGGAAATTCTGGGAGCTGTCTTGACTATGTTTGACAGCCGCAATCGTCTTTCTCAAGATGTGTTTAATGAATTGTATAAATATTTTCCCGATAAGATTTTCCGTTCCGTGATTCCGCGCAGTGTTCGTCTTGCGGAAGCTCCGAGTTTTGGGAAAAGCATTTTGCATTACGATCCGTCATCCAAGGGTGCGCGCGCGTATGAACGATTGGCGCGGGAACTTACGGGTATTGAATAATTTATATTTTAATTGAACAGCATCCCGCGTTCGCGCGGGGGCAAAATATTTTTTTATACTATGGCATTAGGAAGGGGGTTGAGTTCTTTAATACAGCCAAAAAAAACTACGCCGCAAGCGCCGGCTTCTGTTGGCGCTCTCCATAACAGCGTCGAAGGGGAGGGGCATTCCTCGGAGGGTCGCGTGTGGAACATTCCGGTTTCTTTGATCAGAGCAAATCCGCATCAGCCGCGCAAGACGTTTCATCACAATGAATTGGAAGATTTGATGAATTCTATCCGGTCTCATGGCGTGATACAGCCGATTGTGGTTACAGAAACCGTAGATGGGCATTATGAACTGATAACGGGGGAGCGGCGTTTGCGCAGTTCCACCATGCTGGGTCTTGCAACCGTGCCGGCTTTGGTGCGTAAAAATGTTACAGATCATGAAAAACTTGAACTCGCGCTTATAGAAAATGTTCAGAGGAGCCAGTTGAACGCACTGGAAGAGGCGTTTGCTTACAGGCGGTTAATTGATGAATTTGGATTGAATCAAGATGAAGTTGCCGTGCAGATTGGCAAGTCGCGTTCCGCGGTGGCAAACACCGTGCGGCTTCTACATTTGCCGGATGTGGTACAGCAGGCACTTGTGGAGGGTAAAATTACCGCCGGAGCGGCGCGCGCGCTTTTGGGCGCTCAAGATGAAAAAAGTTTGCTCA
>Ga0076148_142_pt1 | contig 5920 bp, 5 predicted proteins | sample RifGroC2_FD_68169 | JGI IMG/M metagenome (GOLD analysis project Ga0076148, IMG submission 68169) | Parcubacteria (Magasanikbacteria) bacterium GW2011_GWC2_45_8 | reverse complement strand
TAATCCGGATAAAAGCAAGTTGAGCAAGCGTCAAGGAGACGTGGCGGCGGAAGACTATTTGCGCAAAGGATATCTGCCCGAAGCGCTCCTAAATTTTCTTGCGCTTTTGGGGTGGAATTCAGGTACTGAAAAAGAACTTTTTACCCTTGAAGAATTGGTTAAGGAGTTTGATTTGAAAAAAGTGCAAAAAAGCGGCGCAATTTTTAGCACTCAAAAGTTGGACTGGTTCAATACACAATATATTAAAGAGAAATCAGCAGGGGAGTTGGCTGAACTCGTGAAGCCTTATTTAGTCTCCGCCGAGCTTATTCCTGCTGATTTTAATGATGAGGCATATTTGAAAGAGGTTGTTTCACTTTGCAAAGACCGCATGAAAACACTCGCGGAGATCGTGGATCTTGCAGATTTATTTTTTAAAGATATTTTTTACGATCCGCTTTTGTTGGTATGGAAAAAGTCAACTCCGGAAGCTACCCGGGTGTATTTGCAAACTCTGAAAGAATTTATTGATTCATGGACAGGGGAGTGGCAAGATGATTCTTTTGAAAAAGTGCTCCTGGAGTTTATTAAAGAAAAACAATGGGGTAATGGAGACGTTTTGTGGCCATTACGTGTTGCGCTTTCGGGTAAAAAAGCTTCGCCTGGCCCCTTTGAGATTGCGCGCGTAGTAGGAAAAGAACGTGTGAGCGCGCGCGTTCAAAAAGCTTTTGAATTATTGGGTTAAAATGCGTATGATGAGGAGGATTCACATAATTTTGAGCATCTTGGTTTTATCAGGTTTTTTTGTTGCGGGTGCGCGGGCAGACGATACTTCTTTGAGTGTTCAAAGCGCCGCACCGGATGATCTTGAACAACAGATTAAAGAAAAACAAGATACTATCAAGCGGTTGGAATCTCAAATTAATAATTATCAAAAGAGCATTGCTGAAAAACAGAAAGAATCAACGTCTCTTAAAAACCAATTAGGACTTCTGGACGCACAGATTTCAAAAGCGGAACTTGATTTACAGCTGGTAACCGCGCAGATTGCACAACTGGAACTTGAGATAAAAGTTTTATCAGGTGAAATCAGCTCAAAAAATGACCGTATTAGCCGCCAGCAAGATTTATTGGCTGGGTTGGTTCGCGCATTGCATCAAGAAGATAAAATAGATTATTTATACATATTGCTTTCTGAACCGTCATTTTCCCAATTTTTTAACCAAGTATTTTATTTGGGCGAACTGAATAATCAATTGGATCAATCGGTCAGGTCTATTGAGAAAGCGCGCGATGACGTGCAAGAACAACATGATATTACGGCGCGCAAGCAGGAGCTTTTGAAGAATCTGGAAGTTTCGTTGGAGCAAAAACGCGCGACGCTTGATGACCAAAAAAAAGCGCGTGAGGTTTTATTGCGCGATACCAAATCTTCGGAGGCAAAGTTTAGAACATTGCTCGCGCAATTGCGCGGAGAGTTCGCCCGCACCGACCAAGAGATACTTGATTTGAATAGAAAATTACGCGAAAGGCTTTTATCGCACGGCGATGTTAATGAACAAGGCGTTTTAGTTTTGAGCTGGCCGATTCCTGCAATCAAGGGCATTTCCGCCTACTTCCACGATTCTTCATATCCGTTTAGATATTTATTTGAACATCCTGGTATTGATTTGCCAACCAAAGTTGGAACTCCTGTTGCGGCGGCCGCGCCGGGGGTTGTTGCATGGGTCCGTACCACGCGATTTTATGGAAATAATATAATGATCGCACACAGGGTTAACGTAAACACCATCTACGCGCATTTATCAAATTTTAATGTGAAAGAAGGGGACTATGTTAAGCGCGGCGATATAATTGGGTATTCAGGAGGCGCGTCTGGCATGCAAGGCGCGGGATTATCAACCGGCGCGCATTTGCATTTTGAAGTTCGTGAAAATGGCTTGCCTGTGGATCCAATGAGATTTCTAACTAAATAAAATTTTATTTGTTACGTGCAAGCATGTGGAACGTCAGAAGCACTTTCTTTTTAAATTTCTACCAGTGTCGTATAAGATATATTGTACGACACTAGATAAGCCTAAACAAAAGGGGTTTCTAACTCCTTAAATGCCCCTCTCCTACTTGATGTAGACGCGGTTTTCATATCGCACATCAATGTATTGTAATCCCGCGCGGTTGTTGTCTTTGAATTTTATATTCAAAATATTTTTTAAAACCGTTATTTGTTTTTCCCAATCATTTTGGCGATCAACATAGATGTTCCACCCCTCCGCAGTAACCACATGTATAAGCCTCCCCTCTTCATCTTGAAGTATTGCTCCTTGTAATGCGATTCCTGTGCGATCAGGAATCGTTTTGAATAATGAAATAATAAATTGCATCGTTGCTGGAAAAATAATTTGGTCATTGAGTGTGAATTGTTTTTCTTGAGAGAGCCATATTTGTGGCAATCTTTTAAGGAGATTCGTATTGGTTACTTCCAAAACGTCGGCAGGGCCTATAAATGAGCCATCCTTATCCGCGTAATAAAAATTTGTGCCACTTTTGACAACCGCCGCCGGTGCGCGCTCGGAAACTTCTACGGTGAGTGTGGAGAAAGGAGATTTTGAAACGGTAATTTTTTCAAAGGCGTAATGTTTTTTGAGTTCTTCAGCAACAAGGTGGGTATTCAGCACAAAAAAGTTTTTTTGTTTGAAAATCAACATCCCTTTGCTATCAAGAACAGTCCGCAGTATATCTTGAATATCTTCCGTTGAGATTTTTTGATTCCCTTTTACATGTATGGTGTGCAAATTAAAAAATGGATGATAAAGAAATACTGCCGCAATTCCGGCGATTGCCAATGTAAATAAGAAAATTTTTGTTTTTTTCGCTTTGGTTCTCTTTGGTATGAGAGATTTGTGAAAATAAGGATTAACAAACGTTTTACGAACATAATCTCTATGTAGAAAGGCTTTTGAGTGTCGTGATGACGTATTCAAATTAAAAAGACGACTAAAAAAACTTTTACGCGGGGATCGTATGGAATGAAGCGTCCCTGCTCGCCTATGAGCGGTAAATGATGAAGAATGTCGAATGGCCATAGAGTTTTATGAGCGTCTTAGACGGGGAATGAGCGGATTGATTCTGGTAACTATTTCATAATTAATGGTTTCAATAGACTGCGCGATGCTATCTGCGTTTACTTTTGCGCCTCGGCGGCGATCAATTAATGTAACGGTGTCCCCTGTTTTTACAGTTTTAGCAATTTTACTTAAATCAATCATAGTAAGATTCATGCTCACGCGCCCTGCAATCGGACACGTTGTTCCACGGATCACCACGTGTCCCTTATTAGAAAGCTTACGGTCATAGCCATCAAAGTAACCAACAGGCACAACACCTATGGTTGCTGCTTTATGGGCTTTAAATGAACGGCCATAACCAACAGTGCTTCCTTTTGGGATTGTTTTGACTTGAGTCAGTTTGCTGTGCCAAGATAGTGCGGGCAGAAGTTTTTTGCCGGTTTTTTTTTGTATAAGCGCGGCGGTTTTTTTGTTTGGATTGAGTCCGTAGAGGCCAAGCCCCAAGCGGATCATGTCTCTGTGCGTGTCTGCAAAACGAATGGTGGCAGCGGTGCAAGCACTGTGAGTATAAAAATTTTTAAAGCCCACTTTTTTGAATAGGTTTTTTGTTTCCAATAAAATCTTATTCTGTTTTAAAGTAAAGCTTATGTTATCTTCCGCGTCGGCAAAATGAGTATATAACGCCTCAAGAAAAATAAATTTCTTTGCAGATTGGAGAAATATCAGAAGTTCGGAAATTTGAGATGGTAAGAACCCAATGCGCGTGGTGCCTGTATCAATTTTTACATGCACTTGCGCTTTGAGGCCTCGCTGTTTGAGTACAGTAAATAATTTCTGGCCGGTCGCCATGTCATAAAGCGGCAAGCTTATTAGGTTGAGTTGTACTTGCGTCATTTTGGCAACCTGTTCAACGTCCAAAATACTCAAAACAATAATAGTCTTTCGGATCCCCTGTTTGAAGAGTTCCAATGCTTCATAAACACTCGCAACACCAAACGCATCAACAGACTCGTTGCGCGCGCATACGTCTGCAACAATTTCCATGCCATGGCCGTAAGCGTTGCTTTTGATCACCGCCATCAGTTTTTTTTTGCCGATGAGTTTTTTGAAGACGCATATGTTGTGCGCAAGCGCGCTCGTGGAAATTTCAACCCATGTGAGCATATTAACGGATTTCCGCAAAGCCTGTTAAGTCTTGGAGCACTTTTGGTACGCGCACAGTCCCTTCTTTTGTCTGATAGTTTTCCAAGATCGCGAGCATGGCGCGGTCGGTAACAATCGTGCCGTTCAAAGTATGCACTAAAACATTTTCAGTTTTTTTGGTTTCCGGATTATGAAATTTATATTTGATACCGAGCCGCCGCGCCTGAAAGTCGGTTGTGTTGCTTGTTGAAGTCATTTCGCGATATTGCGCTTGGCCCGGCATCCATGCTTCACAGTCGTATTTTTTTGCGGCAGGATATCCCAAATCTCCACTGCAAATGTTCACCACCTGATAGTGAAGCCCCAGATCGTTTAAAATTTCTTCTTCCAGCGCGAGTATTTCTTCGTGGATGCTCCAAGAATTTTCCGGAGTGGCAAATACCACGGCTTCCACTTTATAAAATTGATGCACGCGCAAGATACCGCGCTGATCTTTGCCGTATGATCCTGCCTCGCGGCGAAAACAGGGCGTAATCCCAACATATTTTTTAGGCAATTTGTTTGCTTCAAACAGCTCGCCGTCGTGCATGGCAACCAAAGGAACTTCCGAGGTGCCAATGAGATAAAGATTGTCTTCTTGAGGGTTGACTGTATAAATTTCATTTTTTTCCGCGGGGAAAAACCCTGTGCCAAACATAGCTCGTTCCTTGACAAGCAGAGGCGGTAAGACGGGCATAAACCCTCTGGCAATGGCTTTTTTAAGGGCAAAATCCATGAGTGCGCGCTCCAGCAAAACCAATTGGCCTTTGAGGTAATAAAACCGCGCGCCGGAGACATCTGCCCCCGCCTCGCTATCAAGATTTTGAGCCACAGCCGGAATCTCAAAATGTTCACGAGGTTCAAAATCAAAAATAGGTTTTTTTCCTACCATACGCGCCACTTTGTTTTCTGAATCATCTTTGCCTACGGGCGTGCTTTCATGATTAAGGTTGGGAATTTGAAACATCCTTCTTTTTTTTGCGTCTTTTCCCCCAACGTGCGTAAGCGCGTAATTTCTTCCGCAGATGGTTTTTGTTTGGACGACTTTTTGAGTTCGGCGCGCGCGGCTTCAACCTCCAACTGCGCGTCGCGGCGTTGTTTGTCCAGCTTGAGCAGAAGGTCAATATCAACCTTCACGTTTCGTGAGGCGTTATTGCGTTTTATTTCCTCGACGTTCTCTCGTATGTATTTGATGTCTAACATAGCGCGTTAAAATAGTTGATTTATAAAGATTAGGCTTAAATGGTTTAAGGCGCACAATGCGCGTTTTTAATTTGAATGACTTGATTCTTTCTCCCAATGCGCCGACAAAATTTGTTTGATCGTATCCAAGGCATATAACGTCCGGCTTTATTTTTTTAATCGTGCGATACTTATCCTGTAATGATCCTAAAACCACATGATCCACCAAACCGGATTTTTCAAGTGCTCTTTTTCGCGCACGTTCGCCGTATACAGGCTCGTGTTTTTTAATTTTTTTAATGGTGTGGTCGCGGGCAAGAATTACGGTTAGCTTGGCACCATAACGACGTGCTTGTTTAAATAACGCTTCGTGGCCAGGGTGGAGCACATCAAAGGTGCCGAATAATAAAACCTTCTTTTTTTTGCGTCTTTTCCCCCAACGTGCGTAAGCGCGTAATTTCTTCCGCAGATGGTTTTTGTTTGGACGACTTTTTGAGTTCGGCGCGCGCGGC
>Ga0076148_144_pt1 | contig 5991 bp, 5 predicted proteins | sample RifGroC2_FD_68169 | JGI IMG/M metagenome (GOLD analysis project Ga0076148, IMG submission 68169) | Parcubacteria (Magasanikbacteria) bacterium GW2011_GWC2_45_8 | reverse complement strand
AAAGGTACCTGACCTCTTTTCTTTTTTGCTCGCCCGCCTCTGGAGGGACCCCTTTTCTTTTCAATGTCAAAATAAAGTTTCAGAATTACGTAATTTGTTACGTAACCGTAAAGAAATATCCATTTCCAAAAAATTACTTATAAAATAATTCGTGATTACGAAGTTCTTTCTTGATATCTAAGTAATTAGGAAGAGCCTTTTCAATCAGCACCCAGAATTTTCTTGAATGGTTGAACTCTTTCAGATGACACATTTCATGCACAATAATATAGTCTTGATGTTTCTGTGGTAAGAATACGATCTTGTAGTTCAAATTTAGATTCTGCTTACCAGAACAACTCCCCCAGCGAGTCTTTTGATTTTTAATAAAGATTTTGTTGAACGAGAAGCCATACACTCTGTTATAATATGTAACTCGTTCAAACACAAGAGAAAAAGCCTTATCCTTGTTCTCAAGATACTTTTGAAAAATTGTATTTTACTCAACACCCACTGCTTTTTGTCAGCAATAAACTTTTCAATAATTGATTGCTGAATACCGTATGGGCTCGTCACTACCACAGTTCCATCGCAATACACCGCAAGTCTCATCCTTTTCGCTCGTCTGCTTCTTTTGAGTTTATAAGAGATTTTCTTTTCCATAGCTTCTAGAATTTTTTGACAATGATGTCCACCAACCTATTCAAGAATTTCGGAAAATCTTTCACAGCAAAACGACCTTTATAATCCCGCAAAATAAGCTCTTGCAAAGTTTGTTTGATATCCTTTATGAATACATCTCGTTTAGAAGACTCCTGCCACCCGGCATCGAGATCATCCTCAATACGAACTCGCAATTCCTTCACAAACTCCTTGATAATTCCTTCTTTTCCGCCACCAACAAATTCCTGTGAAATAATATAGAGCGCGTATTCTTTCAAATCAAAACCTAAATCTTTGGCTTCATCTCCCTTTGTCCTGATATCTTTCATCAGTTCTTCATACCTTCGAATACGTTCGGCAAGATCAATTTGATTCTGCTCAAATTCCCGACGAATAGCACTCAGTCGCTCACTAAACTTTTGATACGCCGGATTCTCATCAAGATTGATTGAAATCTCTTGTTTGAGCATCTTCTCTAGATTCAGTGCTTTCTCTTCCTCATCCATCCCCTTCAAACGCTCAAGCGTATACAAGTCATTCACACGAAGTTCGCGAAAGTTTTTGGTAATGCCTTCGTAATCAATAATATTGCTTTTTTGAATCAGCTCGCGGACTTTCTCTCCATACTCTTCTAAAAGGTAACGGTCATCTTCACTCCGAAACTCCTTCAGATATGCCAAATAGAAACTCGTCACCCACTCAAAAGGCCGTATAGATTGTTTCAAGAAAGGGTCGGGAGAAAGAAACTCAAACAAACTTCTCAACTTCGTATACTTCTCAACAAAGTATTTTTGCTTATCTTGATTATCAATAAAAATCTTCAAGCATCGACGAAGATTATCCATTGATGGGTCTTCAATATTTACCCCAGTAAATATTTTCATCACGTCATTCAAAACATCCGTAAATCTTTCTTTCACTCGTTCAATATCAATCATCGCCGAATCAACAACATCCTCATCAAAATCAAGCGCATCGTAGAGGTTCCGTGTGATTCCATAGTAGTCAATAATCTTTCCTGCTTCCTTGTTTTTATAGACGCGGTTCGTACGCGCAATCGCCTGCAAAAGATTATGATCACGGAGTGCTTTATCGAGATACATCACTTGTTCAATCGGCGCATCAAAACCAGTAAGTAACATGTCGCACACCAAAAGGAATTTCAAAGACGATTTTGGATCTTTGAATTTCTCGATAATCTGCTCACGCTCGCGTTTGCTTGTATTGTACACTTTCAAATCATCGGCATCACTATTGGGGTCTCCAGGCGAATATACCACCGCTGACCATTCGGCAGGTATAAGTTTATCAAGCAGATTCTTATAATTCGCTACCGCTTCACGATCATATGCAACAATTTGTGCCTTAAATCCGTTTGGCTCTACATAAAGTTTGTAATGCTCTACAATATCCCTGGCGACAGCTTCCATGCGTTTTGGGAGCTTCACAAGCGCCGCTTTCTTGCCATATCTCTTTATCAGTTCAGTTTTTTGCTTCTCCGGTAAATCTCCAGCAATTTCCTCAAACTGCTGATCCAGCTTTTCCTCATCAATAGAAAACTTGGAAAGTCGGGCTTCGTACGTCACTGGAATTGTCGCTCCGTCATCAATAGACTGCTGAATAGAGTAATAATCAAGATAACGCCGTCCTTCGCCCTCATAATTTCGAAACGTGTTCGTATGCGTCTTATCTACTGGCGTTCCGGTGAAACCAAAGAAGAATGCCTTTTTGAATGCATTGCGCATATTGATACCCGACACACCTTCGTTGCCTCGGTGCGCTTCGTCCGAGAGAATAATCACATTCTCATCAAGACTCTCTACTTTTTCGCCAAGTTCGGAAAACTTCTGAATAGTCGTGATAAAGATACCTTTTTCTGGTGATTGGATTTTTTCCTCCAAATCCTTGCGAGAAGTAACACGGATGATGTTTTTGCCTCCAGCATTGGTAAATGTCTCAAATATCTGGTCGTCCAAATCCACTCGATCAACCAAAATAAATATTTTTGGATTAGCCAGCTGTTTATTGAAGCGCAATTTCCATGCCGTAAAATACATCGTGAGTGTTTTGCCTGACCCTTGGGTGTGCCAAATAAGCCCCTGCCGCTTCTCTTTCGACAGTACTCGCTCCACGATCTTATTCGTTGCCCGCATTTGCTGATAACGCGCCATTTTTTTTACCAATTTTTCTTTTTCTTTCTCAAACAAGATAAAGTTCTGCACAATATCCAAGAAGTTTCCTTTTGACAATAGAGAATAAAGCGTCATCTCAAGCTCGCCACCAAGTTCTTTCTCGATTTCTTCGTCCCGCCACTGAAGAAAATATTGTTTGGGCGCACCTGTCGTACCGTAGACCGTTTTTAGCCCATCGCTTGAGATATTGAAGCAGTTCGGAATGAAGAGTTTGCGAGCGACCTTTTCATAACGCTTAAGCTGATCAATACCATTTTCGAAACTTACGCTTTCTGAAGCAGTCGGACTTTTAGCTTCAATATCCACGAGCGGCAGTCCGTTCACAAAAATCAAAATATCAGGACGGATATTCTCTGTATCTCCTTCAAAATAGAATTGGTTGGTAACGACAAATTGGTTATTCTCTGGGTTATCAAAATCAAGCAGTTTATAGTCGTGCTTTTTCCCCGTCACAGAGTTCTTAAGATTAATGCCGTCTCGCAGTGCTTTCAAAAATGCCTCGTTATTATCAATCTTCCTGACTTCGCGAATCACATTCTTGATCTCGCTCTCGTTTGCAATGGGGTTGAGGGCAGAAATCGCGCGCTCCAAAAGAGGAGTTATGATGTATTCACTCTCAAGATCGCGGAGTCTTGCGAATTCTTCCGGCTTTATGTATTCATAATTAAGCTTGTCTTTAGCAAACTTGATGATGTAATTTTCTACCGTGTGTTGTTCGTTAAATTTCATAAATCAATTCTGTATCTCTTTCATGAAATTAATTATTATTTCTGCTCTATCAGCAAGATCGTCGTATGTAAGTATGTCTATATTTGCAAATTGTCTATTTGTCAAATGCAAGTATTTTTGTGAATCCTTTCCATCCTTAGGGAACAGATCTCGCTTTGAGATTACAATCACACCCTTTGGGTATAAAAATTCTTGAATTGAGGGTTGATGTTCCTTAATTAACCCAAAATGTTCTTCAAATTCGTCCATGTAAGAAATAACTTGATGCAGAGCCCTACTAAACTTATCAGAAAATTTATAATCAACTCTCTTATCGAAGGCATTCTTCCTTTCCCCACTTGAATATTCGTCAAACATTAAATCATTAGGACCTTTTAATTCTGCGATATCATAGACTTGATTAAATCCTTCTAAGAGAAAATCGTATTCACTGCCTAAGGTTGTTGAGAACTTTGGCTTACTTTTCTGATGTGTCTGATAATAATTTAAACCGAAAAACCAAACACGGGTTTTTAAAAAATCCTGCATATCAGTTTCTAGTGTTTTTTTGTCCGCTATAAGTTTTTTAAAGTCCATCAAATCCTTCTCGTAGACAGTAATCGATTTAGGACTAGTCCTTGATGAAATCAGATTCTGATATAACTTATTCTCTACTAAAACATTCCCACCATCAATAATCTTTCCCACTAAATCAGAGATATTGGTTATTTCTCCCTCTGTCAACTTTGAAAAATCAACATCTTTATTTTTTAAGGCAAGATTTATAGCTGTGGAAAGATCACCAATACTTATAGGTTCATCAGAGCCAATAAGCCTCCAGTATTTATGACTATTGTCTTTGCCAACTAACTTATTTTGCTCAGCTAAGAAACTATTCAAATTTTCGACCTCCTTATCTTTTAAGTCTTTAATCTCTACTCGTTGCCAAGCTTCTGAAACTTTATTTCTCTGAAATCTGACAAAGTGAATATCGTAGTGATGGATTTTCCCCTTACTATCACCAATATGAAAAGCTTTCACAATTGTCTTTTTGAAATTTGTATTATGCAAAAAACAGAGTTTTGAGGATAGAAAGTTTGATCCAACTTTTTTTGCATCAAACCCAGAATCATCCGAAATATCACGCCCTTCATTCAAGCAACTCAAAAGATAAGCGTCATAATCTCCAAACATATCCTTAAAAGTATTTTTTATTTCTTCGTAAATCATATTTTTACTCTTACTTCCCCACTCAATAAATCCTGCATTAGACCTTTCTTGAGAAGGGTAAGTTTTGCTTTTAACTTTTTATTGATCAAAATTTTTTCATCGACGGCAGACAAGACCTCCACGATTTGCTTTTGTTTATCTATAGGAGGCACAGGAATTATTTTTTTTAAAAAAATGTCGTTGTACAATCTTTTAATTGTACTTCCTTCTGTTTGCCACTTTATCGTGTCGTATAAATGAAAAAGAAAACTATTTAGAATCTTACTTTCATCGTGCTCTAACCAAATAATATTGGAATCTTGAAAGTATGCTGGCCTACCATCATATATAACCTTTCTGCCGATAGTACCCGACGCTGACAGAAGAATGTCACCAATTTTTGGAAAAGAAAATTTATTGCGATAATTATCAAATATTTCTTGAGATATAAAAGAATCTGGTTCTTTTCCGAAAGTGCCAATTTTGTAAAAGGGTATATCGCCATTATCTGATGTTTCTTTTTTGAAAATCCTTTTACACATAGATACTTTACCAATATCGCCAAAAGCCAAATATTTCACGTTTTCCTTATTCCCAAAACTTAGGATACTCTGCATCAGCCCGCGCTTGAGTTTTTCTGTCGTCTCAATCACTTCCTGTGTTCTCGCAACATCCTCATCCACCGTCCCTAAAATCTCAGCGATTAATCAAAACTTTTTCTTTTGACAAGCTACCAACGCTCAAAAAGTTAATTGTTGTCTTTCCAGATTTACTTTTGAGATTTTCACCAAATTTTTGTGCGGAGTAAAAAAGATAATAAGGAAAAAGGTTTTTCTTGTCTTTACTAACTAAACCATTAAATTGTTGATTGGTCGTAAGTGGTATTTTTGTGAGTGCGACTTCTCCAAGCGAGGCAGTGCAGCACAGAAGGACTGAGTCCTCCGGCAATAATTTTACAGAAGTACCTTTCAATGCTTTGTCCGTGATGCTCTGATTTGTCTTACTGATAATTCTTCCATTGCTACGAATGTCATCTACAGTAAACCAAGGAATGTTGCCGTTCTCCCAGTATTCTGAGACAGATCTTTTTGGAGTTGAGCCATTTACGATATCGCAAACATCACCAAGCTTTTTTTCTTGCCATCCTTTCGGAATATTTTTTTGTGTTGCTACTTCTTTCATATTTTAATTATCAAGATAGCTATGCCGATCGTGACAAGTATTACCAGAATATAAGAAG
>Ga0076148_141_pt1 | contig 5998 bp, 9 predicted proteins | sample RifGroC2_FD_68169 | JGI IMG/M metagenome (GOLD analysis project Ga0076148, IMG submission 68169) | Parcubacteria (Magasanikbacteria) bacterium GW2011_GWC2_45_8 | reverse complement strand
TAGGATTGCGCCTGCATTTTATTTTAGGTTCATTTTTAGTATACCATAATATCCGCCTACCCTCCACGCCTTCCACCCACTTTGCTCGTTCTGCGATTCCGCAGAATTGCAGAATAGATAGTGTGGGTTGGATGTGGGATGGTAGTTGCACCCCCCTCATTTATCACCCGATGACGAGGAATTTTTGTGAACAATCAATCTTTCCTGTTTTTATGATCTTTGCGATTTCTTAAAATCCCTTGGCGAATATTCGGTGACGCGCCCTTTATCATCTACGGAAAAAATGTATAGGCACAAATGTCTCGCGGCTTGCCACGGAATCCGGCGCAACGCCTTTTTCGCGCTGACTTCGGGTAAGCCAAGCCCATATTTGTACGCGTGCCTAGCGACAACTTTCATCCTCGTAATCACTTGTCCGAGTGCGAATAAAAAAATTGTGTCCGCGATGGCCCGTGCTGACTTTGCGTAGGATTTTCCTTTGCACTCAATATAAAATCTTCGCGCCTTGTTCTTATTCCGCGAATCTGTAACCACAATATCGCACCCACGCTCGTGCAAACCTTTTGTCTTGACATTATAATTCCAGCCCTTCTTATCAAGATGTTTCAAAATCGCCTTCTCCACAAATTTTTCGGAAATAAGCAAAAGCGACTCAAACAATTCTTCAATGCGTCCCGTGGCGCGGGTTTGATTTTCCATCTGCGCTTCAATCTCCGCCGCCGCCACAACAAATTTTTGCTGCAAGGCAAAATTATCCACAGAAAATACGAAAATTGCCCTTGACATGTACGACACCTTATGCGATGATTAACAGTGCGGCATGATCTGGATGTGACGGCGCGCGACGGAACTTCCGACACAAGAAAATCTTTTTGATTCAGGCCGATTCTTGGTTCAAGGATTATGACGACATTGCATTAATTTCTCACATATGTCAGAATTTAGCATCTTTGGCGGCATAGGCGATATAACTGGTGACATTCGCTACGCATGGAATCAAGTACCATCCGCACTAGGTCCTGTAGTTGATATCATCGGCACCGGCAACGGCTGGGCAAAGGAAACATATGGCCCGGTAGTTATTCGCGGCAACGGCAGACAAACCATGGCGCGTGTTTCCGGTCCAGGCGCCTGGAAAATTGTAGGCGAGGAGACAATCTCATAAAAAATTCCCTCGCAAACACAAAGAGTGCGCACTCTTTGTGTTTTGTTCTATAATTCCAACTCCTTCCAATTCCCAAAACTATCCTTTTTAAACTCCTTCCCGGGTTTATCAAAGTAGACCCATCGCCCGGTATAATTTCGTGGGTCGGTGTTAGAAACCATTCCGCCGAATAATTTCTTTCCCTTTTTATTCTGCTCGGCGATATATGCCTGCAAGCCATCCGACTTAGCGGTAAAATCACCCAAATGCGTCCCGTGAGGATCGAATAAGCCTATCCTTCCATCCTTCATCCTCACTATAAAGTCAACATAAAAGGGCTTCTGATCGCCATCTTCATATGGCACGGCAAAAAATGTTGCATCTCGGTCTCCGTTTTTAAACCACCATTCAACATGATTATTTCGTTTTTCAAAAAATTCTACGAGTTTTTCCTCTGCTCCCGAATCCCAACTCGTAAAAAATGGTTGCATGATTGACTTTCCAGCATTTCGTTCAATGTTTTTATCGCCATATTTTATCGCCTCCGGTATTTCCCACTTTTCAGTTAATTCAAGCTCTTTTCCCGATCAGTAACACGTTCAATATATCGCTTTTCGCTCTCGGCGATCGTATGTGCAATATGCTCGGCATTATTTTCGGACATTATAATTCGCACAAGCGGCTCCCATTCTTTCTCATAATCCATCTCTAGTTCGTGCTTAAAAATTTATAAATTGTGGTTTTGACTCTTCCTACAGTACGATCTTCTGGATAGAAATGTCGCAAACTCCGCCGAACGAAAAAATCAAAGTAGCGCTGTAAGTCTATATTCCCAACCGCATATTGCGTGGTTGCTTCCTTCACCATGCCCGCGCCTGCCAAATTAATATTCTCCGTATGCCAGTCAGAAATTAATGTCTGTGAAGTATGCTCCTCTTTTTTATTTATTTTTTTAGCCAACCCAAGGTCTTCCGCCGTCTTCAAAAAAATATCCGTAAACTCCGGAGATAAGCGTGTCTTTTCTCTATGGCGAACAGTATGATACGAGGTCAAGCTGATGGATTGGTACTGCTTCTTTCGTCTACTGGTATAAATCGTAATGTACTTGCGTGCAATGTCCTCTTGAATATCAATATCATTCAAGTTTGTACACACATAGGCATAGTTCAATGGATCATTTTCATAATAACCTTTATCCGGCTCGGGCATACGCATAATACGACCAACGGTCTGGATAGAAAACACTTGACTATGCCATTCACGAAACAACACTAAAATCTGCGCTCGCGGACAATCCCAGCCCAAGGCAGGCGTTTGTTTGAAAATCAAGACTTCCACGCTATTATCATTTCTCTCCACATCTTCTTTGTTAATATGCTCGCCGGAAAGCCATACGGCCAACTTATTATTTCCCTTTTCAGTAGTAATGCCGTGCTCATCCTTCAAAATTCGCTCTACTCGCTCGCGCAATCTATCCTCACTACTCCCCTTTCTATCAGGCAACTGGATTAACACCAAGGGGTTAATGTCCACACCATCTCGTTTATATGCCTTCATTAATTCGGCGCGTTTTTTCAGTGCCTATCCAAGAACCAATGCCTCGTTACCGCCAGCCAAATCAGTTTTTATTTTTCCATTTTCAAGGGTATTTTTAAAATTCTCATTAAGCACAACGCCCTTTTTAATAACTCCTTCCGCTTTTACATCTTCAATTTGCACATTCACCGATTCATCGCCGCTAAGGAGCGGTGTTGCCGAGACTTCAATCGTCAAATCCGCGCCAATATCATCGCGCAATCGTGTGGCCGCGGATTTTTCTTTCTCGTCCATTTGTCCGGCGCTGTAATGGCTCTCATCAATAATGAGCAATACCTTCCGACCCTCCCCGCGCGTTCGCTCTAAAATATGCGACAAGTTATTTTATTGCTCACTCTCACGAATATACACATTGTCCTTTTTGTTGATACTTTCCCAATTGAAAAACAAAATCTCATTCTCATCAATTTTCCGATCGCCTAAATCGTCAAAAAGCGAACATTGCACCAATCACAAGATAAAATAGACGATCAAATCGTTTACTAAATTCTTCACTTGGGTCTGGAATTTTAACCCGTGGTTCTTCTTTTGCCATAACTAATATATCCCCTTGATCACTAAAATATCGCCGTGAGTTTCTACCTCAAGATCACGTCCGATAAATTGTGAAAAATCAACACCGCCAAACGCGACACCGTGGGAAAATTTAACACCAGGCCCAAACTCAACCCCTCCCACTCTGATCCTTTGTTTTGGCTCAAGTGTATTATCGTCAAGATGTTGAGCAAAAATTGCATTAAAATTCAATCTAGCCATAATTTTTATCTTATTTAAATATCCTTCTATACACTCTCAAAATCGCCTCCGGTATTGGGGATAGTTTTACTTTGCCTTTTACATCCTCAAATTCATCATCAAATGTATCGTCGCCTAGTGAGAAAATATACACACTACATTTGCCGTCTAGTTTTTTCAGTTTTTGCTTAAACTTCGGTATCATTGCCTCGTCAAAAATGATTGCGCAGTGATGATCGTGATTTTTGAAAATCTTTAAATCTGTTTCTTCAACGACCGCTTCAAAAGTCCCTTCTTTAATGCATAGCATTTCTACTGCCTCTTTGGTCAGTTTTGTTTTGTTCGTATCATTTGGCTCCGCCGCAACAAAGCCAGTTTTGAAGTACTTCAAGTTGCCACCTAGGCCTTCCACCTTCTCACCGTTCGAATTTTTATATCCTTCAATAATTTTTTTAATTCTGGGATAGCAAATATCCTCAGCAATCTTATGACCGTTTCCGTTATTATTTTCGTTATTGGTACATAAAATGAACTTTCGGTTGCCACTATCTTTTTTATTAATCTTTAGTAAAGCATGCGCGGTTGTGCCGCTACCTGCCATAAAATCTAAAACAATCGAATTTTTATTCATTGTACTTTCCAGTAAATAGATTAACAGGTCCAATGGTTTAGGATTTAAAAATAATGCATCACCGAGAATTTCCTTTAGCATCTCCGTATTCCTTTGATTATCGAATAACCCCCAAGATGATTTAAGTGGGATATTTGCATTTTTAAATTCATTGTAGAATTCTTTTTTTCTTACTTGTCCGTTCTTATTTTTTGGGAAAATCAAATACTTCTCTTTTATCAGTCTAGTAAGTTCATCTTTACTAAAAGCCCAAGTGTCCGTAAAGGAATTACCGGTAAATGGGTCAATAATCGTAAACGCATGCGATTTATCCTTTACGGTGCTTTTTATATTAGTATTCCGCCATGGACCTCGTGGATCGTGGTCTGAATTACTAAAACCTTCTGCACTTCTTGGCTCACCAACAAATGAAAATTTATTAGACTTTTGGTAGACCAAAATGTACTCATGTACATTAACTATCATATTTTTTGGTGGCACTCCTTTTGCAGACGATTTCTTCTCCCACGAAATACAATCAACAAAATTTTGTTCTCCAAATAAATCAGTATTATCCATTAACAACTTCAATTGAGCAATTTCATTGTCATCAATCGAAATAAAAATCACTCCTGTATCTTTTAATAAATTCTTGGCTAATTTTAACCTCTTAACCATGAAGGAGATCCATTTACTGTGACGATAGGAATCTTCTTTTTCTACATAACTGTCATTATAAATAAAATCTTTGTTACCAGTGTTATACGGCGGGTCAATGTAGATAACATCAATCTTGCCTTTATGCGTATAATTCAAAACCGACAGCGCATGATAATTATCGCCCTCAATAAGTAAATTTACCGGCTTGGTTTTGTCGGTAATTATTTCTTTACTCTTAACTTCCTTAAGCACCGGCAATTTTTCCTTGCACATCTCCACCACATCCTCCGGTTTATCTTCCCAAACCAAACCATACTTCTTTTTCTTCCTCAACTCCTTCCTTAACCGTTCAACTTCCAATTTCATTTTCTCAAACTCTAATTTTTCATTGGTGATCTTCATATTTATTTTACGCTTTTTTTTCTTGTTCCGCTGCAACTTCCTCATCATTCGCTTTTTTTTCCAAATCTTTCATTTTACTATCATTCCATAAAAAAGGTGCAACAATAGCGGGCAATGCAATTGCTAATATCAAAATTAGAATTACGGCTATAATGGGAATTGAAAAACCGAGAAAAAAATAATCGATTATCTGCAATAAAATTCCGACAGAAAAAACCACAAAACCAACAAATGTCTTTCTGCTTTGTCTAAAAATAAAACGTATTAAATCCTCAGACAATCCTTCATTGTCTCCGTAACATATCTTGCGCAAATCTTTATACCGCATTAAAAAAACTGCCGCTGAAATATGAAAAGCCCCTACAAATGAAACCAGCAATCCTAATATTTGAGGATCATTTAATTTCGATGTCAAATTGTATAACATAGTATTGCCTCCGATGCCCTGTAAAATGAAACCTGCGCCCAAAACAATAAACCCAACTACGGTTTGCTTCCTCTGTCTTACATGCTTAACTTGAGTATACCACCCATATCCATGATCTTTAAGAATTAAATCATCATCAACGTGAGATCTAATTCTAAGTTTATAAATGATTAAAACGAGTGCCCCAATTAAATCCAGCAATAACCCAACTGTAATAATCCAAGTATGTATCATACCTGCTCTATCAAAATACTTTTGATTAAATCAGACCTTTGTCTTTGAAGCTAAAAAACGTATTTTGAGTAACGACGATATGATCCGCCACTTCAATTCCCATTATTTTTCCTGCTTCCACCAATCTTTTTGTAATCAATAAGTCATCGCTTGAAGGTTCAGTGTCTCCGGACGGGTGATTATGCGCGAA
>Ga0076148_129_pt2 | contig 6320 bp, 6 predicted proteins | sample RifGroC2_FD_68169 | JGI IMG/M metagenome (GOLD analysis project Ga0076148, IMG submission 68169) | Parcubacteria (Magasanikbacteria) bacterium GW2011_GWC2_45_8 | reverse complement strand
CAGGCAGGTCTACCCTCTGCAGTCATAATCCAGAGAGCGTTTCCTTCTCTGTCGAATCCGGTTTTTTGCACAAACCCTGCTTTCTGAGCCACTTTGATCGAGGGCCAGTTCCCTCTCTCAATCTCAGCAACAAACTTCAGGTCATCTGCCTCCCATGACCGATTCATAGACAGGTACTCCCGCACCATCGTAATCGTCAAATGCAACCCGTCGGCCATCAACCCAGCTACCCCATCAGGCCTTCTGGCATAGCTTATCTCCAGCGTGTTTCGCTCGCCCTTACGAGGATAAACATAGACAAATCCATGCACCCTGCCTTCCAAGCCAGCGTTTTCCATCTCAGCTACCGCAAAAAGAAAGCTATTTTCCCTCCCTTTTTCGCTCATCCATGTCCGGAAGCCATGCACACTAAAATCCGATACATTGTCCATCCACCTCTGGGCTCCAGGACTCTTCACTATGGCCACCAAATCGGCTAAATCTGTGGCGCTATCCGCATCAAAAAAACGCACTACATACTTTCTGTCATTTACGTAAAAATACCGCCTCATGGATGTATTCTATACCAGACCATAATGCGCAGCTATTATGGGCGCCTGTATAAGAGGAAGCGGACTGAAGACAGCAACATAATGAAATTATTGCGTCGTAGGGAGCAAGCTCTTACCTACCGAACCGCTCTGGCATACTTAGATAGCAGGCTGGCTAGCATTTCATCAAACCTCACCCCATGCAAAGCCAAAACCTCGGTCATAGGCAGCCCCAAATCCGGCCCGAAAGCGGTGTTTGGGTTTGAATCGGTGAAATACGGTATGCCAGTTTCATCCTCAACCCGCACGTCAAACTTGGCCCAATCCTTGTGGTGCAGCCCCCTGAAAGCCCGGATAGAAAGCTGGGTGATCTTGCTCAACGCGCCCACAGGAGTAACCGAGGTCAATGCTGTGGCATGGATGCCGATTACCGAGAGAATCATGATGAGCGGGATGGAAAGAGCGCCAGCCCACCACGGCACGCCGAATGCGTAGTAGGTGAACCACGAAGCGATCGCGCCGATCACCGGAACTATAATGGACCCCATAATTCAGACAGTGCTCTCATGAACAAAAAAGAGTAACATGAGTATATAATTTACGCACTGTATACTATGAGAAAAATATTGAATCCCTACCAGAAAGCCAAGATTGCGCTCTCTGCGCTGAAGAATGACAAGACGTTTGCCGAACTTGCCTCGGTGGAACATGTCCATCCATCGCAAATTAGCGACTGGAAAAAAACCGTGGAAAAGGAAGCCCATACGCTCTTTAGCCCGAATGGCAAAAGCAAAGAGGAACAGCGCATCGCCGAACTGGAGCGAATGATCGGACAGCGAGAAGCGGAAATTGAGTGGTTAAAAAAAATTTCACGCTCCTTGCCGCCACAGAAAAAAAGTTGATCATTGACAAAACACATCCAGCGCTTCCTGTCTGCCGTCAAGCAGAACTACTGGCGTTGTCTCGATCGAGCGTGTACTATGTGCCAAGAGTTGACCCTGAAGAATTACGACTGCTTCGGGCGCTTGACCGGGTGTATACGAAATATCCATTTTATGGCTCCCTGCGTCTGACATTTGCCCTCGCTGACGAGTGCGGTATCCGCGTGAACCGAAAGTGCGTGTAGCGCCTGATGCGTCTCCTCGGTATTCAAGCAATCTACCCCAAACACACAACCACCATTCCGGCACCCGGACACAAGATATACCCGTATCTCCTACGCAATGTTCCAGTTCTCCGTCCCAACCAAGTGTGGAGTACTGACATTACGTACATCCCCATCGAGCATGGTTTCTGTTATCTCACGGTCATACTGGATTGGTTCTCCCGCTACGTGCTTGCATGGGAATTGTCTGAGACCATGGAAACGGAATTCTGCGCCCGCGCGCTCAAGAGCGCGCTCGGGAAAGCGATTCCGGAAATTCACAACTCCGATCAAGGATCGCAATTCACCTCCATGGAATACACCGGACTCCTGACAGCAAACAACATTCAAATTAGCATGGATGGCCGCGGACGATGTCTCGACAATATCTTTGTGGAACGTCTGTGGCGAAGCGTGAAGTACGAAGATATTTATCTGAAATACTACCGCACGATCGAGGAAACATTTGCCGGATTGGAAAGATATTTTCCGTTCTACAACAACAAACGCCGACACCAAAGCCTTGCGTACAAGACGCCGGAAGAAATATATCTTGGTTAAAAAACCAAAAAACAAGACGACAACAAAAAAAACAACGCACCACAATGCGTTCAGAGAAGCGTTCATGGGTCGGGCTGATATTTGATACCTCTAAAAAAAGTTTCAAATCTTAGTCTGATCCGTGAGCAAACAAAGGTCGAATCTTGTTCATGAAAACGTGTGGATAACTGTCTTGACGAATGGGTCCACCATAGTTTGGACTTCATTGGCATAAACGCACTCGCGTTCACGCCCATGAGAGGTCGTTGTGGTCGTGAAAGGTCAAAGAACGCGCACGACAGTCTTTATTCGTGTTGGTAGTATCTTATAGCCGTTCCAGAGGAGGTGTCAAGTTGCTTTTGTTGAATGAGAGATATGCGTTTGCACAAATTTTTCCACTATTTTGTATTCTTCTTCCGCCGAGAGATTGGTGGCATCCAAGTACAAATCATAATTTTTTTTGTCTCCGATGCGCAAATTATAATATTTTTGATATCTGCGGTCGTCGCTTTGTACGCGGTCTTGCACCGACCGCAATACTTCTTTATAAGTGCGCAGTTGCGTGCCTTCATTGCGCGCGCGCGCCGAACGCGGGTTTTTGAGCGATTTTAAAATTCTGTGCGCGCCTTCGCGCGGGTCAACGTAAATAAAAATTTTAAGGGATTGAGGGATAAACGCCCACGCGGTGCGGCTTTCAATAATAAAATTATCGCATGAACGGGCGAGTTTTTGTATATATTCTTCCACAAACAAATCAGTGCTTGCGTCCGTCTCTCCTTTTTTGTTGAATTCCTCCAGGGTCATTCCCAACTTGCGTGCGGCTTTGCGCCTGACCGCGCCCATGTAGTAGCGCTTGTAGGCAAGCTGTTCGCTCAAGCGCCGCGCGACCGTGCTTTTTCCGGAGCCCGGCATGCCGGAGATGGTAATAATCATAAGAAATGTTATTAAGCAACAAACCTAAAGGTAGGACTTAAATAACGAAGAAGGGGGGAGAGAAAAAGAATGTGTGTTTCCATCTGCGCCGGTAAACACGAGCTCGGTTGCTTGCAGGCACATCCCATGCGTTTTAATTGGTTTGAAATTTTTATTGGTGTACAGCGGGTCGCCCACAATCGGGTGGCCAAACGCGTGCAGGTGCGCACGGATTTGGTGTGTGCGTCCGGTTTCTATGTTGACTTTGAGGAGGGCGCAGGTGGGGTGTTGTTTCAAAACAAGATATTCGGTATACGCATATTTTCCTTCTTGGCGCTTGCTTCTGACTGCCATGCGCGGTTCTGTGGCGTGGCGCTCTATAGGCAGATCAATAACACCTTGTTCGCGCGGCATTTTGCCGTAGACAAGCGCGAGGTATGTTTTTTTGACGCGGTGATTTTGAAATTGGTCTTTTATGTAATCAAAAAAGCGCGAAGTTTTTGCAATAATCATTATGCCGGAAACTTCTTTATCCAGCCGATGCACAATTCCGGGGCGAAGGCGCGAATCGTCGCCGATTTTTTTAATTTCAGGATCATGCCGAGTGAGCCAGTCAACGAGCGTGTATTCTTCGCTCTGCAAATCTACGGGGTGTACCAGTAATCCGGCCGGTTTGTTGATGACCAAATACTCCGCGGTTTCTTCAATGACTTCCGGCTCTTGGACTGGTTCAGTGCGTACGGAGATGTTTTTTTTGACTGAATCCGCAGGTGCGCTTGCGTGTTTTACCAGCACGGAAAGCACGGAATCGTTCACGGTGACTGTGTCATTCAGTTTCAAAAAATGATGTGGTGTAACTTTTTTGTTATTCACTTGCACCGCGCCCTGTTTTATGTATTTTTGAATAGACGCGCGCGATTGCGCCGGATACAAACCGCATACAAAACGATCTAGGCGTGTGTCAACATGGGATGCGTCTATGGTGTGTTCAAAATTCATAGTATTTTTTATGATTCATTTGTCGCGCCTTTAAGCAGTGCGGACATAATTTTTTCTTTATTGTGTTCACCGTTGAGTTCTATTTCACGCGCTTCTTTTAAAAGCGCGCCCAGCTCCGGCCCCGGCTTTACTCCGCGCGCCATTAAATCCGCGGCGCATACCAGCGGATTTTTTGCGTCGGCAGACACTTGCAATGCCACGCGTACTTTGTTGATAGGATTTTCCACAAACTGCTTGTATCCTTCCGCACCGTTGCGACCTTGCGCGTCAAACGTGCCGTACGCATCGCAAAACATAACTGCTTGCAATGCTTTGCCACGCTCTGCTCGTGTAATAAATTTTCTTTCAATGGTGCTGGCGCGCATGGCGCCCGAGACCATGTGATTTTCAATAATCCATGCCAGATCGTCCATGGAAACATGGAAAGGCGAGTGTTCCTGTGCGCTGTCAAATTTTATTCGTTCGCGCATGCGGGGGATTATTTGAGCGCCTTCTTTTTCATGGCCAAAAAAATGTATGCGCCCGTTTTTTGGATCCGGCTCGCTCTGTGTTATTGGTTTGCCCACGTCATGCAGTAACACACCAAGCTGTGTCAGCAAATCCGCGTTGCCAAAACGTTCGGTAAAATCTTTAGTAGTGAGCACGCGTAGCGCAGTGAGTGTGTGCTCCCATACCGTGCCTTCACTGTGCACGTCGGGAGATTGCTCGCATGTTTGCAATGTGGCAATTTCCGGCATGACAATGGGAAGGGCGCCGCTCGCGTCCCACAGCTCCAATGTTTTTAAAGGATCCGCATGTAATGCTTTGAGAAATTCAATGCCGATGGTTTCCGGCGGTACCAAGCGTTTGTTCTCGCGTGTATCCAAAAGATTGCCGGTAAACTGTTTCAGCGCGTCCCATGTGTCAGGTTCAATTTTTGCGTCCAATTGCACCGCAAAGCGTAATGCGCGCAAGACGCGCGTGTAATCTTCTTGAAATCGTGCCCGCGGATCACCTACCGCCCGCACCACGCGCGCGTCCAAATCTGCACGCCCTCCATGCGGGTCTATGAGCGTATGCGTGCGCAAATTAAACGCGAGCGCGTTGAACGTAAAATCACGCCGCGCGAGGTCTGTTTCTATGGGAGTGTGGGGGTCGCTTGCAACTTCAACATCTCGAGACCCTCCGGTGCCTGCCGGAATTTCCGTGCGGGGGAGCGCGATGTCAATAAAATATTGGGGGTTGGAAACGTTTGCAGGATGGAATTTGAAAACGCCAAAATTTACGCCAACCAAATCAACCTTCCCTATTTTTTTGAGTTGCGCGGCGAGTTTTTCCGGCGTCACTCCGCACGCCACGATATCATAATCTTTGTTAGGTCTTTCTAAAATGCTGTCGCGTACGGCGCCGCCTACCATATAGAGGCTGGCTTCCGGCACCTCATCAAGAAAAGTTTTTATCCATGCCAAACAGGGCTCCTGTTCCCATGAAGCTGAAATGCGTTCAGTTATCGGCGTGGTTTGGCATTCCTGTGTCATATCACAGAATTTATCATATATAAGCATAAAAATCAACTCATTGGCATATTTTGAGGACGGTGAGATTATTCGGCGACAGTCCCAATTTTGATTTTATGAAAGAAACGCGTACAATAGTATGAGTATTGAGCCTTTTGTTATTTTTTGTTACAATGCTCGCGCATTGCATATCCGCCCGTAGCTCAGTTGGTTAGAGCACAGCTCTTATAAAGCTGGGGTCGATGGTTCAATTCCATCCGGGCGGACCACTGCTAACATCTGTTGGCAAATACCACTTTGGATTGCAATACGCATATTTTGGTTCATATGCACACAAACATTAAACAATTTTCTTGGCGGCGTTTCTGGATTTTACTTTTGCCGACGTGGTTTTACGCCGGTTTTTTCTATCGCCTCATGCCGTGGCGCGCGCTTCGGCGCGTCAAAGCATCTGCCACATGGGGGAGTTTTTTTGCGTTGCCGCTTTTGGTGGCATTGTGGTATTTCGCGCATACGATATGGATATGGGTTGGCATATGGGCGGCTCTCATTGTTGCCGCGCTATTTTTCATACCTTTGGCGGAGCGTGAAATTGGCCCTACTACAGACCCGCGCGGGCGCATGCGTACTCATGACCAAAATGAAATCGTCATTGATGAAGTTCTGGGAATGTTTATTGCGGTTGCGCCCACGCTTTTT
>Ga0076148_145_pt1 | contig 6361 bp, 5 predicted proteins | sample RifGroC2_FD_68169 | JGI IMG/M metagenome (GOLD analysis project Ga0076148, IMG submission 68169) | Parcubacteria (Magasanikbacteria) bacterium GW2011_GWC2_45_8 | reverse complement strand
TTTAATTTTTGCGCGCGCCTCCGTGGATAATTTTTCATCCATCTCGCGGAGTGCTTTTTCAATTATACTGCGCGCCGAGGTGTTTTTAAAAAAACGGTATGTGTCAGGAAAAAAATATCCCTCCAGCCCCGCGTTTGCCGGAGCGTCTGCAAATAATCCCGGGAAAAGCACGCGATAGCGCGGTGCCACAGAGCCAACCGCACGCGCCCACACTTCCACCGAAGGCACCAAACCTCGTTCAGCCAGTAACGCGCCATATTCTTTCAAAGTACGCCCTTCCACAAATGTAATAGTTACTTCTTCACGCGGCACAATTATGCGCTCTCGGCGGCCAAAGAAAAAAACAGTAAAACTCACCGCTATGAAGAGCCAAAGTATAAAATTTATGTAAATGATTCTACGCATAATTTCTAATAATGAGAAATGCCATTGAGGTAAGGACTTTGAGGGGACTACGAGCCGCGACTGGCGGCGAGTCTGAGCAAAAATTCAACAGAACTTTTGTGTGCCCCGAAAAGTTATTGCCTCAATGGCATTTTATACTAAGTAATTTACAAAAACTTCTTCTTTCCTTTTTGCTCCAACCCCGCTACAATCTTTTTCACATCCTGCGCACGACCCTTGGGGCAAATCAACAGCGCGTCTTTGGTGTCCACCACAATCATGTTGTCCAGCCCAATCGTCGCGATAATTTTTCGCTCACTGCCATATACCAAACAATTATGCGTATCATGCAATTCAACCTGCCCGCGCGCGATATTGCCGTCCGGCGTCATGGCGTTTAGAAGCTGGTCATACAACGCGTCCCACGCGCCAATGTCGCTCCACCCAAAATCCCCCTTAATCACCAGAACATCAGACGGATCCAATTTTTCCGCCAACAAATAGTCAATGGAAATCTTGGGTAGCTGTGCAAAAAGTTTTTTAATTGAACGAGCAGAACCCTCCTTAATAGCTCTGCGGAGCGCTTCAATTACCGGTTTAAGCTCCGGTGCGCATCGCACCACCGCATCAACAAATTTGCGCGGCGTCCACATATAATAATTCGCATGCCACAGATACTCCCCGCTCTTAATGTATCGCGTTGCCGTTTCCGCGTCGGGTTTTTCCGTGTGTCCCAAAAATTTATATACTTCTATGCCGTTCACGCTTTTCCAGCGCTTACCAATGTGCGTGTAGCCAAGCGCGGTACTGGGAAATGACGCCTGCACTCCAATATCAACAAGCTTGCCTGTTTCCCGCACCAAGTCGCCGCCCGCTGAAAGCGTGGCGATAAAACGTTTTACGGAATCAATGCTGTGGTCTGAAGGGATAAAAACAAACGGCTCATTGGGCGCGCGTTCAAGCAAATGCAATGCGGAAAAAATCATTGCCGGCGCCGTGTCGCGTTTTTCCGGTTCAACAATAACATGGCTGGCTTGCAACGTGGGTACAAGCCCTCTCAAAACCTTTGCTTGCAAATTATTGGTGGAAAAAAATATATGTTCCGGTTTGAATCCCGCAAGCAACCGCTCGTATGTTTCCACAATCATGGGCTTGGTGGACACAATAGGGAAATATTGCTTGGGTTTTTTATGCCGCCCCATTGGCCAAAGCCGAGTGCCCCCACCGCCGGACAAAATTATCGCGTTCATAAAGTAAGTATAAAATTATAAATAGGCATGCTCCTAAACTTTCCGAGCAATCCCCTGTGCGGGGTTCACTTCTACCAAATCACCATCTTTAAATAATGTAGTAGCAATTTTGGTCCCTACAAGGCACGGAATACCGAGCTCACGACTCACTATAGCCGCATGGGATGTTAAACCACCCGTATCAGTAATGACAGCACAAGCTTTTTTCATGGCAAAAATATATTCCGGACTCGTCATCGGCGCGACTAAAATTTCTCCATCCCGGAACATTTCTACCTTCAAGGGATCCAAAAGAATACGGATTTCCCCGCGCACGGTGCCATGTATACCCTTGCTCGCAACAATTCCTTTCACTTCTTTCGCACCGCTTGCCGCTTCTTCCGTACTACTATAAGTATTCCAGACATATTCAGTTTCTTCAGCGTTGAGTTCTTTACACTCATGAAAAAATTGTATCCCGAACCCCTTGGCTCGCTCCATTAATTTTGCATGTAAATCTTTGCCCTTGATAATCTCCGTTATTTCTTGGTGCCCTAAATTATGAAGCTCATCAAATGCATACTCGTATCGTCGCCCAACCTCTTGAACTAATGCGTCAAAATAATGCAGAATAATAAAAATATATTTCTTGCGCTCATCTTGCCAACCAATACCCTCGCTAATAGCTTCTGCAATATCCATCACTTCAACCGATATATAAAACTGTTTCCGGATTGCTAATTTGCGCATTTTTGTTTCTGCCATTTTTTTCTTAATCTCAATCACCATCTCCGGCTTCAATTCTTTTTTTCGCTCCACAAAAAATTCAACCGGTAAGACTTGCGTACCGGCGTAACTATTTTTAAGCCAAAAAAACTGTTGCTGATGGTTTGCCAAATCTGTTGTTTGGCTCAAAGCGATTTCTTCTTCCTGATAAAACGACAAACGAGTTGGGGCAGTCAAAATTTCAAGAACTTCGGTAATGTTCCGCTCATCCGTAATATATTTTTTTATCCGTTCCGTGAGATAATGAATTGAACCATAATTGGCAAGTTCGGGAATAGAACCGGTAATCCAAAATTTGATATAATACTTTAATAAATCTGTCCACAAAATCAACAGTTCCGCATCTGTTATTTCCGCAAGTTTAATCTTGCTGATTTTTTTTTCAATATCCTGAATTCTTTTAACATCGTCAAGCCATTCCCTATATATTTTTTCCCGCGATACTCTCGGCAACAGGTATTTCACAAATATTCTTTCACCGGTCGCGTTGACATCCGGGGCATTATTAATCCAAAAACTGCGAACATCTTTAAACAACCATACTGTTTCCGGCCAATTTTCACCATACCTTTCACGAAAGTGTTTATAATGCACCTCTGCAAAAGCAGATGTATATAAAAATTTCCCGGGCACGGGACCCCAGCGAAATATATTACCTCGCGAATCAAATGGTAATTTAATAATGGAGTTTTTTACCATAGCCTTTGGCTTGCTCTACATATTCAATACTATCCCATTTTGGATCTTTAGGAAGTCCAAATTCTTTCCGTACTTTCTTAATGCGATCAAAATACACGCGACAATTAGCCGGCGATTTCTCATACACATACGCGTCATGAACACCATCACATAAGCCACAATCTAACACGTCAGCATCTTTAACCAACTCAACATAAGGATCTTTTGAAATGATATTTTTATCGCTATGATTAAAAATTGCCGACGTGATAATTTTAATCTCTTTTGGGGTAAATTTTTTAGTCTTCTTCAAAAAACGTTCCGCCATTTGCGCTCCAAGGTGCGCGTGATTAGTTGCGCGACCGGTCATAAATACATATATATCATGCATCGCACAGATGATTGTGCCGAGCTCTGTGTCCAACCCGCGTTTTTGCGCGAGCATTCGGCCGATCTGTGTCACTGAGGCGGTGTGTTTTAGTTCAAATACCTTGCTCCACGAACGTTCCGCGTCGGGCATTTTGCTTTTTAAAATAATATCAATCATGCCACGCTCAACGAGCTCCGAACGAGTTACATTTTTCCCTTTAAGATGATGATAAATTGGATTATAGGTATAGGCCATATTCCAAAAAAGTTTAAAAAATAGATTTAAAAAATCTAACAATAATCCATGTGCCAATCCAGCCAAGCGCTAACCCCACCGCGACATCGGAGAAATAATGCACACCTGCCGCCACACGTCCCATGGCAATCACAAAAGCTAAAAACCACGCGATTTTCCCCCATTTTTTGTCATACATATATACGACGGTCGCAAGCGCCGCCGCCACCGTGGCATGACCTGAAGGAAATGAATGCAATGTAACAGGAGTGGCGATTAATTTTTTGATCGCATGAAACACCACGAACGGACGAAAACGAAACCACAACGATCCAATCACCCACTGTACCGAGTACACCGCTATCACGCTTGTGACAAGGTTACGGAGCGCTTCAATGCGCGCCATTTTTGAACCCGCGCGATACATAATAACGCATAGCGCCGCCAACGCCAAAACAAAAATCAAATAATCGGCCGCAACTACCGCAAGCGCAACGCTCCACGCATGCGAAGCAAAAAAATGATTAAAACCAATCGTTAATTGGTGATCCCATCCGCGCAGAAATTCCATCATACAAAATTACCAAAAAAATTAAATAAGTGACTGACCGGTCATTTCCGGCGGCTGTTCAAGCCCCATAATTTTTAAAATGGTCGGCGCAACATCCGCAAGCATTCCCACCGGCGCGGACAAACTCAAATCCCCTCCCATGGCATCACCCCCGGGGCCGGTCTGCCCCTCCCATTGTTTGCCTATAATAATAAGCGGCACCGGATACGTACTGTGCTCTTTATCAATCCCCCCTGTTTTCAAATTGATCATTTCTTCCACATTGCCATGATCCGCGGTAAACACGGCCACATATCCTTTGGCAAGCGCCAAATCCGTAATTTGTCCAAGCGCTTTGTCTATTACCTCCAGACCTTTCACCGCGGCCGGCAGATTCCCTGTGTGCCCCACCATATCCGCGTTGGCAAAATTAATCGCAACAAGCCCATACACACCTTTTTCAATCGCTTTCAGAACTTCTTTGGGGAGCGGACATTTCCGGCTTTTGATCGTAACCGGACACATGCGGCGAAGGAATAATCACTCGCTCCTCTCCGGGGAACGGTTCTTCCACGGTGCCATTCAAAAAAAATGTAATGTGCGCGTATTTTTCCGTTTCCGCCACATGAAATTGTTTTAATCCCGCGTTTGAAACCACTTCCGCCAAACAATTTTTGATCACATCCGGCGGAAACACCACCTCAACAGGTAAACTTTTTTCAAACTCCGCCATGGTAACAAACAATAAATTCTTGTATGCGCGCGCCGTGAACTTATCAAACCCGGGAAGCGCGAACGCTTTGGTCAATTCACGCGCGCGGTCCGGACGAAAATTAAAAAATATCACTGCGTCATTATCTTCCACCGTTGCCACCGGCTTGCCGCCGTCTGTGATGGTTACAGGAACAAATTGCTCGTCATATACTTCTTTGGCGTAGGATGCTTTGATAGCCTCCGCAGGGTCTGACGATTGCTCGCCCGTGCCTTCTGCTATCGCGCGATATGTTTTTTCTATTCTGTCCCAACGATTGTCCCTATCCAAAGCATAAAAACGCCCGGCCAAACTGGCAACGCGGCCAACTCCGTATTCTTTGATTTTTGCCTGCAGACGTTCCAAAGACGCACCTCCCCCGTTAAACAATGCGTCGCGGCCGTCCAAAAACATGTGAATGTACACTTCTTTAATTTTTTGTTCCGCGGCAAATTTTAAAAGCGCATACAAATGCTCCTCTGCCGAGTGCACATTGCCGTTGCTCACCATGCCCATCAAATGCAATCGTGATTTATTTTTTTTAACATGCGCAGTGGCCTTGAGAAGCGTTTCGTCTTTAAAAAACGCGCCGCTGGAAATAGATTGATTGATGCGCAACAATGTTTGATAATATACGCGCCCGGCGCCGATGTTCAAATGCCCTACCTCGGAATTGCCCATTTGCCCCCACTCCAACCCCACCTCATTACCGGAAGCAATGATAGTCATGGCAGGGTAAGTTTTGAGCAGGCGATTAAACACCGGCAATTTTGCCTGTGTTATGGCGTTGCCGTCCGAGGGCGGCGCAACACCCCAGCCGTCGCAAATGATGAGGACAACAGGCTGAATTTGCGCTTGATTTGGCTGATTTGTATCTGTTGGCATAGTGGGAGCAGTATATCAAAAATCAGCTTGATTGTAAATAAAAACCCAGAGGTTAGCCTAGGGTAGTTGTGTCTTTTTACTGTCTGTTGTTAGGGGCGAGCAGGCAATTCGGAAAGCTCATGCGCGACGATCCTCCGCGCTGTCGTACTTTTCACCTGCCCAGAAGTGAGCGGTGAGCAGATGAACGGGCGCATTGAGGTATGCCCAACGAATGGCATCGGCGTCGTCTGTCTTGCCTTCCAGTGCCTCGTAGAGCCGTTTGCCTGCTTCTCGCAGTTCAATGAGCATGGAACGAACACTTTCCGGAATGGTTACCAGTCCGTAATTCACACGCTCCATGGTCGCACAGAAACCGGAGATTGCCTCGCCTTGCGCGTCCCCAGCTTCTCTAGCAAGATATGCCGAATGAGTGTGGTTTTGCATTGCGAGAAAATAGTCGCCGGTAACGCGAGCGTAGATGCCCATGTGATATGCCCAGAGCGAAGAGAGTCGCG
>Ga0076148_149_pt1 | contig 6524 bp, 6 predicted proteins | sample RifGroC2_FD_68169 | JGI IMG/M metagenome (GOLD analysis project Ga0076148, IMG submission 68169) | Parcubacteria (Magasanikbacteria) bacterium GW2011_GWC2_45_8 | reverse complement strand
GCGAGATGGATGAAAAATTATCCACGGAGGCGCGCGCAAAAATTAAAGAACAGAATAAGACGATTTTTGAAGTGCTGACTATGGCGTCGCTTGTGGAGGCGGAAGGCAAGACGGCAGAAGATCGCGCGCTCATTGCGGATATTTTGTGGCGGCGTTTACGCGTTGGAATGCCTTTACAGGTGGATTCTAGCATGGGCACTTATAAAGAAAAGGGGCTGCCCGCGGCGCCGATTAATAATCCGAGTTTGGCATCTATCAATGCATCTATCAATCCAACTTCAAATGCGTATTGGTATTTTATAAGCGGTCGTGATGGAAAAATGTATTATGCCCGCACGCTTGATGAACATAATAGAAATATCGCGCGATATTTGAGATAAATATTTGATGTATATGAAAAAAATCAACGATGGCTTTCAACAAAATTGCTCAAGAAATGGAAAAAAGATGAACAGATATATGAACTATATTTTTGGAAAAAATTCCCTGCGATTGATTTAAAAAAAGGAATTTTTTGGTTCCAAAAATTCTGCGGGATTTAAGGAATCGCAATTTACTGAAATTTTTAGCATTGCCACGGCGCCCGTGCATCAATCATTTATCAATCAGGCGGAAATTGAGCTTCTTAAAATTATAGTGGGCATTTCCAAAGATAATTTGGACGCTTATCAAAAACGCTGGTATTGGAGCAAAAATAATTATATCACGGCGCAGGTTTTGAGTGTGAAGCATTTTCAAGAAGAAATACGCGCGTGGAAAAAAAGCGGCAAAGATTTAAAGAAAGAATTGAAACATTTGTATGAAACGCCGCGTTTGAATAGAATAAAAAAACAAGCGCTGTTCAAAAAAGTAAAATTGTCCGCGCTTCTGCGTGCGCTCATACGGATCTCGGAAGATTTTACGTGGTGGCAAGATAAGCGCAAAAAAGCCACCTATTTTAACATTGATATGGGCTGTGCTATTTTGAAAGAAGTTGGCCGACGCACGGGTTATACATTGGATGAATTGAAATTTGCCTATCCGGGGGAAATTAAAGATATCTTGTCCAAAAGAGAGCTGTCGCGGAAAGAATTACAAGGGAGGAAAAAATCCGGATTGGTTGTAGTTGGAGAAGCATTTGAGGTGGTGCCAAGCGCGCGCATAAAAGAATTAAAAAATATGATTTTGGGACAAAAATTACATGATCAAGTTGATGATTTTAGGGGATTGTCTGCTTCCACGGGTAGGGCAATCGGCCCCGTGTGCATACTTAATTCGGCCACGGAAGCCGACAAAGTTAAACAAGGGGATATTTTGGTAGCGGTCATGACGCGGCCGGATTATATCGCCGCAATGAAAAAGGCCGCGGCAATAGTAACCAATGAAGGTGGCATTACTTCTCACGCGGCGATTGTTTCCCGCGAGCTTGGCATTCCGTGCATTATCGGTACCAAGATTGCCACCGAAGTATTGCATGACGGCGATATAGTTGAGGTGAACGCAAATCATGGATTGGTAAAAAAGTTGAAGTAGTAAATGGATATGCGCACCTCGGATTTTGATTATTTTCTACCCCACGAATTTATTGCCCAAGAGCCGCAAGCCAAGCGCGATGCGTGCAAGTTGTTGGTGTTAGACCGTAAAATGGGCAAGACGGCACACCGGAAGTTTTTTGAAATTACGGCAATATTGCGCGCGGGCGATGTGTTGGTGCTCAACAACACCAAAGTATTTAGATCTCGGCTCAAGGGTCATCTGCAAGGCAATACAAAATCAGGCGTTGAAATTTTTTTATTAAAGCCGATGAGTATGGGCGCGGATGCGTGTGTATGGGAAGCTCTTGGCAAACCCGGACATAAACTCAAAGAGGGTGTAGTAGTTGAATTTCAAGAGGGGATAAAAAGTGTTGTTTGTAAAGCGGCGCATGACGGGGGAGTTATGGAAGTGCGATTTGATTGCGCGTATGGGGAATTGATGACCGCGCTTGAACGCATCGGCCATATCCCCGTACCGCCGTATATTAAAAAAGAGCCGCGCACATTGGAGGAATATCAGACTGTGTATGCATCCGATACCGGCTCCGTGGCGGCGCCAACTGCAGGGTTTCATTTTACTTCGGAGCTATTGGGAAAAATCCGCGCGCAGGGCGTGCAGATTGTTGAGATTACCCTGCATGTGGGGATTGGCACATTCCGGCCGGTTAAAACAGATGTAGTAGAAGATCACGTAATGCACGGCGAATTTGTTTCTGTAGGAGAATACGCCGCGCGCGTAATAAGCGCCGCCAAAAAAGAGGGGAGACGAGTGATTGCGGCAGGTACCACGGTAGTGCGGGCGCTGGAGGGAGTATACGCTACACAACAGGCGGGTATTGAGGTAAGAGCTTTGAGGAGACTAACGGAGCGCGGCGGCGCGAGTTTTTTGAAGTTTTCCGGCGAAGTAAATATATTCATCACTCCGGGCTTTGAGTTTCATATTGTTGACGCGCTTATTACCAATTTTCATCTGCCCAAGTCCACGTTGCTCATGCTTGTGTCCGCGTTTGCGGGCAGAGAACGTGTTTTGGCGGCTTACGAAGAAGCAAAAAAACACGGCTACAAATTTTTCTCTTTCGGCGACGCGATGTTTATACATTAAAACACTCCCAATCTCCGAAGCAAGGAATTTGACAGGAAATTGATAGAGTGCTAGTATTGTTTTAGAAAACAATACTTTTTATATATGCAATTAACAGAACTTTTCAATCGCAGCCTTGTTTTTGAAGTGTACCGGTGCATGTTGGATAACGATGGTGAGCGGCTTTATAGTGCAAAGATTGCTCGTATTTTGAAACGTGACCCGGGCAATGTACACCGTATTATAGATAAAGTGAGGGGTTGGGGTTTTCGTATGTGCCTAATACTGCGCACGAATGGTATAAACCACTTCACTCGTTGTGTTCGTCTGAAGCGCGTAGCGCGCGACTGCCTCATGAACAATATATATGTGTTAATGAAGAGGGGCATGTGAATTTGCTCACTATGGAGATAAATTATCAAGGATTTGCCGATGCGTATAGAGAGCCGACAAATAAAATACCTCACTTCGCGTTTTCCGTTGTTGAATACAATAATGATTATTTTCGTTATTTTGTACCCAAAATAAGGTGGCAAGAGAACAGCGCACATCTCATTAAACGATTTGAGCGTAATCCGTCTTGTATGCGCACAATTGGACATGTGACAGAAACTTACGCGCGCAGTATCTGGAAGGTTAAACAACAAATGGAATCTCCCACGTTTGATTATTCCAACAAAAGTGCTGTTGAGAAAATATTTGATAGAATTGTTGAGGCTGGCGTGCGATTGTGCGTCTATGGTATGCCGATTGTTATTATGGAAACAGGTACGGGTAATTTGAGCGCCCGGGTTCAATTGGTTATTGAGCGATACGCGAGACTACACAAAAATGTCAATTTGATAGAAGCAACCAATGTGTTGCTTCAACACCCCGCGCTTACCTATTCGCAAAAATATCGTTTGGCATTGCTTGACGCCGCAGTGCGTATAAAAAGTACACCATCTTCAAGAAGCAAATTCATACGACAAATTATACAAGATTTTGGATGGATTAATTTTGGCTATAAGGGGCCGGAATTGTCAGAAGAAGATGTGATGAGAGAAATTAAAGAGATAGCACAACATCCGTTGAATCAGTTACTTTCAATGCGCAAAGAAATAAAGATATATCCTACCCGTGTCCGTTCGGCACAGCACGCGCTGTTTGCGCGGCTGAAGATGAACGCTCATGATCAAGCATTGTGCAAGGCCGCGGCATTAGGTAATTATTTAAAATTATATCGTAAGGATTTGCTTTTTGTCATAAATAGTTTGATATACTGTATTTTGGAGCCTCGGAAAGGAAGCTTCACTCATGAAGAATTAGGTTACTTGGCGCTGAGCGAAGCGCGCGCTTTGATTCATTCCGGGCGCGTGAATATATCGCGTAAAGAATTACGAGAGCGTAAGCGTTATTCGCTACATTTTTCTGAAACACAAAAAATTGTAACAGGCAAAAACGCGCGAATGTTTGTGAAAAAGCACTTTGAAAAAAATGAGGTTGATACGGATTTACGCGTATTGGAGGGGCAGACCGCATCGCTAGGTGATGGCCGCCTTGTAGAGGGAATTGTGAAGATTGTGATTAACGTTTCGGATATATCAAAAGTACAACCAGGGGATATTATGGTATCAACAGCAACTGTTCCACCAATGTTGCCCGCCATGAAATGCGCCGCCGCTATTGTGACTGACGTGGGCGGTATCACGAGCCACGCGGCGATTGTGGCGCGTGAGCTCAACAAGCCGTGTGTCATAGGCACCAAACACGCCACCAAAGTGTTTAAAGATGGCGATAAGATACTTGTGGATGTGCGTCACGGGTATGTGCGAAAGGTGTAATCATTTCCACTTTTTGTAGAGCGCCACAAAAGTTCCATTTGCAATACTCTCCCTTATCTCCCGCATTACTTTCAGCGCAAAATGCACATTATGAATTGATGCGAGACGCAATCCAAGAATTTCGTCGGCTTTGAACAAATGATGCAAATACGCGCGTGAGTGGTGCGTGCAGGTGAAACAGTCGCACCACACATCAATCGGTTTTTTGTCTGTGAGGTACGCCGCGTTCGTAATGCACAGCCGATATTTATTAGCCGGCGCGCCGCCGTTACGCGGATGGATAAACAACCCGCCGTTTCGCGCGATGCGCGTGGGAGCAACGCAATCAAACATGTCCGCACCCGCGGCAACTGCTTTGAAAAAATCACCCGGCGAAGCGCCAAGCCCCATGGTGTAGCGTGGTTTGTTTTCCGGCAAGTAGGGTGCCAGATATTCCATAATGGTTCCTGTGGCTTCCATGTTGTATCCAATAGACTCTCCACCAATCGCAATGCCATCAAACGGCAGTGAAGTGATAAACTGTGCGCTTTTGACGCGCAAATCTTGGTGCGACCCTCCCTGAATAATCCCAAACAAAAGCGGTCCGGCAGACCCTCCTTTTTTTAATTTTTTATGGGCGGCAATACATCGCACCGCCCACCGGTGCGTGCGCTCCATTGCCGCTAACGCAATTGCATGCGGCACCGTGTCCGAGGTGCATTCATCAAATGCCATAATAATATCCGCTCCCAAATCATGTTGGATTTTGATTGCGGATTCCGGAGTAAAGCGGTGCAAACTGCCGTTTATGTACGAACGGAAATTGACCCCGTCTTCATCAATGGTGACGAGTTGTTTGTTGGTGTGTTCGCCGTTTTTTAGAGAAAATACTTGAAATCCTCCGCTATCGGTCAAAATTGGTTTGTGCCAATTCATGAACTTATGGAGGCCTCCAAGTTTTTTAATAATTTTTTCTCCCGGGCGTAAATGCAAGTGATAGGTATTGCCAAGAATCACCTGCGCGCCTGATGAGTACAAATCGTGTACATCAAGTGTTTTGACGGTTGCTTGCGTGCCCACGGGCATAAATTCCGGCGTTTCTATTACGCCATGAGCAGTGGTAATGCGTCCAAGTCTCGCGCGAGTGTGCGGGTCTTTTTTGATGAGTTTAAAAGGGGAGAAAATATTCATAGTTTTATGCCGTGATTGTAGCAGGTTTGTTAAGAAGGGTAAAGCCTTGAATAAAATAATTTTTTGTGTTAGTTTAAGAATTACAATCGGTCTTTTTTGCATCAATTACACGCGCACGCCGTGCGTAAGGGGGGGCAGACATGCACGGGTTGCATCTGGAACAATTGGTAAGCCGGACAGAGCACTCCGTTTTTCTCACCACCGAGGAATACGGGCACTGGAAGGGATACCTCTCGTCCATTGCGCATTTCTTGGAGAAACAAGCGACACAAGATTTTTCGGCATTGATCGGCGAGATCCTTGCCGACTGCATTGATCTTTCCGCGCTTGGGAATGAGAAACAGCGCAAAACAGCACTGTATGCGTTGAGTGAGGCAATACCAGACGGCCGAAATGCTTTGATAGCGCCGGACCCTGTACACCTTGTCGCGCGTGTGTTTGGCATGGTCATGGAGTTCCGCGGAAGGCACAAGACGGTTTGGATGCTGGCACACGTTCCTGTAGAAAAATTGACGGGCGTGGATATCAACGCCGTTCAGTTTTATCCTTTGCCGCATGGGCTCATTGTGTGCCGGAGGCATGCGGGAAGCCACCAACTGCGCAATCTTGCCGCCATCGGTAATTGCCTGATCCGCGACGCAGGGATGGACATTGTGCTCACTACCAATCTGTCCGTGGTCGCCACCCGAATTACCGTGGAACATGCACTCATGTCTTTGCTTGAAAGCTGGCGGCTGGGGCACGGGCGCGCACGCAGGTACCTTTGCGATACGGCGGCGGGATACCTCGCGCACACCAAAGCTAAAGCAGGACAACATACGGGATAACCTTACACTTCAGTCAAACCACTGAAGTTTTCTTTTTTTAAAAAGTTTGATACAATGGAACCATAAGTTATTTTTTATCTATCCTATGAAATTTGTTTATCATTTGTTT
>Ga0076148_135_pt1 | contig 6567 bp, 5 predicted proteins | sample RifGroC2_FD_68169 | JGI IMG/M metagenome (GOLD analysis project Ga0076148, IMG submission 68169) | Parcubacteria (Magasanikbacteria) bacterium GW2011_GWC2_45_8 | reverse complement strand
CCTTTTTACAGCGCCTATCTGAAAATCGCCGAGGGCTGCTCGAATTATTGCTCCTACTGCATCATCCCGGCCCTCAGGGGCAAGGCAAGAAGCCGGCCCATAGAGGACATACTCAAGGAGGCCCGGCGTCTGACCGAGGCGGGTGTGAAGGAGGTCATCATCACCGCCCAGGACACCACCGGAGTCAGGACCACGAACATGCCCGTAATGGGTGGTTATGGGATTGCCTTTGGCATCCCATCCATGGAATACACAAACATTACCGTTTCGGAACCCGGCCCAGTTCTTCTGGACTTTTGTAACCACTCCGGATCCGGCAGACAGAATGTCTGCATTTCTATTACTAGCTGTACCTATGTCGATACCGCTGTGACAGGCCTCTGCCCCGAAACCTGTGTTATCGGCACAAAATTCCGCCGTGATACTCTGTCCGGGAACAGGAAATTTCCAAAAATTCTGCGGACCGCCGGATCCCCATACGCCGGGTTTGGTAGTGTTATTGCATCCGGATCCGTGCATTGACTGGCACTGATATGTTGATTTTGCACTGGTGATGGGCGCGTCCGCTTGACCGTCAAACCGTATGCCGCCGTTTGCGTGCAGTTTGCCATGGATGACTTCCGTGTCCCCAATCCATACATCGCTGTTGGTCAAAAAACCGTAGTCGCTCAAAGAGGGAAACCCAATGCGAACTTTCAGCGTGCGTTTGTTTTTGATATTGGCAAGAGAATACCCTGTAGATTTGATGGTGATGATACTAGAACCGTTTGGTGGAGCGGAAATATCCAAACTAAATTTTCCCACCGCAGTACCGTTTTTATCTTTATAATCATGCACATACGGGCCCGGCGCGCCTGTGCCGTCTTGCAGATCCGCGGGATTATGCGCCAAATGCCAGCGATAATAATTTATCCCCGCCTCGGCAATCTGGAATGCAATTTCATTTTGATTTTTTGCTCGAGCGGCGCGGTTTTCCATCACTGCAAAATTACTCATGCCCATAACAAGCGTGGTGATGGCGAGCGCGCCAAACACCATTACCACCAATAAAATGTTTCCGCGCTGAACCTGTGCGCCAAACATTTTCCGTGCCATAAATAAAACAAATTTAAAATTCATAACATCAATACACTTTTAAATTACGGATTTCCACTTCAGTGCTCGCGGTAAGAGGCACCGGCGCCACGTTTGGTTTTTGATCAATGACTATGGTAATGCGAATATAGCGCACCTTGACCACATTGACTGATTGCGCGATGAGCCCCGTGCCATTTCCGTTATAGGTTTCATCAAAATATTGAAATGGTTCACTGTTGGGGATTAAATCGCGTGAGACAACCGTAACCACCTCATTTGCTGGGTTGTATGAAAGAGGCGAACCGCTTGGTGCTATCACCCCTTTTTTGAGCAGATTGCCTGATACAAAATACCGTACGCGCTCGCGAAACGTGTCATTGTTGAGATCGCTGTAAAAAGCAAGTGTTGAACTTGCGGCTGTATCTATAATGTAAGATCCAATACTAGACGATCCTGCATTACGCGCTTCTTTGACAATGGCGGAAAGCGCGGCGCGCGCGTCTTTTTGCGCGGAAAGCTGATTGTAGATCACGTCGTTTGATTTAAAGGTGATGGTGATAAAGAGCATGAGACCTGTGAAAATCATCGTGAACAGGCCTAAGGCAACAAGAACTTCCAAAAGCGTAAAACCATCGCGATAAGGAACAGCGAAGCAACCACTTTTTGGGGCACGCAAAAATTCTGTGTTTACTTCGCTGTTCCTAGACAGCTCAAAATTGCTCATAATTTATTGGTCATGGTGCCATAAAAATTTCCGCGGTGGAAGCACCATTTACATCAACCTGCGTAATAACATCTTGGTAGCCGGAGAGAGAAACGGTAATATCATACGTGCCAGAACTCAAACTACTAAAAAAGGCTTGACCCGGAGGCGTGCAACCGGAGGTAAAACTGACCGCGATTTCTGATAATTGAGGCGTGTATTTATTGTTGATAGTGCTCATAAACACCTTATAACGCAGATACCTGTTATTGTCATGTACGCTGTTGATATTGGTAATGCTTGCCGTGTAATACGTATTAGGAGTGCCGTCAGGCCCCAAAAAAATCCATTGCGCGGGATCCAAAACAGGTGAAGAGGCAATCTGGAATTTGAGCGAGTCCGCTCCTGTTTGCGGTGGTTGCGCCAGCGGAAGCCATTCAATGTTTGTAAAATTGCTCGGCGCGCCAAAATCTATTGTGGAGGAAATGAGCTCACCGCTCCACAAATAATTATTCCCTATTTTTTTCAAAAACAAATCTCCCGGCGTGCCCGAATCGCTTATACTTCCGTCTTGACTAAAATATTTTGTTTCATCCGTGTACGTCGCTTGCCCGCTTCCGCCGGACCAATCGGTCTGGCGTGCGTATCCATTTCCAGTGATAACCTGCGCGGAAAATGAGCTTTTGGCGATTGTTACGACGGCACCGGTGAGTGGTAGCTTAGTGCCATTGTCTTTAACGATAACCAAAAAATTGTTGGCGGTATGAGCGGCAAGAATTATTGATAGATTTTGTGTCGCGGCGGGGGCAAGTGTAATAGGCAGAGTGGGAATAGTGCCTGCAATATCATAGGTAGTGCCGAATAAAACAAATTGATAGGTATCCCATTCTAACCCGCTCAAGGTAAATTTCCCGGTTGCGTCTGTGGTAATTAATTGATTAAATTTAAGAACGTCAGGATCCTTGCCAATCAATTTATTGCCCTTCACAGAAAATTCTACATTTGATTTGGGAACACACAAAGTATTAATGCTTGTTAAGGGAATACTTCCAACCTTATCAATGTTGAAAGAAATGTTGGTAACGGTTTGCGCGCTTACCGTGGCATCCGGTTTAATTGGATTGGTAATAGCGCCACCAGGGGTTATGGTACCGTCTGTGGAATATCCTGATTTGGTCGCTTCTATATGATAGCTTTCAACCGCGGGGGGCATATCAAGCAATTGCAGTTTGCCATTTGTATCAGTAACATCGGCAAGATCCAGATTTGGCGCCAATGTTGGATTGGTAATATGAACCGTGGCGCCGGAAATAGGCAAACCCGCCGCGTCAAACACGGTTATAAAGATAGCGCCGTTAGTGGAAGCTGATTCAAGCCCTTTTGGCGCGATATTGGTGGAAATGATGGCGGGATTTTTTGGCGCAATGACGCACTTGAGGCAGGTGACTTCTATCTGAACTTTTTTGTAGTCTGCCGGAGACGTATCATTGGGCGAGCCGCCGAGCGTGCCATCAAATGGATCATCAATGTTGCGCACATAATTTTTCACCAAAAATGTGGTGCCGCTTTTGGTAATTGTTTTACTCTGCGGCAAAACGCCGGCAGGAATGCCTCCCACTACTCCCACTTGATCGTACGGGAGGTTACGCGCCAACTCTAATTGCTCATTGGCAACTTCAATTTGTTGGAATTGTACGCGCGAAACATATGAAGATTGCAAAATATATGAAACCGCGGAATAAACGCCCACCGCGAACATGGCAAAAAGCGCGATGCTAACCACCACTTCTATTAAAGTAAAACCTTTTTGTTGAGTGAATCCTCCTTCTGACTGCATGCTCCTATTGTACCTGAAAACGATCGAAAAAGCTAAATGCGAAATGCCTTTTTTCGGCAAGAGCCCCCAAGGGGTACGGGTAAAATGCCTGAAGCATTTTCCCTCCTGCTCGCGCCGTCGCGCTCCGCAAGCCCCCTCGGGGGCTCTTGCCTCAATGACATTTCGCATTTAAATTTTATTAAACAATTTCTCCTCCAATGCGCGGCGTTTTTCCGGATACAAACGACATTGATACATAAGTATAGACATGCCTGTCTCGCGCCAATCAGGATGGTCCGCCAAATTCAAAAACTTATCAAATGAAACCGTCTCCAAAACAATTCGCTCGCCCGCGTCAAGATGTTGTTCAGATATTTTTTTGCAATCACGAGCAATAAAAACAAATCGCTCCCAAATCATTGAACGGTAGGGATACCCCTTTTCAAATAGCTCCCAGTTATCGGACACATAACCTGTCTCTTCCAAAAGTTCGCGTTGAGCGCAGTCAAGCGGTTCTTCTTCGCCATCAAATCTCCCCGCTGGCAACGAAACCAATTCACGCTCCCAATGCGGTTGTAGTTGGCGTTGGATCAAAATTTTATCCCCCACCATAGGAATAATAACCGCCGTATTGACCCGTTTAAGGCATTCAAATGTATGCGTGGTGCCGTCAAACATTTTTTGCGGCCATTGATAAACGTCCCAAATCAGACCGCTAAAAACTTTTTTAGCGTTTGGCGGCAAGCCGTATGGAGGCGTTTGCTTTTTGTTGTTCATATATACTTAAAATATATTACGAAGCATATGTTGCTCATAGAATACCTCTGCACCTCAATTATGATTTAAATTAAATTCCAATTAAATGTGCCACTTCAACCAACCCCCATACGCCAAGTCCCACAAAAGCAACACTTCCCAAAAAAGAAATCACCGGATTTTTTACCGCGCGGATGGTGTATGAAGGTGAAAGATATAATAGTATATTTAAAATCATGTGCCCCACAAACACACCAATGGCAAACCCAAACACATTAACAATATTAAACAGCGGAACATACCCTGCAAAATCGTCAAGACCGAGTATAAACGGAATGGTAAATGATAGCGCAAGCAATGGCCAAAAGCGAAGTGGCGCGCCAACGCGCACGCGCAAATCCGGAAGAATAAATCGCAATACGGGCGCGAAAAGCGCGTTCACGCGATCCAAAACACGCTCAAACAAACTAACTGTTTTTTTAAACCATCGGGGATACCGCGCGTCTTCAACCTTTGCGTGCTCGAGCCCGCCTTCCGCGAGCTTAAACAATACGAGCGCCGCAAGGGCTATCATCAGCGCCAAAAGCCAACGAATTTCCTTAAAAAAAGTCCAGACCAACAAAATGACCATGGTGCCCGCGGCATTGCCCAACGCAGTGCCTATTTCTATGGCAACACGGCTTTTCCACCCGCTATTTTTACTCATCAAATTGCCGATATATATGGCAAAATCAATTGAGGTTTTGAGATAAATAGTTAATCCAATCAAAATATCAATCCAAAAAACTTTCAAAGAAATATCACTTGATGTAAAAATATTCAACGCGTGAATTTCCCCCCACAGCGCAAAAACCAGACCGGCACACACGACAACAGTCAAAACAAGAGGGATAATCTGCGATTTAAAAAAAGATTCTTTCACGCGCATGTTACTCAATATATTTTTTATGTTTCATTTTTTCCGGCAAAAAATCTTGCGCGGCGTCTTCTGCTCGGGCAAATTCCGGCGTATATTTGTAGCCCTTGCCGTAGCCAAGCGTTTTCATGAGTTTGGTGGGAGCGTTACATAAATGAATAGGTACCGGCTCATTGGGAAGCTCGCAAATATCTTTTTGAATATCCAAATAAGCGGTATAAAGCGCGATGCTTTTTTTGGATTTTGCCATATACACCACTGCTTGCGCCAAATTGACTCCGCACTCCGGCATGCCGATATACGAACACGCCTGATACGCCGCGACCGCCTGCGAAAGCGCGAGCGAGTTGGCTATGCCAATATCTTCTGACGCAAAACGTATAATCCGGCGCGCGATATAGAGCGGATCCTCCCCCGCTTCCAGCATGCGACCAAGCCAATACAGCGCGGCGCTTGCGTCGCCTCCACGCATGGATTTATGCAACGCCGAGATAATATTGTAATGTTCTTCTCCGCTCTTATCATACAACAAATGCGTGCGTTGTAAAGATTCTTTGACCGCGGAAAGCGTAATACGCGGCGTGGCACCGGTTTGCGCGCTCGCGGTCTCACCGGCAAGCTGGAGCGCGTTCAATGCAACACGAGCGTCGCCGTTTGACATGGTTGCCAAAAATTCCAGCGCGCCATCTTCTATCTGTGCCGATTCAAAACCCAAACCACATTCCACGTCATGTACGGCGCGTCCCAAAAGAATTTTGATATGTTCGGGCTCCAAGGCGTTGAGAACAAAAACGCGGCAACGTGATATCAACGCCGCGTTCAAAGAAAAACTTGGATTTTCCGTGGTGGCGCCAATCAAAATGATCGTGCCGTTTTCAACGGCGGACAAAAGGGCGTCTTGCTGGCCCTTGTTAAGGCTTGCGGTGCTGCGCGTGCGCGCCGCCTCCAACACCGCGCGAATGTCTTTGACACCGTTTTCCACCGCGGAAAGCTGAACAAATGCCGCACCTGTTGCGCGCGCGATCACTTGGGCAATGGTGGTCTTCCCCGTACCGGGAGGACCCCACAACATCAAAGAAGGCACGCGATCATCTTCTATGGCGCGCCGCAACATCTTTTCCATGCCAAGAATATGATCTTGCCCCACAATATCCGCCAAAACAACGGGACGCATGCGATCCGCGAGCGGACGAGAAATGTCTTTGGATTCTAGTGTTAATGACATAAAAGCAGGCTTAATCGCGTGCCCTTATTGTATCAGAATCCAGACCTGTTGCCCAATACAATTTCTATTACAAC
>Ga0076148_131_pt2 | contig 7268 bp, 4 predicted proteins | sample RifGroC2_FD_68169 | JGI IMG/M metagenome (GOLD analysis project Ga0076148, IMG submission 68169) | Parcubacteria (Magasanikbacteria) bacterium GW2011_GWC2_45_8 | reverse complement strand
AGCTGTCAGGTTTTCTTCATTATCCAGCGCCCATTCATCTCCAAAAACCCTGATTGTGTTGCAAATTCAGCCTTTTTGCCCAAAATATCGGCGACGATAAGTGTGCCTTTCTTTAAAACGCTAACAATAGGTCGATGATGATCGAGCACGGTTATTTCTCCCACGGTCGTTTTTGCGTTGACCGAGATCGCCTCTAATAAAGCAAGCCAAACCATAGAAGCATCAAATAGAACGCTTCTGCTTTACTCTGGCTTAAAAGACTGGCGGACGATTAAGAAGTGTTTGGACAAGCTCGAGGAGTGGAGTTTTGTCGCAATCACAAAAACCCGGGGTGAGGACGCCAAGTTCAAGCCCCGGAGCATCATGTTGCTCTCCGTCCTACATCTGGCGCAGGACGGTGGCCGATCTGCACGAAATGCCGGACGGCATGACACGCATACCGCATCCGACGACGATGATCTAGAAGCCAAGTAAGGTGGACTTAGCCGGTAGTTGTCCGAAGCGCGACTCAATCAGTTCAATCGCGGCGCTGGTCCAGGTCGAAGGCGTGTCGAGCTGCGCTAGGCTCGCAAAGTCCTCGCCGGAAAACGCCATAGCGAAGTGACCACGACCATGGTGTGCCGCCAGACGCGCCGCGACCTCCTCGACGACTTTCACGGGCTGGAGAAACCCACGGGTGCGCTGGAGGTGTTCGAACCCGCGCGCGCTGCTATTTCTTTGCTGAGACAAGCAAAGAGCCGCTTTGAAAGCGGCTCACCGAGCGGAAGAAGGATGATTGCTGAATTGGTCTGTTCAAACCTTACGATCACGAATGGAAAACTGCTGTGTGAAGCGAAGAAACCGTTCTTGCTGATGGTCGGCGAGCGCAAGAGTCCAGCTTGGCTCGGGAGGTGGGATTCGAACCCACGACCAATGCGTTAACAGCGCACTGCTCTACCGCTGAGCTACCCCCGAATAAACTCACGTAGCAGGTAGTATAAATAACTCTGTCTATTTTGACAAGACCTTAATAATCCCTCAACTTCTGAATGGTGGGAGAATCTTGAATCTTCTCCAATGCTTTTGCCTCTATCTGGCGGATACGTTCGCGCGTAACATCAAACTCCTTGCCCACCTCTTCAAGCGTGTGCGAGACTCCGTCCGCCAATCCAAAACGCATTTCCAAAATTTTCTGTTCGCGCGGAGACAAATCTTTGATGGCGTCGCGCACGTAATCCCGCAAAAGTCCCAAAGCCGCGGAACGTTCCGGTGATATATTTTTGACATCTTCAATAAAGTCTTCAAGCGTGCTGTCATCGTCGTCTTCTCCAACTGATGTCTCAAGAGAGACGGTCTCTTGAGAGATTCGAATGATATGATTTATCTTCCCTATGTCCTCCCCCATCTCGGCTGCAATTTCTTCGGGAGTTGGTTCTCTGCCCAAATCTTGTATCAATTGGCGTTCTAGAGTCTGAAAACGATTAATGGTCTCCACCATATGCACAGGGATACGAATGGTGCGAGATTGATCCGCAAGCGCGCGCGTAATTGCTTGCCTTATCCACCAAGTGGCATATGTGGAAAACTTAAATCCCTTGCGATATTCAAATTTCTTGACCGCGCGGAAAAGCCCTATGTTTCCTTCTTGAATCAAATCCAAAAGCGAGAGGCTCTTACCTACAAATTTTTTGGCTATTGAAACTACCAAACGCAAGTTCGCTTCAATAAGCCTGCGTTCTGCTTCTTTCTCATTGCGCTCTTTACGCTTGGAAAGCGCCACCTCTTCTTCACCTGTTAAAAGTGGAATTTTACCAATCTCCCGCAAATACATTTGTATGGAGTCTGCGGAGAGCTCCGGTATTTCCACGATATGCTCTTTATCCCCTGGTGATGTAATATTAAGTTTTTTGAGAAGGTCGTGTTTTTGCTCTTTACGCAATAAAATTTGTTCAGTATTTTCTATAACGGATATACCTGATTCATCTAAACGATCTAAAAAATTTTCATAGGTATTAGTGTACTCCTCAAGTTCAGGAAATAAATACAAAAGCTCGGTTTCTGTTACAAAACCGCGTTGATATGCTTTTTTAAATCCAAAATTAATAGTTTCAACGGAAGGAGGGGGTACAACAGGTGCCGAAATCTTTTGAAATTTATGACGTTTTTTACGCGCTAATACCTTTGATGTTTTATGTTGTATTCTCTTCTTTACTATTCTGGTTTTATGACGAATTACTTTTCTTGTTTTCTTTTTTGTCAAAGGCTTTTTATGCGAAATTCGATCGTGCTTTGAAACAATTCTCTTTTTCTTTTTTTTTGCCTGTTTCCTCATAGATTAATTAAAAAATCAATTGTTTTAATTCTTCTGATATAGACTGCATGCGGGCAAAATCGCCTGCGCGTTCCGCTTCTTCCATGTTTCGCGCCAGCTCTTGCCGTTTTCTAGTAGTATACCACACATTAAGACGCGTGACGAGTTCTCGCGCGGAACGGTGGGATTCATTCTCCTCATCAATATCTTCATCCCCGCTCTCAAAAAGATCGTTGCTTAAGAATTCCGCAAGCATAATTTCGTGGGACTCATCCTTTGCATTTTTAAATTGCGGCCCAATTTTGCCCTGCGCTTCCTGTGCGGCTGAAAAAATATTTTGAAGCGCGATTGAGGGTAACGCATTAATTTTAATGGATGTTAGCACTTCTGTCCAGAGCGAGGGGTATTTAAGGCACCACGCGAGGATTTGCCTGCCTATTTTGTGCGCAGGATCCTCTTGCGACACTAAAGGATTACTGGTTTGTGCTGGTTTTTGCACCGCAAAATGAGGCTTTGACCTTCTCAATTCCACCTTCAATTGCTCCTTGAGCACCGATACCGAAACCCCCAAAAGATGCGCCAATTTATCCAACCAATACTCGCGATCAATAGGGTCGGGCAGTTTAATGATTTCTCTGATGAGCTGTTTTGTGGTATTGGTGCGCGCCTGCGCGTCATTCAAATCAACCCCAAAGGTAAAAATCTCAAAATAATACTCCATGAGAGGACGCGCGTTCTCCACGGATTGCTTCCATACATCGGGATCTTTACGAATGCATTCATCCGGATCTTTAGCGATTTGTTGTGGAATTGTGATAATGCGCACAATCATGCCTTCCGCGAGCGCAATATCAATGCCCCGCCGCGCGGCAAGCTGTCCGGCAGCATCTGCGTCAAACGCCAAATATATCTGTGAAGTAAACCGCTTAAGCAAACGCACTTGTTCTACCGTGAGTGCCGTACCGGATGATGCCACAACATTGCGCATGCCATATTCATGGCATGCTATGACGTCCATCTGCCCCTCAACCACCACTACAAATCCTTTTTCTTTAATTGCACTCTTTGCATAATGCAACCCATACAACAATTTGCTCTTGTCATACAGAGAGGTCTGTGGGGTATTGACGTACTTGCCTTGTTGCCCTGTGGGGTCGTCTTTAAGCAAACGGCCCGTGAAACCCACCACATTCCCCTGCGCGTCCGAAAGCGGAAACATAATGCGCCCCCTAAAACGATCATACCACCCTCCGCCCTGTTTTTGCATAACAAGTCCCGCGTTGACCATGTCGTTTATGCCAAAACCTTTTTTTAATAAAAACTGCGTCAGCGTATCCCAGCTTTCCGTAATATATCCTATTTGCCACTCGTCCAAAGCATGCGGTGCGAGAGCGCGATCTTCTAATACATACGCGCGGGCGGCGGCGGATTGCGGAGAGTCAAGCAAAACCTTGTGATAAAACTTTGCCGCCAACCCCACAATATCCAAAAGACGATTCTTCTCATTTTTATTTGTTTCTACGCGTTCATTATCCTCAAGCTTAACACCTGTCTTATCTGCCAACATTTTGAGCACCTCAACAAATTCCAGATTCTCAATTTTCATCAAAAACTCAAACACGTCACCACCTGTATTGCACCCAAAACAATGCCAAAACTGGCGCTCTCTACTTACCATAAACGAAGGCGTCCGCTCATTATGAAACGGACACCTTCCTTTGGAATTCACACCAGCAGGCTTTAATTGCACGTACTCGCCGATAAGGGAAACAATATCAAGCCGTGATTTGATTTCTTCGGTTACTTTAGACATGTTCTTTGAGCCTTCACCCTATAGCATAGATACTAAACACCCCGGCGTCAAGGCGAGCCGAGGTGTTGTGCTTCTTTTGAGTGGGAAATTACTAATCTTGCGCAAAAGATCCGCGTGTTGTATTCACTTTACGGTGTCCACCTATGCTGACATATTCAGCAATATCTGAAGGGGTTTGACGGACAAATGTTGCAACACGATAAGCTCGCAAAAGCGATGTTTCAAGGCTTGGAATATCAATTCCTTTGAGTGACCCACTTGTCTTAATCCCTTTCTTGAGTTCGCGTTCCAGCGCCGAAGGCGTGTTGAGCTGTAGCGAATCATTTAATTGCTCTGAAAGATTTGCCGCTATGGACAGTTCGTCCACAATCTCCGAGAGATTATCTTCTGTTATTTTTTGCCTCGCTAAAGCTTGCAATCTTGCGTTATGATCTTTCAATTCCGCAAGCAAGCCTTTCATTTCTGTCACATCTTTTTTCTTCTTTTCAAGACGCTTGATTTGGGCGTCAAACTTTGAGATTTGCGCGTTAATTAATTTAATTGAACCTTTGAGGTTGGTAAGCGCGTTGAGATTGGCAAGTTTGGAATCAGCTTCATCCAATTTATCAATGATGTTCGCTTGCACAAATTCTAAAGGATCACTCTCTCCAAAATCCGCGCCCTTGGCTTTGTTGAATGATTCGCGGATTGATTTTAATAATCCGGCGAGGTCGCCAATATAATCCGCCACATCCACTTTAAGTTTCTTGGCAAGGGTTTGCGCGCGCTTGAAACCAGCTTCTCTAGAGCCTATTTCTTTTTCAATTGCCTTGGTAAGACCCTGGATACGAGTGATTTGCTCTAAGGTTGCCAATGCGCCATTGACGTCATCTGCCGCGTCGCGCAAAGACTCTGCCGCGTCGCGCGCTTCATCAAATGAAGTTGCCGATTGAATTTGTTTGACCAATCCTTGCACTTTTGAAACTAAATCTTTGATTTCCGCAGGTACGGCCGCGCCACCGCGTTCCAATCTGGTGATACGCCCCTGAATGATCGCGAGCTGGCTTGCAAATCTTGCAACGTTTGACTTGAGCTGTTTCAATGCTTTTTTCTGCAAGGCTTGATCTTGTTCAGATTGCGTGTCAACACCATTATTGAGTGCCGCGTCTTTAATATCTCCTAAAGTGCTCACGTCATCAGAGATTAAATCAATGGCATCAAGTGCGGCTGTATCTTGCGGCAATGCTTTGATTTGTCCTCTAAGCGTATTCGTCTTTGCGAGCGATTCCGTGTCTTTTACCTTGACAAAAAATTTCTCCAAAGTATCCAGTTTGCGCAACAAATTTTTCTTTGTTTGTTCCAATTGTCTGACCTCCTTGGCATTTAAACCGAGTCGTTCTTCTTTCTGTTCTTGATCAGTTGCTACTCCGCAAGTGCCGGACGTACTGCAATACCCGGGCTTGCCGGAATTTTTATCAACACACCAGAGATATCCTTTTGCCGCGCAAACAGTAACATCATTTTCTTTTTGTGTGACAGAACATTGGGTCCCTTCAATAACTTTTGTGCCATTAGGACATACTATGTAGTTAATCTGCTTGGGGCATTCAGCATCTTTTTTAATAAGTGAACCATTTGGACACGTTTTGTAATTTATATCTGATTGAATTGTTGTAGACGCCCAGGTTGGACAATCAGACAGTTTGGAAACGTAGGTTTGATTATCAGGACAGGTCATCTGACCTGCGGGAGGATATTTGGGACAACCATTATCTTTTGAAGTACACCAACCAGATGTTGCGCCACCTCCTGTTGCCATAGAAGCACACCATAAACCGCCCTTCGCCGTACAATCGGCTGAATTGCTCGGAGTTGAAGAACATGAAGAGCTTGAAGGAACTTGGGTACCATCCCAACAGGTCATCATATTTGCCGAAGTGGATTTTGGACATGATTGACCCGCCATCATACAACTGCCCATTGAGGTGCCATACATATTTGCCGTGGGTGGACACCACACCCCTTTATATTTTGTACATTCTGTCTCCGATTGAGGCCATGACATTGTTGTTGGCGGTGGAGTTGTAGTTACAATCGGACATTTTGAACTGTCAGAAACTTTTGTACCGTCGGAACAAGTAAAATTTGTAGTTGTTGGGGTTGAAGAAGGAGTCTGATATGTAGGAGGTACAGAGGTAGCAGTGCCATTGCAGGTGTAACCTGCTGAAGCGCACCAGCCGCCGCTTCCGTAACTGTTGGGACACCAAACACGCGCTTTTGCAGAGCATGTTCCGCTATCATTTATTGGGCAATCTCCGGAGGTTTGACACCATCCGGAAGTTGCCGTCCCTCCGGCAGAAGTGCACCATTGACTACCTTGAGCCTTACAGCTTGCCTCATCATTTGCCGGACATTTGTATCCAACATCTCCACACCAACCGGAAGCAACGGTTCCACCTGCGGATTTGCACCACGGACGTCCTTTTGCAGTACAAGTAGGTTCATCATTAATGGGACATTTTGCGCCGTTGGTTGCGCACCAACCTCCTGTACCGGATGTATACGCACACCATTCACCGCTCTGCGCGGTACAGCTTGGAGCATCATATGCGGGACACGGTGTGGTTGAACTATATGAACACCAGCCTGTTGCACCATCTGAATTTTTACACCATTTGCCACTGGCAGAGGTACATTTGCTTTCTTGTGTGGGGCAGGTAGTACCTGCTACCACTTGAGAGCCATCCGGACAGGTGGTCATTGTGGGCGGACACGTAGTTCCTGCCGCAACTTGCGTGCCGTTGGGGCAAGTTGTCATTGACGTTGTGCCGGTACCTGTTCCAGTCGTAGTAGGACAGGTCATCCCAATAGCAACCATGGAGCCATCGGGACAGGTCGTAGTCCCGCTTCCTCCAGTACCTGTGCCTCCGGTAGTTTGTGCCGCAACAAAACCGGCGAGCGTCAAACTCAAAAACAATCCGCCGAGAAGATAAGCGAGTTGTTTAATTTTTGTTCGCATAGAACGAAAAAATTAAAAATAAGTAAATTTAAAATATGCCTTACTCTTATTAGTATAGCATAAAAACAGTCTTCTTGAGACATCTGTGGATAACTAACCTTTAAAACTTCTTTAATCATCACTTTCATCTTCTTGTAGGGCGATCATGCGTCGTATACGTTCCGCTT
>Ga0076148_128_pt1 | contig 8265 bp, 9 predicted proteins | sample RifGroC2_FD_68169 | JGI IMG/M metagenome (GOLD analysis project Ga0076148, IMG submission 68169) | Parcubacteria (Magasanikbacteria) bacterium GW2011_GWC2_45_8 | reverse complement strand
GGGATTTTTAGCGGTTGAATTTAGAAAGATTCCAAAGCGCCGTAAAGACGCGGAAGAAGTGGATCAGATTAAAAGGTATCTGCCGCATTAAATAAATTTTCATGGAGGGGAGGCAAGACATACGCATGCTCGGCGCGTACGGAGAGAATCTCGCGGCCGAGTTTTTGTTACGGCACGGATTTCAAATTCTTGCGCGTAATTTCCGTGTGCGCGGCGCGGAGTTGGATATTATCGCGCGCAAAGAAGACGCGTTATATTTTGTGGAAGTCAAAACACGAAGCGGTGTTTCTTATGGCGCGCCGGAGTCTGCGATTCATTACTACAAACAACAGCACATGCGATTGTATGCGGACAACGAGATGCATCTTTCAAGTGTTGCGGTGGGAGTGGATAGTGCCGCACGCCGTGTTCGTTTGAGGTTTTTTAGGGATCTTGGGTGATGGCAACCAGAATTCAGGAATAGTCGATGAGATGATTGACGAAACTCATTTTTTGTGGTATACTTTTTGAGTAAATAGAGACAAAAATATGAAAAAATTAGCCGATTTTATTGAAAAAAATAAGCATCTCATGTGGTGGGTGAAAGACTATAAAAAGATCAAAGCAGAGTCAATTGTTGAGGCGACTCTTAATTATGGTGATTGGGAAGAGGTACAAACATTAATCAAAATTTTAGGCATTAAAAAAGTTGCAAAGATTTTTCGCTCCAAATCACCTCCATCGCCTATGGGGCGCACCAACTATTTTCCTGAAGTGATAAATTATTTCAACCATTATTTTGATAAGTATGCTTCATCTTGAGATTTTGACACCAGAATCTAACGCAACAGCGTTAGAAACTTGGATCTAAGCAACCGCCACTCGTGCGGCGGTTGCAATTTCCGTTTGAAATTTTATTGATCAATCGCAGTTGCGGAAATCTTTTTCTTAGGAACCTTAAGCATAATTTGATTTACTGTTTTTGGAACCTTAAGTTTTTGGAATTGGCTAGGTCCTCGCTCCCACGGCATTTCTTCTTCTTTTCCTCCGCCAAGCTCACCTATTTGATTTTCAAATGCCATAATGCTTTCTTCAAAAGTCTCCAACGCGTTAAGCACCGCGTCTTCATCTAATGGTTTAGCCTTAATTAAAGCAAGCACTTCTTCTCCTTGCGCTTTTGCTTGCTCAAAAGTCGCGCGCGTTTCCGCAACATCTATTCCTTTTTTTTCACGCATTTTAATTTCTCTTGTTGCGTCCGCCATTCCGCGTTTAAAATCAGACACAAATCTGCCAAGGTTGTTCATCATTTGAATTACTTTTACGTGCTGAAAGACCTCATCCATTTGGCCAAAAAAGTCATTTTCAATCAGGTCAAATGCATCTTGTTGCTCTCCTGTCGCGATTTTTGAGACTGCGTCGTTCCGCACGCCTTTAAGTTTATTAATTGCTTCTTCCAGCGCGCTTACGTGGTCTGTCACATCAACCCCTCGTTTATTAAGACGGTCAGCGATTGTCTTGTTTTGTTTCAATTGTCGTGCGAGGTTTCCGAGCTCTTTATCTATTTGTTTGAGTGTCTGTGGCCATCGCGCGAGCATTTCAAGCTGTTGGCGGCTTTGGTCAAGATTCATCATAATGTCTTGTGTGTCTTCAACGCCAGCCGCTTCTGCTTCATCCCATGTTTTTGCGTTATTAATGGCATTTAACAGTGTTTTTGCTTTTTCCACTTTTTCTGTAATATCCGCGGGTATCGCGATCCGTTGTTTTGCAAGGCGCGCGAGTTGTTTTTCAAACTGTGCTACTCCTTGTTTCAATCCTTTAATGCCGCGCTTCATCCCCTCAAGTCTTTGCGCGTTTTCAACCAATTCTCTTTGCGCGTCATTGAGTGATTGCATGATTTCTTGAGTGCTTCCCAAGTCAAGATTATCAAGTTCTTCCACGGTGGTTGCTTTTTTGGCGGAATCAACAATCGTTCTCAATTGTGTGAGCTTGTCTTTTATTTCTTGCGGTATCACTACACCTTTTTTTTCCGTTTGAGCGAAATTTTTTTCATACTGTTTGAGCCCTTGCTCCATTCCTTTTGACCCGCGTTTCATGTCTTTAAATCTACGTTCGTCATTTTGTTTTTGTTGTTCTTCAGACGGGCCGTTTTGTACACCGCCCTCTTGCCCGTTGAAGTTGTCTTGCTGACCCATAGATGGTCCATTGGAGCCAAATCCGTTTGGTCCTTGATTGCCATTATTTGATTCGTAATTTGAACAGGGGCCGGGCATTTCAACACCTTTAATGTTGCAGGTTTGGCTTTCAAGACCTCTCGTCGGAATGTTTGATGAATTAGAATTTTCCTGCGCCAATGCGGGGAGAGCCAAGATGATAACAAGCGCTCCTGCGCCAAACGAGGAAATTAGCAATGTGTGTTTTTGCATAGAATATATGTAAGAGTAAATTAAAATTTGTATTTTTAACGTCGGCCTTTGTGATAGTAGTATATCATCTATTAAGATTTTTACCAAGTAGTGCGGTAGTGCGGCGCAATTTTTAAGATGTTAAATTTTCGGCGCTCTGCATAAATTTGACATTTCCGCGCCTCTTTGCTATACTTTTTAACATAAGACTAGTTAATTAAACTAGTTTCTTTTTTTACTCAAAAACACGCGCAGGGCTTGGCATTGAGCTGGGAAAAGACTCATCAAAGCCCGCGTACAATTAACACGAATCATATGCAATCTCCCATCGCGCAAGCAATCCAGCAAATTTGTGACGAAAAAAGTCTTTCATATCAGGTGGTTTTGGATACCATAAATGCGGCTTTGGCCGCGGCGTATCGCAAAGATTTTGGTGAGAAAAATCAAAATGTACAGGTTGATTTTAATCCCGACACTGGAGAAATGAAAGCGACTGATGTAAAAGTCGTGGTAGAGGACGTGGATTTGGAAGCGGAAGCCGTTGTGTTTGAAGAAGCGCGCGCGAAGCGCGAGGCGGAGATACAAGAAGCGTTGGCGCTTGGCAAGAATCCTGATGAAATGGAGTTTGAACCATTGCCAAAGCGCTTTAATCTTAAAACAGAAATCATGATAACAGAAGCACATACAAAATATCCGGAATTGAATCTTGGGGATATTTGGAAAGAATCTTTGGAGATCCCCGCCGCGTTTGGCCGTATGGCCGCGCAAACCGCGAAGCAGGTAATTATTCAGAAATTGCGCGAAGCGGAACGCGAGCAGGTGTTTGGAGAATTTAAGGGTAAAGAAGGCGAGCTGGTAATCGGCACCATCGGCCGCCGCGAAGGGCGCAATATTTTGGTTGATTTGGGTAAAGCCATGGCCGTACTCATGCCGGAAGATCAGATAGAAAATGAACGATATTACCCCGGACAGAAAATTAAAGCATACGTGGGTGGTGTTGCCATGACTCCCAAGGGTCCGGAGATCCGCGTGTCACGCTCTCACCCGCAGATGGTTGCAAAGATTTTTAATATGGAGGTGCCGGAAATTTCTAACGGGCTTGTTGAAATAAAAGACATTGCGCGCGAGGCAGGCTCTCGTTCAAAGGTCGCGGTAGAAACAATGCAGGACAATATTGACCCCATTGGTTCGTGCATCGGCCAGCGCGGAACGCGTATTCAGACTATTATCAGCGAGTTGGGCGGCGAAAAGATTGATATTGTACTTTATAGCGCGGATCCCGTACAATATATTACACAAGCAATCTCGCCGGCAAAGGTTTTGAAGGTAGAACTGCGTGAAGAAGAAAAAACCGCGCAAGTGCGCGTGGCCGCCGATCAATATTCATTGGCGATCGGCAAAGGAGGTCAAAATGTGCGTCTTGCTTCAAAACTTACAGGCTGGAAACTCAATGTAGAACAAGTAGATGCTCCAAAAGCGGAAGAAGCGCCTGTAGAACCAACTCCCGCGGAAGAAGCGGGGGAAGATGCAAAGGAAATTGCGCCGTCTGAAGAAAGTACAGAAAATAATTAAAAGCGATGAGGTGCGGGCTTTAGAATTTTCGCGTGCCCCAAGAAGTCTTTGTTTCGAGCTAAATTTTATTTAATTCACCTTTTTCATGGGACAACTTTTCCACACCGTGCTCTATTTGCCGCTTCTGAACATTCTTGTATTTTTTTACAATGTAGTTCCGGGACACGACATTGGTGTTGCAATTATCATTTTGACCATCTTGATGCGCTTGCTTGTGTGGCCTCTGGCCAAAAAATCCATTGTGGCGCAAAAACAAATGTCAGGGCTACAGCCCAAATTGAACGCGCTCAAAGAACAGTATAAAAATGACAAGCAGGGGCTTGCCGCCGCGACCATGCAACTCTACAAAGATGAAAAGATGAATCCTCTTTCTTCTTGTGTGCCGCTTCTCATTCAACTACCTCTTTTGATTGTTTTTTATTGGGTTTTACAAGATGTGTTACATTCAAAAAACCTCAATGAATTATATCCTTTTGTAACAAACCCGGAATCCATCAAGGTGCTCGCATTTGGATTTCTTGATTTGCTCAAACCTAATTATGTGTTAGCTATTTTGGCAGGCGCCGCGCAGTTTTGGCAGGCAAAGATGCTTCCCATGGCGCGCCCTATGGTAAAAACAGAAGGAAGCAAAGACGAAGACATGACCGCCATGATGAACAGGCAAATGATGTATATGATGCCGGTCATGACCGTTGTAATTGGATTTTCTTTGCCCGGAGGACTTTCTCTTTATTGGCTTATTACTACGCTTATGACCGTGTTTCAACAAAAAATAATTTTACGCGGATCCTCAATCGTTTCAGTGACGCCTTCATCATCTTCTTAACTCCGCGCGTATGCTTACCACTAAGCAAATCAAAAAATTACCGGTGATTACGGTGAGCGGCAAGAAACTCGGCCGGGTGAATGAAGTGTTTGTGGATCCGGAGAGCCAAAGTATTATGCAATATCAAGTAACTCCACATAGATTATTGAGCTTGGATTTGCCTCTTTTGATACACCGTTCGCAAGTGGTTTCTGTTACTTCCGAACGATTATTGGTGGAAGATAACGTGGTAAAAGCAAAAAATGCCGTTCATGTAATATCTCCACTTTTACCTTCGGTGGTTTCATCTGTTGCCGCCACTACAACGCTCGCAAACGAGTGATGTAAAAAAAATATGGACAACGCACCACATGGATGTGCGATTATAGAAACCATCAGTTTTTTTTCGCTTTTTGAATATCCGCTCACCGCAAGCGAGCTCGCATTGTGGCTTAGGAGCAATCATCCTGTGAGCGCAGGGGACGTATATCGCGCCGCATTACAATTAGCACAAGCAAAAGGAAGCCCGATTGGTTTTATTAATGGCTTCTTTTTTTTGTCCGGCCATGAGGCGAGTGTAGCGCATCGGATGCAGAATTTTTTGACCCATCTGCCCAAGTTTTCCCGCGCGCGCCACGCGGTCAGGCTCATATCTTGGGTGCCTTTTTTGCGCATGGTGGCAATCTGTAATACGGTAGCTATGGCAACTTCAAACCAAGAGAGTGATATTGATTTTTTTATTGTTGCGCGCGTCGGACGGCTGTGGTTGGTGCGTCTGCTCACTACGCTTGTCTTGCAGATTGCCGGTTTGCGCCGGCACGGGCGCCGTATTGCAGACCGCATTTGTTTGAGTTTTTATGTGGTGGATTCCGCGCTTGATTTGTCCGATATGCGTTTGCTCCATGGCGATATTTATATGACGTATTGGCCTACACAGCTGGTGCTTTTGTTTGATGAAGATAACGCTTATGGAAAATTTGTTGAAGCAAATCAATGGGTGCGCGCGGCTTTGCCGAACACGAATTTTGAAAATGTTTTGGGCGATACGCGCATGATTCAGCAAGGCCGTGTGTCTTGTTTTTTGCGTCGCATGGGGGAGCATGTTTTGCAAGGAATAATAGGGGATATGGTTGAACGCGGATGTTGTTTTATTCAGCGTGTCAAGATGATATGCGCTCCGCGCCACGCACGACCGGTTGAAAACGCGGTGGTGATTTCTGATACCATGCTCAAATTTCATGAACGCGACAGGCGGCAAGAGTTTCATGAAGCGTGGCAGAGGCGCGTTAAAAGCGCATTTGGCGACGGTCATTACGGATAATTTTTCGCAGTATGTCTTTAATGCAATCCCGTTTTTCAATCCAATGGCACCACGCGCTCGCGTTGTTATTGTTTGTCCTGCCATGGCAGACGCGATTGATTCTTCATCGTACCGCGTGGCAAGGAGGCGTGTGGGAATATGGCACTGTTGGCGTTTACGCGACAGAGATTTTGTTGTGGGGAGTGGCATTGTGGTATGTGATTTCCCGCTTGCGAAAAAAGCAAGAAAACACGGCGCGTGAATTGCATGATGCGCAAATTTCCAACAAAGCGCGGTTGTGTTTTGGGTTGTTTGCCTTATGGTTTATATATCAAATTATTCACGCGCAATTTCCGTGGATAGAAGCGCAAGCGCTTGTTCATTTTTTTGAGGCGTTTATTTTATGGCACCTGATTACTCGCGCGCACGCGCGCACGCGATTTTTGCAATGGTCTTTTTTGGCAGGTCTTGGCACGCAGGCACTGTTTGCGTTGACGCAGTTTTTTACCCAGCGTGCTTTTGCGTTTCGTTGGCTTGGCATAACGGATCATCCGGCGTGGGCGGGAGGTTCCGCGGTTATTGAAACCATGAGTGGCAGATGGTTGCGCGCGTACGGAGGTTTGCCGCACCCCAATATCTTGGGCGGGTATATGGCAGTCGGCGCGTTACTTGTTGCCGTGCAAATTTTGAAAATGCCGCGGGAAAAAAATTTGCGCGAGGCCTTTGGAATTGCGTCCTTGTTGTTGTTTTTTGTTGCGCTTGTTGCGGGACTCATGGTTTCTTTTTCTCGCTCCGCAATGCTGGCGTTGGTATGCGGGTTGATAATTGTAACATGGCAACATCTGCGGAAAAGGTGGCGCCATGCACACGGTGGAAGTGTTGACTCGCACACAGAGATTTTGCACAACACGCAAAGCGGGATGCGCCGCGTTGGAATGATTTGGTTTTGCGGTGTTTTGACGGCAAGCATGTTTGTCATTCTTCAACCAGATTTGTTTATTACACGCGCTCGCGCGCAGACAAGGCTTGAACAACAATCAATTTCCGAACGCATTGCGTCATACAAAGGCGCGTGTGAAGTGTTGCGCCGTGATGGATTCTTGGGAACAGGGTTGGGAAATTACACCGCAGTGTTGCATGTGCTGGATTCGTCTCGTCCCGGATGGGAATATCAGCCGGTACACAACGCGCTTGTGCTCGCGTTTCTTGAATTGGGTTTGATTATGAGCCTTGTTTTGATATGTTTTTTATTATTTGCCGGTAATACTCCGCTTCTTCGCACGAGATTTTTGGCAGGTGATTGGGGGTTGTTTGTTTCCTTGTTTGTTTTGGCGATGTTTGATCATTATCTTTGGTCGCTTTTGAGCGGGTTAGTGTTGTGTGCGGTTGTTTTTACATTGATTAAGCCCAAAAAGACAAAAACAGACTCATTTGGCTAAAATATAAGGCTCAAAGGGGTGGTCATTGACAAAATGGCTATTTTATGCTATAGTCTATTGTTAGTTCTTTATAATTTATTGTGTATTGATAAGGCTTAAATGAGCAATAATACCTCCAATCCATTTTGTTTATGAGTATATATCATAGGCAGGAAGGATTGGAGGTGCTGTTTCAAGCACATTCTTCACCCCTTTTCGTCCACTATTTGAGGCGAGAAGGCTTTTCTTTTGTTCACCGCCTTTGATGGTGGGGACAGTGAGGGAAAAATGAAGTCGTTTGCAACGCTTTGGGTGGGGCTTTCCGCCCGACTGAGACTTCGGTTTGCCACGGCGGGGGTTGTCTCCGTGGCCGAGGAAATCATCGGTTTGCCGTCGGCGGAGCGTGGTGCGCTTCTGGCCGCGGTTGACCACAAGGACGCGCCGGACGCGCTGGTGCGCCGGACCGCTCTGGTCCGCGCGTACATCAACGCGCACCTTGGGGGCATCCCCGAGGAGCGCGCATTGGAGGCGGAGCTCGAGGCCAGCATCGGGCTGGACATGAGCGCCTCAAACGTGGCGCTCGCGGACAAACCCGCCGTGCCGCGCCAGCCGACCGTGATGTCCGCCAGCGACCCTGCGAGGGCGCGGGATTGCGGTGAGACGGTTCACGATGTCATCGCTCCGCCTCGTGCCGTGCCGACCTTGCCCATCCCGGGCAAGGTCGCAATGGAGTCGCCATCCGCTGACGAGAAGACGCCCGCGGACCGCGCACGCGAAGCGCATGAGATC
>Ga0076148_131_pt1 | contig 8563 bp, 8 predicted proteins | sample RifGroC2_FD_68169 | JGI IMG/M metagenome (GOLD analysis project Ga0076148, IMG submission 68169) | Parcubacteria (Magasanikbacteria) bacterium GW2011_GWC2_45_8 | reverse complement strand
CTTGCCGCGTTCTTCAACATAAACATGAAAACGCGGGTAACTGCCGGTACCAAGCCGTTTCCAGTAACTCACTTCTCTGCTCACGTGTTCACCATACCCGCACCGCCTGATTGCGGTACGCGCACTTAAACCGCGCGGCAATTGTTCAATACCAATTTTCATATATTTTTTAGAATAAAAATTTTAAAAAAACCAAGCCAAGCTGTTTCCCGTACTATTTTTAATTTGTGGCGCAGGAGCAATTCATGCCAGTCTTTTGTTGAGCGTTTTGCTATGTGCGCTTCACCCAAAAAAGGCAAGGTTAGTTTCATGAGCAAACTCTTCCACCCGTCAAATACAGGATCAAGAATTGTTATGGTGCCTGACGGTTTGACGACGCGTCGCATTTCTTCAAGCGTCTTATCAGCATTTTGGAAATGATGAAAAGCGTCCAAACAATACACAAAATCAAATTGTTCTTGTAGTGGCAATTTTTCAGCCGAACCTTGGATCAAATGCACGCGCTTTTCATTTTTAAACTTTATCTCAGCCTCTGCAAGCATGGCCGGTGTATAATCAATGCCTGTTATGGAAAGCGCGGGCTCTTTATTCAGCAATGCTTTGATGAATCCCCCCGTGCCGCACGCAACTTCAAGCACGTGTGCGTGAGGGTGCGGATAAGCCGCTTTAAGCGCCGCACGGTAGCTTGCGCGAAAAAATATGCCATCCAACCCTCTGTCAAAACGCGGCGCCCACGCGCTGAAATGTTTTTGATCTCTTTGTTCGTATTCGCTGTACATTTTTTTGATTACTTAATATCCAAAACCACAATCTCCGGACGATCCCAAAACCGCAAATGCGGCCCCGACTCCCCTATGCCAACCGTATTAAAAATCGGCGGATTATGATCTTCAATATATCTTCCGTAATCCTTTTTTGGAAGCACTGTTTCCGCCTCAACTATTGCGCCTATAAAAGGAAGGCGAACCTGCCCGCCATGCGTATGCCCGGTGATCATCAAATCAAATTTGGACGCGATGTTTTCAAACGCGGCGTCCGGATTATGGCTCACGGCTATTTTTAAATCCGCCGATGAGTCAAAACCGTTTATTATGTTTTTGCGATTTTTGTTTTTCAACCACGATTCATCAAATCCCGCAATTTCTATGCTCGTGTTTTTAATTTTTATGCGTTCATAACTATCCGCCAAAACTTTAATTCCACCATCTGAAAAAATTTTGCTGATTTCATTGTGCGAATCCGTGTAATCAAAACCATTCGCCGGGTCACCCAGACCATAATCATGGTTGCCCAAAACAGTAATTGTTGGCGCAATTTTTGGCAACGCCGTCAATGCGCGCAGATCACCGGCAAATTTTTCAAAGTCATCAAAAAACAAAAAATCACCGGTCATGACAATCAAATCCGGTTTAAGGTCTGCAATTTTTTGAACCTGCCACTTGATAAAATCTGCGCCCTTCCCCGGACGAATGTGCCAATCCCCCACCACAACCACACGGACTGGCTCTTTGATTTTGTTGAGTACAATAGACTGTATGCGAATCTTTACACGGTATGGTTCAATGTAGGCGCTATAGGTTATGCCAAAAGAAGACAACAAAATCAACCACGCAAAGATGATTGCGTGTTTTTTCTTTATCAATAGTATGGAGAAAATAAAAGACGCTCCTATGTAGAAAACTAAAAAAATATCGTACAGCTGGGCTAGATACATATCAAAATTTCAAAAATACTTTTACGCCTACCTGCAGTTCCATATTATGTAATCAATACTACACCAATTATCGTAAAGGCGTGCGATTTCAAAAATGCCTTCAAAATTGCGGAAAAATACCATGCCGAGGCGCAACGCGCCGAGGCAACTTCTTACGATTTCTCTGAAAGTACAAATTGGCGGAAGGGGAGGGATTCGAACCCTCGATACCCTTGCGGGCATGCCGCCTTTCCAAGGCGGTGCACTAGACCACTATGCGACCCTTCCGTATATTTGAATTATTTCTTTGCTCCCCTCTTTCTCAACAAACCTATCAAAACACACCCAATCACCACCAGCACCATTGACCCATACTGTGCAGGTGTTAATCCTGCGTAGCGCGCATCTGCGCCCGCCACATCGATGGCGCGCAAAAAATCAAGAAAAAAACGGGTAACGCCGTAATACAACAATGTCGCAATGGAAAAGACCGGCGTCTTGTATTCTTTCTTGCGCAGAATAAAAAACGCAACAGCAAGCGGGGCTAACGCAAAAATTTCCAATATCCCAAGATCAAATCGCGCGCCTCCCGGGTATTGTACACCAAAAGCCAAACTCGTCAATCTGCCCGGATGGTCATGAATAAACGCGCACCCAACACGCCCCACTATCATGGCAAAAGGAAACGCCCACAACACTGCCTCCGCGGCTTGCCAAAAATCAACTTTCTGCAAGCGCACAAATATCCAAAATGCCAACGCTCCACCGATAAATCCCCCAAAAGAAGACATCCCCCCATCCCAGACGCGAAAAATTTCTCCAAGATGCTTTGAAAAGTATGGCCATGAATAAAAAAATACGTGCCCCAACCGCGCACCTACCAACGCACCCATAATAATCCACGCGCCAAGATCCCATATAAAATCGGACGAATCTTTTTTGTGGGAAAGAGAAAACTTCCAGCGTGCCAAAAAAATACTCAATAAAAATCCTAGAGCGGTAAAGAGCCCCCATACTTGTAAGGTAAAAGAGCCAAATGGGATAGAGTGCCATTCAAAATAAGGAATCATAACTATTTAACGCGCGGAATCAACTTCATGACCTCGTCCACAGAATCAACCGCACGGATAAAATGACGATCCTCGGACTGTATGGTATTAAATTTCTTGTATAAAATTTCATCAACAAATTCAATAAGCGGCGCCCAAAACTTTGAATCAAACAAAAGCATGGGCATAGGTTTGATTTTTCTGGTTTGCATAAGCACGACCACTTCAAAAAATTGATGCAGAGTGCCAAACCCGCCGGGGAACGCGGTAAATGCGTGCGACGGCGCGGTCAAAATTAATTTGCGAGTAAAAGGAAAGAAAAAACCTTGGTGGCGTGTCAGGTATTCATTGCGTGACTCACGCCCGTCAAAACGCAATGTCAGCCCAATAGACTCGCCTCCCGCCTCAAAGGCCCCTTTATTTGCCGCTTCGGGCGCGCCGTGTCCCCCGCCAGTCTCTACACTAAAGCCTTTCTTCACCAACCGTTTCCCCAATTCATACGCCTCACGGTAATAAAAATTATCTTCTTTAATACTCTTGGTGCCAAGCACTGTAATTTCATTTTTAAGCTTGCTTAAAAGTTCAAACCCTTCCACCAGCTCCGACATAATGCGAAAAATGCGCCAGTCTGTGTTTTCTTCAATACGCATTTTGCACACGGAATTATCACAATCAACTCCGCTATCGCGCGGCTCGCGTTTCATTGCCTCGCGCAAGTATTCCCACGCTTCTTCCGCGGTTTCAACCACCTGAATCAAATCCAAATCTTTTTGTTTGAGCGATTGAACTTCCGCCATCGCTTGTTTTTTCAAAAATTCCAGAAGCGGCGCCCAAAACTCTTTGCCAACCAAAACAATCGGCACATTTTTTGCTTTTTTGAGTTCTATGTTATCCAAAACTTCAAACAATTCATCCAAAGTGCCAAACCCGCCGGGGAAAAACACAAATCCGTGCGCGGGAGTGGTCATCATTACCTTGCGTGTGAAAAAATAGTAAAAACCCGTGGAGTGGGTGGTATAGGGGTTCAAAACTTGCTCAAACGGCAGTTGAATGTTTACCCCAAGCGACTTGCCGCCTGCCTCCATGGCACCTCTGTTTGCCGCTTCCATAATACCCGGTCCCCCGCCGGTAATAACAGGATGCCCGTTTTTGGCAAGCAAAGCCCCAAGTTCACGCGCGATTTTGTAATATTTTGACCGAGGGTCAATGCGCGCGGAACCTAAAATAGTCACCTCGTTGTGCGATTTATTCATGAACTCGTATCCTTCTACAAATTCCGACATGATGCGGAAAATGCGCCATGTATCCCTAAAATTAACCGGCTGGCGATATTGCGCGTAGTTGGTGTGCCAGCGATGAATATCTGTTTGTTTTGATTTGGATTTTGGAGGCATAAAAATTAAAGTGACGGTTGTTTAAGAAACCATTTATTAATCTGTTCGTAGGCGTAGCCCAACTGAAGCACTTCAAGTTCGTGCAAACGCGGCCCAATAATCTGCAGCCCAACAGGTAGCCCGGCTGCATTAAACCCCGCAGAAACAGAAAGCGCCGGAAGTCCGGCAAGCGAGGCAGACACAGCAAACACATCAGCCAAATACATAGCAATCGGGTCTTCTGTTTTAGAACCCAGTGGAAACGCCGGCGTGGGAGTGGTGGGAGTAAGCAGAAGATCAACTGTTTCAAAGACTTTATCAAAATCTTGCCGTATGAGCGTGCGCACTTTTTGCGCGTGCGCGTAATACGCGTCATAGTAGCCGGACGAAAGCGAAAAAGTGCCAATCATAATACGGCGTTTCACCTCTGTGGGGAATCCTATCGCGCGCGACTCCGCGTAGGTGTCAAACAAATTGTCCACTTCCGCTCGCACGCCATCACTGTCCTCTGCGGGTACCACAATGTAATACACAGGCACGGAAAATTTGGTATGAGGCAGGCTTACTTCTGAAACTTGCACTCCCAGATTCTTAATATCCTCAATGGCTTTTTCAATGATATTTTTTGTTTCTTCTTCAAGATCGCCGGTAAAATATTCCTGCGGCAACCCTACCCGCAATTTTTTTGGTAATTTTGCGATTTCAGCGCTGTATGCGGGCACTGCATCTTGCACGGTAGTTCCATCCCGCTCATCTTTGCCCGCCATTACCTCCATTAAAAGCGCCACATCTTGCACGGTGCGCGCCAAAGGTCCAACCGTATCCAAAGAAGATGCCATGGGCATGACTCCGTAGCGTGAATTGCGCCCGTAACTTGGTCTTAAACCGGCAAGTCCGCAAAACGCCGCCGGTTGGCGAATGGATCCGCCCGTATCCTCCCCAATGGCAAAAGCGCAGAAATTTGCGGAAACCGCCGCCGCACTTCCTCCGCTCGAGCCGCCCGCTACCATTTTGATGTTCCAAGGATTCGGTACGGGTCCGTATTGTGAATTTTCATTTGAGGCGCCGTGCCCAAACGCATCGCAATTATTTTTACCCAAAATTATTCCTCCCGCATTTTTCAGTTTCGCAATTACCGTTGCATCAAACGGAGGAATATAATTGTCCAAAATCTTAGCGGAGGCGGTGGAACGAATTCCCTCTGTGCAGATTGCGTCTTTTACCGCAAACGGTATACCAAAAAGTGGCTTGTCTTCCGGATATCCGGTGAGAGCAATTTGCTCGTCACACTCGTTGGCGCACACGCGCGCGCTTTCTTTTTCTATGGTAATAAAAGAATTGAGCGTACCATCAATTTTTTCAATTCTCTCAAAATACGCATCCACCAGTTCTCTGCAAGAAAACTTTTTGGCGCGCAAACCCTCCCGAGCTTCTTCAATAATGAGCGGCAATTGTTTTATCATATTTACATTTCGTCAGACATATCTTCAAAAATCGCCGGTGTAACGAGCAAGTTGCCCTCCCGCTCGGGAAACTGCGCGATGATTTTTTGCTGAATGTCTGTGGGGCACGCGCGGATTTCATCTTCACGCCATACGTTGGAGAGCCCCGTCACTTGATGCGTTGGTACCACACCATGCGTATCAACGCTCTGCAATTGCTCCACAAAATGCAAAATATCCGGCAATTGCTTTTTGAGCGTCGCGCTTTCTTCCGCGTCAGTCGCCAAACGGCTCAACCGCTTAATTTTTTCTATCAATGCTGAATTGAATTCCATATTGAACAAGTATACGATAAAACAAGCTGTTTGACTAGCGGCCGGCAAGCAGGTGTTTAAACGCCTCCTCATGAATGATTTTAACCCCTAATTTTTGCGCTTTGGCAAGTTTTGACCCCGCTTTCTCTCCCGCCACCACATAATCTGTTTGAGCACTTACCGAACCGGCCACATGCCCGCCAAGCGCGCGGATTTTCTCGCTTGCAGATTCGCGTGTAAAACCTGCAAGCTCGCCGGTCAACACAAACGTCTTGCCGTCAAACGACCCTTTTTTGGGCGCTAAAAATTTTTCAATCACCACGCCGCGGTCAAGAAGCTCTTCAATCAATTTTTTGTGTTCCACCTCATGAAAATATTCATACAAACTTTTGCTGATAACAGGCCCGAGATTTGGCAATGCGTTCAGCTCCTCACGCGTTGTGTTGCTTAATTTTTCCAATGTGCCAAATGCGCGGGACAAATCAAGCGCGGTCTCCTCGCCAACATGCGGAATACCGAGCGCAAAAATAAACCGCGGAAGTGTTGTGTGTTTGCTTTTTTCTATTGACTGCACCAAATTTTCCGCGGACTTTTCCGCGAAACGCTCCAAATCTTTCAAATTGTCTTCTTTTAAAATAAATAAATCCGCGGGAGTCCGGATCAATCCTTCTTCAATCAATTGTTCAACAATTTTTTCTCCCAAACCGTCCATATCAAATGCTTTTTTGGAAACAAAATGAATGATTTTTTCTTTTTCTTGGCCAAAACAGCGTTGGTTACTGCAATAAATAGCGGAAGAGTCTTCTTGTTTTTTGCCGGCTGTAATTTTGCGCCGTTCAATGCGCGAATGGCACAGAGGGCACACGGCGGGAACCTCAATATGTTTTTCATGTCCAGTGCGCAGTTTGATTAAAACTTGTATCACTTTGGGAATAATATCCCCTGCCTTTTCCACCACAACTGTATCCCCTATTTTAAGCCCTAAACGCTCAATTTCATCCGGATTATGAAGCGTCGCATGCGTGACAGTTGAACCCGCAAGCTGTACCGGCTCCATGGTAGCAACCGGCGTGAGCGCTCCGGTACGTCCCATTTGCCAATGCACCATTTTAATTTTGGTGACCCCTTGCTCTGCGGGAAATTTGTATGCAATCATGGCGCGAGAAGTTTTCCCCACCACCCCTAAACGGTTGAACAGGCTCTCATCGTGCACGTTGACCACCACTCCATCTGTCCAGTAAGGCAATTTTTCGCGTTTTTTCATTATCTCATCGCGATACACACTCACTTCTTTGAGATTTTTGCACACGCGGCAAAGCGGATTCACCTTCAAACCAAAAAATTTCATTATCTCATGCTCCTGCTCATGCGTAACTTGTCCCAAATTAGTCACAAGCGCGTACGCGTAAAAATCCAACTTTCGCGCGCGCATAACAGAAGAATCAAGCTGACGGATACTGCCCGCCGCGGCGTTACGCGGATTGGCAAATGCTTCTTCCCCATTTTTTAAAGCAACGCGATTTAATTCTTCAAATGTTTTTTTAGACATAAAACACTCGCCGCGCGCCTCAAGCGACACAGGTTTGGCACACAATGAACGAAACGCCCGCGCGTCCAAACCCCTGCCATAATGCTTTAAAAATTCATCCACTTCATGCACAGAAGATTCTTTCAAACGCAACGGTATAGCATCAATTGTTTTTAAATTTTGTGTTACATTTTCACCTATTTTTCCATCGCCTCGCGTTGACCCTCGCGCCAGCACGCCGTTTTCATACTCAAGCGAAACAGCCAGTCCATCCATTTTAATTTCCGCGTAATACACAAAATGCGTGCCCGAGGCCACAAGCTTTTGATTGCGGTCTTCCCAATCCTGCAATTCTTCATCGCTAAACACGTCCTCTATGGAAAGCATGGGCGCGGCACGCGGCACTTTTTTAAATCCTTTAAGCGGGGCGCCGCCCACGCGCTGTGTGGGAGAATCTGGCGTAATCAGTTCGGGAAACGACTGCTCAAGCGTATATAATTCATGCTTGAGTTTGTCCAATGCCGCCTCCGGCATGGTCTGTTTATCAAGCACATGATACAAATACCGCTCATGTTCAATAACCTCGCGTAATTTTTTAATCCGCAGAACCGCTTGTGTTTTTGTCATATTCTTGTCCATAGACGAAAGTACCAATCAATAAGTTGAGAGCCATAGAATAACGCAATAAATGTGGAAGCAGCAAGGTAAGTGCCAAAAGGTGTTTTTGAGCTTAATTTTGCCTTGCCAAGGCCAATAAAAACAAGACCGATTCCGGCCCACCCGAGTATGACTCCCATCAAAATACCTAAACGAATATCGCCGTCCCCAATCCATCGCCCTTTTGAAAAAACATATTGTGCCGCAAAAAAACCTCCTGCCAAAAGCGCGGCAAACAAAAGCGAGCCAACCTGCGTGCCGCGCGCTATTTGTAAAATCATGAACACTGCGATTGCCGGCAAGGTAATCACGTCGGGAATAATTTGATATTCATAATCAATTACAAAAAGCGTTATCAACACTCCAACCACCAATACTGCAAAAAAAATCTCAAGCGGAGCGGAAAAAAATTGCGGGCGGGCAACCCATACAAACATGAGAGCCGCGGCTGTTGCCAATTCAAGCAAGGGATACCGCCAACTAATCTGCCGCAAGCAATATCGGCAC
>Ga0076148_136_pt1 | contig 10210 bp, 12 predicted proteins | sample RifGroC2_FD_68169 | JGI IMG/M metagenome (GOLD analysis project Ga0076148, IMG submission 68169) | Parcubacteria (Magasanikbacteria) bacterium GW2011_GWC2_45_8 | reverse complement strand
AGTTTTTATTAATCTATTTTGATTACGTTTCCCACTAATTAGTAATTTTAAAAATGTTCTATGGAATATATTTCGCTCCTCTTTTTACTTGGTCGCATTTTATTTGGCGGATTTTTTGTCATGAGTGCGTTCAAACATTTTTCTAAGACAGACATGCTGGCAGGATACGCTGTGTCAAAAGGCGTTAAATCGGGCAAGTTTGCGGTGCTTTTCACCGGATTATTACTTTTAATTGGGGGATTGGGAATTATTTTGGGCGTGTATGTGCAGTTGGCGGTTGCGACACTCGTGTTATTTTTGGTGCCGGTGTCATTTATGATGCACGCGTTTTGGAAAGATACTGACGCAAATATGAAAATGATGAATATGATTAATTTTAATAAAAATATGGCACTCGTAGGCGCTACTTTAATGGCTCTTATGATTACAATGCCTTGGCCATTTTCTTTGTAATTTTTGTATTTTTATCGCGCTTAAAAGAGTCTTATGTCTGAATCCTCTTGCCTCTATCTTATAACCGGCGGTGCCGGATTTTTAGGTTTTCATACTGCGCGCGGCGTTGCCAAACGAGGCGGCAAAGCGATTTTATATGACATTGCGCCTGCAGACCTTTCAACCTATCCGCCCGGGACTGTGTATGTGCAAGGGGATGTGCGTGATCGCGCAAAGTGGTCATTCACGCCGCGGCCGCATTGCCGCTTGAATCGGCAAAAGAAATTCGCAGTGTGACTGTAGATGGTACGCGGATAGTGCTGGAAGAAGTGGAAAAGGCGGGGATTAAACGCATGGTTTACATTTCGTCCACCGCGGTATACGGCGTTCCGGAAAAACATCCGATTTTTGAAATTGACCCAATGATTGGCGTAGGGCCGTATGGAGAGAGCAAAATAGCGGCAGAAGGGATATGTGCGGAGTTTCGCGCACGTGGGCTTTGCGTCCCCATTGTTCGTCCAAAAACTTTCATTGGCATTGAGCGGCTTGGGGTATTTCAAATTTTGTTTGAATGGGTACGCAAGGGCAAAAAAATTCCGGTCATAGGATCCGGCAATAATCGTTATCAATTATTGGAAGTGGAAGATTTGGTGGAAGCGATTTTATTAGCCGCCACCGCTCCCTCCGACAAGGCAAACGATACATTTAATGTCGGCGCGGAAATATTTGACACCGTCAATAAAGATGTCGGCGCGCTTTGCGCGTATGCGGGGTATGATGCGCGACCTATGGGGATTCCTTCCTGGCTGGTCAAACCCGTATTGCAAATTTTGGAAATGTTGAAATTATCTCCTTTGTATAAATGGGTGTATGGAACCGCTGATAGAGATTCATTTGTGTCCGTAGACAAAATCAAACAACAATTGGGCTGGCATGCGACGCGTAGTAATGCCGAGGCACTCATTAACGCGTACCGGTGGTATCTTCAGCATTATCAAGATATAGAAGGCACAACCGGCACTACGCATCGCGTGGCATGGGATCAAGGGGCTCTTAAGTGGTTTCAAAGATTTTTTTAAAATATGTATGCAAACCCCTCCTGTTAAAGCGAGGGGGTTGCTTTTTTAAATCATTTTTTATAATGTATATATAGCCAAACTGCGGGAGGAGTTTCCGCGAGGCAGGAGAATAAACATGGAACGTGATAGAGATCTTGCCGCCCGCATGATCCTCCATATGGTCATAGCTCTTATAGGGGCGTGGCTCATTTTGGTGGTTCGGGTGGATGTGCCCTTTATGTGGTACCTTGGTCTAGGCATTGGAACACCCATCATTGTTTTGGATTTGTTCCGCGCCTACTACGTCTGGCCTCGGGTTACAAGCATTCGCCAAGCCAAACAGAATCGTCGGCACACCTTTTTGCGGGACGAGCAGTTCTTGAAGAACTTTGAGAGGTTCTATGAACCGCTTCTGACCCGTCTGTATCATCCAAGTGAGATGGGGAAAATTTCTTCCGGTGTCTGGTACTTTCTTGGGATGATTGTAAGTTATGGGATCGCTTCCGTGATTGGCAGACCGTGGCTCGCAGGGTTTGCAATTCTTTTCCAAGGGATTGCGGACCCTATTGCGCGCACCTTTGGCTTGCGGTGGCCGGTATTGCCTATACCGGAATGGGGCAATAAGAGCGTAGGCGGATTCTTGGCCGCGTTTTTTGTGAGCGCTGGCGCCGGAATGTGTATTTTGGCGATAATCTCGCCAGCAACATTCAACATCTCCGTGCTACGATTGGTTTTCTGCATTGGCGTGGGGGCTTTCTTTGCCGCCTTGGCCGAAGCAAACGCGCGTCGTATTGGTCTTGATGACAACCTCATCATACCGGTGGTGGCGGTAATCGGAATGATCGCCGCATTGCGCTGAAGTTCCACTCACTACCAACCAATTTTCATTTTAAAGACCTTCAAACCAGGGTCTTTTTTTATTGAGCGTGTCGTGGTATAATTTTTTATATGAAACAGAGAAAGTTAAACAGTACGTATGGAAAATATGTGCTCATTTTGAGCATATTTTTAATAATAACATTAACGCGTCCGGCACCTGTTCAAGCGAGTACGTTTTTAGAAGTGCCTTTTTCTATACAAATTCCCAATGGCAAGTGGGTTCAGCCGTTTAAAGACGCGTGTGAAGAGACATCGCTTCTTATGGTAGACGCGTTTTATCGTCATAGCGGGTTTAAAGACAAAAAAGACACCATCAAGAAAATTTTATCTTTAGTAGATTTGGAAGATAGAGTATTTGGATTCAGCAAAGATACCAACACGGAGGTAATGGTCAAAATAATCAATGATTTTTTTCCGTTTGAAGCGCGTGTGGTGGACAAACCTACCATATCAATGATTAAGGGCGAAATAGATGCCATGCGGTTGGTGCTTGTGCCGGCAAATGGCAGATTACTACCCAATCCGTATTTTAGGAATCCGGGACCTTTGTATCATGTAGTGGTGATTGTGGGGTATGACGACGCGCGCAAAGAATTTATCACCAATGATCCTGCTACGCGCCATGGAAAGAATTTTAGATACGCAATGGATGTATTGATGCGCGCTAACATGGATTGGGTGCCGGATCTTGAGGGTGAACGCTCAAAAGTAATGATATTTACTTCACCCATGGCAGACATGACAGCAGAGAGCGACGCGGATAATGATGGGCTTTCCAAAAAAGATGAAATCGCGCGCGGCACCAATTTGTATCTCGCGGACACAGACGATGATGGATTCAATGATGGCAAAGAGGTGGCGGCTGGATATAATCCACTGGTGGCAGAAACGAAATTTCAAAAACCAATGCTAGCCCGCGCGCAAGGAGAATTGCGTGTGTATTGGATTGAAGATGGCAAACGACACTATGTGCCTTCTCCCGCGGTTATGAAAGTGCGCGGTTGGAGCTGGGGAGATGTACGCACCGTGTCTGTAGCGTTTTTAAATAGATTTCAAGAAGTGGAACCTGAAACTGTCCCGCCCACGTGATGATGTCATTATATGGTAACAGGTCTTTTAAAAAAACATCCGGATTGCTCCGGATGTTTTTTGATGAAGTTAGGCGCGAGCAACGTTGATTGCGCGCGGGCCTTTTTCTGATTGTTCTACTTCAAAGGTGACAGCATCACCGGATTTCAATTCAGAGAATTGAGCGCCTGTGAGATTGCTTTCATGGAAGAAAACATCTTTTGAGCCGTCTTCAGGGGTAATGAAGCCAAAGTGCTTCTCGTAGATTACCGTTTTAATGGTACCTTTCATAGCTGAATGACTAGTAAATAATTACAAAATATTGTATTCCGTTGAAGAAAGTCGACGAGGTTTCTACGGAAAATTCTGTAAGGACAGTATACATGAAATGCCGGAAAAAGTCAATATGTTGACGTTTTGTGGAAAATATGAGATTATTCATGTATAACGAACCTTTTTGAGGGCTCGTTATTCATTTAAGGAATTTGTATGGCGGAAAATGTACTATTAAGATTTGACAATGTTACCTTTGAGTACGTAGAAAAAAGACCGGTGCTTGATGAGGTCTCTTTTGGTGTACGTAAAGGCGCAAAAATAACATTGATGGGGCAAAATGGTGCCGGAAAAAGCACTATTTTTAAATTGATAAAAGGGGAATTGAAACCTGTTAAGGGCGATGTGTTTATCACCAACAATGCTTCCATTGCCACGGCGGCGCAAATGGTTGACAAACAAGATTTGGATTTGACGCTTGAGGAGTATTTTTCAAAAGCGTTTGTGAATGTTCCGTGCAATATCAAAGGCCAGATCAATAAAGTAATGAACGTGGTCAATTTGGCCGTCCCGTTGGAGAGAAAAGTGGGGGATTTGTCCGGCGGCCAGCAGGCGCGGATTTTATTGGCGTACGCGCTTATTCAAAATCCGGACATTTTACTTTTGGATGAGCCTACCAATAATTTGGACAAAGCGGGTATTGACCATTTAATAGAATTTTTGGTCATGTACGACAAAACAGTGATAGTCATTTCCCATGATGCGGATTTTTTAAATTGTTTTACGGAAGGCGTAGTGTATCTTGATGTGTTTACCAAGAAAATAGAAACGTATGTTGGTGATTATTTTTCCGTGGTGGAAGAAATTGCCGCGCGTATTGAGCGAGAAATAAAAAAGAACGCTCAATTGGAAAAGGAGATATTAGATAATAAAGAAAAGGTAAATTTTTTTGCCAACAAAGGCGGCAAGATGCGAAGACTCGCGAGTAAGTTGAGAGAAGAAGTTCAGGAACTGGAAGAAAACAAAGTTGACGTACGGCGAGAGGACAAAACTATTAGGGAGTTCACCATTCCAGTGCAAGGAATAGTGGGCAATGTGGTGACCATAACATCAATAAAAATAATAAAAAATCATGAACCTGTGGTGAAAAAAGTGGATATTGTGTTGCGACAAAGAGATAGATTGTTGATTTCCGGACCAAACGGAATTGGCAAAAGCACATTGTTGCGCTCTTTGGTGAGCGGTGCGAGCGAGGACGCGACAATTTTAAAAGACACGCGCGTGGGGTATTACAGCCAGGATTTTGCCACATTGGATTATGATCAGACGGTTTTTGATTCTTTAAAAAACGCGCTCATGGAAGGAGAAGATATTCAAAGTATGCGTTCCGTTGCCGCCGGTTTTTTGATTACCGGCGAGCTAATGGGTCATAAAATTTCTCATTTGTCAGAAGGCCAAAAAGGTTTGTTGTCTTTTGCGCGGCTCGTGTTGATGAGACCGGGCCTTTTGGTTTTGGACGAGCCTACCAATCATATCAATTTTCGCCATATTCCGGTTATTGTCAAAGCAATACAGGGGTTTCAAGGTGCGATTATTCTCATCAGCCATATGCCTGATTTTGTAAAAGAAATTATTTTCACGAGTGAGCTTGATTTGGGGAAGTTTTGAAGAAATACAGGAATTTGTAGGCGCATACACAATCATGGTATACTATCTTGTGGAAAACAAAAGAGCATGGAGCGGCAAACAAGCGCGCGTGCATTGATTTTGTTATTTTCATTTTACTTCTTCAAAAACGCTCAAAAATCTATGGCGCGCTATATTTTTGTTGTAGGCGGGGTCATGTCCGGCGTGGGAAAGGGCACCACAACCGCTTCAATCGGGCTTTTACTCAAGTCAAAGGGATATACGGTAACCGCGGTCAAGATTGATCCCTACATCAATTTAGATGCCGGAACCATGAATCCAACCGAGCACGGGGAGGTTTTTGTAACGGTTGATGGCGACGAAACCGATCAAGACTTGGGCAACTATGAGCGTTTTTTGGATATCAACATTTTGTCCGATAATTACATGACCACGGGCAGGGTATATCAGAGCGTAATAGACCGCGAGCGCAATTTGGAATATAAGGGCAAGTGTGTGGAAGTGGTGCCGCACGTGCCGGAAGAAATTATCCGCCGCATAGAGCGCGCGGGCAAAAAAGCAAAAGCGGATTTTGTGCTCATAGAAATTGGCGGCACGGTGGGTGAGTATCAAAACATTCTCTTTTTGGAAGCGGCGCGCATGATGAAGCTCCGCCGTCCCAAAAACGTTTTGTTCGTGTTGGTGAGTTATTTGCCTGTACCCGCAAAAATAGGCGAAATGAAAACAAAACCAACACAGTACGCGGTACGCACGCTCAACTCCGCGGGCATTCAGCCGGATTTGGTAGTATGCAGAAGCGATGTTCCCATAGACGTTCCTCGCAAACAGAAGCTCGCTATATTTTGCAACATGGCGCCGGAAGATATAATTGCCGCGCAGGACGTTTCTTCCGTATACGAAGTGCCGCTTTTATTGGAATCCCAGCATATCGCGGAGCGTATTTTAAAAAAGGTGGGTTTGCGCGTTAAAAAACAAGACCTTCAGGAATGGCGCGCATTATTTAACACCATTCAAAATGCGACACGCGAGGTCAACATTGCGGTGGTGGGCAAATATTTTTCCACAGGCAATTTTGTGCTGTCTGATTCATATATTTCAGTCATAGAAGCTTTAAAGCACGGTTCTTGGGCGCACAAGGTCAAACCTGTATTGCATTGGTTGAATTCTGAAGATTATGAAAAAGAACCTGCACAACTTAAAGAATTAAGCAAATACGATGGCGTGGTAATCCCGGGCGGGTTTGGCACACGTGGTGTTGAAGGCAAGATTATGGCAGTACAATATGTGCGCGAGCATGGTATTCCGTATTTTGGTTTATGCTATGGTTTGCAGATGGCAGTTATAGAATTCGCGCGACACTTGTGCGGGCTCAAAGACGCCAACACGGCGGAAGTGAACCCCAAGACAAGCAATCCGGTAGTGCATATTTTGCCTGAACAAAAGAAAAATCTCGCGCACAAAAACCAAGAGTTTGGCGCTCAAGGCATATGGCGCGCCGGAAATTTCTGAACGACATCGTCACCGGTATGAAGTGAATAATCAATATCGCGATCTGTTTAAAGAAAAAGGGCTGGTTGTTTCAGGGGTCAACACGGAACGCGATCTGGTGGAGATAGTTGAACTGCCAACAAGCGTTCACCCGTGGTTTGTGGGCGTGCAGTTTCATCCGGAATTTCAATCTCGCCCCCTGCGTCCGCATCCGCTTTTTAAAGATTTTATTGGCGCGTGCGTGAAGAAGAAATAAGCAGATATAAAAAATACGCCCTTTTACGGGGCGTATTTTGATTTTGAGGATTTAAGCCGGTACCACGTTCACAAATTTGCGACTTGAAAGTTTACCGTTAAAGAGGCGAACTTTGCGAGTGGTGAATTTGACTTTGCCTTTGATGAGCGCAATGAGGGTGTCGTCACCGGTGCGTTTGACATTTTTACCGGCGCGGAATTTGGTGCCTCGCTGGCGAACCAAAATATTGCCGGAAAGAACGGCTTGACCGTCGTGGCGTTTAACGCCAAGATGTTTTGGTTGGGAATCGCGCCCGAGGGCTGTAGAGCCGGAAGCCTTTTTTGTTGCCATAGAAAAATTAAGTGTATTTCAAGTTAGATAGTGTTCATAAGTATACTCAAATGCTTGAATTTTGTCAAATAGTCTTGTATCATAGGGGATATGCAGAGGTATCCTCTCAAGCTATTTTTTAAGGACTATTACGCGGCGGGTGGCATTATAGCCGCAATCCTCGCCGATGTGTTTTTGTGGTTATATATTCCTCTGCGCGCACGCACATTTGGCGATCTGGCTTTTTTGCATTATACCATTCATTTTGGAGTTGACTTTATTGGCGCGTGGACGCGCCTTTTGCTTTTGCCCGCGTTGGGCTTGTTGATAATAGTGGTGCATACGGGATTAGGGTATTGGCTGTATGGGCAATTTAAAGAATTGGCACGGCTGGTGCTTGTTTCGCAGGTGGTGCTCTGCGGGTTCCTTATCGTGAGCGCAGTGGCTTTGTTTATCATCAATTAATCAAATGAATCTTATACCATCAGCAGTTTACGTACTCGCTCTCACCACTATTTCGTTTTTGGTGGCAACAGCGTGGACGCCTTTTTTGACGCGCTTTTTATATCGTTATAAATGTTGGAAGAAAAAGGCGCGTACTGTTTCCGCGGATGGAACAGGTACTCCCATTTTTAACGCATTGCATAAAAATAAAGAAATCAACACGCCGCGCATGGCGGGTGTTTTGATATGGGTGACCGTGGCAGGGCTGGCATTTATATTTTGGATTGTGCATACGCTTGCTCCCAATTCATGGGTGGGCGGTTTGCACTTTATCAATCGTTCCCAAACATGGATTCCTCTTTTCACCTTGGTCGCCGCGTCGCTTTTGGGATTGATTGACGACTGGATGGTGGTAACGGGCTTGGGTCCGTTGGAAAAAGGTGGCGGCATACGATTTCGCCATCGCTTGCTTGTGGTTGCGCTCATAGGGCTTGTGGGTGCGTGGTGGTTTTACACAAAACTCGGTTGGGATACTATTCATGTACCGTTTGTGGGAGATTGGATTTTAGGGTTCTGGTATATTCCATTTTTTATTTTTGTCATGATTACGCTGTTTAGCGGGAGTATTGTGGATGGCCTTGATGGTCTTGCCGGTGGAATTTTTGCCATTTTGTTCGGCACATTTGCCGCGATTGCGTTTATCCGCGGACAATATCAATTGGCGGCGTTTTGCGGCGCGGTTTCCGGAACGCTGGTGGCATTTCTGTGGCATAACATTCCGCCTGCAAAGTTTTATATGGGAGAAACCGGAATTTTGGGGCTCACTACCACTCTTTCTGTAGTGGCGTTTCTCACTAATACCGTGTTACTGCTTCCCATATTTGCGTTTGTGCTTTGCGTGGAGATAGCGTCAGTTTCATTACAGTTTGCCTCCAAGCGTTTTTTGAAAAAAAAGATTTTTTTGGTGGCGCCGCTGCATCATCATTTTGAAGCCAAGGGCTGGCCGGCATATCAGGTGACCATGCGTTTCTGGCTCATTGCCGGCATCTCCGCCTTCATCGGTTTGATTATATTTTTGCTTGACCGCGTGTAATAGCACACGCGTCTCCGGCGCACATTTTATTGTTTACTTCCATGCGCACCGCTCACCCCGATTATATTTTTGTAGGCAGTATTATTGGTTTGGTATTTTTTGGAGTGCTCGCGCTTTTGAGCGCAACCTCGCTGTTGGTGCCCAATGATACGTATTTTTTTGTGAAGCGCCAAGTGATGCTGGGAATTATTCCCGGCTCGGTGGCGTTTTGGTTTATGATGCGCACCCCCTACACGCGTTTGCGTTCGCTTTCTTTCTGGGTGTTTGGGGGGAGCATAATTCTGCTGTTGCTCGTGCTCATTCCGGGCATTGGAAGCACGCAAGATACATTTGCGCGCAGTTGGATTAAGCTTTTCGGGCTTTCATTCCAGCCGGTGGAATTGGCAAAAGTCGCGTTGATTATTTTTTTGGCGCATTGGCTTTCACGCACTAAACCAAGCGATTTGCAAAATTGGCAAACCGGTTTTTTGCCTTTTATTGTGCCTCTTGGGCTCATTGGAGGATTATTGTTTGCGCAGCCGGATGTTGGTTCATTGCTTTTGATAAGCTGTATTGCGTTGTCTCTTTTTATTGTAGGGGGAGGGCAGTGGCGTTACATGCTTGGCATGGTGGCCATAGCGGTCATTGCGGTTTTAATTTTGATTATTTTCAAGCCGCAATCCCACATTGTCCAGCGTTTAAAAGTTTTTGCGTATCCGGAAGTTGACCCGCTTGGCGCAAGTTGGCAGATTCATCAGTCGTATGTCGCGGTGGGGTCCGGAGGATTTTTTGGAGCGGGGTGGGGAAAGTCGCGCCAAAAATTTCAGTATCTGCCACAGGTGCAAGCTGACGCGATATTTCCCATTATGGCCGAGGAGCTGGGGTTTGCGGGCTCCGGCGCGTTTGTTATATTTTTGCTTTTCATTTTTTTCCGCATGATGCGCATTGCGCGCGCTTCGCCGGATCGTTTTGGCATGCTTATTACCGTGGGAGTCGCGGCGTGGCTTGTGGGGCAGTCATTTATAAATATGGCAACTATGCTTGGCATTATGCCACTCACCGGAGTGCCTTTGCCATTGGTGTCTCACGGAGGCACCACCATGTTTATGATGCTTTTATCGCTGGGGATTGTAGCGAATATTTCAAGTTACGCGCGCACTTAAAACTTATGAAGGAGGAGACAAAACACATTATTTTTTCCGGAGGCGGCACTTTGGGGCCGGTTATGCCGTTGGTGGCGGTTTTGCAAGAATTGCGCGCGCGTCACAGCGCATGGAAGTTTTT
>Ga0076148_118_pt1 | contig 10932 bp, 8 predicted proteins | sample RifGroC2_FD_68169 | JGI IMG/M metagenome (GOLD analysis project Ga0076148, IMG submission 68169) | Parcubacteria (Magasanikbacteria) bacterium GW2011_GWC2_45_8 | reverse complement strand
ATGGGGCACTGCTACTCCGGGTTGGACCATTCTGAACTACTACAATTATCTCCCAGCACAATGGAAGCATTACAAAATTCCCATTGGTACGCACTATACAGGTTTGACTGACTCAATCTTCTTCATCAACCGCGGACCGGCCACTACCAATAGTGCCTTCAAGAATATCCGTATCTATGAAAACACTCAGGATGCATTCACTTACGCTTGGGATGTTGACAATGATGGCACAACAGACGCAACCACAAAGAATTTTTTCTACACTTATTCTTCCGCCGGCACCTACACAGCAACCCTCAAAGTGTCTGATGGCATGAGTACGGTTACCAAGCAGATGACGGTGACCGTACAGTAAATTCAGCTTTAAAAAGACGCCCAAGAAAGGCGTCTTTTTAAAGTTTGGTGCACATTCCATTTTCTTGTATTTTTCTCAAAATCTGTTACACTAAACTCATGAATTTCAAGGAAATAAAAAATGTATATTGCGTAGGAATTGGGGGTATCGGAGTTTCTGCCGTTGCCAAATTTTTTCATACCCAAGGCGCGCAGGTGAGCGGGTTTGACGCGTGCGCCTCGGAGCTCACGCACGAGTTGGAGCAGATGGGCATACCAGTATATTACATGGCAGATGTTGAACATATTACTCCCAATACGGAGCTTGTCATTTATTCTCCCGCGGTCCCGCCAGAACATAGAGAGCTCAAAGCGGCGGAAAAGAGAGGGGTCATGGCATTGAGCTATCCGGAGTTTTTGGGTGAGCTTTCAAAGGAGTATCACACCATCGCAATAACCGGCACCAATGGCAAAAGCACCACCACGGCGTTGGTGGCGCTCATGCTTTCGGAAGCTAGCTTGGACCCCACTGTGTTTGTGGGAAGCAAAGTACCTCAATTTTCACTTGGCAACGTGCGGGTTGGCGCAAGTAAGTATTTGGTGGTTGAAGCATGCGAGTACAGGGCGCACATGTTGAATATTGAACCGCAAGCCATAGTGCTTACCAACATCGCGCCGGATCATTTGGATTATTATCGCGACCTAGTCCACATTCAAGAAACATTTTTGGAATTTATCAATACCCTGCCGCCGGCTGGATTGCTGATCGCCAACGCGGACGACGCACCAACACGCGCGTTAAGTTTGGATATTCGCCGTGTGCCATATCATTTAAAACGATTTGGCATGCAAGGAGTGGGCGAATATCAAGCAACACATGTGCATGCCCTCCGTGGTGGACAAATTTTTAGTTTGCTCACCTATAAAGGCAATGTATTGCCGATAGAGCTTCATGTGCCGGGCGCGTTTAATGTGGCTAACGCGCTTGCCGCCGCCGCAATGGCGCATGAAATGGGAGTTAGTTTTGACGTGATACAAAAAGTGTTGCGAGAGTTCAAAGGCATCTGGCGCAGGTTTGAGCTCATTGATCAGATTGAATTTCAAGAAGGTGTGCCTCCTATTACCATCATTTCCGATTATGGACATCATCCGGATGCCATTATGGAAACAATCAAAGGCGCGCGCGCTTTTTTTCCTGGGCGGCGTGTGGTGCTCGTCTATCAACCACATCAGCACAATAGAACAAAAAAATTATTCAACGAGTTTGTTGAGGTGTTGCAAGAGCCGGATCTTCTGCTTTTGAGCGATATCTATGACGTGGAAGGTCGTGTGGCGGAAGAAGACAGGGAAGTGCATAGCAGTTCGTTGGCGGAAGCTATCGCACATGAAGCACGCAATGACGAGAGGTATCATTACACCGGGGGTCTTGACGAAACTCGTGAAAGTTTATCGCGTGCGTGGCAACCGGGCGATGTGGTGATTATTATGGGTGCGGGGGATATTGATACGCTCGCGCGGAATCTTCCTTCCTATGAGTAAACCTGTTTTTATACAAGAGAATATTTCACTCGCGCCATTTTCAACCTTCAAAATTGGAGGCTCTGCACGATATTTTTTGAAAGCCAAACGTGTGGAAGAATTAATCGCCGCGCTCGCGTGGTCAAAAGAAGAAAAGATCCCCTTTTTTGTTTTGGGGGGTGGGAGTAATATTTTGATTCATGATGACGGTTTCAACGGTTTGGTGATTAAGATTGATTTTAATGAGGTGCGTCTTGTGGGTGATGTTTTGGAAGTGGGTGCGGGTGTTCTCGTTATTCCTCTTGCGCATAAGCTGACCAAAGAAGGATGGCGCGGTCTTGAGTGGGCGGGTGGGTTGCCAGGATCATTTGGTGGTGCGCTACGCGGCAATGCGGGTGCCTTTAGAAGCGAGATCAGTGAACAAACCATGAGTGTTACGGTTTTTCATAAAGGACAGGTTGAAGAATTAAAACCGGAATCGTGCGCGTTCGCCTATCGCACGAGTATTTTTAAAACCAAACGTGCGGACGATATTATTATAAAAATGCGTTTGCAATTAAAAAAAGGCGATTCAAAAGAAGCGTGGGCGCAATTGCAGGGTTGGCTTGATCATCGCCATAGCCACCAGCCCGGAAGTCCCAGCGCAGGGTGTACGTTTAAAAATTATTTAATTGAAAGAGAAAAAGAGTTTGATCGCATTGATAAAATTAAACCGGTGCCGCCGGAATATCGTGAGTACAAAAAAATTCCCGCGGCGTGGCTTATTGAACAGAGTGGTCTCAAGGGTTTGCGCGTGGGTGGGGCAGAAGTTTCCGGAAAACACGCGAGTTTTATTACCAATACCGCAGAGGCGCGCGCGGTAGATGTGTGGGAGCTTATGAGGCAAGTCAAACAACAGGTGTATAATACCTTTAATGTTGTGTTGGAAGAAGAGGTGCAGTTGGTGGGGTTTGAGGGGTCGCCTCCACTGGTACGATAAGCACGTGGGGCTGTTGATAAACCGCCTCTTAAAGTCAGCTTGACGCCCATGCTTGCATTTCTATAGAATGTACGTTACAATTTGTTCGTAAATAACAAGCCAAGAAATCCTACCTACATCTATGCAGATCAACATCAAAAGTACATTGATTCCGCTCACGCCGGCGATTGAGTCTTATGTGCACAAGAAAATCGGCGCGTTGGAAAAATTTCTCAAACAATTCAAGCCTGCAACCGTAGAGGCGCGTGTTGAAGTCGGCAAAACAACAGAACATCATCACAAAGGCGACGTGTTTCGCGCCGAGATAAATTTGCATATTCCCAAACAGTTGTTGCGTGCAGAGTATGAAGCAGGTGATTTATATGCCGCCATAGATTTGGCGCATGACGAATTGAAGCGCCAAATCATCAATCGTAAAGACAAATTGGTCAAACGCCGAACGCGCGGCATGAGCGACCGTAAAGGTGTGGTAGAGTAAGCTATGGCAGATGCGTATCATTCTTTTTATAATTATAAGCAACAGAACTCCTTTAATGGCGTTCTTTTAATTTATTCATTTTAATTTTTTACTATGGCAGATCAACAAACAGGAGTAATGGTGTTTACTTCGGAATCGGTTACCGAAGGGCATCCGGATAAAATTTGCGACCAAATATCCGACGCGATACTGGACAGCTTGATTGGACAAGATATAAAATCGCGTGTCGCGGTGGAGGCATTTACTACTACAGGTCTTGTTATCGTGGGCGGTGAAGTAACAACCAAAGGATATGTGGATGCGCAAAAAGTAATCAGAGGTGTACTGCGCGACATTGGATACACGAATCCGGAATACGGCATTGACGCGGAAGATGCGGGTGTATTGGTTTCCATTCATGAGCAATCACCTGATATCGCGCAAGGAGTTGATCGTTCTTCTGAAGAAGAACAAGGAGCGGGGGATCAAGGTTTGATGTTTGGTTACGCGTGTGATGAAACTCCGGAACTCATGCCATTGCCCATCATGCTTGCTCACAAGCTAGTCAAAGAGTTAACGCGCGCGCGTAAGAAAGGCGTGTTGCCATATTTGCGTCCGGACGGCAAAAGCCAGGTTGCTGTGGAGTACAAAGACGGCAAGCCAGTGCGTATTTTGAATGTGGTGATTGCCGCACAGCACAGCCCAAACATAGCTACCGAGCAATTGCGCGCAGATATTATTGAATATATTATCAAACCGGTTTGCGGTTCATATTTGGACGCGGAGACCAAATTTCACATCAATATGACTGGCAGATTTGTGGTAGGCGGCCCTCAAGGCGACACAGGGCTTACCGGCCGAAAAATTATTGTTGACACCTACGGCGGCATGGGGCGTCATGGTGGAGGCTGTTTTTCCGGCAAGGACCCGTCAAAAGTTGATCGTTCCGGCGCTTATATGGCGCGTTATGTGGCAAAGAACATTGTTGCCGCGGGGTTAGCTTCCAAATGTGAAATTCAAATTTCCTATGTCATTGGCCGCGCGGAACCTACCAGCATTTGGGTTAACAGTTTTGGAACCGGCAAGGTGAGCGACGAAAAGCTTTCAGAGATTGTCACCAAAGAATTTGATTTGCGTCCGGCCGCGATTATTCGCACTCTTGATTTGCTTCGTCCTATCTACCGTGAAACATCTGCGTACGGTCATTTTGGACGTACCGGCGAGCAGTTCACATGGGAAAAGACGGATCGTGCGGAGAGTCTTAAGAAACATCTTACCTAAATGGATACTACAATTTCTCCGGAAGCGCCTCGTGCGCGCGCGTACTTTGAAAGACTTTCAACGGTTTCGTTTGTGGAAGCTCATAGTTTGAAGAAAAAGTACGGCGGCCCGCTTTTGGTGCTTTCCCGTTCTCGCGTGCGCGAGAGTTACAGGTCTTTGACACGCGCTTTGCCCAATGTGCGTATTTTTTACGCGATTAAGTCAAACCCGCATCCGGATATTCTTAAAACACTTAAAGAAGAGGGTGCCTCTTTTGAGGTTGCTTCGTACGGAGAACTCAAGCAGATTATGCAGTTTGGGGTTCCCGCGCGCGATATCTTGAATACACAACCGTTCTTGTCCGAGTATGATTTTACCCAGTGTTACAAGGCGGGTCAGCGTTGGTTTGTCTTTGATAATGCCGACCAGCTCAACCGTTTGACGCGCGGCACCAATGACATAGATTTATTGCTTCGTTTGAGTTTTCCAAACCGAAATTGCCAAGTTGATTTATCCTATAAATTTGGAGCGACCATTAAAGAAGCGAACGCGCTCATAAAAGAAGCTGTCGCAACCGGCGCGCGCGTACATGGAGTCAGTTTCCATGTTGGTTCACAATCGTATACCACCAAAAATTATTTGAAAGCATTAGTTGCGGTGCGCCGCTTGTTTGATCAATTACAGCATGAGGGCATCTTATTGGATACCGTGGACATAGGCGGTGGATTTCCTGTGCCTTATACGCGCCCACTGCCTTCTATTGAACATTTTTCATTGCCGATCAGACGGAAAATTTACGAGCTTTTCCCCGGCATGAATATCTGCGCGGAGCCGGGACGTTTTATCTGCGGACTCGCCCAAACGCTTATTACCTCGGTGAACGGCAAAAATATTCGCCGTGGCGTACCGTGGTACTATTTGGATGATGGAGTGTATAATTCTTTTTCCGGCAAGGTTTATGATCATTGTGTGTATTCAATTTTAACCGAACGCACCGGCGTTTATACTAAAAGCGTGCTCGCCGGTCCCACCTGTGATTCGTTTGATATTGTGTCAGAGGACATAATGTTGCCTCGTTTGGAGATAGGCGATATACTGTTAGTGCCCGCTATGGGGGCTTATTCAAATGTGAGTTCTACTACCTATAACGGTTTTAGTCAGGCAAAAATCATTACAATTGATTAATTAATTTGAAAATGTATGCCAAAAGAATATACTTACGAATACCACGTGACAGGTCCGGTAATGGAAGGCCCCAAAGTGCAGATTGATTATGTATACGGGTTTTCCTATAATAAATTGCTTTATAGCGGCCGTACCGAGTACCAGACTATTGAGTTATATGACACGCCGCTTTTTGGAAAGCTTCTAAAACTTGATGGTAATTTTCAAACATCGGAAAAAGATGAATTTTTTTACCATGAAATGCAGGTGCATACAGCTCTCTGCGCGCATCCCAAGCCGGAAAAAATATTGATTATCGGCGGGGGAGATGGCGGGATATTGCGCAATGTTTTAAAACACAAAACGGTGAAAAAAGCAGTTATGGTTGAGATTGACAAAGGAGTGGTGGAGTTTTCAATGAAATATCTAAAAAGCGTGTGCGGTAATGCGTTCACAGACAAACGCACACAGCTGGTCATTGGAGACGGCAAACGCTTTGTAGAAGAAACAAGCGAGAAGTTTGATGTCATTATTTCCGATTTGACCGACCCTATAGGCCCGTCAAAAGCATTGTACACCAAAGAGTTTTATCAATCGCTCAACAAGATTCTCAACAAAAACGGCATTGTGCAGCTGCACATAGAATTGTGCGTAACGCGGCCGCAAATTTCACGCGATATTTACAAGCGGCTCAAGAGCGTATTTAGACACGCGGCACCTTCAAGCTCATATGTGCCGTTGTATGGAGGTTTAATGGCATTTGCCACCAATAGTCAGACTATTGGTGCGTCAAAGGTTACCGCGGCGGTTATTGAACAGCGTTTGAAAGCGCGCGGTGTTAAGGATTTGAAACTGTACAATGGCAAATTTCATGAAGGGGTGTATTCATTGCCAAATTTTTTACGTACGTTATATTTTAAATAGTTATGCCGGAACTTAAAAAAAGTTTTCGCATTGGGAGGGAAATCCTTGCGGATCTGCGCGGATGCGACCCTCGTGTCATTGACGACGAACAGCTTTTACGCCGTTTGGTGCAAGAAGCAATTAAAAAGACCAAGCATAATTTGCTTGAGTTAAATTCACGCAAATTTACCCCTGTTGGGGTTACTGTTTTGGGTATTTTGGCGGAAAGCCATATTAGTTTGCACACGTATCCGGAAATCGGTTATGTGGGTGTTGATATTTTTACCTGCGGCAAAAATCGTCCGGAGCCTATCTTGGAATATCTGCAAGAAAAATTTGGCGCAAAAGAGGTGAATTGGCAATATCTGCGCCGCGGGAGCATGCGGCAGTGGAAACAAATTTATTTTGTAGACGGTTACAAGCGCGAGATTGAAGTAACGCGTATTTTGCACACACAGCAGACACCGTATCAATTGCTTGAGGTGATGCGCGCAAAACATTTAGGCGTCTGTTTATTTTCCAACGGTACTTTGCAAATGGCTACAGCTGACGCTCACGTGTATGATCAGAAGATGATCCAACACATGGGCAACGGAAAGAATGTCCTTATTGTTGGTGGCGGAGATTGTTCAATCTTGAAAGAGTTGGTTAAGAATACTAAATTACAAGAAATCTACATGTTTGAACAAGACCAGCAAGTTATCAATGTAGCAAAAAAATATCTGGGTGCCGGTCCCGCACTTAGGGACAAACGACTCAAAATGTTTTATGGTGATGCGCTTGAAACAATCCCGTTTTTAAAGGATAAAAAGATTGATTATGCTATCATAGATTTGGTGTCTTTGCCGGATTCTAAACTTAAAGTCCTTTATTCCAGTCTATTTAAAGAATTAAGCTCAATTAAGGTTTCTCGGTGGGCTACGCAGGCAGGCCATGTTTTGGATAAAAAGGAGTTGACTGCCATATCTTCCGCGGCTAAAAATTACTATAAAGAATTGGAAGTGGAGACCCAGTGGTATTTTAGCGGCGGTGAATGGAATTTTTTGTATGGCGAAGGAATAAGAAAGTAATACGCGGCACGCCGATGCAAGACAAAAAATCCTCCGTGGCTTTTATCAAGCGCGGAGGATTTCTTTTTTATTTTGAAAGTCAACTATCTCTTCTTCTTTTTTTTTGCAACTTTCTTTTTTGCTTTTTTCTTTGCCATAATTGAGCCACCTCCTTTCTTAAACGCATCGGCGCATTGCGCAGGTGCGGAATACAAATTTTTCTTTGTCTCGCGATCGCGAGAAAAATTTTTTTTGGAATTTTTTTACACGACAAGCATGTATGTAAAAAATTCTCGACCTGTATATAGTATAGAACATATTGCGAGACTATGGAATAGATTTGTCAAAAAGTTATACACAGGCTCTGTTCGCGAGCATACGTTCGCCGCAAATAATTTTTTTCGCACCTATCCGCGAGTACGCTTACGGTGCTCAAGAAATTATTTGCGTCTCATATTTACTCGTTTTCCAGTGCCTTTACAGGGGAGTGGTTTTTAGGTATACTCTTGGTGTTATTCAAGTGTAAGTTTTAACCGATATGTCATTTTTCAAAAAACTTTTTGGCGATCCAAATGCGCGTGTTGTCAAAGAACTTCACCCGCTTGTTATTGCCATCAACAAGTTGGAGCCGCAGGTATCCGCGCTCTCAAATGAAGACCTCAAAAATCAGACGGTTCACCTCAAAGAGCGCTTGCAAAAAGGTGCTTCCTTAGACGATATTTTGCCCGAGGCATTTGCTACGGTGCGCGAGGCGTCAAGGCGTGTTTTGGGTATGAGGCATTTTGATGTTCAGCTCATGGGAGGTGTTGTGCTCCACAAGGGAAATATTGCGGAGATGCGTACAGGAGAAGGTAAAACGCTTGTTGCCACACTACCGATATATTTGAATGCACTCACCGGAAAAGGCGTGCATTTGGTAACAGTGAATGATTATTTGGCAAAGCGCGACGCGGTGTGGATGGGGCAGGTATATCATGCGCTCGGATTGAGTGTGGGAATTATTCAACAACAAATGACAAGCTTCCGTTATGAGCCCGGATTTATGGAAGAACAATCCGCGCAAATGCAAACGAATGAAGGCGCAAGCGACGAAGCGTCGCAGATGAGCTTGGTCAAAGTTGAGCCGTCTCATGTGCGGCCGGTTCAAAGAAAAGAAGCATACGAGTGCGATATTGTGTATGGAACCAACAACGAATTCGGGTTTGATTATTTACGCGACAACATGGTGTCGTCGTTTGAGCAGATGTCCCAGCGCCCCTTGCATTACGCGATTATAGATGAAGTTGACTCCATTTTAATTGATGAAGCCCGTACACCTCTTATTATCAGCGCACCGGCGGAAGAAGCGACGGATCAGTATTACAAGTTTGCGGAGCTCGTGCGGATTTTGAATGAAAATGAGGATTATAATATAGATGAGAAGCTTCGCGCGGCCACTTTGACCGACGCGGGTATTGCCAAGCTGGAAAAGGCTCTGGGGGTGGAGAATATATATGAAGAGGGGGGATTGCGCACCGTTCACCATGTGGAGCAGGCGCTTAAGGCGCATACACTGTTTAAGCTTGACAGGGATTATGTGGTGCGGGGAGATGAGGTGGTGATTGTAGATGAGTTTACCGGCCGCCTTATGTTTGGGCGGCGTTATAGCGAGGGTTTGCATCAGGCAATTGAAGCAAAAGAAGGAGTTAAGATTCAGCGCGAGAGTCAAACCTTGGCGACTATTACGTTTCAAAATTATTTTCGTTTGTATGAGAAGCTTGCGGGCATGACCGGCACAGCCGCCACAGAAGCGGAAGAATTTTCAAAGATTTATAATCTGGAAGTGGTTCAGGTGCCTACGCATCGCCAAAATGCGCGCGTAGATTTGCCGGATCGCATATACAAAAATGAAGACGGTAAGTTTCAAGCGATTGTGCACGAAATAAAAGAGCGCCATGAGCGCGGCCAGCCGCTTTTGATTGGCACGATTTCAATAGAGAAAAATGAGGCATTGAGTTTGTATTTGGAAAAAGAAGGGATTCCTCACGAGATTTTGAATGCAAAAAACCATGAACGTGAGGCGGAAATTATCGCGCAAGCGGGTCGCGCGGGTGCGGTGACACTTGCCACTAACATGGCGGGCCGCGGCGTGGATATTATTTTGGGCGGCAATATTGAAAGTGATTTATCGCGCCTAAAGCTTGAACTATCAGCGGAAGAATTTGAGGCGCGTAAAGGAGTGCTCATGGCAGAGTGGAAAAAAGAACAGGAAAAAGTGCTCGGTGCCGGCGGTTTGCTTGTCATTGGGACGGAGCGGCATGAGTCTCGCCGCATAGATAACCAGTTGCGCGGCCGCGCGGGGCGCCAAGGAGACCCTGGGTCATCACAATTTTATGTGTCGCTTGAAGATGATTTGATGCGTATTTTTGGTTCCGAACGTATTAAAGGCATGATGGAGTTTCTAAAAATGCCGGCGGATGTGCCTATAGAAAATAAAATTGTTTCAAAGTCGCTTGAGTCCGCACAGCGCAAGGTGGAAGGGCATCATTTTGACATGCGCAAGCACTTGCTTGAGTATGATGACGTATTGAATAAACACCGTACGGTGATCTATAAAAAACGTCGTGAGATTTTGGATAGTTTCAAAATTGCGCGTATGCATATTGCTGAACATCCGCAGGATGCGGCACAGGATTTGCGCACGATTATTTTTGAAATGATTGAAACGGAGGTTCATGATGTTGTGGCGTTTCATAGCGGACGCGGCGGAGAGGGAGACCGCAATCCAGATGAGATTATTGAGACGGTGAATACCATGTTTCCTATAACAGGGCAGGAACATTCAGAGTTGCGCGAGGTGATACAAAAAGACGGTACGGGGCTTGATTCTGCCGAAGGGCGTACCGCGGTGATAGATTATCTTGTTGGTCGCGCGCGTGCGCGATACGATGAACTGGTTGCGCACATCAACAACACAGAAATGATGTTAGAGATTGAAAAAGGTGTTTCGTTGCGCGCGATTGATACCTTGTGGATTGATCATTTGGTGTCTATTGATCATTTGCGCACGGGGATTGGTTTGCGCGGATATGGACAACGAGACCCTCTTGTTGAATATAAAAAGGAAACCTATCGTCTATTCCACATGCTTGTGAACGCAATTCAAAAAGAAGTCGTATATAGCATATATAAGGTAGGTGTGGCGGCAGATTTGGCACCCTCGCTTATGCAACGGCAGGGTATTACTTTTTCCGGCGCGGCAAAAGAGCTGGGGAGTGGCAGCAATACAC
>Ga0076148_133_pt1 | contig 10934 bp, 5 predicted proteins | sample RifGroC2_FD_68169 | JGI IMG/M metagenome (GOLD analysis project Ga0076148, IMG submission 68169) | Parcubacteria (Magasanikbacteria) bacterium GW2011_GWC2_45_8 | reverse complement strand
TCGCACTTGGGGCAATAATCATACTCTCCCTCGAGATAGCCGTGTTTCGGACAGATCGAGAAGGTCGGAGTGATGGTGATATAGGGCAAGCGGAAATTGGAAAGGATACTCCGCACCAGATTGCGGCAGGCTTGGCCGGAACTGACCTTTTCATTCATATAGCAATGGAGCACCGTCCCGCCGGTATATCTGGTCTGCAGGCTGTCTTGCAGTTCCAACACCTCGAATACATCATCCGTGTAGCCGACCGGTATCTGCGAAGAATTCGTATAATAGGGCGCCTCCGCCGTACCGGCCTGCAAGATATCTGAGAAACGCTTCTGATCTTCCTTGGCGAAGCGATACGTCGTCCCTTCAGCCGGCGTGGCCTCGAGATTATAAAAATTGCCCGTTTCTTCCTGAAAGTCCTTGATCCGTTCGCGCATAAAATCAAGAATCTCCAGAGCGAATTGATGCCCCTCTGGCGTCGTGATATTCTCTTCGTCATTTGTAAAGTTGCGGATGGCTTCATTGATGCCGTTGATGCCGATGGTGGAAAAATGATTCTTGAGATACCCGAGGTAACGCTTGGTGTAAGGAAATAATCCGCGATCGATCCACTTCTGGACTTCTTTGCGCTTGATTTCGAGCGATGTCTTGCTGAGTTCCATCAGGTGTTTGATGCGCTTGAAGAATTTTTCCTTGTCGCCTTTTGCCAGATACCCGATGCGCGCCGCATTGATGGTCACCACGCCGATGGAGCCGGTCATCTCCGCCGAACCGAAGAGCCCCCCGCCGCGCTTGCGCAGTTCTCTCAGATCGAGCTGGAGCCGACAGCACATAGAACGCACATCGCTCGGATTGAGATCGGAATTCATGAAGTTCTGGAAATACGGGGTTCCATACTTGGCAGTCATCTCGAAAAGCGCCAGATTTTTCGGATCCTCCCAATCGAAATCCTTGGTCACATTATAGGTCGGGATCGGGAAGGTGAAGGTCCGCCCCCTGGCATCGCCTTTCGACATCACTTCGATGAAGGCCCGATTGACGATATCCATTTCAGGCTGCAGTTCGCCGAAGGTATATTCAAACGGCTGGCCGCCGAGAAGCAGGCTCTTCTTCTTCATATCTTCCGGACAGTCCCAGTCCAGCGTGATATTGGTGAACGGCGTCTGCGTCCCCCAGCGCGAAGGAATGTTCAAGTTGAACACGAAGGACTGGATGTTCTGATAGACGTATGCATACGTCTTCTCTTTTACATACTTTTCTTTGGCTTTCTTCGAGGCGAACTTTATGCCATACTTCTTGATCGTGGCATACTGCTCCATCTCATACTTCTTCACGAACGGCGCCATATACGTATCGAAGCTGGAAAACGCTTGTGCGCCAGCCCATTCATTTTGCAATGTACCCAGAAAATTTACCATCTGCGACACGGCGGAGACCAGATGTTTCGGCGGTGCGGATTCTATCTTGTTCGAAACGCCGTTGAACCCCTCTTCCAGAAGAGCTCGCAAGCTCCATCCGGCGCAATACCCGGAAAACATATCCAAGTCATGGATATGGATATCGGCGTTCCGATGGGCATCGCCGACATTCTTGGGATAAATATGCGATAACCAATAATTGGCGATGACACTGCCGGCCGTGTTCAAAATCATCCCTCCCAGAGAATAGCCCTGGTTGGAATTGGCATTGACCCTCCAGTCGAGCTTTTCCAGATATTCTTTGACCGCTTTCTCCACTTGGACGACGACATTTTTGCCCTCGCGCATCTCGCGGCGCTTCTCGCGGTACAAGATATACGCCTTGGCGATATCAGCATAGCCATACTGGATGAGCGTACTTTCGACGATATCCTGGACTTCTTCGACGTTCGGTATCCCATCCTCAAATTGCTCCTCCAGCTGGGCATAGACGTCTCCCGAGAGCACCTGGGCCGCGATGACATCCTTCTGTTCCACCGCTTCGGCTGCCTTCTCGATGGCCTGTTCAATCTTCGAGAGATTGAAGTCGACGATCCCCCCGCTCCGTTTCTGCACTTTGTATATGGGCATAAGCGCGTCTTTTTGTTTTAATTTAAGATAGTTAGGGAGAACTCCCACGTTTGGATGAAATTCAAGGCGCGGAGAAAGTGACGACGGAAGCGTACTCTAGCTACGCTGGAGTCGGAACAGAGGCTCCGCAACGCAGAAGTTCGCCAAACGGGTGAGTTCTCAAAGAGAGAAGAAAAAGCGGCTCCCAAGAAAGCCCCTTTTCCTCTGCATAGTGTTAAACACCTGAAAACAAAAAAGGTGTCATTCCGACACCAAAAACCACCATATCTGGTAGATTTCACTCTTTTAACCGCAAAAATGGCCATTCCACGGACGAGACTATAACATCAGCATATGGTGTTCTGAAACACTCTATCCGGGGAATTGACTGACTTGATCTCTACGAAAAACTGTGTGAACAGCGAATAGATCAAGATGCAAACTTCGTTTTCCAGTCCGTCATGAAACCTTCGATAACTTGAGGCACAAAACCCTCATCTCTCATAGAAGAAAGTGCTTGACCGACAATGTAACGAGCAACATTGTCCTTGTCTTCGCCATTGTACGCTTCGCCTGCATTCACGCCAGCCTCGTACCCGTGACTCGTGAATATGCCAATTACTTCTTGCAGATCTTCTACAACGTTACATGGAACTACAAATGCACAAAGCCAGTCAAGAATCTTCTCTTGGTTGTTGAAGTCAAGACTCGGCAACTGCCTCATTAGAGCGTCAGCCTGTTGCTTTCGTCCTCGGTAGCTCTCCTGTAATAGCTGTAATGAGTATTCGTCAAGACTCTTCTTCTCAGCCAATCTTTGACATGCTGCGAGCTCCTCTTTTGTGAGTTGTTGTGGTAGTTCCAGACTCATAGTTTTCAGTTAGTTATAGAATTAGTTATACATCTTACCGTGGACTAATTATCTCATGCCCAAAAAAAATTGTCTAGAGTGCACTTTCAAGCCCCTCTTCTGGGTCATCACCTTAGCATATGGTGTTCTGAAACACTACGGTAAAGAAATTTGCAAACGACCCTTAAAACCGTGTGCGCTACCGCTCCCAAACAAGCTGCAAGTTCTTTTGATAGGTATACCCACCGCTGAGCGTATGGCTGTTTTTGAGTGAAATTGAGCGTTCCTTTCCGGCCGGATCTTTCAAACAAGACTGCTCGAGGCTTTGCTGAAATAATCCAGCTCGATTTGTCGAATGACCATGCCGCTTATCGACAAGTAAGGCATCGAAACCGTTCTCATTCGCAAATTGCACTGCTTGTTTGGTAAGCATTTGATAGAATCGTTTCGCTGAAACTTCAGATACTAACCCGACTGATGGATTCGGACAATAGAGGAGATACTTTTTCCCTTCCTCGGGTTCATTCATTTCAAGAAGCATCGTTGTACCGACGCATCTCTCCCTTTCTTCATCGAAGAGAACGAACTCGAAGTATTTATTATTTTTGAGCATATTCGGATCAGCTGCCAGGCAGATATCGGCCACCATCCGAGCATGGGCATTCTCCCTATTCTTAGAAAAGTAACCCTTTATGAGCCTGTCTTTTGACAGCTTCTCCTGATTTCGCGCTGTATCAACTTCTTTGATCTCTTCGTATTTGCCGATCTCGTTTTGCAGGCGAATGTAGACTGAGGATTGGAGTTTCTCTACTTTTACCGTATCAATTCGACCGCCCGCGTCGACAGTAAAGAACTGGTCGATATGCTTTTGCCATACATCTTCGAAGGTATCGAAGTCGTTCACGCTGAAGAGCAGTGCAAAATCGCCTGCTGACTTTTGAATTTCCGGCAGTCCTTGAAATACATTGGTGAGCGTCTTGGCGATCTTTTTTTGTATGAGCGGCGTGGTGAGTTTGTCTCTCGGAATTTTAGCGAGGTCCTTTGTGATGGTGAGAAGCGCATCAGCATATTTCTTCTCATATTTTTCTTGGAATGTTTCGGAGAAAAGCGCTCGATCCTCGCTCTGTGCTACCCGCTCCTGAATAGCTTTTATCGTCTCTTTCATGTTGTCCCCATACTGATTCACCAGTTCATCGAGCAGAATATAATTCTTGGAAACCTCATTTTCTTCGAGATTCACTCGATCAATACTGCTGGCGACAAATGAATCATACGAACCGAGAAGCTGATACGCAAGCAGTACATTCATGGTGTCCACCGTATATCCCTTGGCCTTGAAATAATCAAGTATCTTCCCTTCAAGCGTCTTGGCCTGTGAATCAGGAACTTCGTCGCTCAGGTACATGGAAAGTGATTCCTCCGTCGCAATGCTTTTTATAGATGCTATGCGATCCGAGAACTCTTTGATCAGCACCGCATCAGGAATTGTGTCTGCTTTAATCCGATACCCGAGAACGCCGGAAAGGTGGAAATCGTACCCATTCCTCTCAAATTTATACGCAGCAAGATCCTGAGAACGATCCTCATACTGATCTAGGTATTCATAAGTATTATAGTTTCTTTGAGGGTAAACTTCCTTCAGGAGACCTTCATAGTATTCTTTGTTTTCAGAACTTATGGGCTGATTTTTTGAGAGAAGAGAAATATCCTTCATAATTCTGCCGGCAAAGGCTTCTTTCTCTTCTTGGGTGCCTCCAGAAAAAAACTGTGAGACATACAAAAGAAGAAATTTCTCATTGGAAGCAATGCTTTTGTTGTTCTCGAATTCGACTTGCAAGTCAAGCATTTTTTTCAGCGCATTTTCCGGATCTTCGGAGACACAGATTCTCCGAGAGTATTCTTGTCGTATCATTATACTCTGGGGTAATTTTTCTATCACCTCAATTGCCGCGCGTATTCTTTGAGGATCGAGGGGCAAAGGAACAAATCTTGCTATTCGTACTATTTCATCGCATATGCGATACAGAATATCGAAAGAATCTTTCTCATTCACCTTGAGTATGCTCTTTCGTAAAGCGTTCATAACTCTCTCGAGAATATCCCTGCCCTTTAGCACGGTATCGGGCAATGGAATCGTTTCGAGTACTTTACAGAAATCGAAAAGGTGTTCCGCGTTCATGATCTCGGTTTTTGCCAGACTTTGAAACTCCTCCGTTCCAAGAAAACTTCTCAAATGGGGAAATATTTCTACGAGCTCATGAGGACTATGCCACTGAGGCTTCTCCCCTAAACAACTTCGAATGACCTTCATCAGTATCGCATCAATTTTCTCCTGAGGGATAGGTATATCTTCGACGAGTTTTTTGGCCTTATTGAGGCCATGGGTGCTCCGTGAGAGTATCATCGAATTAAACTCTTCGAGGCACAGGTCGTGGATATCCGTGCGCTGCAAGAACTCCTCCGTGAGTGAGAATGAGGCAAACTGATCGAGGAATAATTGTATTTGGTTATTTTCAATGTACGTAAGCGCATCACTGTCATCCAAACCCCTGAAACATTCGAGGCGTTCTCCTAAATTGAGAGCGAAATTCTTCTTTTTAAGGCTGTCAAAGATTTCCTTGCCGAGAGTGAAGTCTTCGGGTAAAAGATTCAGAATCCGGACGACTTTATATTCCTCGCCTCTCTCGATAAGCTTATGGATGTATGCGTGCTTATCAGGATCGCGGAGACTCGAAAGAACCAAATGTTCCTGATTATTCACAGTAATCATCTGATGAAATGATTCATAGTGTCTCGACACATACTCAGTAAGAGGCACCGAAAAAACATTTTCGTTCAACAAAAAACTTACATACCCGCGCTGGATAATCGATTCAATTTGAGCATCTCTCTGGACTCCATCCGGTGTTATATCGATGATTTTCCGTTCTTTTATGACACTTTGATACGGTAATTTTACCGATGTTTTTAAATCATGGGGCGTGTATTTTCCGTTCCCGCTTGTAATACCATGTACATAGTTGTTTCTGACAAAGCAATCCGCATATCTATCAAATTCGTCAGGAGGAGGAATATTATTTTTTAAAAGAAACTCCAAAATTTCAGTAATGTCCCAACCCCCTGAACGAATGACTTTCTCTGCAATTTTTTCTGAAAACTTTTCTGAATATTTCAGCACAAGACCGGCGTGGGGCGAGGCAAGCAAGTGTTCCACCAGGTCATTGCTATATTTCCCATTTTCCGCATACTGCCAGAGCGCCCTCTCGAGAATCGCGCGTCTATTTTCTGTCACCTGGTATCCTCGTGTCTTAAATTGTGTCAGGGCAATCATAAGCGATTCCGGAAGCTTTTCTACGAAAACTTCCTGGCCATAGCTGGCCCCAAAAAAATCACGCGGAATACTCCTCGCGGCAAGCCGCGAGGTATCTTTGACAAATTTGTCTTTGATACTCGCCGCAAGCGGCGGGGAATTAGACCCTAATTGAGATTAAAATGTCCAATTCGGGCTCCGAGAGACCTGGTCCATTTTTGCTATATCCGGCAATGTAATGCTTGAGAGCTTGGGTACCGATATACTTGCGATGAGTATACCCCTGCGTGCCGATATCGCTAAAATCATTTTCGACCAGAAGGGCTATTTTTGCCCGGCGGACGAGTCCGGCGTCAACAGTTTTCGGTTTCTTGTATCGCCCCTCCGCATAACCGCTCGCATCCCTCAGTATGTTTTTGATTTTCCGATTCAACAGATCTTTCACTCCACGCATTGTTGTCACTGGATCTGCAATGCGCTTTCCATGCAATACCTGTACATTCTTGACCTCTTCGAGTAAATCGTCCATCACAGACGTCTCATAGTCCTCGTCAGAAAGTCCTTCTGGTTTTAAAACTCGAAGTATCGGTACGACCTCGCGAATATATATCTGCTCTGCGCGTTCAACAGAAGTTTCTTCCACAACAACATTTTCACGTGGAGTTGGAGTTTCGTGTTTGGGTAAAAAAGTTGTAGATTCTTCGAATTGCATATAATACCAATATATCAGACTTCAGTATTCCATCTGAGGTAAAATTTCCTGGGACTCTCTTCCTCAATCATAATTCCAGTATATGGTGTTCTGAAACACTCTACTCGGGAATAGTTTAACAAATCCTGCTACCTTTATCCCATAAGGCTGCTGCGGAGCTTCTTCCTGGCTCGGCTGAGAAGGAGCTTCACGGCGTTCTCGCTTTTGCCGAGCGTGATGGCTATCTCATGCACCGAAAAGCCCTCCTGGTACTTCATGGAAAGCACCTTGCGTTCGGTCGCGAGAAGATTGGGTGATTGCCACAGCGTGTCCTCGGAAAGATGGCAGACCTCCGACACCATCTTATCCGCTATGGTTTCATCGATGAGGGAAAGGAACTGCTTTTTGCGGAAGTAGTTGATAAGCACGTTGTGCGCCACCCGCAAAAGATAGGTCCCGTACGACGCGTTGGTGAGCCGGAAGTTCTCCAGGTAGCGGAGCGCCCGATAGAACGTGTCCTGGGCCAGATCCTCGGCGATCTCGACATTCCCCTGGGCATGCCGCATGAAATAGACGAAGATCGTGTGCCGATACTTATTGTAAAGCGCCTGAAATTGCTTGGGATCCGTCTGGGCGGCCAAAATCAGTTCATGATCGGCTTTCCGAGCCTGGAAACGCTCTTCGAACGGCCCCACCAGCGTCTCCCGGAAGATTTCTGGGAGCGACTTCCCCCCAAGAGCCGGTGCCACATGTTTGGAACCGAGCGTCTGCAATATGTAACGCAACCGCTCTTCATCATTCAAGACGCCTTTCTTGGAAAAGACCTTCTGGAATTCCCGCTCGAAACGTTCCCGCTCGGCCTTGCCTTCCAAATGGCTCATCTCGAAAGCGATGAAATACTCCGGGGTCTTTTTCCCTTTTTCGATGATGGGCGCGATGGCCATCAGTTCCGGATAACGCGCCTTGTCTTTGCGCACGTTGGTCACCGTCGCCACGAACGGCACCTGCTTGTCTCCGATAGCCGTCCACAATTTGTTATAGAAAGCCCGCGGCATCTGGCCACCCCACAGCTTCCCTGGCGTCTTACCGATGATTTCGCCAATGGCAAATCCGGTGCGCCTCTCGGTGGCTTGATTGGCATAGAGAGCCGTCCCGCCAGGATCCGAAATGAGAAACACCCCAAGAGTGCTATTCAATGCCTTATTCAGCGTATCAGCCGTTTCCATAGATGTATTTACCCCGTGAAATCCTGCTTCATAGGTCTGCCTCTGGCAGAATTTCACTGGGGTTGCTTCCCTCTATCATACACGAGAAAACCAGGTTTCAAAAACCGCCATTCTTCAGGCGGTTTTACAGATATTTTTCAAAGTCTATATTTGAGGAACAAAAAAGACCGTTCCAACGATGTGGAACGGCGCGCTTCCGGCGATCTGTGATCACTTTTCAGCAATTTGCTTGACATAGCTTCCTCCTTTCAGTTTTTCAAATATTGTAGCTTGGAGTGAAACAAGGTCGCTTTCACCTAAGTCTGCTTTGTCATTGATGCTCGTGACGACAACAGTACGGCTATTCAATTGAAATTCTGCCAAGATCCACAACCCGACGCGATCACAGATACTGTGGAGATACTTGGTTTCTCGCACCAATCCCTGCAGGTCCCTTTCTTCAACATCATTTTCCGGGTAACTAGCGAAAACGAATTGCTTGCCTATCTGATGACATACTTTGATCATCACTCCTCCTCATTTGTTAAAAAACTTTCCAAAATAAAAACTCCTCATCTCTTTGCATAGCGAAAACTACGCAGAGGGACGAGAAGTCTCATAACTTTCGTGGTGCCACCCTTTTTCTGGAACAAAAAACACCTCTGTGGAGATGCCTCATTCCACTCATTGACCCATACTCCGCCGACTGGCGGAAGACATCAATTATCCTCTGGTTACGGAGGAATCCGGATCTCCACTTTTGCAGAAATCATCCTACCCTTACTGAAGAGCAAATCGAGGCCCAACCCCTGACAAGATGACTCTCACAGGGACCCCGATATGGACTTTGTCATTGCTTATGAACTGGCTCTATCCTAGAGCAAAGTGAACACTTTGTCAACTCCATTTCACAAATACCGATAGATGCTTGTCTAAAAGCTCGTTACCCCTCCGTCAGCCCCAGCTTCTTAAGACGGAAGCGGATGCCGCCCGGCTGGCGGCCAAGGGTTTCCGCAATCTCTTTCATCTGAACACCCTTGTTAAAAAGTTTTTGCAGTTTGGTTTCTTCTTCTTCGCTCCAAGCGCGATACGCGTTTGGATTTTCGACACGGACTTTTTCGAGAGAATACATTTTTTCTTTCTCATCTTTCTTGGCCTCCCTAACTTTTCCGATGGAAAAATCTTGAGCAGGCTTTTTTCCCCGACTCAATCTGCCTAATTTCCCACCGCAGACAACAATGAAGTTTTTCTCCAACATCCGTCGCTCTCCTGCTTCTCTTGCTGCCGATTCCTCTTCTACGCGCAGTGATGCGGCGCAGAATGTCTGATCTTTTTGAAGAACCACCGGATGGACTTCCAGGGCGCGGGCATTGATACCGATCAAGTGCACGCCCGCGAGGGTGCGCACCCGCGAGAGCGCTACATACCCCTGGCCATATTCGAACGTCTGCGACAGATCCATAACGGCGGCGTCCAAGCTCACACCCTGGCTCTTGTGGATGGTGAGCGCCCACGCCAGCCGAAGAGGCAGCTGCGTGATCTTCGCCAGCACCATCTCTCCTTCCGCTATCGTCCACTCCATCGGTTCCGTATCGATCCGCTCTCCTTCTCTCGTTTCGACGATCGGGTATTTGCTGTCTGCATTGAAACCGACGACCGTACCCAGCGTTCCATTGACGAATCCGAGATTCGAATTGTTTTTCGTGAACATGACCGTCGCCCCCGCTTTCAATTCGAGACGCTCCGGTGAGAGACAGCCGCGCACCAGGACGAACGTACGGTTCTTGCCCGGAAGTTTCTTTAGTTCAACGCTATTCAGCGTGTCCACGTTGGCATTGTGCGAATAGAGCCGCGTCATATTCTCGGGAAGATCCGCATGCGCAATTATCCGCCCGCTGATACTCTCAGAATGCGTCTCATTAAATTCGTTACGTCTGATAGCTGAGAGGATACTGAGAAAGACGCTATCCGCCTGACGATGTTGTTCGCTTAAGTAGCACGTCGTCGGCTGCAGGGCCTGCCAAGCCTGTGCATCAAAAGCAAATTCTATCGCTTTCCCATTCTTGCCGACTGGCGGCAACTGGAAAAAATCACCTACCAAGACGATCTGCAATCCGCCGAAGGGCAGACGAAGCTTGCGTACTTTCCGACACACCTGCTCAACGAGCGTGAGAACGGTGCCATCCAACATGGAAATCTCATCGATGATGAGCACTTTGGCTTTCTTGATACGCTTGGCCACGTAGCGGTTCTCAGCCAGCTCCTGCAAGGCATCATCATCAAGCGCCGTTTCCACGCCGATGCCGCTCCAAGAATGGATCGTCATGCCGTGGATATGAGTGGCCGCGATCCCGGTCGTTGCAGTCACCGCAAAATCGATCTGACGCTCGCGGAGATACTCGGTATAGCGGTTGATGGTGTGGGTTTTCCCCGACCCGGCTTCGCCCGTCAGAAAAACATGCGCGCCGGTTTTCATCATAACGATTTTTTGTTTTCTCCATCAATTTTCTTCGTCTCCTGTCTGGCATACTTCGTCGTGTTTACCCCTTGATGCATATGTTTTAGTGTTTACCTAACTTATATATACAATAATACAACATACCATAAAAATGCGTCAAGCAGAGGCAAGATAGCCAGCTCTTTATCTTGGGCCATATTTTCAAAACATTATTCTCCTGAAATGAAAGTCCAACAAATCAAAACAAAATAATTATACCATGCTCAAAATTCAAGTTTACATTACCAAAAAAAGGCTTTTAAAACTTCAATGCCCCCTCAACGCATGAGTGTATCAAAAGCAAGAACCCACCAGAGTGAGTTCCGCTTGGTGGGTCAATATTTTCAGTACATTTCGAGTCTCACCCCG
>Ga0076148_114_pt1 | contig 12583 bp, 9 predicted proteins | sample RifGroC2_FD_68169 | JGI IMG/M metagenome (GOLD analysis project Ga0076148, IMG submission 68169) | Parcubacteria (Magasanikbacteria) bacterium GW2011_GWC2_45_8 | reverse complement strand
TTCATGTAGTGCTGAATCATATTCCGCTTCTGCTTGCGAGCCTTTGCCTGTGATAAACCCCGCAAAACCTTTTAGCACTCCTTCATATTGCTCTTTTGTCGCGCGGGCGCGCGCAAGCCGATCCGTAACACGCTCTAGCTCCACACGCGCTTCTACCACATGCGCGTCTTCCGTAGCTTGTTGCGCCTGCGCTTCTGCTTGTAATGCGGAATCAAGTGCCGCCGCCCTAGCTTGTTGCGCCTGATGAATCGCCGCCGCGCCGGTAGGTGTTTCTGCCGGAGCTGGCGTCGCAGATGCTATTTCTGGTGTTCTTGCGGTTCCTGCTGATTCTGGTGTTGCGACAAGAGGCTCGGCTCGCGCAGGTTCTACTGCAGATGACGCTGAAATACGTTTTCCTGCCAAAACCTCGTCAAACCATCTCTCCACAGCGCCTTTCCAAATCCCGCGCGAGGCTCTTCTATACATTTGCGGCAAATCCTCATAGCGTTCAACAAATTGCGCCTTGTCGCTCACCGTGCCGTTTGATTCCGTAATCGTGCCTGCCGCCGCGTCTGCAGAAGCCACACTCATATATCCATCCATCCAATTCATGAATGTATTCATGATCTGATCATTAAACCACTCGTGCACCGCCATCACCCATATATTGATTGAATAATTGGCAAACTTTTCCGGACGTATTAAACTGCGCAGGAAAAATTCTTCTTTTTCACCATTGACTGTTTTGTCATTCGGATTAGCCGATGATACAAGTAGACTGCCTGTTTCAGATATTGCCTTTTTTAATTCCGCTTTCAACGCGAGAAAATCCGCGTCTGCAGGCAAGGTCTCCCATGGCTTTTCGCCATCATTCTCTTCTTCAACGCGTTTTTTTAAACGCCCTTGCAACGCATCAAGCGGTACGCCGATTTTTTCCAAAAACGCGCCCAAATTCAAACCTGCTTTTAAGTCTTGTTTTTTCCAATCCGGTTGCATCACAATGCTTCCACGCACCCACACACCACCAACATCTTCCGCGAGTTCATGAGGTATCTGCGGAATGCTATAATCCGCGGGATCTTTTTGCGGCGCCACATTAAACCAAAACGACTTCTCACCCGGCCTCCACTCCAACATTCCGTCTATGCCGCACGCCATAGCGGCAGACAAGCGCCCAGGCACATGATCACCATCAAGCACCACCAAAATTTTCCCATAGGTGGGAGATTCCACTATAAATTCAGGCTCATTATGTTGAAGATATTCAAAATATCTGTCACCTTTTTCAATAAGTTTGTATTGTTCCGTCATAATGGGCTCTTGCCGCCCGTCTTTGCGTATACGCCCCATTGTGCCAAAACCGTATTTCCCAAGCGCGTCTGCTTCCGCCCGAAAATCGTAATAAACATTTCGCAATTTTGGCGGAGCATCAACTGCCCACTCGCTTGGCCGCTTAAACGCGTCTTCAAACGGGTGCTCCTTAAAAAATCTATACAGATCGCGCACGTTTAAAAAATTCTGTTTCGCAAGCGCGAGCATAAACGGAATTTTGTCAGATTCCCACCATGCTTTCTTCCAATCAAAATCCGCTGTTGGCGCGGTGAAATTATCAATATGCGTTACAAATTTTACAAAATTTTTCATGGGTTCTCGGTCGCCAGGAGGGATAGCGTCTTCTCCATAGCGGTCAATGAGCGCGTCGTATAACAATTTAAACGCGCTCATAGTGCGATTTGCGTCTGGCCCGTGGTCTTGCACAATCACCACATGCGCGCCGCCCGCGTCTTCTTCTTTTTGATCCGCAACTTCCGGCGCCGCGAGCCCTTGCGCCGCGAGTTCGTCTTTGGTAAACCATTTCACTTGAAATCCAGTTGTCTCAAACCCTGTATCCACATTCAACGCGTTTGGCTTAAACTCTCCGGGGCGCACAAAACCGGTTTTTGAAATATAGTCAGCTGGCAGATCAAAAAATCTTTGAAGCAAAAAAATGCAGGATTCCGCGTCCAAATTACCTTGCGGCAAAAGTTTTGCTTCTCCGCTTTCATAATCACGCTCAAATATACCGCGCGTTACAATTCCTTCCGGAAACATGCGCATAAAAAGCTCGCGATCGGCGGCAAACTCGGTCTTTTTCTCCGGCGTCAAATCTCCCCACTTCAAACCGATTGGTTCTGCTTCTCCAGATGGACTCGCGGACAAGGACGATCTTTCTTCTTTTAAGTATCCCGCATGATGGCGTTTAGAATCAGGTTGTGAAAAATCAACCACTCTGCTTATAACAACCGTATGCGGTTTTGTTATATCCAAATCTTCCGAACCGCTTACAAATACCGCCAGCCCATCCGGCGCAAAGGTACGATAAACCCCCGGTTTCATCGGAGTCTCAAATTGAGCTTCAAATTCTTCTCCTTCCTCCAAACTTGGACCTATCACTTCCGCTTCATGCCAATAATGCTTTCCACCTCCTATTTTTTTATCCTTACTTTTGTTGGTCTCAAGAATACGGATTTTATATACCCTATCCATTTCAAGTTTGCGCGGTATTACTCCTTTGACACCAACAAATCTAATTTCAATTTTTTTTCCATCATATTCTTCTATCTCCGCTTTCTTAAATGTATCTGTACCAATTATTCGCACATTAAATTCATCTCCTCTCTGTATTTCTTTTTGAGCCGCCATGTCAGGCTTCAGAGAATGAAGACGTTCATAGAGCCTGTCGCCAACGCGTTTTTCTGCCGTAGCCTCACCAGATGAAGATTCCAATTCACCCGCGTCAAGCTGTGCGAGGATATGCCGCAACACAATAACACGTTCTGTTTCTATCCGCGCCGTAGTTGCACTCTCTCTCCACCCGCTTATCAATGCTCTGCGCGCAGGGTCGCTATCACGAGCCATAGTATACTGGCTCAAAAAATTTTTATAAGTCTGCGTTGATTCTATACCAAGACTCCCGTGTTCTGATTCAGTTGGCGCGGTGCTATCCGCCTCACTTGCCGCCGTGCGCGCATCATGAACAACCGTTGCATTTTCTCCTTTTAATACCACTACTGTCATGTCGTCGCTTTTGCTCCGTAATGTACGTTCATCCACCACTGCCTGCGCTCGATCTAACAAAATACGCGCCAATTGGCCAGGGGCCTTGCCAATATTTTTTTGTATGATTGACTGAATCTCGCTGTTGGTCAAATTATCATGTATGCCGTCCGACGTGCAGAATAAAATATCACCATGCGCGATTTCTGTCTGAACAATCGCCGGCTCAAAATTTCCTCCGCCAATATTTTTAGATATATTATTTCGTCTATGAAACAATTCAAGGATAGAAATAACCCCCAAATCGTCCGATAGACGCGCATTTAATAACGCGAGTCCATTTGGTTCTTGAGCGATTGGCACATCAGGAAAAGCGCCGGTGAAAGCGGCTTGATCTCTCAATTGTTCCGCGTCAGTAACTTCTGATAGAATCTTTTGAATAGAAGAAACATACTGAAACAAAGGAACAGATTCTTCAACTTTACCCAAATAATCATCATCTTTTGTGATTTGTTCCAATGTTCGCGCGCCTGCGCGAAACACATATGCGCGGCTATCTCCAATATTGCCCACCACCGCAATATGCTTGCCTCCTTCTTGAACAATTTTTGCGACCGTAGCGCACGTGCCGGGCATTTCTCTCCCGCTCTTTTCCGGAAAAGCGGTTTTCACATCATCTTGCATGCGTTGGAATATCTCCCGCAATTTTCCCCGCACTTCTGCCACCGTAGACACGCTGTTCAAATCTTCAGCGCTTTCTTGAAGAACATACCGTCCTATGCGGCTCGCGCGGTCTCCATCTTGATGACCTCCCATACCATCAAAAACACCTATGATCCCACCTTCTGCGCTAAAATACGAAGCATCTTCATTAATAAGATGGTCTTCTTTTTTCTCACTCGCCATCGCCCCTGTCCATGATATTATCTTTGGTGTTGTTTCCGTTGGAATTATGTCCGCGACGGGAGGAGGTAAATTATCTATAGCAGGAATATCTTTTGCCTTAGGGAGTACTGGAGATTTTACCACCTCGGACACAGGCAGGCTTTTCAATCGTCTTGACATTTCACTCGCGACAGGTCTTTTAGATGGAGCGATTTTGTGATCAAACCAAAATAACGCGTTAATATGCTTTCTTTCAGAAGACAAATCCCCAATATTGCTTTTGAGATCATCAAAAAAATCTTCCACCGCTCCTTGAACTCTCGCCTCACTTTTTTTAACTGAAAGAGCGGAATACCACTGTGTGTCGCGTAATTCATTTCTTTGATCTTCGCTTAATTCTTCAACAAATTTACCAACACGATCATTAAACCCACCGGTTTCAAGCGCGGCATCTGGCTCGGCTTCTTTCTGACTTGCGGCATCCGGAAGTGATGAAGGTTTTGCATTCTCCGTCGACTTATTTGCATAATATGTCGTATCTTCAGGGATTGGCTTGTTTTCTTTAAGCGCCGATTCCGCGGTTTGCAAAAACGTGTGCAAAGCCCATGCCCTATGCGCCCTTATGGTTGGAACTTTACCGCCAAAAAATTCCCGATTTTCAAAATTTGGATCAATATCTTCTTTGTATAATAAGCGCGCCTGCGCAACCCACTCGCGCGCAGATCTTTCATTCTGCGCGAGTACTTCATTAAAACGCAGTATAGTTTTTTTCAAAAGAGGCAACACGTCTTCTTTCTCCATCCGCCCGCGCCATGTGGCAAAAATATCGTGGTCTATTTGTTCCGGCCTAAAGCCCTGTTCTTTTTTTTCTTTCTCCTTTGCTTGTTCTCTTTTCGTCGCGGGTGTGGGCGCCGAAACAGGCGTTGGAGGAAGCTCATTTTCAGCTCGTCCATGCAACGTCGGCCTGTGTCGTTCGCGCAAGACCCCTCTTACGTTGATATATTCTCGCGCGCTTTTTTCATGGTCAACCTTAAATAGCCACAAGGCCATGCGGCGTAATTTTAATTCTTCAGGATCCTCGTCTCTCACTTTCTCTCGAGTTTCTTTCAAGGCACGGTTAACTTCTTCAAAATCTGCCGCCCACTCTTGCCACACCCGCAAGACATCTTGTTGATCATTTCCCGCGGAAGCAAGTTTATTGTCTAGATTAGTGTATTCTTTTTCCAAACGCACGATTTCTTTTGAGTCTTCATTATCAGGCAAACTAAACGGATTATCTGCTCCACGAGCCGCGTCGGCGAGTCTTTCCTTTTCCCGATCTTCTTGTGCTTTACGTAAAAACTCGAGCGTTCCCTCAACAGGAGTGCTTCTTAACTCCGCGCTAATTTTTTCACCTGCTTCTTCTGCATTTTTCTCTCTCTGTTGTCTTTCTTTTTCACTTAACGCGTTTTCTTTTTGATTTGACCGCTGGAGCGAATCTGGATCAAATTTTCCCCTATTCTTTTGTTCTTCTATCAAACGCACGCTTTGAGCGTCGCGCTTAATCTTCTTGAGTTCTTCCTTTGTCGCGCCACTCCATATTTTCTTATCCTCTTCTAAATCTTTCTCGCGACCTCTTAATTGCGCACGCGCGGCCTCAAGTGCTGTTTCTTCCGTGGATTTGGTTTTTTTTCCCAGTTTCGCTTTACGATCAAAAAGCGCCTCACCCAATGTAGGCTCTTCTTTGTTCCCCTCTCCGCCTATGTAGACTCCTCCCACGTTCCCCCATTTTTTTGGCATACAAATTTATGTTGTTTAAAACAAGTAACAATACCACAAAATAACGATTTTGTCAATGCTTATGCCACCGCTTTTTGCGCGCGTGTCGGCGGCCTGCTCGCGGCATCACTTACCCAATCTTCAACCTTTTCTTCCAACCCTTTCAATTTTGCCACGATCACGCGCATCTCTGCTTTTACCTTTACGATTTCTTCTTCAAGCCATTCAAAAAAATTGGGGCAGTATTTTTCTAAAAACAAAATTCTATCATCAGGCTTTCCTTCTTGCTCTAAAAGTTTCAAAAGCTCATCTTTTTTATCCGCGGACAAGGTATTTAACACGCGCAAAAAAACGCGTTTTTGAACCAAGTCAACGCCTTTTTCTATGATTTCGTATTTTTTTTCATCGGGGTAATCTTCAATCTCCAAAAGTTCAATCAAATTAACTTGTAGCAGTTGTGATTTTGCCATATAAAATAAATTATATCAGATTAATTTTCGCTTTTCCATACCAGATTCCCGGCCGCTATCAAACCAAACACGAGCGCGCCAAAGATGAGATTTAACACGTAGTTGGGACGAACAGGAAACCGTGAAAGCACGGGGGTATCTACTACTTTAATTTCAACGTCCGCGCCTGTATATTCAGTGCCGCGCGTCTGAAGCACAAAAGCAACGGCGCCCGCAAGCACTTCCGCTTGTTTCTGGTCTGTATCAAACGCGGTTACGCTCAAAAGCGATGTCCCTGAAAGCACTGTGGGGCTCACCGCGCGCTCCCAGCGTTTTCGTTTTTTTTGTTCTGTGGTCTGATAAGGAGACTGATCAATCTGAAAACCGCTCGCGCTCATCACCTTATCAAAAAACGAGGTGGTGCGAATAACCTCTGAAAGCGTTTGATTAATGCGCTCGCCGGATTTGACCGCGGTATACGGATCAACACCCAAATTGACTTTTGGAATTACCAACAGTTTGGTGGTCGCGGCATATTCTTGCGGCAAAAAAACACTTACCAAAACCGCAATCAAAGCGCCTACAATAGCCGCTTTGATTATTGAACCTTTGTGATGAAATAAAAGCGAGGTGTAAGCCATAAAATAAAAAATTAATGATTCAAACCGCCGAGGGTCATTGTTTTTTTGGATTCTTTATTGTCCCGCACATAGGTAATTTCTACACGATCTCCCGGATTATAATCAAACAAAATATCAGGCAGTGAACGCATCGAGCTTATGGATTCGTTGTTAATCGCGAGTATTCTATCACCTGCCTTAAGCCCAAGTGCGGCAAGCGGACTTTTTCTGTCTACCGGTACAATTTTGCGGGTGATATCTCCAGCAAGCACTACTCCGCGATTGCCGTAAGGTGTATTTTCCGGCAGATTGAGCGTTTGCGCCGCTTCAAAAAAATGGACACCCAACGAAGGACGCGTAATCTTATTATCTTTTAAAACTCGATCAAAAGCGCTTTTCAACAATCCGGCGCGCAAAACACTTCTATTATTCTTACTTCCTGCAAGAGATCCCAATATCTCCCCCTTGCCATTAAGAAGAGGCGACCCAAGCGACTCTGCCGAAGCTGAATTTTTGATTACATCAAAACGATACGGGATATCAGAAGAAAATGGCTGGCGATCTTTTGAATTTACCGCAACCACGCCGGTAGCAATAATTTCTGAAGGGAACAGCCCCTCGCTTGGCACCACCATCCACGCAAACGTGCCACTATCATTTTTATCATTATTAACAAATGGCAACACATCAAAATTATTCCCTTTAATTTTTAAGATAGAAAAATCTGTGGCGGGATCCAACGCAATAGATTCCAATTGATAAATACGCGCGTTGTTGGTAACCACTACTATGTCTTTAATGGCGGTCGTACGCATAAAGGGCGCGGTAGTAGCAAGATACCCGTCTGCTGTCAGAAAAAAAGCACTCGCCAGACGATCTTCCGGACGCGGAGCTATACTGCCTATAGAGCTTGCACGGTAGATTCCTACGGTGGTTGAAAGCGCTTTCTGTGTGAGTGTTCCACGGGATAAATTGGTATGCTCCGCCTGTGACGTAGAAAAATATTCACGGGCTTTGCTTTTGGAGCCCCATAACCAATCCTCTCCCAAATGCGTGTTCACAACAATGCCTCCTATAAATCCGGAAAAAAAACCAAACAAAACGGCAATGCCGACCGTCTTTAAAACATACCACTCATGCAGTAAATCAACCGGCCCGCGTTTACGAATTTCGCTAGGCAAATGAGGCGGAACTTTTGTCTGGTTATTTTTTTTTGGAGCGGGTGTCATGTTATTATTATCTTATTTTAAAACCATCGGGTGAAAAAAAATACGATAGACCAACTTAAAAAAAGAATTCCGGTGCCTTTTAAAACGTGCGTTGTCTTAATATTTTTTTGTTGAATCAAAATGAAAAGCCACCATGAATACCATACGCCGCTTGCCCATAAATATCCTTTGCTTGCGAATCCTAACGTCGTAAATCCAACCACCCAAAATAACTCAAAAGCAATCAACATAAGAACCGCGCTGTGTAAAAAAAACTCCGGAGCAGAATTTTTATATTTCAGTTTTAACATGGTAATGGTAGTGGTACCAATAAGCATAAAAACCCAAAAAGCCAAAATCCACGCGCTTTGGCCCACAAAGATCTGCCACGCGTAGAGTGTTATTCCGCCAGCGGCAAGGCCAAGGGCGAGCCAAAATGCGGCAAGGGCGCAAACGCGTGTTTCTTGTTCCGACGGCGCGTGAGCCCATTTTTCCAGGCGATACCAATACAGCACACTGCAGATAGTTACGCTTACAAACCACACGTCTCGTAACAGGGGGCGATCCAAAAACATAAAAAGAAACAACGACGCATAGGCCCCTAAAATCCATGGGAAATAAAAAGACCAAGAAAAGTCATGGATGCGTTTTGCGTATAACACAACGAACACTCCATCTATTATCACTCCGCTTACTATCCACCACCATAAACTACCAGGAAACGTTTTGATTAACAACGCGCACAAAAACCATATTGCCACCACGCCCCATTGAAAAAATCTATGTATCATATTAACTTGGCATCATGCCGCGCTTTCTTTGTTGGCGCGCCACTGTAAAAAATCCGCGGCTACCACGGAAAGCGCGGTTGCAGCCGGAATAGAAAACATAGCACCCACCACGCCGCCCAGACGAAAACCAATGAGCAAAGAAACAATACTCACAATGGGGTTAAGTCCTACTGTGCGTTCCATTACTTTTGGCACCAAAATATGGTTCTCAACTTGTTGCACGACAATAAACACCGCCACCACAAACAATGTTTTTATCCAGTCGCCTGTTTGTGTCAATACCATAAGCGTGGCCAAAATACCGGCAAAAAAAGGCCCAAAATACGGTATTGTTTCCGTTATGCCGGCAATAAGCCCCAAAAGTAATGCGTACGGCGCGCCTATTATAAGCAAACCTATATACACAAAAAAACCAACAATCAAATCAAGCAGGAGCTGCGCGCGCAACCAGTCGCCTAATTTTTTTTTGATACGACCCACCAACTGGCCGATATATGGCTGATATTCAGATGGCGCAAGGTGGCGGATACCTCGTTTTATGTCTTCATTTTCTACCACAAAATAAAACGCCATTACCAACACCAATATAAATGACACCAACCCGTCAAAGAATCCTGTTACTCCGTGTGCAATGCTTTGCGCGGCGGAAATTCCAGTTGATGGCAAGGAATCTAATAATTTTTTTGCATTGTCCCATAAACCGTATTGGCTTATAAATCCTTTGACTGTTTCTACTTGCGTTGATGTTTTTGAAACTACATCACCAAAATTCTGAGTCATTTGCGCAATCTCACGCGAGATGGTGGGGACAATCGCCGCGCCGATTAAAACAAAAAATGCGAGAAAAGCAATATATACGGCTATTACCGCTAGACCGCGAGGCAGGCGAATGCGCTGGAATACTTCCGCAAACGGATCAATGAGCGAAGCCACTACAAGCGCGACAAAAATGAGCGCGAGAATATCTAAAATGATATAAGAAAACCACAACACCAACCCAACCGCCACGATTTTTATAATAGTTGAAGTGTTAATGCTTATGGAAAGACGTTCTTTCATGGGTTTGGTTCAATAAAGAAAAATGATATATATAGTATACCCAATTTCTCTACAAAGTGCAAAAAACATGCTACACTGTTTATACTTTTATGGAAATCAACAATTCTCGCGCGCGATTTGATTATGAAATTTTAGATACATGGGAAGCAGGACTGCGCCTCACAGGAGCGGAAGTTAAGGCTGTCCGAGCAGGCTCTATGAGTCTCAAGGGGGCATATATCACCATTCATAATGACGAAGCATTTCTTCTAAACGCACATATCGGGTTATATGCAAAAGCGATCCAAAAAGGCTATGATCCCACACAATCCCGCAAGCTTCTTTTGCATAAAAAAGAGATCAAACGACTAATTGGCTTAACACAGCAAAAAGGCTTGACACTTGTACCATTAAAGGTATATAGTAGCCATAACAAGCTTAAGCTTGAGTTTGGTCTTGGTCGTGGCCGCTCGCGAATTGATAAGCGCGCTGTCATCAAAAAACGGGACATTGACCGTGAAATCAAGACCGCACTTTCTTCTTAAATTGGGGATGCCGGGCTTCGCCTAGGATTCTTAACACATTTCGCATACCGAGCGTGTGGGACTAGCTCGTTAAACTCACTTCCCACGGCACTTATAGATGCCAACATCTTTTCAAGCGTGAAGAACGCCATTGCGAAAGCATTTGCCGTTCCTCAATACGCTTTAGCAGTAGCCTAGCGCAACTGTTCATCTGTACGTTTGATGCTCAATAAAACGGTTACAGGTGTTATAATCATTGAGCTCGCCAATGTCTCTAGCTTTCTGGACAATGGTCAAATCCATGAAAGATCGGCGTACGTCATTTTGTCTGCTTTTAGACTCGCGCGCTCAAAACCCAAAGCGGACCAGTATGGAGCATAAATGTGTGGGAACTCTTAACACGGGGGTTCAACTCCCCCCATCTCCACCAAAAATTAATTTAATTTTTTTACACAATGCGCATTTCCCGCCATCGCAGATCTCGTCCTCGCGAAGAACCAATAATCCAACACAAATACAAAGTTAACCATTTTATTAATTCCTCGGAGTTGCGCGTAATTGATGAAAATGGTGAAAACCTCGGTGTTCTGCCAACTCACAAAGCGCTTGCCATTGCCGAAGAGCGCGGTTTTGATTTGGTAGAAGTCAATCCTATTGCCCAACCTCCAATTGCAAAAATTTTGAATTACGGACAATTCAAATACGAAAAAGAGAAAGAATTAAAAAAACAAAAATCAAAGAGCAAAGAGGTGGAATTAAAAGGCATACGCCTTTCCACACGTATTGGTGTGGGAGACCGCGCGGTAAGACTCAAACAAGCAGGTGAATTTTTAAAAGAAGGAAACAAGGTGAGGGTTGAAATTATCTTAAAGGGGCGCGAACGCCAATTTTCTCATCTGGCAAATGAGGTCATCCTCCAATTTGTAGATTCTGTAAAAAAAGAAATTCCTTGTCACATTGAACAAGACCTAACTCGCCAAGGGGGGAAAATAAGCTTGGTAATCACCAAATCGGGAGTAAAAGACTAGTCGTAATGTTGCCATATTTTAGCTCATGGGGAGTGCCGGAGTACCACTCCTTGACGCCGCCTTATCTCTGTGATATAGTCAAGTTACTATTTTGAACGGAATGTATGCCTAAAATCAAAACACACAAAGCAACAGCAAAAAGAATCCGCACGACGCGCAATAAAAAAATGCTTCACCGCGCAAGTGGTCAGGATCATTTTAATGGGCGAGAAACAGGAAAAACGACTCGCAACAAACGCCAAGACAAGGGCTTGTATTTTGCGTATCATCGCACCGTAAGAACAGTAACTGCTTCATAATTTTTTAAATTTATGCCACGCGTCAAACGAGGAACACTGCATCTAAAACGCAGAAAAAACATTTTAAAACAAACCAAAGGATATCGTTGGGGCCGCAAAAGCAAAATCAAACTTGCTCAAACTGCCATTCTAAAAGCAGGTGTCAATGCCTATCGCGACCGCCGCAACAAAAAGCGTGAACGCAAGGGAATTTGGCATGTTCAAATCAACGCCGCCGCGCGTGAACTCAACACCACCTACAGCAAGCTCATGGGCGCGTTGCACAAAAAACAAATCGCATTGGATAAAAAATCACTTTCAGTGCTTGCCCGTAGTTATCCACAGATTTGGCAAAAACTTGTTTCTAGTGTATAATAAAGTTTAGAAGGTGTCCCTTAGCAGATTTTTTTTGGTTCGTTGATCACAATATCTTTCTGCGCCTTCTAAACCTCCAAGGGGTTTGGACCAAGTCTCTCGTGCAGTACCCTCCTTTGTGCGAAAGACCTTCAGTCCAAACTCTTTGGAGGTTTTTGATACCCCACCAGCTCTTTCCACTTGAACACTCGCAAGGTATGCGAGGGTTCCATCAACTCAAGAACATTCGGAGGAAAGATGCAACCTGTACATCAGGTTCTCACTTTGCGTGATATTTTTATTATACCAGCTCCGGGAGTGTGGGCGACCCGCCTCGCCAGACTTGCCGCCGCCAAATGGGCGCAAAAATACGGAGTACGGATCACCAAAACCAACATTACTCCATCAGAGAAAGATGGGGTTCTCGGTTATGAGGTACGTGTGACTCTTCCTCCGGGCGCTAACCTTCCCAATCGCCACGAGACCACGCCATACGAGACAACACTTATCGCGTCCGCGTAGTAACACCTCTCCTTTTCTTTTTCAAAACCAATTGATTCCAGCCAGACTAACCTCTGGTTTTTTAATACCCTCTCTGCAAAGCCCGCGCTTTTTGCGTTGACATCCCTCCTTCA
>Ga0076148_126_pt1 | contig 14975 bp, 9 predicted proteins | sample RifGroC2_FD_68169 | JGI IMG/M metagenome (GOLD analysis project Ga0076148, IMG submission 68169) | Parcubacteria (Magasanikbacteria) bacterium GW2011_GWC2_45_8 | reverse complement strand
CCAAGAAGGGCGGCGGCGAGGCCAAGAAGGGCAAGTCCGCCACCACGGATGGCAAGGTGGACCGCCGCGCGGACAAGAAGTCCGCCCGCCTCCAGCACTAGGCCCCCCCCTCGTGCTCCGAGACCTCATTCGGAGCGCGAGGGGCCAGTTCACCCAACCAAATAACCTCACAAGACAGTCTAACCCCTGTCTTTTTTTATTCACTGGGAATGTCGCCGAATGCGATGCCCATAACTAAATTTCTGAATTTTGGGTAGAAATAAGGCAGTTTATTTTTACCCAAAATTTAGATATTGCAGTAGAAATTGCATTCAGCGTCCCTCACTTTTATCTGTCCCGCCCATATGATAATGTCATAGGGCGGGCAAAATAGAAATGTCATAGTTAATCGATTCTGTGCCATAATTGGTCTAAATTAAAGAAAGTTAATTTAGACAACAATATGGACCAAAATCAACTAATAACTATGACTAAAAGAGAAGCGAAGCGTTACGAAATAGTTAAAAATTTGTTAGCCAAAAAAATCGATGGCACAGAAGCCGCTAAACAGCTTAATCTGTCTATCAGGCAAACAAAAAGGTTAAAGGCGGTTGTTAACCTGTTTGGCATTAAAGGGATAATCCATGGAAATCGCGGTCGAAAAGGCAACCGCCAAATTGCTAGAAACATAATAAACAAAGCCAAAGAATATTTAAAAGAAATATACCACGATTTCAACCCACTCCTTGCTCAAGAACATTTAAGAGATGACCATAAAATACTGTTAAGTAAAGAAACGGTCAGACAAATAATGATCACTGAAAAACTGTGGCTACCAAAGAAGAAAACCAATGTTAAAAAGCATTTCTGGCGGGAAAGAAAAGATAACTACGGAGAGATACAGCAGTTTGATGGTAGTTACCATAATTGGTTTGAAGGCAGAAATGAAATGGTTGTCGGCTTAGAGCAGTGCCTTCTCCTGTCAGTGGATGATGCCACCGGCAAGATAACCAAAGGCGTGTTTGGATACAATGAAGGAGTGGTACCGGTGTTCCGTTTCTGGAAGGGGTATTTTGAGGAGAAAGGCCTGCCTAGCGCCATCTATCTGGACAAATTCAGCACCTACAAGGTTAATCACAAAAATGCGGTTGATAACAAAGAATTAATGACTCAGTTTGAACGAGCTATGAACCAATTGGGGGTTAGAGTAATACACGCCAACAGTCCGCAAGCCAAAGGTCGAGTAGAAAAGATGAACGGTACTTTGCAGAGAAGACTGGTTAAAGAAATGCGGCTGAATAAAATTAATACCATTGAAGATGCTAATAAATTTTTAAAAGAAATTTTCATACCTAAATTCAACCGCCAATTCGCGGTTATACCAAAAAAAGAAAATGATTTACATCGAAAATTAAACATTGTTGAAAAGAATAATTTAGACAAAATTTTATCAATTCAATCAGAGAGAATAATTAACAATGATTATACCGTTCAATTTAAAAATCGATACTTCCAACTAACTAAAACCCAACCGACCGCGGTTTACAAGAAAGACAAAGTGACGGTAGAAGAATCTTTAAACGGCGAGATTAAAATATCCGTCAGAAACCATTATCTAACTTATCTCTGTTTGCCGGAAAGACCAAAAAAAGCAATCAATGTACAGCTTGTGGCTTTGACAACAAGACAGCCGACGAACTGGAAACCGCCAGTTAACCACCCATGGAGAAGACAACTTTTATTCACTAAAAAACAGCCCACATTGTCGGCTGTTAAGTAAGGCCATTTTAGGCGGGGTATGACATTTCTATTTTGCTCACAGGTATGACATTTCTATTTAGCCTTTACGTCCCTCACTTTTATCTTGACAAAAATACCCCAAAGTATTACAGTATAAAATTGCTCTTTTATAAGCCCGCTTGAAGCGGATGGAGGCCATCAATGAGTACAGATGAACCTTTCCATGGTGATGTTCACCATAGCGATTTGTTTATTCTGAATGTGGACGCGCTGTATGGCAGATTACTTGTCCGCGCGCCCATCTCCAGCATAGGAGAGCTGGATAGATTGCGTCTGCCAGACGGCACATACTTTTGTGACGCAACTCCTCGGCGTCTTGAAGAGGAAGATGTCGCGCTTGTCAATGGGCGGATAGTTCTTGCCCAAGACGCGGTGTACTACCTAAGAAGCCATGATTACTTGTCTTTTTTTCATCTTTCGTTGGCAAGAGCTCGTAAGGTGCTCCGAATTTTTGAGCAATTGAATCCATCAGCATATCATGAGAGGCTTGGGAGTCTTTACAAGGGAACTTCTCACAGCATTGCTCAAGCCAAGGATCTCTATTTGATGGAATTGATCAACTACCGGATTCTCGTGGAAAATGTCTCGGTGCTTATGGCGGTGAGCGCTGAAGAAACATCGTTGCAAAAAAACCCGCTTGCCGGCATGGCAACGCGATTCTCCACAAGAGTTCTGGCAAGAGATTATTTGGCAAGAGTGTATCAGCGCATGCGCGTGCTCGTGAAGCGTGCGCGTACCGGACGCATCAAAAACGAAGAAATAGATGAATACGTGGACCTGCGTCTGGAAGCAATCGCGCTAGAACTCCTCATGGAGGATCCCGAATGGCCACAATAATAACCAACCATAGTACCACGCCAATAGCTTGAAACCCAGGCTATTTTTTATTTGTCATCAAATAATCAAGGTTTCGGAGCACTGCTTTGTTAATAACTTCACTTGGTGTTTGGACGGCAGTTTGGGTGGCCCCCTTGACAAGAAATCCATTTTTGACTAAAGTACCCTTAGGTCGAATTTAGCACTCGTTTAAATGGAGTGCTAAAACATTAGCCTCACTTAAAAAATACGCTTATTTATTTACTTTTTTAAAGAGCCTATGAACGTAAAACCTTTGGGCGATCATGTGATCGTCAAAGCTCTTTCTTCCAAGGAAGAAGCAACCCGCGCGGGCATTATTTTGCCTGACACGGTGGACAAAGAAAAGCCTGAACAAGGCGAAGTGGTGGCGGTTGGTCCGGGCAAGGTCTTGGACAATGGCACACGCGCGCAAATGTCTGTTAAACCTGGCGACAAAGTATTATTCAAAAAATACTCGCCTGACGAATTCAAGGTCGGTAAAGATGAATTTTTAGTTTTATCCGAGAGCGATATACTCGCTATCGTTGAATAATTTTTTAGCATATGGCAAAACAATTGTTATTTAATGAACAAGCGCGCAGAGCTTTGAAGCGCGGCGTGGATATGCTCGCGGACGCGGTCAAGGTAACCCTTGGCCCTCGCGGACGCAATGTGGTCTTGGACAAAGGCTATGGCGCGCCAACCGTAACCAAAGATGGCGTGACCGTGGCAAAAGAAATTGAACTTCCTGATAAGTTTGAAAATATTGGTGCGTCACTGGTGAAAGAAGTGGCGTCCAAAACCAATGACGTTGCGGGAGACGGTACCACTACCGCTACCGTGCTCGCGCAGGCCATTATCCATGAAGGATTAAAGAATGTGGCCGCAGGCGCAAACCCCTTGGCGCTCAAGCGCGGGATTGAAAAAGGCGTGGAAGCGTTGGTGAATGAATTGAAAAATACCATTTCCACTCCTGTCTCCGGAGACGCGATTGTGCAGGTTGCCTCCATATCTGCGAACGACGCGGAGATTGGTGTTACCATTGCCAAAGCAATGAAAGAAGTGGGAGAAAACGGTGTGATTACCGTGGAAGAATCACAATCATTTGGCATTGAAACTGAAGTGGTCAAGGGCATGCGGTTTGACAAGGGCTATGTGTCTCCTTACATGATTACCAACGCGGACCGTATGGAAGCGGAATATTCCGATCCTCGCATTTTGATTACTGACAAAAAAATCGCTTCTTTGGAAGATATTTTGCCGGTATTGGAAAAAGTGGCGGGCACAGGACGCAAAGAGCTGGTGATTATTGCCGATGAAGTTGAAGGCGCCGCATTGGCAACTTTTGTGGTCAACAAATTGCGTGGGACATTTAATGTGCTTGCGGTGAAAGCTCCGGGCTTTGGCGACCGCCGTAAAGAAATGTTGCAAGACATTGCTGTGTTAACCGGCGGACGCGTTATTTCTGAAGAAGTGGGCTTGAAACTTGAAAGCGCGACTTTGGAAGATTTGGGAAGTGCCGGAAAGATTGTAGCCACTAAAGATTACACCACCATCATTGGCGGCAAGGGCGATGAAAAATCCGTTAAGGATCGCGTGGCGCAAATTAAAGTGTTATTGGAAAAAACCGACAGCGAGTTTGATCGCGAAAAATTGCAAGAACGCTTGGCAAAGCTTGCCGGCGGTGTAGGCGTTATAAAGGTTGGCGCGGCAACGGAAGTTGAAATGAAAGAAAAAAAGCATCGCATAGAAGACGCGGTGTCTGCCACCAAAGCGGCTGTAGAAGAGGGAATTGTTCCGGGCGGAGGTGTGGCGCTACTTCGTGCGCGCGCGGCATTGGACAGCGTACAGGTGAGCGGCGAAGAAAAAATTGGTTTGAATATCTTGCGCCGCGCGCTTGAAGAGCCAATGCGCCAGATAGCGGTGAACGCGGGCAAAGACGGCTCTGTGGTTATTGAAGAAGTGCGCAAGCTGACCGGCAACATGGGCTACAACGCCGAGGCTGACCGCTATGAGGATATGGTGCAAGCAGGCATTGTGGATCCTACCAAAGTAACCCGCAGTGCGATACAAAATGCCGCTTCTATTGCGGCCATGATGCTCACCACGGAAGCGGTGATTACCGACATTCCTGAAAAGAAAGAACCAATGCAGGGAGGCGGCGGCATGGGTATGGACGGCATGGGTGGAATGGGCGGCATGTATTAGTTGAAAAAGTGCGCACATAATATTGAGCGCAAAAAATCCTCTGCAGACCATGCAGAGGATTTTTAGTTTAGCCATTTTGACAGGTGTGGCTTACTATATTATACTAAGTATATACTTTGTTATAATTTATAATTTTATGAAAACGGCTTTGTTGACTGTTAAAATTGATCCAAAAGTAAAACGAAAGGCACATGCGGTTGCCGAGGCTTTAGGTATGAGTTTGGGGACACTGGTGAGTGTTCAACTCAACGAATTTATCCGCACCAAAACCGTACACGCGAGCCTTTCTGAAGATCGACCCACTCCTTATCTGCTCAAAGCACTCAAGGAATCGGCGGCAGATGTAAAGGCGGGACGTGTTTATTCATTTGATAATGCAACCGATGCAATAAAATGGCTTACATCTCGCAAGAAATCTTATTCATCCGCTTCTTAAAAATCACAAATTGAATGGAACGCTGGAAAAATATCGCAGTATCAACATCACCGGCGATTGGCGCGCATTGTTTTGTGAGATTGAAAAAGGAAGCGGTGTGCGATTTGAAATGCTCTGCACTCATAGTGAATTATATTCATAAAAAATATGTCAGAACTTACTTCTAAACTTCAAGCCCTCCAGACGCGCGTGAGCGACGCCGGGAGGTTACTTTGACCTTCCTCACCTAAAAACAGAAGTGCGTGCGTTTGAGGTTGAAATGGCGGAAAGCACTTTTTGGAACGACCAGCAGAATGCAAAAGAAGTTGCGGCGCGGCACAGCATGCTCGTAAAAGAAGTTGAGGGTTGGGAGCAATTGAAAAAACAAGTTGATGATCTTTTGGAAATTGCGGAATTGGACGCGCGTGATCAGATGGTGAATCTTACAGAAGATATTACGGCACAATACAACGCGGCGCTTAAGCAGTATGAAAAGCTTGAGTTTTTTTTGTTGCTCTCTCGCGAGTACGACACACGCAATGTGATTATGAGCATCCATGCGGGCACAGGCGGAACGGACGCGCAAGATTGGGCTGGAATGCTTATGCGTATGTATTTGCGTTACGCGGAAAAAAAGGGGTGGGGTGTTGAAGTGGTTGATGAGAGCAAAGGGCAAGAAGCCGGCATCAAAAGTGCCACGCTCGTTATTCGCGGAGCGTACGCGTACGGATATTTAAAATCAGAACATGGTGTCCACCGGTTGGTGCGCATATCACCGTTTGACGCGGAGAAAATGCGCCACACCTCTTTTGCGCTCGTGGAAGTTTTGCCGGAATTTGATGAAACCGCGCAGGTGGAAATTGAACCGGAAGATCTGCGTGTTGATACGTTTATGTCCGGCGGGCATGGGGGGCAGTCGGTCAACACTACCTATAGCGCGGTGAGGCTGGTGCATATTCCAACTGGTATTACGGTGCAATGTCAAAACGAGCGTTCACAAATGCAGAATAAAGAAACCGCGTTGAAGATTTTGAAATCAAAATTGCAGGTGCGCGCGGAAGAGGAGGCGCGCACGGAACGCATTGAGTTGCGCGGAGAATACCATGAGGCCGCGTGGGGCAATCAGGCGCGTTCATATGTAATTCATCCCTATCATTTGTTGAAAGATCATCGTACGGGATATGAAAGTACCGAGCCGGAGAAGGCTCTGGAGGGGGATTTGGATGAAGTGGTGGAGAGCTACTTGCGATGGTTAAAAAAAAGATAGAGAATTTTATGCATTGAAACAATAACTTTGTGGGGCACACAAAAATTATGAGTATGAGTATGGTTCAAAAAAATTTTTTAACCACGCAAGCAGTGGATGTTTTGAAAAAGGGAGGGGTGACGGTGTACCCCACCGAGACGGCGTATGGGTTGGGCGCGGATGCGACCAATCATCGCGCAGTGGAGCGGATTTTTAAAATCAAAGGCCGCGCGCACGCAAAAAGCGTTTTGCTTTTAATGAAAGATGTTGCCATGGTCAAGCGTTATGCGTTAGTGAGCGCGGAGGAATTATCACTTATGAAGAAGTTTTGGCCCTGCGCGCTCACCATCGTGTTGCGCGTTAAGCCGGAGATGCGCTCCAAACTGGCACAAGGAGTAGTGGCAAAAGACGGCTCTATTGCGGTGCGCGTTTCAAGCAATACACACGCGCATGCGTTGGTAAAAGGCTTGGGTAAGCCGCTTGTGTCTACCTCGGCAAATCGCGCGGGCGGTGCCAACACCTACAGCGTGGCGGGCGTGAAAAAACAATTAGGCGCGTCTTTGCGCGCGACATCGTTTCCATATTATATATATGACGCAGGCATCCTCCCTCGCCGCAAAGTTTCTACGATTGTGCGTCTTTACAAAGGGAGGGTTGAGGTGCTGCGGCAGGGGGAGATAATTTTGTAGTAGGGTTTGTTGTAGAATGCCGTTGAGGTAATAACTTCGTGGGGACTACGAGCCGCGACGGCGGTGAGTCTGAACAAAAATTCAACAGAATTTTTGCGTGCCCCGGGAAGTTATTACTTTAAAAGGCATTGGTTTAAAATGAGGTTTTTTATGCTCACCGATTTAAAAACAATCAAACAAATCTGCGCGCGGCACCACCTCAAACCGGATAAAAATTTTGGGCAGAATTTTTTGATTGACGAAAATGTTTTGCAGGATATCGTGGACGCGGCGGAGATTCAAAAGACCGATACGATTATAGAAATTGGTGCCGGCGTTGGAACGCTTACGAGCGCGCTTGCAAAGCGAGCGGGACAGGTCTACGCGTTTGAAGTGGACGAACGTTTGTATCCTGTATTGCAAGAAACCGTGTCGCAAAAAAATGTAGAAATCATTAAAGAAAATATTTTACAGACGCGCGTGCGATGGGAGCAAATTATTCTGTCATCTGGACGCGTGCAACGCTCTCTTGGCAATGGTGCGCTATGCATGGCTGGAAATTATAAAATTGTTGCCAACATCCCGTATAGCATAACAGGAATACTCCTGCGTTTGTTTACCGAGCTTGTGGTGCCGCCCGCACGCGCAGTGCTTATGGTGCAAAAAGAAGTGGCAGAACGCATAACCGCGCGGCCCGGCAAAATGAACATGCTTTCTGTTGTCGTGCAGTATTATACGGTGCCGGAACTCATACGCGCAGTTCCCGGAAACGCTTTTTATCCCTCACCCAAGGTGGACAGCGCGGTGCTTGCATGGCGTCCACAGAGAACATATAACACTCAAGTAGACGAACCTTTTTTTCGTCTTGTGCGCGCGGGGTTTTTGCATCCGCGCAAGATGCTTAAAAATAATCTTATTTCAGCTTGGAAAGATAGAGTTGAGGCATCAAAAATAACTCAAGTTTTATCTGTCACGCATATTCCGGAGCGCGCCCGTCCGGGAGATCTGACTGTGGAAAATTGGCTTAATCTTTGCGAGACTTTGAGACACTAAAGGAAGGTATGTAAACCCCCTCAAAGTTGTGCTATAATACTCTACATGGAAAATGGAGGATTACAGAAATTGACGACCAAAGAGAAAGTGGGTTTTTTTGCCTTCCTTGTTTTTGCGTGCGTTACGATTATTTTTGGCTTTAGAGGTATTGGCAACGCCATTAAAAATCCTTTCGCAAAAAGTTTTGAGCCTCCATCGCCTACTGATGAAGATATTAAAAAAAGACAAATGGCGGAACTTAAAACCAAAGATACGGATAAAGACGGACTTTCTGATTATGATGAAATATATGTGTATAACACAAGCCCTTATCTGGCGGACACAGACAGCGACGGCATGAGTGATAAAGATGAATTATTAAAAGGTACGGATCCTAACTGTCCAAAAGGAACAACATGTCTTGGTTTTGGAGGAGTATTTTCACAAGGAGCAAAATCAGGAGAAATTGCCACTGTTCCATTTCAAGTTCCTACCACAGGGCAGGTGCTTTTGCAAAGTCTTTTGAACACTAATCCGGATCCAAAGACCTTGCGTGGGATATTGATTCAAAATGGAGTGAACAAAGATGTAGTCAATGGCTTAGACGACCAAGCGCTTATGAGCAGGGTCGGTAGATGTTGGTGTCTTGGAAAAAACCGATACAACCGCGCGTCCGCCTACAGACGTAGAACAAATTCGCGCGCTTTTGCGCGCTCAAGGAGTGAGTGAAGAACAGTTGAAAAAAATTGATGACGCGACGCTTTTAAGCGTGTATAAAGAAGTGCTGAACCCAAGCACTCAATCCACTTCAACCGCGCCATAAGATACTATGAAAAATATATATTCAAAAACACAAAGTATCGCGATTGGTATAATAGTGTTGGTAATGGCAACTGGAGGATTTTTGACATCGGCGCGGCCCGCGCGGGCAATAATTCCCGTATCTGTTATAACCGATGCGGAAGAAAATATTAAGGAGGTTAAAGGGGGCGTGGTGGGAGCCGCGTTTATGAGCGGTATGCAGTATTTTATCAATAAAATCGCGTATGACTCCGCGGTATGGCTTGCTTCCGGCGGTAAAGGCCAAAAACCGCTTTTGTTTTCTGAACCCGGAAAATATTTTGGCGATGTGGCAAAGGACGCGGCCGGAGAAGCAATCGCCGGATTGAATAATTTTGATTTTCTTAAAAAGGCAGGCATCAATTTGTGTATGCCGCCGGATATTAATTTGAGTTTGCGCATCAAATTGGATATTGCCAATACCGTGGTCAATCCGCCAACTCCAAAATGCAGATGGGATGATATTACAAAAGCGTATGAGCAAATTGGCACGCCCGGATATTGGAGTAAAATTGGAATCGCGTTTGAACCCGGACAAAACGATTTGTCTATTTACATGAAGGCAAATGATGCCGTGAAAGAATATTCACTCAAAAAAACATCGGCGGAGCGTGATAACGTGGAGTATAAAGGAGAAACGAAAGTGCCAACTGACCCTGTTTCCGGAAAACCGACTGTTCCAAAAGAAGTGGTAAAAAATGAATCCGCCGCGAAGTCGCCTTCTAAAATAGCAGATGACACAAAAGCCCAAGCAAATTCTCTTACCGGAAGTATATTAAGCGGCACATGGGGCGCGCTCATTTTGGGCGCGAATACGTTTACCAACACACTCGCTTCTCAACTCATGCAAAAGCTCACAACGCGCGGGTTTTTTAGTGGTCTTGAAGGCGTGTGTTATCTGACAGACAATCAACAAGGATTTTGTCCGCAAAATGCGGGGTCAGCTACCGCGCAGGGGTCGTTTGGCGGCAAAACAACCGCCGCGCTTGCGTTTGCGGATCTGTTGGTCCCTAAAATTTATACCGTTAATGATTATGACGGCACTTTGATTGCGGAGCTTGGCGCATGCGACGCTTCACACCGCGGTTTGTACAGCTGTGCCGCGGACGGCGGATTGCTCGCGGCGGTTAGCCAAGCAAAATCAGGAAACGCTCTGACTGTTCAGCAGGCAATTGATCAAGGATATTTACACGGAAATTGGCAGCTTTTGCCTCCTGGCAACCAAGCGGATAATCAAGATTCCAATTGTTTTACCCGTGCGTATTGTTATCCAAATTTGGTCAAATTGCGCCAAGCAAACATTTTGCAGGTAGGTTTTGAGCTGGCGGCAATGCAGAGCAATTTTAAACAGCCCTACACTCTTGATTTTTTTGTCAAAAATTTTAATAATAAAGACACTATAGCATATCATTTGATAGATCCAAATTGGCTTATCAAATTGCCGCCCACACAGTGTAAAGCGCGCGTGTTTGGGCAATTTTTGGCATCGGCGGGAACGGCGGAACGCTCGGAATACTGCGCGGATTTGGCAACATGTGTTAATGAAGATGAAAATGGCGTCTGTTCAAGCGGACAATATGGGTATTGCCGCCAGAGTAAAAATATCTGGAAGCTTGGCGCGGATGCATGCCCCGCGCAATTTAACACCTGTACCGCGCTCGTGAGCCGCGCAGGGGAGGCAACCGCTTATGTTGCCAATACTATCAACAAAGGCATATGCGACGCGCAAAATGTGGGATGCCGCGCGTATAGTAATACACAAAAATTTGCCGGCGCGGAAGGCGACTGGCAATGGCAAGGCGGTAACGCGCAACTTGCGTACTTTAATAAAGATGCAGAGAGTTGTTCCGCGGACGCGCAGGGGTGTACGCGCTTTGTAAGGCAAACAGAATCAGTGAGCGGGCAAGAATTGAATATGCGCAAAGCGCCGGATTATTATCATTGTTACGCGGGCAACGCAAACCCGCCTCCCCCCGACGCGCCGCCAAGTATATTTACCGGTGTTACTTTCAGCAGTTCAACTCTTGCATGGCCGGCGAATCACACAGACTTGGTCAAATTGGACACCTCTTTGAGCGCGGAAGAAAAAACACAATGCAAACGTTTCGCGCAGGTGTGCTCGGCAGATGAAAATGGGTGTGAGGCATACACGCCCGCAAACGGAGATCCGCAGATTACCGGCGTTCTCTCTGCAGGGGATTTGTGTCCTCAAGAATGTGTGGGGTATGAAAGTTTTATACAACAATCTTCTTTTTTTGAGCCCGTGCCGGACGCGGAGCCGCAGAAATATTTTATTCCTTCGACGGGAGAGAGCTGTAACGCGGACAATGCTGGTTGCGACGAGTTTGTAAACATTGAGAAGAATGGGGAGCAAAAATCATTTTTTACGGAATTGCATTTGTGTAGTTATGATCCTGCTGACGGCGCCACCTATTATACATGGGAGGGGTCCGACACTACAGGGTATCAGTTGGAGTCGTATGTGTTGAAAAAAGACACAAAAGCCATTTCAAAAATTACCATTTATAATGTTCCCTATATAATAGGGAATGTCGCAGGCAATCCTCCCGCGTATCTTGGGTCTGAAATACCGGAAAAACTTAATGATTACGCCAAACGGTGCAATAAAGAAGCGTATGCAAACCGCTTGACTGATAAAAATTTTGATATCGACTGTAGAGAGTTTTATGATAAAGATGGGCATATTTCATACCGCCTGTGGAGCAAAACCATTACCGTTGATCCGCAGAGCTGTCAGAAGTTGCGGAAGTCCGTGAGTTTTGGCGCTACGCCCGGGGAACGCAAGGCAACCTGTGGGAACACTTATGGCACGTGGGACACGCCAACTAACACCTGTGTGTATTTGGCAATTCCAAGCGAAGCTAACACCTGTGAGGCGCAATTTAACGGATGCCGCGCGTATAAAGGCAATGGCGGGAATAATTATCAGATTTTTGATACCAGCACTTTTGAACAAGCGAGTGTTTTGCCATGGAGCGGCGGCACATTGAGCACGGAATCAACAGCGCAGGGAGGACATTCTATAAAGATTGCCAAAAAGAACGCAGAAAAAGTTTTGGAGCGCGTGTTTGCAAGTACCACGGCGCCAAAAGGCACGACATATCTGGTGAGTTTTTGGGCAAAAGGCACTGCCGGTAAAGATTTGAAGGTGGGGTTGTATCAGGGCGCGACCGCGGATGGAAAATCATCATCTGTAGAAAATAAATTCGCGCTTTCAAACAATTGGAGTGTGTACACCGCGGGGCCGTTTACCGTGGGTTGGGAAAAAGATGACGCTACGCTCGCGTTTAAGCCGTTGGATCAATCCAGCGATGTGTTTGTTGATACCATTAGTATACGCAAAATGCAGGACATGGTATATGTGATACGCAATTCTTGGGATACGCCGGCGAGTTGTGATAATCCAATCACCGATCCTGTGGGAAGCAGTGCGGGCGGAACAGACGAAAGTCCGGTGGCAATAGTGCCACAGGCAATGCTTGGGTGCGCCGCGTACACAGACCGCGCTGGCAACGGTGTATCTGTAAAATCATTTACCAATATCTGCCGCGCGGAGGCTGTGGGGTGTGAGGAGGTGAAGGATACGGCAAACAAAACAGAAGAGGGCAAAAAATATGTGAACGCGGTGTGCGGGTTTAAAGGCCTAACGTTTGCTAGTGGAAGTCAATCTGGACCCCCCGGAAGTGGAAAATCAGCGCCTTTTAATGACACAAACCTTTCTTTGCCTTGTAATAACGCAAACAATGAAGTTTTGTGTTCTATAGCGCCCGGGCAAGATACCTGCAGGTTCACGCGTACCATGACAGAAGATTTGACAGTCACGCTGAAGGTTGAAGGAGGAACATCCTATCCCATTAACCCTATTCCCGCGAATAAAAATTACAAAATTACTTTTGAATTGTTTGCGGATGCTCAAACAAGTATTGTATCCGCGGATCGCACTGTATATTTGGTTAACGATCCAGCTTACTATTGCGCCGCGGAAGCGCTTGGGTGTACCGCGTACGGGCAACGCTCTTGGGTTGCCACGTCTACTTTGGCGGCGGCTGGTGGTGTGCAGGCTGATTACGCTACCACCTATATCAAAAACGATCCCGCGCAGTATGACAAAATTTCTTGCCAGCCGGAAGCAGAAGGGTGTGAACAATACTCCACAAGCAAAGGCGGACAAATGTATTTTAAAGATCCAAAGGTATGGGGAAACTTTACCTGCGAGTGGAAAGATAATGTGGAATACGGCGCGCAAACTTATAACGGATGGTTTAGAACTGGCGGTATAGGGTTTTGCGGCCAACAAGGCGTGAGCCCCGCAGGATTAGCCAATGACAAAATCACACAGTGCGCGGCGGACAGTGATTGCGGAAAAGGGCTAGTATGCAACCAGCCTTTGCCGTGCTATCCGCAATATATAGTGGACGGCACAACATTTGGTGTCTATCGCGCCGGGGATTCCGGATACATCAAAGTTACCAATCCGGTTGGGCAGTGCGGTGCGCAATACGACAGTTGCTCCGAGTTTGTTGACCCGTCAGATACAGGAACGGCAAATCCAAACGGTAAAGCGTATTATGTATTGGACAACGCCAAACTAGACAAAGCGTCTTGTAATGGGCTGGTGAGCAAAGAGCAAGGGTGTGTGTTGTTTGATAAAACAAGCGATGTGAATTATGCCCCTTGGAAATCACTAGACACTTATACAGCAAGCCAGAACGCGGGTGGCGCGCTTGTGAAGCCGGTTAATGCCCCAGGGGGCGCCGGTGGAGACGCCAACACCATCCTCAAAGTCAAGCGTGACCGTGTGTGCAGTGAGTGGCTTACCTGTGGAAGCAGTCAGGATGTGTTTGATCCAAACACCGCAAAAACCATCAAACAGTGTTTGACACTTCAATCATGCACAAAACCGATAAGTGTAAACGCAAGCGGAGTGGGGAGCATTGGCAATTGCGGTGAGTATGGCAAGGTGTTAACCGCTGATGAAGCGTTCAACAAGAATACTGTGGCAACAATGGAAAAATATCAAGCGCGTACGGTTGGTTTCTCGGCCGCTGACTTTACAGGTTTTTCAATTCCTTTGAGCTATCCTGTGGAGTTTTACAAACCTGTGCAATTTGACGTGAAGGATAAAAAAAAGACATCACTTGCGTTTGTATATTGTCCTACTTCTGGAGGGGTTAATTGTTACACTCAACCAAACAGAAACCCTGATTTTACAATATGTATAGATGTTGGCGAGGCTTGTGGTGTGCAGAACGGGCCGCAGGGTAAATGTGACACCAACCACCGTTGCGCGCTGAACAAAGCTCCTCAAGATCTTGGCGGGGGCAGTGTGAATATACAATCTGATTTATTGTGCAGAGGGTATCCCGCGTCTGACGCGCCTTTTTCGTTTAACAAGGCTGTTCAGGGGGGCCAAGAAAATATTCGCCCGTTAAAGTATAAAGATGTTAATACATGTATTGCCGGACAGAATTGCGAATGTTCATATAATGTGGCGTTGTATGGTGACCCAAGCAAAGGCGAGCAGAAAAAAGGGTTTTTTGAACAAAATAAAGAGGCGCCGGAATATGTTTGCAGTGGTGGCGAGGATGATGGCGGGCAACCAATAGGAAAGTGTACCAAAAATTCCGATGGTGTTAATCCGCAACCAAATGCTTGTTTCTGCAAACCGGAACAAACAGACTGTGTTTTGGATGTTCTTAAAAATGAGGTAATTTATTGCCAAGGTAAGGGCACAATCTTTAAGAAATCTAAATTTGATAACCAATATGTTGGCTGGCAGGATTACTGTTTGGAGTATGACACCTCACAGGTGTTGTACTACAAAGATAACAAGCCAGTATATCCATGTTTGACATGGTATCCTGTGGACAAAGCGCCCGGCGCGGTGGATATTTACGCGCAAAACAAAAGCGCCGGATATTCACTCAAT
>Ga0076148_125_pt1 | contig 16507 bp, 17 predicted proteins | sample RifGroC2_FD_68169 | JGI IMG/M metagenome (GOLD analysis project Ga0076148, IMG submission 68169) | Parcubacteria (Magasanikbacteria) bacterium GW2011_GWC2_45_8 | reverse complement strand
CCAAACGAGTGGCCTTTGGAACGCGCCGCCACCACGCGCGCGATTGCAAGCGTCCCTTGGTCATACGGCCTGTCCTCAAACAACCCCAAGGGCCCGTTCCACACAATCGTCTCGGCTTTTTTTATGAGCTGGGAATATCGCCGCACGGTTTCTGGCCCAATATCATATATGGCGTATGCGGAGGAACACAATGTAGCGGGCGCAATAGGAATACGCACATGATGATAATCCCCTCTGTTATGTTTGTGCCCAATAATTACGTCTACAGGTAGCATTATTTTTTTATCTTTCATAAGCGCGCGGGCTTGTTTGAAATATGCATGATCAATCTCCGACGAGCCAACCCCGTAACCAAGCGACGCCAAAATGGTTGAAGAAAGCCCTCCGCCAAGCATAATATGCCGCGCGCGCGACAGGAGTCTCCGAATCACGGGAATTTTGGTTTCAAACTTGAGTACACCCATGATAACTTCAAATGGCTGGCGCGGACGCTCGCGCACTTGCTCAAGCACCGACACTTCCAAATATAATTGATCTCCAGCAAAGCTTGGCAGATATTTGGTTATTCCCACCACCGAGGCCGCCGCCCTGTGGCACACGGCAAACGCGTCATTTACATAAACACTCCCAAGCGCGGCAAGCGCGCGCGCAAACCGCGCGTCATTTTTATCTTCTCCGGCATGAAAACGTACATTTTCAAGCATGGCAACTTGACCTGCTTGCATGCGCGGCGCTGTCCTGTTTTTCAGAATCGCAAGCGGCAGAACACTGATATTTTTTTTGATAAGCCGCCCCACAAACCGAGCAATCGGCTCCACCGCGTACTCTGGCACCGCCTTGCCCTTGGGGCGTCCCCAATGCGTTAGAATAATGATACTCGCGCCGCGCGACAAAATGTGCTCAATGGTAGGCAAGCTCTTTTGTATTTTCCAATCATCTTCATGCCCTACTACGCCCGACGCGCTCTGCGGCACATTCAAATCCAACCGCAACAAAACGGTCTTTCCACGGACATCCGGCAATTGTGAAAGACGGGGCAAACGCATACTCCTCCTAACGTTTAATTTAATCTCATTATTTATTAAACAGCCATGCCATTTCAATCAACCTTTGCGCGTAACCGTATTCATTGTCGTACCAAGCGATAACTTTTACTAAATCGCCATCTACTACATTGGTCAAAAACAGATCAACTGTCGCGGAATTGGTGTTGCCGATAAAATCTGTGGATACAAGTGGTTCGTTGGTAACGGCTAACACACCGGCAAAACGACTGGTCTGGCTCGCAGTTGTAAACGCTTTGTTCACTTCTTCTTTGGTCACTTTCTTTTTTAAAACCACAGTAATATCTGAAAGAGAAACTGTTACGACAGGCACACGAATCGCGAGGCCATCAAATTTACCAACAACGCTACTCAACACCTCACCCACCGCTTTGGCGGCACCGGTAGAAGTTGGTACGATATTTTCCGCGGCCGCTCGCGCGCGACGCAGATCTTTGTGCGGACCGTCTTGTAAATTTTGATCGGCGGTATAAGCGTGAATGGTATTGAGCATCGCTTTGGCAATGCCAAATTTTTCTTCCAACACCGCCATCACCGGCGCGATGCAATTGGTAGTACACGAAGCGTTGTTGATTACCAAAGATTTTTCTCTACCCACTTTGCCACAGTTTACAGCGCGCACATAGGTCGGGATGTCCGTGCCTTTGGCCGGAGCGGAAATTATTACTTTTTTGGCACCCGCTTTGACATGCAATTCGGCACCCGCTTTATCGGTAAAACGACCGGTACATTCCAGAACCACATCCACCTTCAATTTACCCCACGGCAACTGGCTAGGATCTTTCTCGGCGAAAACAGGGATTTTCTTTCCTTTTATAATCAAATTCTTTTCATCATAACTTACTTCCAAATCATACGCGCGATACGCGGTATCGTGTTTAAACAAATGCGCCAAAGTCTTGGTGTCGGTCAAATCATTGATACCCACAATCTGAATCCCTTTTCGCCCAAACGCCGCTTTAAATGCATGACGGCCAATACGGCCAACCCCATTAATTGCTAAACGCATATATAAAAATACTTAAATAAAAGTGCCTTTAGTATATCAGAAAAGCCCCCTGATGATAAGGGGGCTTAAAGAAGATGCAGTTCCATTAAAGACTCAACCGAGAAAATCCGCCAATCTGTATATTTTCTCCCATAGTGGCAATAGCATTCTGAACCACCTGCTCCACGGTCATACTTTCTTCTTTAAAGTACGGTTGTTTGAGCAAACACACGTCAGCAAAAAATTTCTGAATTTTTCCTTCCATTATTTTATCCCACACAGCCTCGGGTTTGCCCTCCATGCGCAGCTGTTCGCGATAAATTTCTTTTTCTTTCTCAATAACCGCTTCCGGCACGTCGCTTTCTGCCATGTAGAGTGGGTTAGCCGCCGCCACATGCATGGCTACGTCGTGCGCCAATGCCTGAAATTTATCGGTGCGCGCCACAAAATCCGTCTCACACATGAGTTTTACGAGCGTGCCTACACGGCCTCCCGCGTGGATGTATGCATGCACCACACCCTGCGAAGTGGCGCGATCTGCTTTTTTTGCGGCTTTCACAACGCCTTTTTTGCGCAAAATATCAATTGCTTTCTCTTTGTCCCCCTCCGCTTCATCCAACGCGACTTTTACATCATTCATACCCGCGCCAGTGAGTTCACGGATTTCAGAAATGAGTTTTAAATCAAGTGTCATAATCGTAAACTTAAAAAATTAAAGAACATACGCGGTGCGCGATTTTTATGCCGCGGCGTTGGTCAGCTGGTGCGCCTGCGCCTTTCCTTCTTTTACGGCCTCAGCGGCAAGACGTGTAATGAGTTCAATGGATTTTGATGCGTCGTCATTTGCGGGAATAATGTAATCAATCGCTTCTGGGTTCACATTGCTGTCGCAAAACGCTACGGTTTTTACTCCTGTGGCAATTGCTTCGCGAAGTGCTGTTTTTTCTTTTTTGATATCAATCAAAAATAACACGTCCGGTTTGCGCTCAAGGTAGACAAGTCCCGAAAGAGTTTTTTCCATCTTTTGAATATACTTGCCGAATTTTGTAACTTCACTTTTTGTATATTTCGCGGCGAGTTCTCCAGACGCCTGATCAGCTTTGAGTTTGCGGAATTTCTTCAATAACGCATTGATAGTTGTGTAATTGGTAAGCAATCCGCCCAACCAGCGCTCTGAAACATACGGCATCTCGCAGGCGACGGCGAATTTCTGCACTATTTCCTTTGCTTGGTCTTTTGTCCCAACAAACAGAATAATCTTTCCTTCTGCCGCGGATTGTTTCAAAAATGCGAGCGCGAGCGCGAGTTTTTTCTGTGTTTCCTCCAAATCTATCACGTGGACGCCATTACGGACGCCAAATAAAAAAGGCGCCATTTTGGGATGCCAACGTGACTGTTGGTGACCAAAATGCACACCGGCTTTGAGGAGCTCTAAGAGCTCTGGTACTTGTGGCATAAATTTATTCCTTTTTAACCACCCCTTAAATGGAGCAGTACCTCCCTTATGCGCCAACCCTGTGCCCCGTTTTAAGCGGGGAGGATACAGAGCTTTTTTTGTGAAGCGCAAAGGTGTGATTTAAGTACCCGTATAATAAGGCATTTTAAGATTGATGTCAATACCTTTGAAAGGATCAAATTTTTGCTAAAATTTCTCGCCAAACTACCAAATCTTCTGCGCTAAAATCCCTAACAGAGCCGATATGTTCTTCCGCCCAATCAATCATACTTTTCAACACTTCTTTTTTCTGACGCAAATAGGCCCCTGTAACAGGCATTTCTTCTATAAGACACACAATTTTTTTACCTTGATTATGAAGTATATTGGCACAAAGCCATTGCCAATCAATTGAATCAGACTTGCTTTCAAACTCCTGAAGTGCGGCATTGAGGTACCCTGCTGTTTCAATCATATTAAAGTAGCGTGCTTCACCTTTTGTCTTGTCTTTTGCAAAAGCGATTTCAAAATAAACGCTTTTGATCAATTCAATTTCATGTGCCGATAAACCGGGAAAAAAGGAATTCACATTCTTCAAAAAAGACTCCACTTCTTTTGCTTCATCGCTTTCTTGTTTTTCATCATAGCTGACATCCCCATCCTCTAATTCTCCAATGTCATGTATCAAAGCCGCTAACTTCATTTTGGAAACGGCAACACTGTCTAATTGCGGATCTAATTGAGCCATTTCAACCGCAATATGATACATATTGATTGAGTGTCCAAGCTCTTCGGCATCCTTGTTTTTCCTCTCATTCTCGCGCCCCTCTTTAAAATACCTTTCAAAACGCGGTGTTGCTTGCATCTGTGTTATCAAAGGTTTGTTATTCCTTATTTCTCCCAACAATTTAACCAACAAGGTTTGATTTTCTTCCGGACCAAATTGCTCAAAATGAGCAGATGCATAGCCTTTCATAATATATTTGAAGAATAAGTAAGGTAAGCAGACCAATATATGCCCTTTCTCTAAAATATCAAAAAATATATTTTAAAGCAATAGTGATAGCCAGATTGTGGTACAAAAACTTGACTCATTTCTTGTTTTAGCCTATACTGTCTTTACCTATCTAACACCTCAAAACAGCCTAAAAATATGAAAAAAGACACCCATCCAAAATACTACCCAAAAGCTCAAATTACCTGTGCTTGCGGCAAGACATGGATCACAGGCTCCACCAGAGAAGAAATCAAGGTTGAGTTGTGCAGTAATTGCCACCCCTTCTACACAGGCAAACAAAAATTTTTGGATGCCGCGCGGCGCGTAGAAAAATTCCAAGAAAAATCCGCAAAAAAGATCGTGGCATCTGCCGCGCGCAAAGGCAAAAAAGCCAAGAAAGCCGCACGTGTCGCTAAAAAAACCACTACCACAACAGACGCCGATTAGCATTTTAACCACTCTTCTCTAATAATCCCGTTTCCGCTTCATGCGTGTGCGGGATTATGTTTTTTTGATATAATGATTATAATATGACAAACTTCTCCGTTGAATTGGAAAACTGCAAAAAACGATTTATAGAACTTGAAACCGCCCTGCAAGACACGCGTGTGCTTGAAAATTCTCAAAAACTAAAAGAGCTCTCATGCGAATATACCGACATCAAAGAGATTGTTGAGATGGGGAATCGCCTTCACTTGGTAGAAGTTGAACTTAGTGAGGCGTCTGCAATATTGCAAACTGAAACCGACGCGGAGTTGCGCTCGCTTGCCTCCGTGGAAATTGAAACGCTCACTCGGGAAAAAGAACATCTCACGCAGGAACTTGACGAAATACTTCACCCCGCAGATCCACTGGATAAAAAAAATGTCATCATAGAAATACGCGCTGGCGCGGGGGGCGATGAAGCATCGCTATTTGCCGGCGAACTGTACCGTGCATATACGCTCTACGCGGAAAGCAAAGGATGGAATCATCAAGTGGTCTCCAGCAGTCGAAGCGAGATTGGTGGGTTTAAAGAAATTATTTTTGCCGTAAAAGGCAAAAACGCTTATCGCTTATTAAAGCTTGAAAGCGGTGTGCACCGTGTTCAGCGTGTGCCGGAAACGGAAAAAAACGGACGTGTCCATACTTCAACTGTCACCGTGGCAGTCTTGCCTGAACTTGAAGAATTGGATTTTAAACTTGACCCCAAAGATGTCAAAATTGAAACATCCACCGCAAGCGGACATGGAGGACAATCCGTTAACACAACCTACAGTGCCATTCGCGCCGTGCATATTCCAACAGGCATTACCGTATCCTGCCAAGACGAACGCTCTCAACAGCAAAACCGCGAACGAGCCATGCAAATTATGCGCGCGCGTGTGTATCAATTTGAAGAAGAGCGCCGCATGAAAGAATTTACTGAAGCGCGCCGAGCGCAGATTGGCACTGGAGACAGAAGTGAAAAAATACGCACCTACAACTTTCCGCAAGACCGTGTAACCGACCATCGCATCAAAAAGACGTGGCATAATATCCCCGCAATAATGAACGGCGCGTTTGAACCGCTTATTGCCGCGCTCCAAAACGCGCAACGCGAAATAAGAGACATATGACGATTTTTGAACTTTTGCGAATGCTTGAAAAAGAGCTCGCCAAAGCCCGAATTTCTTCACCTCATTTGGACGCGGAAGTGCTTTTGAGTTTAGTGCTCAAAAAAGACCGCTCCTACGTGCTCGCGCGTGGGTTTGACCGCATTTCACCGGCCATTGAGCATGCCACGCAGGCAATGCTCGCGCGCCGACTCCGACATGAACCTATAGCGTATATACGCGGCTATCAATTATTTTACGGCCGCTTGTTTGCGGTGAATCGCCACACGCTCATCCCCCGCGGCGAGACAGAACTCATCATTGAAAAACTCGTTCAGGAGCTTCCTCATTCATGGAATGGAACGTTTATAGACGTGGGGACAGGCTCGGGCGCGCTTGCAGTCACTCTTGCAAACGAGTTTCCTCACGCGCAGGTGGTGGCGATTGATAATTCTGTAGGCGCGCTTGCAGTCGCACGCGTGAACGCCCGGCGAAATCATGTTTCTAAACGCATAAAATTTTTGCACGGCAATCTGCTCAAACCGCTCATCAAAAAATTGCCGCGCCTCACACAGCCATACCTTCTTGTGGCGAACCTTCCTTATGTTCCCACAAAAATTTGGAAACGCTCCGAACGCCAAGTGTGCGCGTTTGAACCGCGCACCGCGATTGACGGCGGCGCTGATGGTCTTAAATATTACCGCGAACTTTTGCGACAATTAAAAAAAACAAGGGTATTCCCCGCCGTGTTGTGGTCTGAAATTAATTCAACACAAAAACGCAGTTTCCCCGCGCTTATTTCAAACTATTTCCCGGACGCGAGTGTTGCTGTCTTTAAAGATTTAAATAATCACGCTCGTCTTGTACGCGCGATTTTTTAATTATTACTCCAAACAACGCCACTCCCCGCCACTTCAACCCAAACCGTACCGCGCGCGAGGCGCATTTCATTGCCTGATTTATCAAAAAATTTTAAAGCACTATTTGAAGAGAGTCTCTGCCATGTACCCTCAAGGCTATTGCCGTTTTGCAAAAACAGCGCGTTTCCGCTCCCGACAGTCTTAATATCTAACCGCCCCTCGGCATCAATCACGCGCAAAGGAGCAGTAATCACCACGACATTCTTTGCTTTCAAAAGATTATTATCAACCGTTGTGTGCGGCACACCATACACAGAGCGTGCATACACATTTTCATTTTTATTGTAGATCCATTTTACCGTCGTCACTCCAAAATTAATATCCATCACACTCCCCCCGCCGCGTGTTTCCGGCGAGGCTTCATCTTCAAAAAACCATATCGGCTGATAGGCTTTTACCGGATATTTTTTAATCGCCAAACGGCGCATTTCCTCGCTTGAAGTGAATACATTATGAGGACGTCCACGTTTTCCGGAGCGCCAAAAATATTGCCCGTTGCTATATTCATCAACATTCCATGCTCTGCCATCAAGCCGCGAGAGTGCGTCGGGTGAACCTCCCACATGCGCATAAAGGACATTAAAAATGCGCGCAAAATCTATAAAATATGGACGCGCGCTTCTTACCGGACCGATTGCATCTATTGTTTGCCCAGTCAAAAAAAACGCGAGGAGGCGTGATATGCCGCCCTCCGCTGGCGCTTCAACCACAAGCGGCGCGTTTTCAACTCCTGCCGGAGGCTGAGCCTCTGACGAGTTGTCAATCATGACCGCAAACAATGTTCCGCTTGCCATCTCCGGATCTACCATGGACCCGTCAATAAAGCGCTCAATGGTGGTTGACGCGTTCGTGTTCAAAACCGCAACAGGCACAGATGTTGCGATGGATATGGAACGGTCCCACCACCCAAACGCAGTTCCCCACACATACACGCTCCAAATGAAAAACAATCCAACACATAAAAACGCCGCAGGAATAATTTTGCGACGTTTTTTCTTGTAAAATGTATGAATTGCATTAAACATTGAAACCTCCCTTGTCAAATGAAATTTCTATTTCTTTGCCTCTGCCTCCGCGGCGGCCGCGGCTTCTTCAGCCTTCTTCTTTTCGTCGGCGGCAACTTTGACTTGCGTGACATCTTCTACTACTGCTCCGGACGCGGCAGTAATTTCTTCTTCAGAACGAGGCGCCGCAATAGTAACCACCACATCTTGCGGATTGCCCAAAATTTCCACGCCGGCAGGAACCGCTATATCTTTTACATGAATAGACTGTCCAAATTCACTCAAAGAGCTAATATCAACCGTCAACTCACCCACCAAATTCCCCGGCAAACAACGAATAGTCAACGTCGGCATGTTTTTTACCAAAATACCGCCCAAGCCCTTTACTGCGGGAGCTTCACCAACTGTAACCACTTTGGCTTCAGCTTCCAACTCTTCATCCATGCGAACTTGATACAAATCAAAATGTGTAAAAATAGTTTTTAAAGGATGTAACTGATAATCCTTTACAAGCACCTTGAGACTCTCTTCTCCCAGTTTTAAATCAATAAGATTGCTCGCACCGGCTTTCTTGTAGACCTTACCAAATTCAACTGCGTCCACAACAATATTACGACTTGGAATGTCGTGTCCATATAAAACGCCCGGCACCTTACGATTTTTACGAAGTGGCTTAATTTGGTTCTTTACTGCTGTGCGAATTTGAGCTGTTAATACTATTGATTCCATACGTTTTAGGTCAAAAATGCCTTTATTTAAGGCGTCAAAGATAAATAAGGGTGTGGACTATAGAATAAAATAAAATCGTCATTTTGTCAAGACGACGAATATTAAGCTCATTTAAACTGATTTTTTACTCTATTTGACAAGCTGTTTCAAAAATTCTTCCTGATCTTGCAAGGCTTCAAAAAACTCTAACGTATCATCAATTTCAATAGGAGCGGCCGAACGGACGGAGTTTAATCCATTTGACGCGTGCACCACAAGCGCCACTACAGCGCTTCCGCACTCCCCGCACTGCATGTGAATCAGATGCGCGTCATTATTTTCATCCACTACCTGCGTCTTTATCGCGTCCTTTTCCGCGTTGCACAAAGGGCAGACACTTACTAACTTTAAATTTTCACCAAACAAAGGAGAAAAAGCTTTTGAATCCATATAGTATACTATAGCGTAAATCAATCACCAACGTCAAGCACAACGATTAATTGTGATTTGATTACAAAAAAACCACCCCCTCGTCAGGGCAGGAGTGGTTTTAAAAAAAATTAATCTTTATTGTCCGGCAGGTGTGGTGGCTCCGCCCGTGGTTGGGACAACTGTTCCTGTTGAACCGGTGGTCGCAGATGAGGCACTGCCCGCAGCTTTCTTTGCGGCATTGAAGGTGGTTAATGCAGCTTTCTTTGCGGCATTGAACGCATCTCGGGCGGCCTTTGCTTCGTCCTTGGATTTATCCGCTTTTGCTTTCTTTGAAGCGACATCATAATCGGTACGAGCCTGCTTCAACGCGGCCAAATATGCGTCGCGAGCTAATTTAAGCATGGCACTTTTTGCTTTAAGCTTATCGGTTAAACCCTTTTTTTCGATCTTAAGTTTTTCTTTAAGCGCGTCTTTGTCGGTTTTCAGCTTGTTAAACACCTCCTTTTTTTCTCCTTTTAATTTTTCCACTACATTTTTCTTTTCTTCTTTTAATTCTGTCTTCTTTTCCTTGAACTTTTCCACGACTTCTTTCTTCTCTGTTTTGAATTTCTGCACCGCTGATTTTTTTGTAGCGTTGTATTCAGTTTTTGGTTTGGAAACACCGGTAGCGGCTGTTCCTGTACCTTGCGCGGCAACCGGCAAAGCAAAAGCAAAAAAGGTTGTGGCAATGGTCAAAAATGAAACAAATTTTTTCATAGTCTTTTAAAAATAATAATCAGTGAACAAATAAATTTAATTTTTAATGTGCGTGTCTAGAAAGCCACCCGACCTTTAGCAGTGATTTTCCGTAACACAAAGAAAAGATATGTCATATAACCTACCAACAAAATGTGAACGGCAAAAATAGCGATACTCCACACGGGAAAAAATGTTATGAATATATAAAAAAATTCTCGCGTTTCTTCAACGCTCATATCAAATGACTGAACCATTAATTTTAAAAGGCTTAACCCCTCAATATCAATAAATTTTACCCATACATTGCCGGCTGAAACAACAAAGCTCACCACAAACAAAACAAAAAGCATAAAAAAATGCCGCTGGAGGCGCAAAAGCGCGACGGAACGCATGATCCGCTGGTGGAGCCCTTCCGGCACCTCGTGTTCAGGCACTGTTTGTACAATGTGTTCTATCGTTGCCATATACTTAAGATAATTGGTCTTTTAAAGCTCGCTTGGCGCGATACAGATGGGTTTTAACGGTGTTAAGAGGAATTCGCAGGTGGCTCGCAATTTCCTCATATGTTAACTCATCTTTATAGTACATCATTAGGATAGTCTGATGAAGAGGTTTCAGGCTACCCAGAGCTTTCTCCACCACCTCCTTATCCTCTATCTCTTTATACGCCGTGTCTTCATCAATTGTTTCAAACGCGCTTTCCGGATCATCAATAATGAACAATTCACGCGAGCGGTGCTTGCGACGCAGATAATCATACACTGTATTGGTCGCAATCGTATACGCCCATGTTTTAAAATTTTTTGACTGGTCAAATGTGTGCAGGTTCTTAAATGGGACTGAACCGACAAGGTTTGCATATACGTGTATCATAAAGGAATTTCAAAAAGGAAGCAACAAAATCACCGAAATGTCATTCGGCTCAAACCATTTTGAAACAACAGCTTTAAACACCCTACCCAAGCCGTCTCAAGATATAGCGGCGGTCAATGCGCCAATGCAAATTGAGAGAAGACCAATGCGCCAACCACTGCAAGACATTGTTCAGCACAAGATATGAGCATGTTATGCCAAGCGCAAAAACCAAGCGTTCGCGCGCAACCACCGGAATCAAGCCAACCCACACTATGGCCGGCATTTTAAAGACGTAAATCCATAAAGCGCCACCAACCGCGTGCGCGGTAAACGTGGCGCCAAGCGCGCGGGCAAATAAAAAATGATCGCGCAAAAAATGGCACGCAATGGGTATTGTCCAGTATAAAGAAAAATACCACACGGTTCGGCCAATAGGATGCACAACAAATGAGATAATAGCAAGTAGGGGTGCCAGCAATACGAGTGGATTTTTCCTGCCAAAATACCATACCGCAAAAAGCATGGGGAAAAAGCGAATGACAGTGCCTGCGTCAAGCACGCGCGCGCCGTGCGCAAAAAAATTAAACACCTCCACCGCCGCAACTGCAACAATCCCCGGCCATGTGCCGATAAATGCCGCGGCAAGCGGACCAAATAAATCAAATAGCGTAAACGCCGCTTTTGAGCCCTGCAATTGCCACAATGGAATTTGGAGCGCCAACAATCCAAGCACCATAAAAGTCATAATAAATCGCGCGTTTTGTGTATTGAATTTCATATTCGTTCTAAGGTTATATAAGTAAAATTAAGTGAACCAACGCAGTGATCTTCTTTGAAAATCACTTTCTCAAAATCACTATAGTCGGGAAAAAATACTTCCGCGTCAGGCTCGCGCGCATGGATCACCGTAAGATACAATCGATCGTTATGAATGGCGAGGAAACCCTGTGCGAGCGCGCACCACGCTTCCTTCCGCGTACCAATGGGCGCGCAATTCTCCCGCAAGATAAAACGATCCTGTAATGAGTATGGCATCTTTTGCGCGCGCATTTTTAAATGCCGCGGAAAGCGCCTCATGCGTGTCAAGATACATATTTGCCGGCACGCGATTCCCTGTCTGCCATTTGACCTCTTCCACTATAGCTCCGGGGCTGACACACTGGTGCATTGTGTTTTGGAAACTAGTCGCGTACACACGCGCCGCAAACGGGAGTGCCATGCGCATCATGGAAATATAATCCTTGCCCTCTGAAAAACCAATCACCAAATGCACACGCGCCACACCCAAACCGCAAAGACGTTCTATGCGCCGTCAAGAATGACAAGTGGTTTTGCTTGCATTATCTCAAACCTCGCAGGCAAACGCGCGCCCTCTCCGCCACGCACTATCGCTTTTTCTGATACGCCGCACGTGCGCGCTGTTTCCTCCGCTATGCTCACATTCCCTTCGGTCGTGTTTTTGGAATGTGCCACAACATACAAAAAATGCGCGCCGACTTTGGCACATTCTTTTTCAATGATTGCGCTAATGCGCGGCCGCTGTTCCCCTGTTATACATACACATCCTTTCTTAACGATACCTGCTTTTTCATAAGCAATCTTCTTGAGTGTCTTCCCCAAAAGTTGCGTATGGTCATAATCAACATTGGTAATCACGGCAACCTTGGGACTTGGTATCACATTGGTTGCGTCAAATCGCCCGCCACACCCCACCTCAAGCACCGACCATGCGCATTTTTGTTCTCTAAAATACATGAGCGCAAGCGCAAACAGCACTTCAAAGTACGTAGGGCCACCATATGAACACTGCGTGTATGCACGAGATATAAACGGTTTCATCCAGCCAACTAACCGCGCAAAATCACGCGCGGAAATAAACCGGTTATTCACTACAATTTTTTCCGCCGTCGTGGTTACAAACGGAGAGGTAAATAATCCAACGCGCTTGCCGTCTGAAACCAACATCCGATGAACCAAATGCGCCACTGACCCCTTGCCCGCCGTACCGGTTACATGCACAAACTTCATGCTTTTTTCAGAATTGCCGAGCATGCGCAAAAAATATCGCATGCGTTTCAAATGCAACTCCGGATGTGCCGAGGGACGTTCCATGGTAAAACCAAACGGCTGGTAAATGTTGGACAAATTTTCCAAGAATTTCACTGCTTGATTGTATCGCGCTATGGTATTCATATCATGCAACTATTAACAAAACAAAAATCGCCCTCAAAAGGCGATTCAACAATAATACAACGTTCGCGCTTTTGAGAGATGCCTCCTAAACGCGCATGTCGGTAAAACTTGACCATGTTGTGATGTGTTTGTTCTGTATCATAGTTTTTTTAATGGTGGGCGATTGAGGAATCGAACCTCAGACCTCGTCATTATCAGTGACGCGCTCTAACCATCTGAGCTAATCGCCCGTATATAAACAAAAAATCTACCCGTAATTTATGCCTTAAGGCTACACTATCTTGAAATATTTTTCAAGTGCGTACGCGCCCCAACACTCCGGTGTAGACTTTTAAAAATTCATTGACCCCACAAAGGTGAAAAACAAACCAAATCTTTTGCGAGATGAGGAAACCTATAGGTTTTCCCCACCCCTCGACTGAAATACCGCTTTGTTTCCAAAGCATGTACTCCTTAGAAAGGAGGTGATCCATCCACAGCTTCCGCTACGGATGCCTTGTTACGACTTAGCCCCTGTTGCTGACCCTGCCCTCTCCCGTGAAAACGAGATTCAGGCATTGCCAACTCCCTTGGCTTGACGGGCGGTGAGTACAAGACCCGAGAACGTATTCAACGCCGCGTGGCTGATCGGCGTTTACTAGCGATTCCGACTTCATGGAGTCGAGTTGCAGACTCCAATCTGAACTGGGGGAAGGTTTCTGGGATTAGCTCCGTCTCGCGACTTGGCAAAACCCTTTGTTACTTCCCATTGTAGCACGTGTGTGGCCCAGGACGTAAGAGCCATGCTGATTTGGCGTCATCCCTTCCTTCCTCCTTGTTATCCAAGGCAGTTTGCTGTGTACAATTTAACACAGCATAGGGGTTGCGCTCGTTTCCCGACTTAACGGTACACTTCACAGCACGAGCTGACGACAACCATGCAGCACCTCTATAGCACCCTCGAAGGAGTCCCACTTTCATGGGATTTGCAGCTACAGTTCAAGCCCTGGTAAGGTTCTTCGCTTACCGTCGAATTAAACCACATGCTCCACCGCTTGTGCGGGTCCCCGTCTATTCCTTTGAGTTTTAGTCTTGCGACCGTACTTCCCAGGCGGGATACTTAACGCGTTAGCTATTGTCACCGGCACTGACAGGGTCGATACTGCCAATACCTAGTATCCATCGTTTAGGGCGTGGACTACACGGGTATCTAATCCGTTTTGCTCCCCACGCTTTCGTCCATGAGTGTCAGGAATGTTCCAGCGAGCCGCCTTCGCCTCTGGTGTTCTTACCGATATAAACGCATTTTACTACTACACCGGTAATTCCACTCGCCTCTCCCATCCTCTAGTCTGAAAGTATCACAAGCAGTCTTGAAGTTGAGCTTCAAGATTTGACCAATGACTTTTCAAACCACCTGCGGACGCTTTACGCCCAATAAATCCGGATAACGCTTGAGGTCTCTGTATTACCGCTGCTGCTGGCACAGAGTTAGCAACCTCTTATTCTCAGGGTACCGTCATACGTTCGTCCCCTGCAAAAGCAGTTTACGACCCGAAGGCCTTCATCCTGCACGCGGCGTCGCTCCTTCAGCCTTTCGGCCATTGAGGAAGATTCGCGACTGCAGCCACCCGTAGGTGTCTGGGCAGTGTCTCAGTCCCAGTGAGGCAGGTCGCGCTCTCACGCCTGCTACCCGTCATAGGCTTGGTGGGCTATTACCCCGCCAACTACCTGATAGGCCATAGGCCCCTCTTCAAGCAATCTTTTGGATCTTTACATGCGAATGACTTATGTCCCCGCATGACCATCGTGTATTAGCCGCGCTTTCGCGCAGTTATTCACGTCTTGAAGGTAGGTTACCAATGTGTTACTCACCCGTTTGCCACTAACGCATCTTTGATGTAATCACCAATGCGTCCGTTCGACTTGCATGCCTTAACCACGCCGCCAGCGTTCATCCTGAGCCAGGATCAAACTCTCAATAAGAAAGCGATCCTACCCATTATTGTTTTCTTTGAGTAGGTTGAAATATAAACTCGTTAATAGACTTGGAAATGTTTTTCACCTTTTTGTGGTCAATGTAATAAATTGTCAAAGTGCATTTTTCTTCTACCGATTTTTGGCGAAGAAAAAACAGAAACCAAGTTATTAGTTGCTGTTTTTTCTCCTCTTAGTTTCCTGCCGCAAAGGCGAGACTTAAGAAAATGCTAAGTTGTATGTTTTTTTACCTTTCACAAGTATAGTCGCTTGTCCGTTTCTTGTCAAGGGGGGTGAGCACAGGCTGTGTATAAGCTCAAAATTCACAATTTCCACAACCAATATTGGCCTAAAACTTCTTGTTTAACCTTTTGAGTATGACCGTGTTTAAGAAGACCAAGATAGGATTGTAAAGATTCGTGAGTTGGCATATTTTTTATGCGACGCAACATTCTGTTTTTTGTTGTCTCGCGAAGTATTCTATACTTAGAAAAATGTACCCAACCAAGAAAATCAACGCCTGAAGTAATCGTCTTTAAAAATATTTTATTGGGATGCAAAGTAAGTTTTAAATGCTCTAATAAAAATTTATGCACCGATGGGATGATGTTTTGAAGCCATGCCCTGTCACTGGAAAAAAAGACAAAATCATCTGCGTAGCGAATATAATATTTTGCCTTCAATGAATGTTTTACCCACTGATCAAAAATATTCATGTACACATTTGCAAACAGTTGGGAGGTAAGATTTCCAAGAGGAAGCCCATGGGGAAAACTTTCAACAATTTCCTGCAACAACAGCATAATTTTTTTATCTGGTATATACCCATCAAGCACTCTTAATAAAATACCATGATCAATGCTTGCAAAAAACTTTTTTATATCGCACTTTAAGACCCAACAACCGGATGTATAATTCCTGCTCACCTTGAGTACCATTGAACTTGAGTCAACCGACACTTTCCTCTAAACCTAATAACCCCCCCCCCACGGAAGTTGAACTGCCGATTCTCGGCGTACTCAAAGATGCTTATTTGTTGTGGCATAATTTTTTACCGCATGTACCACGGCTGAGCCGCTATACACTCGGTGTAAAGATAGATGAATTATTCATACATATTTTGGAACTCGCTCTCACGGCGCAATACACAAAACGCGAGGATAAGCTCATTTTTTTACAACAACTCAACCGTAAATTTGATGCACTCAAATTTTTTATAACGCTTCTCTGGACAGCAAAAGGACTTGACGCTAGCAAATACGCACAGCTTTCACATAAATTATCATCCGCCGGCATCATGTTGGGGGGTTGGATACGGAAGATTGAAGCACCTCATTAAAAAAACTCCCGGCACAAGGACGGGAGTATGAAGAAACTGGCAGCGGAGGAGACGATTGTTGCCATTCCAGTCGTTCTCAACCCAGTTGAAGTTCAGGCACCACCGGTCGCCGTTGAAGTAGAGGTACGCAACGTTCAGGTTGCCGTCGGGGTTCCGCATAATATGTGACGCGTCTTCCTTATCACCACCCTTTGAATACTCTTGGGGTTGAACAGCATGCGGAGACGTGATCTCCCTAACACACCACACCAAGTATCTTCATTTTGTCACTCCACACTTACTCTGCAACGAGCTAACGAGCCAA
>Ga0076148_123_pt1 | contig 18185 bp, 17 predicted proteins | sample RifGroC2_FD_68169 | JGI IMG/M metagenome (GOLD analysis project Ga0076148, IMG submission 68169) | Parcubacteria (Magasanikbacteria) bacterium GW2011_GWC2_45_8 | reverse complement strand
CACGAACGATAAGTCCCCGAGACTTGCGAGTTTTCCGGAGAAATTCCGTACGCATTTTCCAACGCAATGAGGTAGCCCCACCCAGACCCGGGACATTGGAGTTCGGCGATTGTTCCGTCCCCGAGCAGATCCGATCTAAAGTTTTTGGGCAAACAGCTTTCGCTTGCGATCATAACTTCGGAGGCAAAGGATCGAAACTCCGGTTGCACCGAGGCCAGGACAGCTTTTGCGAGCCACGCAAGCGCAGGATCTCCACGCAAGGCAGATACCACGAGATCGCGTGTTTTTTTGAACACCGACGCGGAAATGACACCGACCTCATGGATCCTGTCTCGTTCCGAGTTCGTCAAGGTATAAATTTTTGGAAGGGGCTTAAACCCCCACTTTGGGTCAACCTCCGACGCTCGCCGAGAGGCATAGGCAATGCTCGCAGGCATTTGAACTCCAAGACTCATGACTGTCTCCTTTTCATGCGAAAAAAATATTTTTCCTCGCGTTTGGTTTTTGTGAAAGAACACTATGAACAAACAAAGTCCTCCGGTTAAGGAGGACTCGTATGAAGATCTTTCTAATAGTAATGTGACAATAGGCAAAGCCAACTACTATAGAAAGATCTTCACAAGAATCTTCCTTGTTTTTTTGCCTATTGTCTTTTGAATTGTTTATGCGATACGCTTCCCGACAGTTGCGAGTTTTTCTCCAAAACGCCACAACTGTCTATCTGCAATTTCTGTCAATGTTCCCTGATAAGGCGAGTGAATTTCTTCTCTTGCAAGAGAAACACTGTCTATCATGCAACCAATAACATCGTTGATTTTAATTTCATCTCGTAATTTTCTTGTTGGCACAAACAAACCTGTGGATTGGCTGATAACCTGCTGGCGCTCAAAAAGATGAATCTCTTTTGACGGAGTACATGACGAAGCATTGCCGCTACTAAGTGACGACAATGCATGGAACAAGTTGTCTGCAAGGAGTGCAATAAATTCCTCATTTATCTGCCGCACAGGGGGGTACTCAATCGCCACAAATGGTTTGCCTTGCGCAATCATGTATACGCCCAGCGCGCTCGCCTCCCGTTGTTCTTCCCTCTTAATATCCATTGAAAACACAGTTTCCGGATCAAGCGCTTGCAAAAATCTTTTTACAAGCGCAGTATTTTTTTCACTGCTCTGCGGAAGAAAGAGACCAGCTTCAAGGCAAGGGAGGACAAAGGTATGCAGGTCAATAATAAAATCATGCGCGTGTCCAAGCTGTATCAATGTGTGTTTGTATGCCGCACTCACTCCGCGCGCCTTGGGTGGTGGCGGAAATCCTCGATTAAGATCTTCCTCGTCTAAAGGAACAAAACGCTGACGATGAATAAGACCCAAAGGATTAGCGCTCGGTATTATTGTCAAAGTACCGGAAAATTTTTCCGGCAACAAACTCACGAGCTTTTCAAGAACATAAAATCCACTCACCTCGTCTCCGTGCATATTGTTGATTATCAATACTTTTGGCCTGTCGGAACCAAATCGAAGCACAGGCATTGTGGCGTCAAAAGAGCCTAAATGAGCAACTTTAATTGGGTGTGATGATGGACGTAATAGAGACATAAAAGATAAATAAGCTAAATAAAAATCGCCACCCGAGCTAGGGTGGCGATTTGTTTGTAGAAAACAAAATTATCGCGACTCTAGCGGAGTGCGATTTGAATACCATGCCTGAATTTGAATGCTTTGTTGTTTCATAAATTTACTCTATCACAACGTGTACATCGCCGTCAAGCGCCCTTTGTGGATAAACCATTTAATCAATAAAAGTCCTTCTTGTTATCCTCTCCAACTGTCTTCCCAAAATAAGCTCATCGTGCTACAATTACCCAATCGGCGCATCCGGCCTATTTTTAAGTCAACATCCAATATTAACAATGGACACTCAACCAATCAACGACCATTCTCCCGCCCCCATAGAACACCCGCCACTTACCAACGATCGTTCTTGTTTGCGCCGCGGATGCAGCTGGAGTTTTGGATGTGGTCTTATTCTTGTTGCTGCGCTGGCACTCGCGGCATGGTTTTTTTCCAATCCTTCCGCGGAACTGCGCGCCACCTTGCCGCAAAATTTCCCCTCGTCCATAGCCATGTATAGATTTGACGAACGCGATGGCATCACCTATCTTTCCGGAGCTCGTTTTAATCGGCCATGGAACAAGCGCCTTACCGCCGTAAAACTTGCCGTAGGGAAAATGCTCACTATAATACATATACTAAACCCCAATGATTTGCTGGTTTCCAATGACCAAACATTCGCGTATAAAGATGTTACTTTTGAGTGGCTCAAAACATTCCTCAAAAAAGAAAACACGGGGGTGACGGATACCATTACCATTGTTTGGGACGGTTTGGATGCGGCGCCGCAGACCATTTCAAAATTCTACAAACAAAATTTTGATGCGCAAGACTTTTTTTACGTGGAAACACTCAACGCGGATCAAACCAGAACCATCACCTTCAGCAAAAAAACAATAGAAGGGAAAATAAATATAACTCCGGATCCAAAAAATCCTAACACTACGCCGCATGCGGAATTGCGCATTCATTACATTCCATGAACATCTTCAAATTTTTTAAAAAAGAATCTTCCTCCATAACGAGTGCGGCAATTCTTTTGGGAGTTGCCTCGCTTGCGTCACGCGCGGTAGGGCTCATCCGTGACCGCCTTCTTGCGAGCCATTTTGGCGCGGGCGACACTTTGGACGCGTACTACGCGGCTTTTAAAATCCCCGACCTCATTTTTACACTGCTCATTGTGGGCGCGCTCTCAACGGCATTCATACCAATTTTTACCAAGCTCAAACTTTCTCATAAAGAAAAAAATCCAAAAGAAAACGAGGCATGGAAACTGGTAAACAACTGCGTCCACCTTTTGGCAATTTTGCTGTTTGTAATTGTCATTCTTCTGGAAGTTTTCACTCCCCAACTCATGAATGTGCTCGCGCCCGGGTTCTCCAATGAAAAACGCGATCTCACCGTAACGCTCACGCGTATCATGTTTTTGAGCCCTATTTTTTTAAGCATCTCCGCGCTGTTTGGTGGCATTTTGCAATCAATGCAAAAATTCTTTGTATTTGCCATAGCACCCATCTTTTACAACATAGGAATTATCATCGGGATTACCGTGCTGTATCCCCTCTTAGGCGTTACCGGACTCGCGTGGGGCGTGGTGGCGGGCGCGTTTTTGCATTGCGCAGTGCAATATATAGAAGCACGCAGATCCGGATACCAGTGGTTCTGGTATTTTAATATACGCGACATGAACGTCAAAAAAATCCTTTACCTTATGATTCCGCGCACCATGGGAATTTCCGTGAGCCAAATCAATATCCTTATCATAACGGGGTTCGCGTCCACCTTAAGCGCAGGCAGTGTGGCGGTGTTCAACCTCGCGTATAACCTACAATCGTTCCCCTTGAGCTTGTTTGGCATTAGTTTTGCGCTTGCGGCGTTCCCCCTGCTTTCCAGAGAAGCGGGAAAAAAGAACATGGGACAGTTTATAGACACCCTCACGCAAACCGCGCGCAAGATATTGTTTTTTATGATACCGGCTAGCCTTGTTTTCTTACTGATACGTGCGCAAATAGTGCGCGTGGTGCTGGGAAGTGGTTCATTTGATTGGAACGATACCATTCAAACAGCTGACACGCTTGCTTTTTTTGCGTTAAGCCTTTTTGCGCAAGGACTCGTACCGCTTTTAAGCCGCGCATTTTTTGCCCTTGAAGACAGTAAAACTCCCTTTGCAATAGGAGTGGTGAGTGAAATCATAAATCTGGGAGCGGCATACGTTGGCATGCGCGCGTACGGCGTTGCGGGGCTTGCACTGGGCGCGTCGCTGGGAAATATCTTTAATGTGGTGCTCTTGTGGCTTGTATTGCGCATACAGCTCCACACGCTTCACGAAAACCTCCTGATTAAATCACTTATTCAAATCAGTATTGGCGCGATGCTCTTGGCATTGGTCACGCAAGGCATCAAAACATGGCTTGGTTCAATGTTACCGCTTACTTCATTTATCAATGTTGCAGTACAAGGAGGCGTAGCCGCAGCTGCGGGGCTCGTCGTGTACGGCTTTGTATTATTCGTCCTAAAAAATGAAGAAATGCTGGATCTTGTCGCGAGCCTCAAAAAAAAATTCACAAAGATGGATCAAATTTCCGCTTCAGATATTTCACTGCCTTCTTAATATATGGACCAGAATTCACTTCGTAATTTTTGCATCATCGCGCATATTGATCACGGCAAATCAACACTATCCGACCGTTTGCTTGAGTATACCCACACGGTTGCCAAGCGCGAGATGAAAGCGCAGATTTTGGATTCCATGGAACTTGAACGCGAACGCGGCATTACCATCAAATTGGCGCCGGTGCGCATGAGCGTGCCCGCGCGCGAGTACATTGATAACCCACCCTACGAACAATTTATTTTAAATCTCATAGATACACCCGGGCATGTGGATTTCAATTACGAAGTCTCACGATCCCTTGCGGCTGTGGAAGGCGCCCTGCTTTTGGTAGACGCAACGCAAGGCGTACAAGCACAAACCATTGGCAACTTATACTTGGCGCTTGAACAAAACCTCACGATTATTCCGGTGGTCAATAAAATTGATATGGCAATAGCCAAGCCGGAAGAAACCGCCAAAGAAATTATGGGGTTGCTCGGGTGCGCGCGAGAAGATATTTTATTTGCGTCCGGCAAAACAGGCGAGGGGGTTGATATTATAGTACAAAACATAATCAAAAAAATTACTCCGCCCCACGGGAATATATCAGTGCCCTCCACACGCGCGCTCATTTTTGATTCTGTCTACGACGATTTCCGTGGAGTGGTTGCGTATGTGCGCGTGGTAGACGGCCAGATCAAGCGCGGCGACTCTATATATATGTTCGCCACAGAAACGTACTCGGAAGTTATAGAAGTGGGGCATTTCAAACCAAAACTTGTAACCGCGGATACCTTGTCTGCGGGCGAAATTGGCTATGTGGTTACCGGACTCAAAAACATTGTGGGATGCCGCGTGGGAGATACCATTACCATAAAAAAACAAACAAAAGAAAGCGGAGCGCGTGGCGCCGAACGCGCAAACGCGCCGGCCATTCAACCACTGCCAGGATACAAGGAAGTGGTGCCCATGGTGTTTGCCGGAATTTTCTGCAAAGAAGGCACGGAATACGAACGCCTGCGCGACGCGGTGCTCAAATTAAAACTCAATGATTCCGCGCTGATGTTTGAGCCTGAACACTCGCAAGCGCTTGGGTTTGGTTTCCGATGCGGATTTCTTGGGCTTCTACATCTTGATATTTTCCAGGAACGATTGCATCGCGAATACAAACTCAACTTGGTGGTTACGGTGCCCTCTGTGGCATATAGAGTGGAACTGACCAATGGGGAAACGATCACCATCAAAAGCCCACAAGAACTCCCCGACCCATCAAGATACCGAACTGTTTTTGAACCATGGGTAAAAGCTGATATCGTTTTGCCAAAAGATTATTTGGGAAACATTATCGGATTGTTGGAAGAACGCCATGGCAAATATGTTAATACGGAATATCTGGAAGGAGGACGTGTTATCCTGCATTATCTGCTCCCCTTGTCGGTCATGCTGGTGGATTTTTATGATCGTCTAAAAAGCTTATCCTCCGGTTATGCTTCACTCAACTACGAAATTACCAGCTACGAACCTGCGCACGTGGTTCGCTTGGATATTGTCGTCGCTGAAGAACTGGTGGAAGCGTTGAGTACACTCACCTATGAATCGGAATGTTATTTTGTGGGACGCCGAATTGTTGAAAAATTAAAAGAAAGTATTCCCAAACAAATGTTTGAAGTTAAAATTCAGGCGACGATTGGGAGCAAAGTTATTGCTTCGGAGAGGATACCCGCAATGCGCAAAGACGTGCTTGCCAAGATGTCGGGGGGCGACTGGACGCGCAAAGCAAAACTGCTCAAAAAACAAAAAGAAGGAAAATCGCGTATGCGCGTTTCCGGCCGCGTGGATATTCCTACGGAAACCTATTTGTCCGTGCTCAAGAGAGATTCATAAGCTAACAGGGTGAAAGTCCTTGTGGGGACTATGAGCCGCGACGGTGGCGAATCTGAACAAAAATTCAACAGAATTTTTGCGTGCCTCACAAGGACGTTCACCCTATTAGCTAAAATCCATACTATATGCAAAAAAAATGGGTCGTATTGCCACCCGCTCCGCAAGAATTTCTTGAACAATTTCCCTCCATTCATTCAGTGGGAGCGAGTTTACTGTATCATCGCGGATTAAAAACCCAAGAAACAATTGATAAATTTCTCTCCCCCGACTACAGTAGAGACATGCATGATCCGTTTTTGTTTAAAGACATGCGCCGTGCTGTGACACGGATCATTACGGCAATCAAACAAAAAGAAAAAATCGTGGTGCATGGAGATTATGACGCGGACGGAGTAACCGCGAGTACGATCTTGGTGAGCTGTTTGAACCGCTTGGGGGCTGTTACCGATGTGTTTCTCCCCCATCGCGAGATTGACGGTTACGGATTAAACATGGACACCGTGCGGCTTCTTGCGTCTGACTCCGCCAAACTCATCATCACGTGCGACTGCGGCGTTTCAAATACGGAAGAAGTGGCGCTCGCGCAAAGCCTTGGCGTTGACGTGATTATTACCGATCATCACTCCATTCCCGCAAAACTTCCGCCCGCGTATGCGATTGTGCATCCAAAAATTGAAAACGAGACCTACCCGGACAAAACGCTCTCCGGCGGAGGTGTTGCGTTCAAACTCATGCAAGGGCTTATGCGCATGGCACCGGAAGCGCTTGGAATCACCATAGAAAATATCGAATCGTACGAAAAATGGATGCTTGACTTGGTAGCAATTTCTTCCGTTGCGGATATGGTGCCGCTTTTGGGGGAATCACGCTTGCTCACCAAATACGGGCTCACCGTGCTCAACAAAACACGCCGGCTGGGGCTTAAAACAATGCTCACGCGCTTGAACGCGCAAGGCCGCTTCAAAGAATTTGGAGTGCAACAAATCGGTTTTCAAATTGCGCCGCGCATCAACGCGGCAGGACGCATGAAACATGCCAACACCGCGTATCAGCTTCTTATGGCTGAAACTCAAGCGGAGGCGGAGGCACTCATGGACGAACTTGAAAAAAGCAATACCGATCGCCAAAAAACCAGCGCACGCATGTTTGAGGAAGCGGTGGAACTTATAGAAAAAAATCAACTTGCTCGAAAAATGGTGATTGTCGTGTACAAAGACGGATGGGCGCCGGGCCTTGTGGGTTTGATTGCAAGCAGAATTAAAGACCAGTATGAGAAGCCCACATTTGTAATGACGCAAAATCACGGCGAGATAATGGGCTCCGGCCGCGGAATTGACGCATGGAACATGATTGCAGCCATACAAAAAATGCCGGAATTGTTTGGCAAGTTCGGCGGACATCCGCAGGCATGCGGCCTCACGCTTGCCTCGCCCGACCTCCTTGAGTCTTTTGCACTGCGCATCAATGAGCGCGCGGAAGAAGAACTCAAGGGAGTTGACGTATCCCCCGTTCTCTCCATAGACGCGGAACTATCTTTACGCCAAGTAGACTGGGAATTCTATGATTTTACGCGGCAGTTTGAACCGTTCGGACAGCATAATTCTTCACCGCTTTTCCTTATTCGTAAAGTAACAATTCAAGACGTGCGAGCGCTTGGCAAAGACGGCCAGCATTTGAAACTCAAAGTTCATGATGGCGCAGGCACCACGCGCGGCGTAATTGGTTTTTGTTTTGGCGACGAAGAAAAAAAAGGAGTCAATTGGTGTACGGCGCTCAAGCTTGGTGATATACTTGATATTGTCGTTGAAGTGGAGGTGAATGAATGGAACGGTAATCGTGAATTGCAATTGATTTTAAAAGATGTGAGATTTACACATTAAAGGATGTGCGTGAAATAGCTTCTTGGGGCACACAAAAATTCTGTTGAATTTTTGCTCGCGCTCGCACGCCGTCGCGGCTCGTAGTCCCCTCAAAGCTCTTTCACGCACATCCTATATAATAAACAAATTTAGTATGGAAGTAATTATATTCTCCGATGGCGGGGCGCGAGGGAATCCGGGACCTGCCGCAAGCGGTTATGTTATCAAAAATGAACTGGGTGACAATCTTGCGGAGGTAGGCTTGTATTTGGGGCACACCACCAACAATCAAGCGGAGTATCAAGCGCTTCTCAACGCACTCTTGCACGCGCAAAAACTTGGCGCCGCAACGGTGAATTGTTTCTTGGACTCGGAGCTCATTGTCAAACAAATCAAGGGAGAATACAAAGTAAAAAACAAAGAGCTCGCACCGCATTTCTTAAAAATTTGGAACCTTTTGCACACGTTTAAAAAATATACCATCACCCATGTGCCGCGCGAAAGAAACAAAGAAGCGGACGCTCTGGTAAACCGCGCCATAGACGCGCAACAAAATATCGGCATGCTTTGAAACAAACACTTTTAAGGGCACGCGTAAAATCCTTGAAGGATTTTCGCTCCGACTCGCCCCGTCGGGCTCCGCCAGTCCCTTTAAAGTGTTTGTTTCAATAGCACTAGTAATTAAGGCGCGAATATCACAAACGCAAGCGGCACAAGCATCCATCCAAGACGCGCATATTCGTGCGTAAAAACCGCTTGCGTGGCGGGAGTAAAATGCGCAATGAGCGGCCCCGGGGCAAAAAGCCCAAAAATCATAACAAGGAGCCCGAGTTGCAAAAAACTAAACAACACAATCTCCACTTGCGAACTAAAAGAGAACCCATATAAATTGCGCCCCAAAATGCCACGTGTAAAAAATACGGTTAACACAATTAACAGCACTCCAAAAACAATCATCTGCCTGTAAGGCTCGCCCGATCCTTTTATCCACGAGTATAAAAACGGTACGTGGTCAACAATAAACGCGGCGATATAAAGAGACAGAAGCGTGAGGATGCTTCTGTGTTTGCCATAGGTAAACGCATAAATCAAACCAACGACAACTAAAACTCCCAAAAGCCACCAATCCCACGCAAGAGAAGTCGTATTCAAAAGTGTTGAAGTGGAAATTTGCATGAATATAGTATATCAAATTTTTAAAAAAGAAAAAAGACAGGAATTTCAATTATTCTCTTGAGCACCATAAGCGTATTCGCGACTAGGTGCGAAAGAGGGTAATTGAAGCAGGGCTTAAGACAAAGAACCAAACTCTTGCAACAATTCTTTCTGTCGTCTTGATATTTTTTTAGGCACACTCACCTCAACTCGCACCAGATGATCCCCTCGCCCACTCCCACGTAGCTGTTTAATCCCGCGTTCACGCAATTTGAAAACCTGTCCGGGTTGGGTGCCTTCCGGTATAACCATTTTTACCTCACCGTCCAATGTCTCAACAGCAACCTCATCACCAAGAACCGCTTGAGCAAACTGTATTGTAACCGTACTGTGGACATTAAATCCGTCCCGTTCAAAACGCGAATCAGACTTTACATGCACCGTCAAATACAGATCTCCGGGCGTGGCGCCATGCGCTCCAGCCTCTCCTCCACCGCCCACGCGTATTGTCTCGCCATCATCAATACCGCCCGGAATTTTCAAAGAAAATTCTGAATGTTTTTTTATAACGCCGTTCCCGCCGCAATGTTTGCATGCTTTTTCCGGACGTTTGCCTTCCCCATGACAATCATTGCACACGCTCGCGCTCTGGAATGTTCCCAAAATAGTGCGCTGATTGGTAACCACCTGCCCTTGTCCGTCGCAGGTCTTGCATTTTTTAAGGCTTGACCCTGGTTCCGCCCCTGCGCCCAAGCACACATCGCATGCAACTTGCTTGTATAAACTTACTTGTTTTTCAACGCCAAACGCCGCGTCTTTGAAGGTTAGTTCGGCATCCATGTGGATATCAGCACCGCGCGCCGTACGAGTTCGTGTTCGCGTACGTGCTCCGCCGCCTCCAAAAACATCTCCAAAAATATCACCCAAATCAAATTCAAAACCTTGGCCTCCATTGCCAAACCCGCCGCCAAAAGGGCTGCCTGATCCAAACCCTCCAAATCCCGTACCGCCCTGCGAACCCGCTTGGTCAAATGTTGAACCGTACTGGTCATATTGCGCGCGCTTCTCCTTGTCTGAAAGCACCTGATGCGCCTTTTTTATCCGGATGATACTGGTGCGCCAAACGGCGAAAACTCGCCCGAATTTCATCGGGCGAGGCATTTTTTCCCACTCCTAAAATTTTATAATAATCTTTAGCCATTAATATGTAATTCTTTTTTTAAGGGCTTAAGACACTCTTCTCTAAATTCATCAAAAACAAATTCCAAATCTATGCCTGTTTCCAATGGCTGTATTTTGCCCCTCAACCATTCAAGAAATTTTGCTCGAGACATAATTTGATCTGACGCATTGCCCGAGTCAATCGTTGACTGATATGTGATTAAACTTTGGTTGATTGTCTCAACTACGCTTCTGAAATCTTTATAAGTATTTTCATCAGCGGTTTGCAAATAATTGCAGAATGTTTCCCACGCATGCCGTTCATCATCTCCTAAATCTTGTGTACGGCCAATAAGCTCCGTAACTTTAAAATCATAGCCGGTCGCCCCGCCATCGCGCATGTTTACCGCATTTTGTACAAGTCCCTCTATGGTACTTTGAAACGCAGAAGTACGCGAGGCCGCTTCGCGCGGGTCTAAATCATCTGGCATAAAGACATCGCAAAAATTTATTTAAGTGTGAGAACCATATTTCTCCTGCATCCGTTGTACAAACGGCATTACTGCATACTCTCCCAGCAAATCTTCTTCTTTAAGACGAGAAGAGACCTGCGGCAACGAATTGGGAGACAATACATGGTACGCTCTGTACTCTTGAAAATTCGGAATATGAGAACGTATTGAATCCGCAAATTCTGCAACTTCTGACATTACCTCCACGCTCTTTTCCTCAAGCACTAACGCTTTCAACATCTCATGCACATCTTCCCAACTTTTTAATTGAGTTTCTTGCGGTTCAACAGGAACCGCCGTATCATGCCGCCCAGTAGGGATTGATAATTCAGACATACTAAAAATATTATTCTTTAGTTTTTTCATCCACAATCTCACCTTCCACAGGTTCGTCTTTTTTAGGTTCGCCGGCGTTTGACGCGGCATCGCCCGCTCCTGCACCCGCAGGGCCTCCGGCCCCAGGCGCGCCTTGTGCCGCGCTGTACATTGCCGCGCCAACTTTCTGCACGGTCTGTGAAAGGTCTTCCGTGGATTTCTTAATCGCCTCCAAGTCCGTTCCATCTTTCACTTTTTTGAGCGCTTCAACCTTTTCCTCAATTGATTTTTTATCATCATCTTTTACCTTATCGCCATTTTCTTTGATCATTTTCTCTGTAGTATAAATCATGGAGTCGGCGATATTTTTTGCTTCAATGGCTTCTTGTTTTTTCTTGTCTTCATCCGCATGCAATTCCGCTTCTTTTTTCATTTTCTCCACTTCTTCTTTGGACAAACCGGATGACGCGGTAATAGTTATATTCTGCGCCTTGTTGGTTGCTTTATCCGTGGCACTGACATTCAAAATACCATTGGCGTCAATGTCAAACTTTACTTCCACTTGCGGCACGCCACGCGGAGCCGCCGGAATGCCGGAAAGAATAAATCTTCCTAAATCTTTATTATCCGCCGCCATAGGGCGTTCACCTTGCAGAACATGAATCTCCACGCTGGTTTGGCTATCCGCCGCGGTAGAAAACACTTGTGATTTGGAGGTAGGGATGGTGGTATTGCGCGCTATGAGCGTGGTCATAACGCTTCCCATGGTTTCAATACCCAATGAAAGCGGCGTTACATCTAATAATAGCACATCTTTGACGTCTCCTTGAAGTACCCCGCCTTGCACCGCGGCGCCAACCGCCACCACTTCGTCCGGGTTCACAGTCAAATTGAGCTTCTTGCCAAAAAATTCTTCCACGGTTTTTATCACCAATGGCATGCGGGTCATGCCACCCACCATAACAATCTCATCAATATTTTGCGTGGTCATCTTGGCGTCCTCAAGCGCTTTGCGCACCGGACCAAGCGTCTCTTGCACCAAATCGCCTACCAATTCTTCCATTTTTGCGCGCGACAACTTCATGACCAAATGCTTGGGGCCGTCAACACCGGAAGTAATAAACGGCTGATTGATTTCTGTTTCCTGCGCGGTGGAAAGTTCAATTTTCGCTTTTTCCGCAGCCTCTTTAATGCGTTGAAGTGCTAGATTGTCTTTTGCCAAATCAATGCCTTGATCTTTTTTGAATTCATCCAAAATCCATTTGATCAATACCTGATCAAAGTCATCGCCTCCCAAATGAGTGTCCCCATTGGTAGAAAGCACCTGCACGATATCTTCACTCACTTCCAAAATGGAAATATCAAATGTACCGCCACCCAAGTCGTAGACTGCAATTTTTTGGTTTTTCTTCTTATCAAATCCGTACGCCAATGCCGCGGCCGTTGGTTCATTGATAATGCGCAAGACTTTCAGCCCGGCGATTTGCATCATCAAAATATGCCGGCACGGTAATGACCGCTTCAGTAATTTTTTCTCCCAAACGCTCCTCCGCGTCCGCTTTTAATTTCTGTAGAATCATAGCAGAAATTTCTTGCGGAGAATATTCTTTGCCGCTCATTGCAACTTTAACGCCTTCACCTGCTTTTACAATTTTGTAAGGCATGAGCTTGAGGTCGCGTTGCACCTCCGCGTCATCAAACCGGCGGCCAATGAGGCGCTTGATTGAATAAAGCGTGTTTTCCGGATTGGTTACTGCTTGGCGCTTTGCGAGCTGTCCGACAAGACGCTCGCCGCTTTTTGAAATAGCGACGACAGATGGCGTGGTGCGCGCGCCTTCTTTGTTTTCCAATACTCTGGGCACGCCGCCTTCTATGACGGACATGCATGAATTGGTGGTACCAAGGTCAATTCCTAATACTTTTGGCATATGTTTAAAAAAAATTTAATATATATAATTGATAAGTTATTTCGCGATGATCACTTTTGCCGCTTGCAGAACACGCTCGCCCATCTTGTATCCACCGCTCACTTCTGCAATAATCTGTCCGGGCGGAACTCCCGCACCTTCTCGTTCCTCTATCGCTTCATGTATACGCGGGTCAAATGCGGCACCCACCGTGGGAATTTCTTCTATGCCTGTCTGCTTCAAAACTTCTTTGAACTGCGATTTAATGTGCTGTATGCCGTCCATCCACTGCTTGAACCGTGTGCCTTCCTCGCTTTCTGGAAGCACTGGTTCGTGTGCCGCCGCTTTCTTGAAATTATCATAGATGGGGATAAAATCCATTGCCGCCATGGCGCGCGCGAATGTTCCCATCTCTTTGCGTTCACGGTCAACTTCTTTTTTTAAATTTTCGTAATCCGCTTTTGCGCGGCGCCATCCATGGAGATATTCTTCTGCTTGTTTTGCTAAATCAGATAGAGGCGCTTCACCACTGTTGTCTACCACACCCTGCCCGTTCGCCGCGTTAAAATTCTGTTGTTGAGTGGAGTTAGAGACCTCCTTAACCTTTTCACTCTCTGTATCATCGGTCTCATTATTTGAGCTCTTTATTTGTTGCGCGTCATCACTCATATTGTTAAAAATGCATTGAATTAAGTAATTGCGTCGCTCTATTCATGAGCGTCAGCGTATATTCATAGTCCATGCGCGTTGGCCTTTTCAAAAGTAAAAAGGGATAAGGACCTCGATCAATGGGGTGTGGGAAGACAATGTTTGAAATTTCACTCATCACCTGCTCACACTGATCAAGCAACTGCGAAACATAGGCAACTTGTTCCGGCGTGCGAAACTCCGGCTGGCTCAAAAGATATGCAAGTCCCGTATAATATATATCATCTTCATCAAAAGAAACAATGACTGCTTCATGCGTCAATTCCGCCAATGCTTTTGCCACACGCTTGACCACAAGCTCCACATCCGTAATCGTAGCGGCTTCTTGAAAACGCTTTTCCACTTCTTCCAACAGCGTGCGCGCTTCCAAAAAGTTATCCACGTAAAAACGGTATCCTTTTTCTGTAGGTATGCGTCCGGCACTCGTATGAGGCTGGCTCACATACCCTTCTTCTTCAAGAAAAGCCATTTCATTTCTGATGGTCGCGGATGACACGTCAAGCTCATCATCCATACCAACAAGAGCAGATGAGCTTATGGGGTCTGCACTTCTGATATAGAGCTTCACGAGATGTTTGAGTAGATGTTCTTGCCGTGATTGCATATTCTGCTAATTTGAGCTGATTTACGGTATTTCTATTGATTTAGCACTCAAGTCTTTTGACTGCTAAATACACTATAAAACATTATAAAAAATTTGTCAAGATGAGCCGCCGCACAAACTCCCGGATTAGGTAAAACCCGCCTTTTAAAGCGGGTTTTAATTCAAAATATGAAATCTTTACTCCTCTTTGACTGCTACTTTCCCCACAACAGAGTCTATCTCGCTCAACAAAACATTTTCCACATAGATCCCGCGTGGATAAAAAATACGCTCCAATTCATTTTTTATTTCCACCTCAATGCGGTCGCGATGTCCGGAAATCAAATCTTGATAATTGTAGCGTGAAACCACCATGCGCACGCGCGAACGAATGGTTGGGCGCACAATTTTGATTACAAAATCCTCACCGATGGTCTGCCAGATGGCAGGAATCTGATGCACGTCAAGGCGCAACAACATAGTGCCTTCAAGCGCAATCTTCTTGGCGTCAAGAGTCTGTGCGGAAACAGGCGAGTCGCCCAATGCTTTTTCATTTTCCGGATTAAAATTCTTGCTGATGCTGTACTCAAGGGTCTGCGTATTAAACAATTTTGCTTTTTGCCAAAAAGGAATTTTCAAATGCAGTCCTGGCGACAAAACTTTCTTCAATACCCCGCGCCCCAAGTCATATACGCAGGCCACATAACCCGGCGGCACATAAATAAACAAACCTTTCAAAACATCCTCAACAACAAATGAGTACATTAACTTATCCAAAGAATCGGCCATAGTTTAAGATAATTAGTTGCCCGTAAACTCCCGCGTTTAGGCACACAGGGTCGGGTTATTTTGCTTTAATGTCTTGCTTTTTCCGTCCAAAACCAATTAGAGCAAGTATATAAGAAAATACCAAGCTTGTCAAAATAAAAAGCGACTTGACCATAGGCAGAAGCCACAACAAAAAAATACTCATCAAAGGAAACAAAATCGCGTATAAATAATCATTGGTGGTAAGCCCTTCTTTGTGCCGGCGCTGATCAATATAAATTTCAAGAAATAATACTACGCCCACAATGGCAGGCCACAAAATTGAACGAACACCAATATCAAATCCGTAAAAATCGGTGTTGATAAGCTCCGGCCGCGCAATACCCGGATACAATACGTTTAATTTTGAATAGGTGATGCCGTGAATAAAAACCTGATAAAGCAAAACCAACACCAAGCCTTGAATAAAAAGCGAGAGGCCTTTTGCCCACGGGCTTACTTTATATTTTTTCATGAGTTTGCGCGCTTCTTCTTTGAGCTTGATGGTATCTTCTTTATATGATTTCTTGAGTTCGGCAAATTTTTTCTCCATAATCTGAAAACGCGCCTGACTGCGCGCCGACGCAAAAGAAAGCGGCAACAATATAAAACGCAAAATCAGCGTTAAATAAATGACGGCATACCCCAAATTTTCGTTGGTATAGCCGTTATACAGCCAAATGAGGGCATTAAACAGTGGAACGTAAAGAAATGTATTCCAAAAATAGGCTAAAAAAGACATAGTCTTGATAAATTCTAGTATAACACAAATCTAAATGCAGACCAATAGCAAACAATGTATTATAAAAATGTAGCTCTCATTCATTCCTTAAAGCATCAACAGGCTGGAGACGACCGGCGCGCCGCGCCGGATAGATACCAAACACAACACCAACAACCATTGAAAAACCGAGTGCTAACGCAAACCCTTGCCACGTAAATGAGACGTGCCATGCAAAACCATTTAATGCCGCCACCGCACCCAACACATAGGTGCCCACAACCCCCACAATCCCACCGATAAAGCCTCCCATGCCGGTAAGTGCCAGCGCTTCAATTAAAAATTGGTACAAAATATCTGTTTCATGCGCGCCTACCGCTTTCCGCAGACCTATCTCAAACGTTCGTTCCGCAACGCTCACATACATTACATTCATAATGCCCACACCGCCCACAACAAGCGCTATGGAAACAAGTGCCAGCAGAAGCAAAGTAATGCCTCCCACCACCGTACTCAACATTCTTTGCGCTTCCGCCGCAGTGGTCACATTGAAATCGTCTCTGTCCGGATTCGTAATATGATGAAGCGCGCGCAAAATCGCGCGTATCTCCTCGGCAGTATCCTCCGCACGACTCAAATCCCATGTAGTAACCATCAAAAATGATACATGGTCAATGCCCAAAATGGTTTTTTGCAAAGTTTTGACGGGAATATAGATCAAAGAATCCATATCAAAAAAACCGGCACTGCCGCGCGAAGACATGAGTCCTATGACACGGAATGTTTTTCCGCGTATGCGTATTTCTTTATTCAAAGCGGACGAAAAACCAAATAATTTTTCTTTGACCTTTGTCCCCAGAACCACCACCGGCGCAAGCCCGTTATTTTCTTCAGCTGAAAAAAATCTTCCCTCTGAAAGCTGTGTACGCTCAATGGATAACATGCCCTCGCTCACGCCATACAAAGTGATTTTTTTTATTTCCGACCCCGCGCTCACCAGCTCTTGCCCCATGATCGCCACGTATCCATCTTTGACATTTGGTATGCGGCGGATGGCTTGTAAATCTTTATCATTCAACGTCGTAACGGAAACGCCGCTCACCAAGCTCACCGCATTTCCTAGAGAAGCAGACCCAAATGCCGATAATTGACCTACCAAATATGCTTTTAAAGCATCACCCGCAGACATAACAAGCACCACGGCGGCGCTCCCTATCACAATACCAAGCAATGTGAGCACCGTGCGCATTTTACGCGACACCAGCGCCGTGTACGCTTGCTTAAAACTGACACGCAATGTAAACCAAACATGTTTATTCATATCGCAATGCTTCTACCGGTTCAAGACGCGCGGCATGGCGCGCCGGGTATAATCCAAAAATAAGGCCGATTGCCGCGCTCATACCAAGCGCCGCAATAATTGAGTTCCACGAAATTATATACTGCCACTGATAACCCAACCCTCGGGCGACCAGCGCAACAACTCCCGATATACCCGCGCCAAGTACAATTCCTATCATGCCGGCGGCAATGGTAATAACAACGGTCTCAATTAAAAATTGTTGCATGATGGCGCGATTGGTAGCTCCCACTGCTTTCTTGAGCCCAATTTCTTTTATACGTTCTTGCACTGCAATGAGCATGATGTTCATGATACCAATACCTCCTACCAAAAGAGCGAGCGCCGCAATCGCCGCCAAAAATAGCTTGAGCGCGTCGGTGGCAGTGGTAAATATTCTCAACGCGTCAAGCTGGCTCCTGACGGAAAAATCATCTTGATCTTTTTTGGTAATATTGTGCCGCGCGCGCAACACGCTCTTAACCAACTCTTGCGTTTCGTCAACATTTTCCGCAGAATCAATTTTGAGGCGCGCGAGTGAAATATGATTGATTCCCAACAAAACTTTTTGAGCGGTAACAAGCGTCACAAACACCTGCGTATCATAATTTTGAAACGCGCGTTCTCCGCGAGGCTCCATTACGCCAACAACTTTGAAACTTTCTCTTTTCAGCTTGACCATCTCGCCGACTGCCGGCGCGTCATTGAACAAATCTTGTTTGACTTGAGAGCCTAAAACGATCACGCGCGCATTATTTTTTTCTTCCGTCTCATCAAAAAAACGCCCCTCGCCTATGCGCACATCTTCCACAACGGGAAACTGCGCTTCAACGCCGGTAAAGGTGACATCCTCGATTTTTTCTCCCGCGCGCACCGTATCAACGCCTTTCACGTATCCCGTTGCGGCGACAAGATGCGGCATTACTCCAGGCACGCGCAACGCGTCTATATCCGCTTTTTTCAATGTCGTAATCACAATTCCCATAGCGGCCGCGGGCGGGCCGTTGTCTTCACTTCCTCCGGGTAAA
>Ga0076148_105_pt1 | contig 18188 bp, 11 predicted proteins | sample RifGroC2_FD_68169 | JGI IMG/M metagenome (GOLD analysis project Ga0076148, IMG submission 68169) | Parcubacteria (Magasanikbacteria) bacterium GW2011_GWC2_45_8 | reverse complement strand
CTAAAATTTTATTTCTTTTTGTCATACAACTTATTTTGTTTAATAAATTCATCTGCTTGGGGGCGTAAATCCGGCATCAACGACACCGCTTTTTCTACCGCGTCGCGCGCGGCTACTTTATTCCCCATTTTAACATACGTCGCAGCTAATTTAGTATACCACGTAGGATTTTTCGGTTCAAGACGAATGAGATAATTGTAATATTCAACCACTTTGTCATATCTTCCCTCCAAAGCAAAGCTATCTATAACATACAAAACATTCTTTGTTGATTTAACAAAACCAACACTGAATGCCTTTTCCATATTCTCAAGCCCCTCTGCGCGCTTTCCTTCCGCAAACTGTACTAATCCCAAAAACCAATATGGCTCGCCAAGCGCAGGACTTAAAATAACAGTTTTCTGCAAAGCCTCCTCGCTTTTCACAAAATCTTTTTTCACCAAATATGCACGACCCAAAAAGAAATACGCTTCTTGCTTTTGCGGAGCGCGCCGCACCGCTTCCTCAAACCACCTGATCGCATCGTCAGCATAGCCTGCCCCAAAGTGCGTACCAAGCGCCAAATATGCCTGCCCTGCCCACACGGCGTACACATAATTATCTGTATAGCGTTCTGCGCGCTGAACAAGAGTGTCTGCAATACGTCCAATTGCGTGCTGTACCGCGTCTCCACCCACAGAAATCTGTACGCCTTTCTTATCCGCAGTCGCCACATCAGACGCAAGCAGTATCGCGTTTTCTGTTTGCAAATAGGTGCTTGTATCAAATACTTTTTGTACATTGCCAGCCCAGTCTACCATATCCCCTCGTATAAATATTTCCGTGCTTGATTTCTGCATATAGTACGAAGCATACAATGGTTTGATATTCCATTTATACAACACCACAACTGCAACAACGCATGCACCCGCAACAATAAATTCTTTCTGCCATTTTTTAAGATGATTATTTAAGGGCGCGCGCTGTTTAGAAAACTGCTGATCATATAAAAACGCGATCCACGCGCATACTGGAAAAAAAACAAGCATTGAATTGATTGTCTCAAAAAAGAAAAATAAAGCAATCAAATATGCCATAAATCCTCCTGTAATAATAATATATTGCAATCTGGCTAAATTAGTAACTGCTTTTTTTTGCAATCGCCATAGATACACAAAAAGACATACAAGTACTGCGGCATATGCGCCAAAACCAACTATTCCTGCCGAATCCGCAATATCCAAAAACCAGTTATGCGGCTTGTCCCAAATTGTTTCCGTAAATCCATAGCGCAAAAATTCGGGGTTAAAATATCTATTAAAAAATACTTCAAAATTATTCATCCCCCACCCGACGAGCGGCCGATCACTCAGTCCTTTGAGTGCAATATCCCAAGCCATAAAACGTGTTTTGGCAGTACCGGAAGCATAATAATTACGAAAATCAAGCGTACCGGAACCAAGTCTGGTCAACAAAAGCGCTACTACTATTACACATCCGAGCACCAACCCGCATGCCGCAAACAAACGATATTGTTTGTGTGAAAAAATAAAAATACTTGCACATAAAATCAATAAACCCCCAACAATCAAACCAACAAGTGCGCCACGATTACCAGTAAAATACAAAATAAATATCTCCCCAAATGCAATCGCAATATACACCCATCGTTTCCATTGTTGTGATGCAATAAAGGTGCCCAATGATTGATACGCCGCCAAAGCAATGGGCAAAATCAAATACAGCGCAAGAAACGCGCGATTCCCAATAATGCCTGCAAATTGAGTTCCGCCACCATCACCTCGCCATGCGTCAGGCAAATAATTTTGAAACAGTGCAGTTAAACTCACCAATACGCTCACACCAATAATTACATCCAAAGCCCTATGCCACTGTTTTTCTGTCTTAAAAAAGTTCCGCATCAAAAAATAAAACACGCCAAAATGCAACCACAAAAATACGCCGTTGGAACGCATTTGGCTGGTCCAAAAACTGCTCCCAAAATTGGCACCGGTAAAAGAAGAAATTAAAAGCACCAAAAAAAATAACAAAAACAACTTATCAAGAAAATTAAACTTCTTCCAAACAAATGTTTTGCTATAAAAAGCAATGCTCAAACCAATAACCAGCAAAATCTCAACAATAATCTGAAAAATAATTGTCTTGCCAAATTGCCATGGAAACATGGTAAAAGGCATAAATGCCAACGGCAAAAAGAGTAAAGAGTAAAGTCCATACGCCATTATTTTTTCTCTATATTTCATATCGCCTAATCCTACCAAAAAAATAAACAAAACACAACCCCCGCTTTTAGTGCGGGGGTTGTGAGTGCGGTTATTTAACAACCGCGTGAGTCAAGCCTGAACGCTCTATCCAATCAAACTAGATTAGAAGGAGTATGTCCAAGTCTTAGATAGAAGTGGCAAGAGGTTGTCGCTTGCAACAATGTTGGAAATACCTCCTCCTGTGTTGCTGTTGACTCCATTATCACTCCATACCATGCCGAACCTGCTCGTAATCTCTTGTCTGCGTGCCGCGCTATAACCTGTTCCAATCTGCGCAATGCCGAGGGTCAAGTTACGCGTGCTTTGAGAAGCACCAGTCATATTGCTGGTGTCCAAGGTGACAAAGATAGTTTTGGAACCACCTGCAGCAATTTCCGTGTCAGTCAAGCTGTTTGAGGATGCTGTTTCCACAGCCCAGTCAAACGCTGTGTTAAACGCAGTATAAGTAGAACCAGTCTGACCTGAAACTTCTCCTGCTGCAAACGTAGTCGTAGCAAGCGCGGTTGTGCTCAAGCTGTCTTTGTACACATTGAGTGCCGCTGTATTAGTTGCGGTAATTGACAGCGTAGTGCTAATGGTGAAGTTCAAGTTATCCAACGTTGCCGCATAAGAACCGGCATTTGCTGCGTTGCTCACTACAAACTTTCCAATAATCTGCGCTGAATTTCCAGAAGTCGCAGCTGCCTGATTAAATGTAGTAGCATCCCATGCAATGGTCAACTTTGTGCGATAGAGCACAAACTCATTTGCATCTGTGATGATATAAGCAGCATTAGTTGAAACTCCAGCAGTAGGAAGTGCAGTAGCAGCAGCCGTGGCTGAAGTAGTGGAATTGTTCCATGCTACTGATTCCGTAGCTGCAACTAGATATGTATTGGTAGTTGCCAATGCTACACCAGATTGCCCGCCTGTTCCAGTAACTGGCAATTGAAATCCAGCGGTTGGTCCGTCGTAGTCAGTAAGAAACGCAAGTTTGAATGCCTGCCCAGTGGTTGTAACACCCAAGTCAACATAGTTGGCAAGGTCTGCTTTCACAGTAATAACTTTGGTCACTCCTGCTGGAATTACCAAACTAAGACCTGTGAATTTAGCACCTGCAAAGGTACCTGTTGAGTTGGTATTTGAGGCCTGTGTAGCGTCAAAACCAGCAACGGTACCAATTAGCGTGCCTGCATCGTCATACAGTCTCACGTTCTTCAAAGTACCGGTAGCGGCACTTGTAAATGCAGAACTCAAAACTAATTGTGTAATATTAATTGGTTCTGTTGAGGAAGCGGTGAACTGGAATTTGGCAAGTGTCTGATCTGTGGCACCCATAAGCAAGTTGGTTGGGAGTGGGGTGTCAGATGAGATGGTGATTGCCAAACCTCCAGCAGATGCGATATACGACTGTTGCAAAGTAACCGCGGTTGAATAATTCGCGGAAGTACCTGTGGTGTGTCCGCTAGCGGTAATGGCACCAGTCGTTATAATAGCCGCGGCTGAAGTTTGTGTAGCTTTCAAATCAGCCACCACATCAACCACATATTGACCGCCTGCTGGCACTGTAATGGATGGAGACACATTAAAGGTATGCGTCTGAACCGCTGAAGCAGCGCTTGCAGGACTTGCCAATGTTGGCGCAATTTGAACACCGTTGTGCATCAGTTTCACATTTTGCGTGTAAGTGTTCAAATTCAGAGCAGTACTCACATCAACCAAAGCAATCTGGCTCACATCTGCATCTTCACCAGCTCCGCCGGTGATCACAAATGAACCAAGCTTCACACCAGCCGCATTGATTGTGCCAGTTGGGTTGGTGGATGATTTGTTACCAAACGATGAGTTCAAAGAAACACTCACTGTTCCTGCCGCGATAGTCAAAGTGCGGCCGGTTCCGGAACCTGTGTTCAAAGTGGTCAAAGAAGTCAATGTGGTTGCATTGCTAGAACCTGTTTCCACATTGACACTCAAAGTTTCACCTGAAGTGGTCGTGCCTGTGATATCACCCTGTACCGTCAACACACTTGTCTTGCCCACGCGAGCAATCATAGTGCTACCAAGAGTAAAGGTGTTGTCTGCCGCTCCGTCACATGCCGCGGAAGTGGCAACAGTACTTCCCACTTGTGACCCATCCCATAACACTTTGAGATTCTTTATTGTCTTGGTGTTGGTAGAATCGGAACAGTTTACCACTAAACTTGTAACCTTAACATCTTCACCTGCCGCAACAAAATTGAATTTACCCAAAGTAACCGCGGTGGTGGAAGATGCAACATTACCAGTTGGAGAATCTGTCGCAACAGTAACACTCAAGGTACCGGTAGAAACTGTGTAACTAACTGCGGTTGGAGAAGCGGCGCCGTCGTTTGGTTGTAATACAGTAAATGTATCAGAACCTGCGTGCTTCAAGAATACGCCGTAGCCTTTGTCATATACCACAAGGTCACCCGCACCTTGGATAGATGTGCGGAAAGTTCGAGTTGAACCGCCAATTACGTCTGCTTTAAGGCTTAATGTTCTGGTAACGCCCTTTGCAAAGACATAAGGAGCAACAGTTACATCAATGGTGATAGTCTTATCTGCTGCCATTTCTGCTACGGTGGCGCCAATTTGTTTGGCTCCATCCCACAAACCGAAGTTCTTGAGATCGCCAACATTAACAGAACCGACTACAGTGAATTTAACTTTGCGTAATTCAACATCCTGGTCTTGAGTTACGGCCTGTAAGCGCCATACTTCATAACCTGTTGAGCCTGCGTTCACATTGGCCGCGGCTGTAGGAGAAATATTGGTCAAAGTAAATTTACCAAGGTCTGTTACTGCTGCAGTAGTAAAGTTGTTGCTTGCAAGAGGGAATGAACCATTCACAACAGCTCCATCTGAAACAACATCAGCAGATGCCGCAAGGCTCAAGTTAATCACTTTACCGGCTGATCCGGCGTTAAGAAGATCAAATTTTACCGTAATCTTCTTTGTAGTGCCTTTGGCAACAGTAAACAATCCGCCACTGTTGGTGAAGGTGAATTTCTTGGTGGCAATGGATGGTGAGCTACCAACTTGTGTTTCGCCATCGTACAAGAACATTGCAACAACATCAGTGTCAGCAGAAACGCCTCCACGAGTAACTGCAACTGTTTTAACTTTTACATCGCCGTCAGCAGATGCGGTAAAGTTAACATCCAATGCAGGAATCAATGATTGCGCGCCGTCTGCAGAGTCAGTCACAATCGTTGCGGCCGCTGGTTGGGTGCCGTTAAGAGCAACCGTCAAACCGGTACCGATAGGACTTGTGACAACTGGAGGGGTTGTACCCGTACCAACAGGAGCTCCTGAACCTGCAATCGTTGTCCATGAGTCAACCTTCGCAGTCACTTCTGTACCAGCTGGGTAGCCGGAAAGATCAACTGTGGTTGACACCACAAACTTGGATTGTACCCAGTTGGCTGTCTGGCCGGCAGAAGTAACTTTTACTTTTGTCTTGCCTGCGCCAATCAACCAAACGTCTCCGGCAACATCCTTAACCACTGCGCCATTTGGATATTCTCCGGTGGCGAGTGCGGTGCCAATCTTGTATACGTAAGGGAAAATTGAAGGGTCAACGTCATCAATCGTTTTGTTCCATTTGCTACCAAAAAGTGCCACTGCGGTTGCTTCGTCAGGAATCTGGCGAATGGTTCCGCCCGGTTCTACCGCGTAGGTAGCCGGAGCTGTAGCAATTTTGACTAAACGGGTACCCGGACGGTAGGCAACAGTGCCGCCAATCGCGATGCCACCCATTTGAGCGTCAGAAATTTTCTTAACACCGTTCCAGTTTGAGTACCATGAAAGATACACCGAACCGGTTGGGTATGTGTAACGTTTACCGTCTGCACTGTAGTAGAACACTGCTTTTGAGCTCGCGTTCTGAATGCTGTCACCCGCAGTCAAGGTAACGGTGGTGTCAGCCGCTGAAGCAGCCAAAGGAGCTGCGATTGCGGCAAAACCAACCGACCAAAGAATGGTGGCGGCAACGACTGCATAGGTAAGAACCTTTTTGCTTAATCGTAAAGTATTTGACATAATTTATGTAAGTATCTTAGTAAACGGTTATGTATGCCCGCATCATATACGCATGTCACCGGCCCGTTTAAGACCAGCGAGATGAACCCGTATACAATTCGACCTTTCGTGTCATACTCATATTAATAAATTTCTACCTCACGTAAATGCAAGGTAGAGATACGGCTTGAAAGCTAATTTCATGCCGTATTTTCACCTTGAATCTTACTCGTTATTTTTTAAAATAAACTATTTTGAAACATCCTTCCCCACCGCATCTCTGCCTTCCACTTCCACTTCCACTTTCACCTCCACCACACCCACTCCGGCAAAGGTGGATGTTGACCCAACTGTTTGAATCTTTTCCACGCTCACTTCCGCGGCCTTTACGATATCTTTTACTTCTTGCAATTTGCTCAACGCGCCGTCAAAATTCTGGCTTTGCGCCATATCTTTTGCTTCTTGTAATGTTGATTTTGCGTTTTCCGTTGTCTGTCTTACAGGCTCCACTACTTTTTCAACCGCCTTTTCCAAAATTTTTGTTTCTGACCGATTCACCGCGGTAGAACTCCCGGCAGGCGTGCTCGTGGCAACTATACTTTGCAATTGAGAATTGACTGATTGCATTTTTTCTTCAACACTTTGTATTTTTTTATCTACCGCATTTTTGACATCCGCACTGCTCACTGATTGCTTATCTTCTTTATGCGTATCTACCAACACCTGAATTGCTTTGGCGCTTGCGTCCTCGGCCGCCACGCCCGCGCTCTTGAGTGATTCTTTGAGCGCTGACAGTTCTTTAACCGGCGCACTGGAGGCGGTGTTTGTGTTCGCGCTCGCGCCAACAATTCCGGCACCTGTTGTGGAACTTGTTGATTCTTTATTGACCGCGTTCAACGCATCTTTGGCCGCGGCCGCGGTTGCCTGCGTTACCACCACAACAGGCGTATTTGCCGGCGACACTTGATTTTTTGTTTGTTCAATTACTCTTTGCACCTCCACGGCTTTTTCTCCCACCACCTTTGCCGCCTGCGCGGCATCTGACTTGGAGCCGTTTTCTTTTAGATCTTTCAAACCGCCCTTGGCACTGTCTAACTCTTTTTGTAAACTCTTGACCGTAGCTTCAACTTTTTTTACTTTCTCCGGACTTGATTCTGTTTTTGATACAATCTGCGCTACTTCTTGCGCGCGGCGCACCGCAAATTCCGCGTGGAGCTTGGTTTCCACCGGCTTTGGAGCAACCGCCACCTGCACGGCTTCTGTTGCCATCTTGACCGCGTATAAATACTCCCCCGGCAAACTATTATATGAAGCGCTCACGGTAGTCACCCATCCGCCAAACATCATTCCCACAATGAGCATAACCGCCACAGCGGGACGCACCACATAATACACTGTACGAGCAGGCAAAATCACATCAAGAAACTGCCACAAATTCTCTGTATTCCACACGCGCGTTTCTTTTACCTCTGTGCGAATGCTATTTTTGACCTGCATCAACAAAATATCCCGATTGGCTTTTAGCCATTCGGGTCGGGGGCTCCCAGCCCCGCGCACTTTTTGTATTCCTTTAATATGTTGTATCAAATCATTCTTGCTCATTTTTTTCTAGGAAATTGCCTTTCCCGCGCTAAAGTTTATTTATGCGATTTTTAATTGTAATTTTATCTGTCTAATATCTTTTGCGTGCTGTGTGTTCTCTTTTGCAAGACGTTCGGTTTCATTCTCAACTCTTTCTATCCGTTTCGCGGTAAATACTCGTTCTTCATCCATCCGTTTCAATATAGTAGTCATTTTATCAAGTGAATTCATGACTTCATTTTTGATCGTTTGCACCTCCTCTGAAGTTGCCATCTTTTCAAATTTTTCATCATGTTCTAACAATTTTTTAATCATCCGATTGGTACATTTGTCATTCTGTTCCCAACGCTTATTATTTTCTTCCCAACGTTTGTCATTCTGTTCCCAACGCTTATTATTTTCTTCCCAACGTTTGTCATTCTTATCAAATCGTTTGTCGTGTTCCAATAATTTTTTATAAATACGATCGTCGCCGTTCATAATGTTTTAGTTTCAAAAAACTTTAGTAAATTTAATTTTAGCTCCCATTGTTTTCCACTATCCGTTTCAACGCGGCGAGCGCTCTGTGCGTTATCACTCGCACATTCAACTGGCTTTTTCCAAGTATTGCCGCCACTTCTCTAATTTCCAATTCATCTACATAGCGCAAGGTCAATACTTCCCTGTATTCTTCTTTTAATTGTTGTAAATGTTCAAGCATGACGCGCGCGTCTTGAGACTCGCTCATCATCTTCGCCGTTTCACCCTTGTCGCTTGCGCGCTCCAACATGTCTTCTTCAATGGAGTCCTCTCTGCCAGCCGCGCGATGGCGATAAAAATCTATTATCACGCGGCGCGCGATGGAGTACAAAAAACCACTAAAGCTTTCTATTTTCTTTTGACCATTCACGTACTCCCACGCTTTCAAAAAAATTTCCGCCGTGAGGTCTTCCGCGTCATGGGCAGATGAAACTTTAAAGTACACGAACCGATACAACCGAGGCGCGTACATATCGTAGAGCTTTCCAAATAGCTCTGGGTCTCGTGTACGCTTAAGCTGATACAGCAACCATTTTTCTTTTAAGTCTACTGACATTGATGTAGACGGAATAATAGGTAAAATGTTACAGGAGTATACCAAAATGGCAATAAAAAGCAAGTAATTTAAATTAAAAATATCTATTTTTAACTCTCTCAAGATTTCTGTTTCAACGATATTGTCAATTTATGCTTGAGATAAGTATAGACTACTCTATACTTTGGAAAATTTTAAGTCTTGACAAAAATAAGCTCATCTGCTAAAGTAAAGTATACAACAGTCTATACTTTGGAAATCAAAAATATGTCAGAACTTATAAGACTTTCAATTTCAGAGGCGGCGCGGCTTTTTGGAATCAATTCACAGACCATTAGACGTGCCATCAAAAATCAAGAGATCACCTATGTGGTAGTTTTGGGGCGTTATCAATTAAATTTTGAGAGCGTTCTCAAATGGTCGCAAAATAACAACAAACGCAGAAATAAAATGGCTCAAAAAGGCATCGGACAATTTGTTGACCGTTGGAAAATTGGCAACAAACTTTATAGCCCAAATCCTAAGAGTGTGAAAAAGAAAACACCTCCTTCTTTTTTGTCCTAACGCGTGCTACACTATTAGCATATGAGCCATGAACAAAACAATCAACTGCCGGAAGAAAAATCCCTTGAAGGCGAAATCATTTCTAAAGAAACAACCACTCAAGCCGCGCAAAAAGGTGTTTTTATCAACACACTTAACATCATCACCGCCCCGGCGCAATCAATTTTAAAACCTCTCAAACATCACTATCATCATCGTTATCACAAACGATTCCCCCGCCATCACAAGAAAATTTTTTTCTTTGACCTCGCGCTCATTACAGTAATCATACTGCTTGGCGCGTTTGCCTCATATTATCTTTTATTAAAACCAACCTTCCGCCCTCTTGATATTTCCATTGCTTCAACAGATCAAAAAATCATCATCGGAACAGAACACGCGTGGGAATTGCGCATAAGCAACACTACAAAAAAAACGTTGCGCAATATCACTACCACGCTCACCTTCCCCTCGTCTTTCAAAATTGTCGCGTCAACGGGTGAAAATTCATCATCTTCAGAAGCGCACGCACCCGCAACGCGTGTATGGAAACTTGACCCCCTATCAGGAAAAGAAAACTTATCACTGGATGTGCGCGGGATATTGTTTTCTCCGGTGGGAGAAACCGTAAAAATTATCGCCCGCACGGAAGGCATTACGGACTCAAAAGAACCATTCTCGGAAACAGATGTTTTGGAATTGCGCGCCACAAATCCCGCTCTTCTGACAACAGTGGATTTTCCAAAATCAATACTCGCCGGAGAATCGTTTCCGTTTAGCGTCTCCTATACCAACGCAAGCGGCGCCATGCTTGAACATTCCATAATTCGTTTTGAAGTTCCTTCTTCTTTCGTGCTCAACAACAAACCAAGTTCGTGGCAAAACGGAAGCATTGCCTTGCCAACGCTCGCGCCCGGAGCGCATGGATCCATAGAACTCAACGGATCGCTCACCGCGGATTCGCGCGCAAACCGTCTATCTATTGGAATACAAACGAGCGCGGAATTAAATGGACGGCGCGTAACACAAGAAGACCTTTTGCCAAGCCTCTCCGTCACGCCAACAGGTATCAATGTATCGCTCAAAAACGTTGAGAGCAATGGCACGCCAGGAAAACCGTTGCGTCTCCTTGTTTCTTTAGACCATATGGGGTCGGAAACATTCCAAACGGTTTCCGTGTGTGTACCTATGGAAAATCAAAACATTGAACTACACAGCATCAAAGGCGACGGCAAGCTAGAGGACAATCAGTATTGTTTTACTCCTGCCACGCAAACGAAATTAAAAGAAATAAAAAATGGATTTCATGGAGAATGGCCAATAACTTTTTCACTCAAACCTGTCTTTAATCAACAAAACACGCAAACAAACAAAAACGCGGTACTTGCTTTTACACCAAAAATTTCACTGATAGCGCCGCATACGCCTCCGGTCAAATTATCGTTAAACGGACCGGAATTGCGCGTTCCCATCACTACCACGCTGACGCTCCAAACAATGGGACGATATTTCACCAATGAAGGCGATCAGCTTGGGCGCGGACCTTTGCCGCCACAAGCGGGCAAAACAACAAAATACTGGATTGCATGGGCAATTAACTCAAGTCTAAACCCGATAAAAAATCTCGTGGTGCGCGCCACCTTGCCGTCCTCAATCCAATGGACAGGAAAAAGTACTGTTACCAAAGGAAAAAGTATCACTTACGACCCCGCAACGCGCGAGGTGCGATGGACGAATGAATTGCTTGAGCCAACCGCCGAAACCTGCGCGTGCGCGGAAGGTGGTTTTGAAATCTCACTCACTCCTTCTGAAGGAGACATCGGAACAGCTACTCTTCTCATCAAAAATCTTTCAGCAGATGGCATAGACGCATGGACAGAAGTTCCTCTTCATGCTTTATCACCAGATATCACTTCCGAGCTTCCTGACGATCCCATGGCAGAGGGGAAAGGACGAGTGCAAAAATAGTTATTGACACAAACAGGAAAAAAGCATAAGGTAACATATTGCTCTTTTTAGGCTTTCAAGATGCGCTACATGGCGTTTGCTTTTTTTGACGACACCCAAATCTTTCTCACTCGTGATGTGCCGTCGCAAAGCAAATGCTTTTCCGGCTCATCTTGGAGAATCAAATGAAGTACTGTTTTCCACGCAAGGACTTGCCTCCTACCGACCACGGTATGGCGCTCCAACTAGTGCGTTTTTGCAAGGCCAATGAGGATTTGAGTAATCAATGTCCTCAAATTATATCCTTTCTTCATAGCCAGCCAATGCGCTACGCAAAGATCTGCAGACGCGCGGCGAGCTTGTGCGCTTCACCAGAGCGCAAAGCGACCTTCTTGCTTGAAGCAGTTCACCACCACACATACTCTTTTGAGCAGGCGGAATGGCGCGTTGAATTTATGGTGCGGTGTCTTGAAGACTCACAACCGCTTCTCGTCCAAGAATTCAAAGATTATGGACGGCGAGAGTTATTACTTGAGCGATGGAGGGACGCGGCGATTATGGTGTTCCACGCGGCAGGATATTTCCGTGCGTGCGCGGACGCGTACAAGGAACGCGCTTGCGCGGCAGGAAACAGATCTGCGGACAAAGAAGTCTACGCCAACCAATTCATGGCGGAGGTAGAACTCTGCAATAGCGCGTTGGTGCAGGGGATACGAGAGACAGTACGAAACGCCGTGATTCGCCTCAAAGGTTCTGCAGGGCGGCTCTTGCTCCATCTCTCTGAAACTCCCAACGACGTGTATTGGCGCGTGGCGTGTCTTATTCACATTTTGCGCGCGGAATGGTTTGTGGTTTTCCATAATCCCGACCACCAGGAAAGTTTTGCGGAGCTTGCGAAGCTTCGCAAAAAAATTCCCGGTAACTTCACCGCCGCGCTCAAGGTGCTTACCGCCGCGTACTACACAAGGCGGTCGTATGGCGAGTGGGGTGACGCGCTCTCTGTAGCGCGAGGAGTCGCGCTCAACTCACGGGAAAATCCGGACTGGCGCGCTGAAGCCTATCTTGTGCTCGCACTCGCTATGATTCAAAGCGGGTACAAAATAAAGGCCAAGGTATACCTCAAGGACATCTTGGATCTCCCGCAATCCGGAGGACACGTTGCCAAATCCGTAGCCAGAACTCTTTTGAGACTCATCAATGAGCCTTCGTAAAAACCCACTCTCTACAGATAAAACCTAGAGAGTTTTTTTATTATAAAAAAATGACCTGTTGGTGCATTTAGATTAGACTCTTGCAATGGGTGGTGCTGTTAGTTTAGATTACTGCCCATTGGGGGCAAATATTGACAAAACCGTAAAAATATGCTATGATACACGGTCAAGTTAAATAAGATGATTTGAGCTAAAATAAGCATAAATATGCGTATAGCAATGATCGGTCAAAAAGGCATTCCTGCTTCATGGGGCGGGGTTGAACGGCACGTGGAAGAATTATCCACAGGCTTGGTTCGCCGTGGGCATACGGTTACGGCTTATGCCCGCCAGTGGTATACGCAGAACACCCACGAGGGAAAAATCGCTCTCAAAAAACACTCCTACCAAGGCGTTCATCTTGTTTTTGCGCCTTCCCTTCCCACTAAACATCTTGATACCATCACGCATGTGCTCGCCGCCACTTTACATGCGCTGTTTCAAAATTATGATGTCATCCATTATCATGGCGTAGGACCTTCTTTGGTCGCATGGATCCCGCGACTCTTTCTTCCGCGTACCAAAATCATTGCGACGTTCCACAGCCCCGACCGCCTGCATGGCAAATGGGGCACAATTGCCAAACTCGTTCTCACATGGGGTGAATGGGCAAGTTGCCATTTTGCGCATGAAACCATTACGGTCTCTCAAACACTCCAGCTCTACGCGGCGCAAACATACAAAGTGCCGACCATTTATGTGCCCAACGGCGTAGCGCTCCCCCAAACTACTACAAAAGAAAAAACCGCTTCCGTATTGCGATCCTTTGGTTTGCGGCAGGAACGTTACTTCATTATTATCGCGCGTTTTGTTTCACACAAGGGGATTCATTTGGCAATGGATGCGTGGCGCCGCGCTGAACGTGACTACCCTTCGCGCATGCGGGGCTTACGGCTCGTTATTGTGGGCGATGAACAAGGAGACAAGACATACGCGGAATCCCTCCGCCGCATGGCAAAAAAAATTCCTCATGTGTGTCTTGCCGGCTGGCAGGACGCGGAGACAACACAGATACTGCTTTCTGAAAGCATTGCGTTGATTCAGCCTTCACAATCAGAGGGTTTGTCTATCGCCATGCTTGAAGCGTTTGCTCATGGCAAACCGATTATCGCAAGCGACCTGCCGGAACATCGTGAACTTGTTACCGACAGCCGTTTCCGTTATGAAAAAACAAAGATCACCCAGCTTGAAGAACGGATGGTATGGCTCATTGCGAATCCTGAAATCGCGCATGTGGAAGGCTTGCGCAATCGCGAAAAAGTTGAATGCCACTACAATTGGGACGCTATCATCCGGCAAACAGAGCACATCTATGCCGACGCGGTGCTGAATCGCGAATGGAATTGGCAAGGCATCCAATTGCGCGCAGAATAATCTTGAACATACAAAAAGCCGTCCTCTCACGCGAGGGCGGTTTTTTTGCTTTGAAAATTAATAAAAAATATGAATGAATTAAAATGTCGTTGAGGTAAACGTTTTGAGGGGGCTAACGGAGCGCGACGGCGCGAGTTGGAGCGCCCCGACTTCAGGTCGGGGACGTGTACCCCTCAAAGCGTTTACCGAGTGAAGAAATTTTAATTCATTACACCCTGATTTACTGCCCGCAAAAAAAACAGCTTCGCGACGAGGTAATAATACTACTTTGCCACCCCCCCAACGCACGCACGCTTGAAACCTCTATGCCGCTTTTGCTTGTTGATGATCCCGCCACAAAACGATTTTGCAATACGCCGCGGCCATTAAATACCTTTACTTCCGGAGCGCCGCGTGCATGCCCCGCAATAATTTCATCTTTGCCGTCGCCATTCACATCCCCTACCGCCACGGAAACTCCCTGCGTATCACGTTTGCCAAACACATTCCAGCCGGCGGACAAAAGCTTGCCACGCAAAGAAAATACTTTTACGAGCGATGCGCCGTTTGCGGTTCCAACCACAATTTCCGTACTCGCGGAATTACTCAAATGCCCCGCGGACACGGTAACGCCGCCTGCAAACCCCGCGCGTATTCCGTCAAACGAACGCGTTACCATTGCGCCGTCGGCGCGTGTTACGGCAACCTTGCCACCGCGCGTTTTCTGGCCAAACACCAAATACAGCCCATTTGCATCACCCGTGTCCACCGCGGAGACGGAAAGCTCACCGCGCCATGCAGTGCCAAATGGATACATAGTGGCGCGCACCGTATTTCCTTCTTTAATCACTGCGCGGTTGTGTTCTATCACTATTGTTTCAAGCGTATCGTCACGGTCAAGATCAATATGCGCGATCGTCTGTCCACCCAAAAAAGATTCATTGTATGAAAAAAATCCATTGCGCAACTGCGTCCCGTCCGCATGGTAAATCCGTATAAATGCGCCATTAACATAGGGCGCGCCTTCAAGAAAATCAAGGGGACGCAAAAGTATTAAACCGTCATGCGGTGGAATGCTGACCGCGTTCACAATCTGCCCGTCATTAACTCCGATGTCTTGCATGCCTTTAATTTTTTCAAAATCCGCGTTCAAATCAAGCGTCTCCGCCGTGTCTGCGGTATTGACCAAAACAAGCCCATGCGTATAATCTCTGCGCCATATTCCTTTTGTGACAAAGTTGCTTGAACCGTTTTTCTGCACGTAGGGAGCGCTGGTAGGCTCGCCCAAAAGTGCTTCATACTCATCGTACCACCATGTTTGACCATGATTTTGATCGCCAAAATCAAACGCGTAATAACCGTCCCCCAGAAGCGTTGATGCCAAACCAAAACGCATTGCTTGCAGTTGGTTTTGATCGCCCGTGTTGTTGGTATTTGCGTTAATAACCGCAAACGATGGCGCGCGCGACTTATCGGTAAAATCGGTATATTGTTTCATGGTTGCGCTCCATCCGCGCGCGAGAGGAAAATTTTCAAACATCATGCCATTAAACTGCACGAATCGCTCGCCGTCGTTGCCCATAATAAGATACCGGTCTCCGGTAGACGCGCGAATGTTTTGCACCAGAGCGTTGAATCCGTCCACGTACGCGCGGTCAATGGCGTCTGTGCTCTCTGCCACACCATCTCTATTAATATCAAGCTGTCCGCCCACCTGATTGCTCAAGCTGTTCCACGTGTTATCCAAAAATACTCCATCCCATAACCCGCTTGCCAAAATGCGGGTACTGACAAAATTACCGAGCGTTTCAATCCATCGCGCACCATTGACCGCCGGCGCCTGCGTGGTGAGATTGAGCACGTGCGCTCCTGGCCAAAAACGCACGAGCGCGCCGTTGGGGCGCTGCAAATTCCAAGAAGGGTCAATCCTTTGCGCCAATTCATAACGCAGAGGCGTATACATTTTTTGTTCAAGCGCGTCGTCACGAATTTCTTGCGATGTAATGTAAGCGAGAATGATAATTGAAGGATTAAGCGAGCGCATCAAACGAATTTTTTCCGGATTACGCGCGGCGTGTTCCATGTCCAAAATCACCAAGTCCCACCGAGAGAGCTCGCGCGCTTGCGCTTCTGACAAATCCCATGATAAAAAATAGTTCGCGCGCTTGGGAAACGTGGTTTTCATCTGATACGCGTCTGCCGCAAAGCGCGGCGCTAAAAGCGATGCAATCAGACCAAAGACATACAGATATTTGAACTTTTGAAACATAAAGAGAACATGTTGTATTATAGATCGCGCTCGGCAAAGACTTTGAGGGGACGTGCTGGAGCGCGACGGCGCGAGTTGGAGCGCCCCGACTTCAGGTCGGGGACGCGTACCCTTCAAAGTTTTTGCCGAGTGCGGTATCGTACACCTTCATCAATTTTTCATAGTAAACCTCCGGATTGTTATGTCCGCGCACGTAGGCTTGCGCCGCGCGGCCGGCGGTTTGCAACACCCTATCTTCATACCCCCAGACCCGTTCAATGATCGCGCGTAACGCGCGGGCGTTGCCCGGCGGGAACATCCATCCGTTCACTCCTTCTTGCACTATCTCCGGAATGCCGCCGATTGCAGAAGCTATTACCGGTTTGCCTTTTGCAAACGCTTCAATAAGCGACATTGGATAATTTTCAAACCATTCTGAAGGAATCACCACTGCGCGAGTGCCTTCTACGATGCGAGCCAACTCCGCGCCCTCTTTATGCCCCATCAATTCAATATGAGGCGTATTTTTTATTTGCGTGCGGATAGAATCCTCAAGCGGCCCTGCGCCAATAATCTTCAACGAAACTTGAGTGAGTGGCCGCACTGCGGAGATAAGCGATAAAATGCCTTTTTCGTGGCTTAGCCTACCCATGTACAAAAGGTAGCCCCCCGTGCGCGGCAAAGGAGCAGGCAAGGAAGCAGATGCGTACCACGCAGGATTCAAAAAATTATTCAGTGTAACAAACTTTTCCGCCGGCTCTCCCCATTCAATCATGAGTGTACGCATAAACTCACTCGGTGCAATAAAACGAGCTACGCCTTTTTCATAAAACTGAAACAGTTTATGAAATGACAATTCCAAAGCGGCTACCATACTTTTTGGCAAACTGTCATCCACACAGCGTTTAAACACCGCCTCGTAATACCGATGATGCCGCGAGCACAAACACACTCCGTGGCGATTAAACAACCGATAGTTGGGGCTGACGAGTTTGTAATCATGCAAAGTCATCACCACGGGCACGCGGTGTTTTTTGAATACCGCAAAAATTGACGGCGAAAAATGATGATACACATTGTGTAGGTGCGCAATATCTATCTTAACATCAGTCAAAAAACGATCAAGTTTTTGCGCCGCTTCCGTTGAATACAAAAGGTGGCCGACTTTTTTGAATTCACGCGCCCACGACTCGCGCTTTTGAAAATCAATGGGGTCAATAAAATACTTTTCGTAATCGCTTGCCGCGTTTGCGGGATCTTTCATGCTCCACGGAACCACTTCATGACCGTGCGCGGTTAAGAGATCAATCACGTCAAAAAAGTGGGTCTCTGCACCCCCGCGGCTATAGAAAAATTTATTGACTTGAAGAATACGCATAATATATAACCAAAAATTTATTATTTTAAACTTTCATACAACATTTTGTATTTTTCTATCGTCTGCGGGAGTGCAAAATTTTGTTCAACGCGCGCGCGGGCGGCAGTGCCCATTTCACGAGCGCGTACGCTATCTTGCAACAACGCACGCAAAGCGTGCGACAACGCTTCAACATCTCCGGGTGGAACCAACAAACCCGTTTCTTGGTCAACAACCATCTCGGGGATACCACCCACATTTGACGCCACCACCGGCACCGCGCTCGCACCCGCCTCCAAAATCACAATCCCCAACCCTTCCCACAATGAAGGCAAAACAAAAATATCCGTGTCCTGCAAAATTGCGGGAATATCCCGCCGCGCGCCCAAATAATTCACCCGTTCGCGTATGTTTAAAACGCGCGCCAAGTCTATTACATACTCCTTTAAAGACCCATCCCCTGCCAATACCAGTTCCCATGCCATATCATCTAAAAGCGCAAGCGCGCGCAACAAAGTGTCATGTCCTTTCTGCGGTTCAAGACGCGCCACGCAGGTAATCTGCGGCGTAC
>Ga0076148_107_pt1 | contig 20121 bp, 16 predicted proteins | sample RifGroC2_FD_68169 | JGI IMG/M metagenome (GOLD analysis project Ga0076148, IMG submission 68169) | Parcubacteria (Magasanikbacteria) bacterium GW2011_GWC2_45_8 | reverse complement strand
TGCATTCCTTTGAGTCCAATGAGGATCGCCTGCAGGTAAATATAAAAAGTGTTAGGCGAAACAGGGATAACTTTTTTTTGAAAAGCAAGGTCAATAAGATTCTTGTCCCCTCTCCCCTCATAGCCTTTAATAATAATTTCATAATAAACGTTTTCCGCGGGAATATACATGAGGGCAAAATCCAGCGTATGCTCATTGGGTAGGATATAGGAAGAAGAAATTTTTTCAATATGTTTTTTTACATCAGATAAGAATTGTTTGCGAAATGATTCGCGCGTGTTTTCATCAGACTCCCCCATCATTTTTTTGAAATTTTCTAAAGGAAATTTTGCGTCAACAGGTACCAACCAATCGTCGCGCAATTTGACTACCGCATCAACTGTTTGTCCATTTTTAAAACCATGTTGAAGTACATAGTGTTGAGAAGGGAGTATTTGTGCAAGAAGATCGCTCAAAAAAAATTCGCCAAGTGTGCCGCGCATTTTTGGAGCCTGCAGTATATCTTGCAGCGAGGCAAGGTCTTTTCCTACATCATAAATGCGCTTATTGGCTTCTTCTAGCTGATTGAGCTTATTCATAACTTGGTTGTAAGCGCGCGCCGCGTTATCAAGTCTGTCCCCTACCGCTTGATTTGTTTGGGTAATGGATTGATTATTTTCTTTTAGCCGCTCATTGAGCTGGTTTGATATATGGTGGAGTTGTTGTTGAAAGAGGGTGAATGTTTTAAGTCCTTCAGACTGTGAAGAGTTAGAGAGTTGAATTTTTTTCCAAAGCGTGTATACTGTTAGCACTGTTGCAAGAACAAAAATAAAAAAGACCACTATCACAAGAAAAAAAAGGCTGTTCATAAGAAGTATTGTTTAGTCAAAGTAGCTTAGATAGAAGTTACAGATATTAGTATAATAGATCTTAAAATACTTTTTTGCAAGCATCAATTTTTGGTTAATTTGTTTTACGACTCAAATAGTTAGCTGGGGTTAGTTGTTTTTATCAGAGATTTCTGTTATTTTTAAAAGTTGTTTCATATGAAATTTTCGCCCCCATAGTTTAATGGATAGAACAACCCCGTCCTAAGGGGTGGATGTGCGTTCGATTCGTGCTGGGGGCACCAAAAGTGAGAACCACTATTTCAAGAGAAGTTTGTTTTTTCCTTAAGAAACAAAAATTTAGAAAAATCAACATTAAATTTATTTCCAAAGTATACAACAGTCTATACATTGGGAGCTTAAAGACAATATTTTAAAAGACGTGAATTTTGATGTAAGAAATAAGGGCCTATGGTTCAGTGGTAGAACATCGCATTCGCATTGCGGAAACAGCGGTTCGATTCCGCTTAGGTCCACCAGATAGTAAATTAAATCAAAAAAAGTTAAAATATTTTTAAGAGATAAGTATACAACAGTCTATACATTGAAAAGAAAAATAAGCTTAAATGACAGGAGGAGTAAATTCAATTAAAGAAGGGCGGCTAGCTCAGTTGGTTAGAGCGTTACATTGACATTGTAAAGGTCACAGGTTCGAATCCTGTGCCGCCCACCAAAGTAAAAAAATTGAATTAAAATGACAAATACATCAAAAAGATAAGTATAGACTACTCTATACTTTGAAAGAAAAATAAGCTTAAAAATTTTTAAGAAAAATTGGCAGAAAATAATCAAATCAGTACGCAAAAATACTGATTTTTTGATTTTAGGGAATGTCGTTGAATGCCGTTTTGACTGCAATTTCAATATTTCGGTCAAAATCACCTCAACATTTTTCGGATTAACAATTGTTGGGCGCAATCGCTCGCCTAAGCTCGCTCATCTGCGCCCAATGGGCGGCGCCTGTCTGCGCCAGTTGGCGTGCCGCTCGCTTACGCTTCGCGACAACGCCCAACTGACGCATATCCGGAATTCCTCACTCGACTGGAGTCGGATTCGGAACTTCGGAACATGCGCCGCCCATTAAACCTCAAAATGTATTCAGCAATTCTGTCTCAAAATTCAGGATCCTCGCTGAGAAAGTGCGTTCCACGAGAGACCTTTTAAAGAATTAAATAATACTATTCCTTTTGGCCTTGCCGCAGGGTTAATGATTGTCAGTAAATTTGCGATAGAAAACAGATTCTGTATCTCAACACAACACCAGAGTCGGATTGAATTTATTTAGATGTTAGTAGAGAAGTTTCATGTGGAGCATAGATAAAAAAATTATTTTAATGTTTTTTACTGAAAAAGGGATATTTTTTGCTTTATTATTGAATAAAGAAGTGTCGTAAAATGAACTATTGATATTTAAAAGATAAAAGTAAGACATGTGCATAAACTCATAATGAAAATATTATTAAAATATGCTAAAATGAGTTTATCTAATCAATGGATTTATGAGAAAAAATAAGATTGTTATTTTTGCTATATTGTTTTCTATAATCTTTGTTGCAATTCGCTCTTTTAATGTTTCTGCGGATGTCATGAGTTCTGATAATTATAAAATATTTTCTGATGTTTTAAGCGTTGGCGGTGCGTACAGTATTTCAAGTAATTATGGTCTTTCTGACACAGTGGGGGAGATATTGGTAAATCCAACCAGTAGCACAAGTTCAAATTTTGAGATTCAAAGTGGTTTTTGGGGTATGAGCAGTTCAAGTATTCTAAGTGTTAGTTTTGATACCAATTCAATAAATTTGGGGACTCTTAGTAAAACAGAGGTTAACACAGCATCTCAAACAATGACGGTTACCACAAACGCGTATGCCGGATTCACAACCACTATTCAAGTGAGCGGATCTTTGAGTTCCGGAACTGATACCATAACAGCGGTGAGTGATGGCGCGGTGAGCGCGGGAAGTGTGGAGTATGGAATAAGGACTTCAGGAACAAATGCTCAAATGAACTCAAGTGATTATGGGCTTTCCGCGTCCGCGCAAACGCTTGCGCAAACAACCTCTGCAATTATAGCGGATCAAACAGTGGTAACCTACAAAGCTTCAATTTCAGGAAGTACCGGCGCCGGAAGTTATGGTCAGACGGTTACATTTACCACAACGGCAAATTTCTAGAATTTTGATTTGATATGACTAAAAAAATTTGGAGAATTTTTTTCTTGATGTTACTTGTTTTTTTTACGTTTTTATTAAAGTTGCCCGTGGAAGCGTTGATGATATCGCCGGCAGTTAAACAGCTTTATGTAAAACCAGGGGATCAGGTTGTTGAGATCGTTACCGTGGCAAATGAAGAAGACAGAAAAATAACATTATTTCCTGTTGTTGAAAATTTTAAACCAAAAGATACACATGGAACTCCGGAATTTTTAGGCGATACTGATCCGGAAGGCGCGGCGCGTTGGATACAGCTTCCGTTTAAAAATGTTGAATTGGCGCCAAAAGAACGTAAGGATTTTTTATTTAAAATTAATATCCCAAAGTGGGCGCGTCCGGGCGGGCATTATGCCGCATTATTTTGGAAGATTGAAACAAACAAACAGTCTGATGTTGTATCTGTTTCACGCGTTGGTTCCTTGTTTTTGTTTGGCGTGGCGGGGGCTATGACAGGTGAGATGAAAATGTCTGACGCGAGTGTGGTAAAAAATAAAAACGGGGGAGTGGAAGGATTTTCTGTATCCATAGAAAATAAAAGCAACATCCATATTGCGCCAAAAGGTCGCATAGAAATATATAATTTTTTTGGAAAACGTGTTGCGGATATACCGTTGAATGTCGAAGAAAAAAACGTACTTGCGCAAAGCAAGCGAATATTTTTTGAAAAATGGGGGAAGTCGTACAATTCATGGTGGAAACTTCACGCCCGTGTAAAGAGTGAATTTGGTTTTAATTTTTCAGCGGAAGAGAAGGATTTGGTGTTTTATAATTTGCCAAGATTCGCGGGAATTAAAATTTTGATTGCCTTGATAATTATTATTTTTGCGGCTAGAAAGATTTACCAACGAAAGCGTTTAAAAAAAGAGCATGGTTTAATTCTTGGTTCATGAGAATTTTTCAAAATAAAAAAAGATATCATTTTTTGTTTGTCTTAATTGGGGTAATTCTTTTGTTACCCTATTTTGCGTACGCAATTACTTCAACAGGAAGCAACACTACCTCTGTTGGGGCTTCCGTGCCCAGCAGTGGCATAAGCGGAGGAAGTAGTGTTCCTTTGCAACCAGATACTCCAATACCTCCAAAAGACACCACCTCTCCGGCGGCAATTGCAAATGCGAGCGCAAAAAACGCAACATCAAATTCTGTAACTTTGGAATGGGCGGCACCAGGCGATGATGGCAATACAGGAACCGCGACAAGTTATAGTGTACGATATGCTTTGAGCGCAATCTCGTCGGAAAGCGCGTGGAGTAGCGCTACAAGCGCGAGTGGAGTGCCCACACCTGCAATTGCGGGTACAACACAAAGTGTGGTGGTGGCGGGGTTAAATTCGCAAACTACTTATTATTTTGCGGTGCGCACCACAGACGAAGCTGGAAATCAAGGTGGAATTTCTAACAGTCCCTCGGCGGAAACTTTGGGGGCTGATACAACACCACCTGTAATCTCAAACGTAAAGGTTGGGATTTCCGCTCATACGGTAATCATAGATTGGACGACAGATGAGAACTCGGATTCGCAGGTGGCCTATGGTTCTACGACTGGTTTGGGGACAATTATATCCAACGAACCTCTTGTTACCGACCATTCCAAAACATTGTCCGGATTAATTGCGAATAAAAAATATTACTTTCTTATTCACTCAACTGATGCGTCAGGGAACACAGGGAGTGGGGAGATCACACCATTCGTAACCACAAAAGACGCGACTCCTCCTACCAACGCAAGCCAATTTAACACATCTGCCGGAGATGGAAAAGTTACGTTGACATGGAAGAATCCCGGTGATAATGATTTTGCAGGAGTAAAAGTTCAACGCGCGTTTTTTGCGGCGCCGCAAAGTCCAAATGAAGGACAAATGGTTTATAATGGGAGCGGTTTTTCCGTGTTAGATGGCGGATTACAGAATGGCACCACTTATTATTACACTGTTTTTGCTTATGATTTGTCTGGAAACTATGCTTCAGGAGTTACTGTTTCCGCGATTCCGTCCGGTAGTGGGACAACAGCAACACCTATCGTGGAAGGTTCACAACAACAGACGGCCGCCGCAACAGGTCAAGCTATCACAGGAGGCTCTGAAACAGCAAATTCTTCCGGTGGAATTTCAGGCGGAGGATCAGCTTCAAATCAAAATTTAATAAGCGACGAAATATTATCACAGCTTTCTTTAACTTCCATAACTTTTTTAACAGCAGGAGAAAGTATTTTGGTTTCTCCGGACCAAAAAGGCGTTGTGCATATAATGGCTGGACAGAATTTTACATTGGCAATTGGAGAGAGTGTCTTAAAGAATATATCATTTCAACAAATTATTTTTCAGTTTAATGGAGATAGTTATGTCATGAAGAAAGATGAAAGAACCGCTACGTGGCGCGCCACCGTTAGAATGCCGGAAGATAAGCAAAAACAAGAAGGTGTGGTGAAGCTTTTTCAAACAAACACAACAGTTGATTTGTTGTCATTTGGAATTGTTGTTGAACCTCAAGGACTGATCTACAAGGAGGGGACAAGGGGGAATGAATCTATCGCATTGGTGGATGCCGCACTTTTTAAACTTAATGCGAATAGTATTTGGGAAAAGTGGGCGAGCGGGGTATATAATCAACAAAATCCGCAAAATTCAGGTGAAAATGGTACCTATGGTTGGGTAGTTCCGGCAGGGACATATTTTTATAGAATTGAAAAAACAGGGTTTAGGGTTTTTGAATCTAATAAAGCCACGATTGCAGATGGAGCCATTTTAAACAATAGTGTTCGGCTTTTAGAAATTCCACCGTCTCTCTCTGAGGCAATAAAAGCAGGGGCGCCGTTGCAAGAAAACATAAAAAACGTTGCAAAAAATTTGGGTAAACAAACAACATACATAAGTAAAATAATCAATCAAGAGGTGCAACAATTTGCTCAAAATCCGGAAGTTCAAAAAACTACAGAACTGTTTGCGGCACCGGCTGTAGCTGGAGCCGCGGCGGTAAATGTGGGTACTGCTGTTGGTTTGGGACAGCTTATTCCTTATCTACGTTTCTTATTTACACAACCGTTATTGATTTTTTCACGCCGGCGGCGTAAGGGGTGGGGTTTGGTGTACAATTCTTTGACAAAAGTACCACTTGCTTTGGCAACAGTACGTTTGATTGACTCTGCAAGCGGGCGTATTGTGCAATCCCGAGTTACCGATTCAGAAGGGCGTTACGCTTTTTTTGTTAAACAAGGTGCTTATAAAATCCAAGTGAATCACGGGAATTTTAGTTTTCCGAGCAAATTTTTGGCCGGATTGCGTGAAGATAACCAATTTATTGATTTATATCATGGTGAACCTATTGCTGTCTCTCTGGGAGGCGCTTTAGTTACCGCAAACATACCTTTGGATCCTGTTGGTGTTGAAAAGCCAGCGGGCAAAATTTTACGGCAGTTGTTTTGGAGGCGTTTTCAGCATGGAATGAGCATTTTGAGCCTTATTTTGACAGGTGGGTTTTTAATTATTAAGCCGTCGTTGGTGACGATGGGGATAACAGCGTTGCAAATCGCGTTTTATTTCTTATTTCGTCGTCTGGCAATTCCACGAAAGCCAAAAAGCTGGGGTATTGTGTATGAACATACGCAAAAAATACCTCTTGCCAATACCATTGCCCGTATTTTTGATAAGAAGTTTAATAAATTGCTTGAAACACAAGTTACTGATAAGACAGGGAAATATGCATTTTTGGTTGGGAAAAATGAATATTATGTGGTATTTGAACGTCCTGGATATGAAAAACAGACAAGCAATACGATTGATTTGACAAAGACCATGGAGCCTGTTTCTGTTGTTGGGTTTGATGTTGAATTGGAAAAACAACATATACAAGAAGAAATAAATGCAAAAAATGAGGAATAGAGTTGTTCACAGGGATAAAATTTTAAGTTTGTGATATAATGTTAAGGAGAAAAAGAATGAACCAGAGCTTTGGGCGAAAAATTTTGTATTTTTTTGAAAACCGTTGGAGAAAGACGGTTGGTTTTCTTTTTGTGTTTTTTATTGTGGCATTTTTTGCGCCTTCAGCGGCAAATGCTTTTAATCCACAGATTACCTATCAAGGGAAATTGACTAATGCTTCGGGAAATTCGGTAACAAATGGAACCTACTATTTTAAAGTGACTATTTATAACGCTTCATCAGGAGGTACGTGTGTGTATACCGCGTCAAGTACCACAAGTGGCACATGCAGTGCCGCGACGTCTACACCCATAACGGTTACTAACGGCATATTTTCTATTAACTTGGGAGATACCAGCGCGGATTTGAACAGTCTATCATCATCAATGTTTACTACCTCATCTTTGTATCTTGGTATTACAGTGTGTACAGGTATGAATTCCAGTTGTGATAGCGAGATGACGCCGCGAAAGCGTTTGACTGCCGCAACGTACGCTTTTGAGGCTGATTATTTGGGAGGAGTAACTACCTCAACAATTGGTGGCACAGGTTCGTATATTCCAGCGACCGACTCAAGCGGTAATTTGAAAATTACCAATAGCGTGTATATTGCAACCTCTACCGCGGGGCAGTTTGGAGTGGGGACAACGACCATACCGTCCGGATATAAGGCGTTTCTTGATAGCACCACCGCGGCGGATAAATTATTGGTAATTCGCGGGAACAGTTCGCAGAGCGGAAATATGCTTGAATTACAGAATAACAGCGGGAGGGCTCTTGGTTTTTTTGATTCAAGCGGGTATTTATCTGTGGGGAGCGGATCAGTAACATCTACCATGCAAAGCGCTTCTTTAATTGTGGGACAAGCAACAAGTTATAATCAGGGTAAGTTTTATGTTGATGGGGCTACAGGCAGTTTGAGTGCGTCAAGCTCTATTCAAACATTTGGGAATACTACCTCAACAGGGATCATATATGCATTGGGCGGTTTCATCTCCAACGCCTCGTCTTCCATAGGAGCAGGATTTTCAATCACACTTTCAGGAAACATCCTTGCAAACAACAACAGCTCCAACCTTGGAGCATATGGCAACGCCTTTGCAAGTGCGTATGCTTCAGGCACCATTTTTGTGGGTACAGGAGGATTTAGCTCATCCACATTTGCCGGAGGGTTATTATCAATAGGCAGTATTTCTGATACCGCGTACTTGCGATCAACAAGTCTCATTTTAAGTGCAGGCAGTGGATATAATCTTGGGAAATTTTATGTTGATTCTTCCGGCAATGTTTCAGCTTCTGGTACTCTCCAAGCAACCAACCTATCGACTTTTCTTGGAGGCTTCATCTCCAATGCCTCGTCTTCCATAGGAGCAGGATTGCAAGTGGCAGGAGCTTTGAATGCTTCGTCAACACTGCTTGTTGGCGGTAACATACTTGCTGGCACCAATGGCACGCCAACACTTGGGGCGTTTGGGAATGCTTTTGGAAATGTGTATTCTTCAGGCACTCTTTTTATTGGGTCAGGAGATTCTTCGTCAACATTTACCGGTAGTGCGTTGTCTGTTGGCGGAGCAATTTCGGGTGGGGGATCTGGATTTTCCAGTTTGGCATATAATAGTTTGACTATTGGAGTAAATGCAATCACAGCAAAGCTTGGCACGGGTGTGTTTTATGTTGGTAATGCAGGGAATCTTTCTACTTCCGGCAGTATCGCACTCGGGAACGGAAATTTTTTATTGGATACGGGCGGTGGATTATTTACATCCGGTACGTTGAACATACGAAACACAGGTAGCTCGCAATTCGATGGCGATTTGACTGTGCTCGGCCGCTTGCGTATGATTGGTGACGCAACAACATCTTCGCCGTTAGTGGGAATTAATTTTACTTCAACGGCGGCGACCAATACATTTACCGCGTACAATCATGACGCAAACGCTAAGACTGCTTTTGTATTCAATGGGAGTGATATTTCTTCTACTACTGCTGGTACACCTTTGAACCAAACTATTGCCATTTTTCAGGCAGGAGGAACCAATAAGGTGATTGTTACAGGAGGAGGCAATGTATATGCTAAAGCAAGTTTTGTAGCAAATTCTTCCGAATATGGTATTGGTGACTTTGCGGAGTTTGTTGATCTTTCTGATGGTCAAAAAGCTGAACCCGGGGATGTAGTGATTGTTGATGCTGCGAGTCTGAATAAGTTTAGAAAATCAGATACCGCGTATGCAAAAGAAATAGCAGGTGTGATTTCCGATACAGGCGCGTTTGTAATTGGCGCTGGCGGGGATGGTCGTGCGGCGCTTGCCATGGCAGGACTTGTGCGCACAAAAGTTACTACAGAAAATGGCCCAATAAAAGTAGGGGATTACTTGGTTGCTTCTTCAAAATCCGGGTATGCGATGCGTTATGATCCTGCAAGTGGCCTGCCAGCGGGTTTGGTTGGTATGGCGCTTGAGACGCTTGAAAGCGGTGAAGGTAAAATTAAGGTTTTGATTAATAAAGGATATGTGGCAGGTAGTCAGGCAGGGGCCGTAACTTTGCAAGCAAGTGTGGATAAGGAAGGCAAGCTCTCCGGCCCTGTTGATTTGAATTTGGTTGGTCAAAGCATTATTAATGTAAAAGCGATTGTTGGTGTGGGGGACAAATGGAAGATTGATGAAAATGGTGTAATGACAAACATTATTAAAACTTCTCAAGGTTCAAAGACAGTGTATAATCAACAGTCGCCGGACGCGGAGATTGTGTTGTCCGGTTCCGGACAACTGCAAAACGGCAGTACGCACATAGAATTTGATCAAGATACACAGGATATTTTATCTGATAAGGTGCCGCTCAAAGTCAGTATTACATTAACCGGCGAAAGCGAAGGTGGAATTTATGTGAGTGAAAAATCAATAAAAGGATTTACGGTGAGAGAAATGAAAAATGGCACAGGAAACGCGCCGTTTGATTGGACAGCTATAGCGCGGCGCAAGGGGTATGAAAATCAAGCGGTTCAGGCACCTGTAGCAAATACTTCGGCAGATGCTCCTGCGCCTGAATCAACTATGTCATCTTCAACTCCCGCACTTCCAGGCCAGCAGATTTCAAGCCCCATCTCAACGCCGGCGGTTGATTTGCCGGGAGCAAATTTGAGCTCAAGTCCTCCCGCAAGTTCATCAACCCCGTAATTCTTGTCATGGTAGCGAGTTTGTGTTATAGTTTCGCCGTTCGGGCCCTTAGCTCATTTGGTAGAGCGCTTCCATGGCATGGAAGAGGCGACCGGTTCAAATCCGGTAGGGTCCACCAAATTTAATTTTATACCTTATTGCCCTGCGTGTTCCTGTGCAGGGTCAAATATATCCTGTATGTCTTTGCCAATAGGTATTGTTGGCTTGCCCAACGTAGGAAAGTCCACTTTGTTTAAAGCTTTAACGCGCAAACCAGCGCTCATTGCAAATTATCCTTTTGCCACCATTGACCCCAATGTTGGTGTTGTTGAGGTGCCGGATGCGCGGTTGGGAGAGCTTGCGCGTGTTTCCGCGAGCGCGCGCGTAATTCCTACAGTTATTGAGTTTGTTGATATTGCGGGATTGGTGCGCGGCGCTTCGCAAGGCGAGGGGTTGGGGAATAAATTTTTATCACATATACGGGAAGTTGCGGCGATTGTGCAGGTGGTGCGCGTATTTAGCGACCATAACATTACTCATGTGTTGAACAGAGTGAATCCTGTGGAAGATATGGAAATAATCAACATTGAATTGGCGCTCGCGGATTTATCCACGGTGGAAAAACGACTGGAAAACGTGCGCCGGCAAAAAAAGACCGGCGCAAGCAAAGAATTGGAAATTGCGGTTACATTGTTTGAACGGTTGCATGATGAATTGAAGAAAGGCGTGGCGGTGCGTGATTTGGGGTTAAACCAAGAAGAAGATTTGTTAATTAAAGACTTACAACTTCTTACCGGCAAACCTCTTCTGTATGTGGTTAATTGCGATGAAGAGAATCAAAACGTTCCGGAAGAGGTTGTTATGGCGGCAGGCAAGAACCCTGTGCTTGCAATTTCTGCCAAGCTTGAGGCTGAATTGGCTGATTTGCTCCCGGAAGAATCCAGCGCCTTGCTTCACGAGCTTGGTTGGTCCCAGTCGGGTCTTGATCGGCTTATTGTTGCGGGGTATGCGCTTTTGAATTTGATTACTTTTTTGACTTCGGGTCCGGAAGAAAGCCGCGCCTGGACTATAAAAAAAGGCACCCGAGCGCCACAAGCGGCAGGGGTGATTCATACGGATTTTGAACACGGATTTATACGCGCGGAAATATGCAATTGGAAAGAATTTGTTGAACTGGGCGGCGAGGCTGGAGTGAAAGAAAAGGGATTATGGAGGTTAGAAGGGAAAGAGTACGTAATGAAGGACGGGGACGTGTGTTATTTTAGGTTTTCGGTTTAAATTTTACAATCAACCGCCCCACTTTTTGATCCGGTCGCGCGTAGAGAATACCGGCAGAATGCGGTGAAAGCGGTTCAAAGTCAAAATATTTTTTTATCATGCTGAATGCTGGCAAGTCAAGCCAGCTTTTTTGATAGGCAAACACAGGCCACACCATTACCACGCGGCCGTGCGGTTTAAGAAGTGTAGAAAAAACAAAAAGCATTTTTTCATACAAAGGATTGAGATCATTGAGAATGCGGTCAAGTGATGTTTTATTTGTTGTGCCGCGCAGTGGCGGTCCGAGAAAAGGTTCGGTAATGATCACGTCTATTGAGTGATGCGGCAGTTTTGCATCAAGCGTTTCAATCGGATTTTGAGAGAGTGATGGATGTTCGGAAACGAGTGAATATTCGTGTTTGAGCCAGTTGAAATTTATTTGTGTGTCTTTAATGGCGCGCGCGCTCAAATCACTACCATAAAGTTTGTTGTGGGGGCGCAAGAGCGCCGCTTCCATAAGAATTGTCCCTGATCCGCAAAAAGGATCCAGAATTGTTTCGCCCTCTTTTACTTGTGCAAGATTGAGCATAATACGCGCCACTTTTGGTGGAAGCATACCGGATTTGGGGTCTGCCGCGGGGCGTTCAAAATCACGTTTGCCAAAGTCGGCAAAATCTTGAACAGTGTCCGTGCGCGCGACATACAATTTATTTTTGATAACAAAAAGTTGGAGTTCGGCACCGCGGTCTGAAAGCAGTTTGTTGGTTGCAATCACCACACTGGATAAAGTTGGTTCGCGCGAACTCACCAGTCTGCTTGAATGTTCAAAAGTCTCCTTGAGTATTGTTTTAATTTCAAGCCCCAGTTTAAACGGGTTAATGCCCGCCGGAAGAGGGCTGTAGACGCTTAATCCAAAGTATATTTTTTGTTCCTTTGCAAGGCGTTTCACTATTATTTGAGCGAGTTCATACGCCAAATTTTGAGCGTGGGGAAGCACTTGCAACCCCTCGCCGATTTTGATAGTGCCTCCAAGCATGCGCATGAGCTCTTTTGTATCAATCGGCGAAGGCGTTTCAATAACAAAAAAATGAGCCGATGACTCAATAACAGAAAACGATGTATGAACGGGCAAGACGTACTGTAGTTCTGCGATTGAAAGTTTCTGTGTCCGCCCAAGAATGAAACTATACCAATAAGACATTATGGTTTTGCTAAAAACGGATTGGGAAGATTTTGCGGCAAAAGAGAGTTGGTTGAGCTGGCAGATGCTGATTCTGAAGACGTGTATGGCGCAAGCAGGTTTAGGTCTTTCTTTATTTTGTCATAAAGCGACACATCAAGCACGTCCACCGCGAGTTCGGATTTGAGAATTAGGATAGTCTCTGCTCTGCCAATGGTAGTATAAAAATTATTATAAATAAACAAAATAAGCCAAAAGCCGATAAGAGCCAGAATACCTAAAATAATATAAAGAAAACTATTGATGAGAGACCCTAAAGTAAAATCTTTCTTAAGGTTTGGGATAGACATACGCGGTAGCTTGCGCTGATAAAGTAACTTGGTTATTTGGGGTGTTTGTAACTTGTCGGTTTGTGCTGTTATGTCCGCCCCCTGTGATGGTGATGCCACTAAGTTGTATGGCAAGTTTTGCTTGTTCCAAATCAAGAAGGTATGCCAAAATATCGGGGTAACTTCCTGTAACTTGCAATTGCGCGGTTAGCGCGGTTAGCTTGTTTTGTTTTATTGGTTGTTTGTTGGGCAGAGCAATATTTTGTTCCAAGTGCCGCGCGCGTGCGATTTGTTCTAGAAATACAATGAAATCAAGCTCATGACCTTGCTCAAGAAAAAGCGTCTGAAGTTCCGAGGTGAGCTGTCTGACTTTTCCAAGATTGGTTTTTGATTTGCGCAGGTTGGTAGTGCGCTCGTAGCGTAGTTCAAGATCGTGTTGTAGTTTAAAAATTGTTTGGTTGAAAGAGGTAATGGAGCGCACAGAAGGGAGAATGATAAGAAACACAAACAAACAGAGTGTGAGGAGCATTCCGCCGGTGAAAAATATTATCTTTTTTTCATGATATGCTAACATTGGTTTGGAAGTTTAATGTTTTAATTTCAAATTGATTTGAAATTCTATGTTGTTTTCTCGTATCAAGTTATCCAACGGAATGGAAGCATCTTCTACAAAATCAATTTTTTTAAGCTGTGATTGCAGGTCTAAAAGTGCGTTGCGGGTTTGTGCGTTGCCTTGCATGCTTATGGCCGTTCCATCATTTAAAACAGAAAGTCCGCTTAAACTGACAGAGGGAGGAATAATATATTGCAAGATAGTAAAAATGCGCGCGCTCCAGATTTTTTTTGCGGCAGTAACAAATTCAATTTGTTTTAGATTTGTGTTGACCGTAAGAATTTCTTTGTTTACTGCGGTAAATTCTTTGTCAATAGCTTCAGAATGAAGAGTAACTTGTTGAATACTTTCATTGAGCAAAAATGACGCGCCTCCAAGAACTGCGCCAGTTAAAACCGCCGCGACAAGAAGAAGTATAAGAATAAATTTGGCAAACAAAAAGAAATAGAGGTTCAACGCGTGTTTTTGTTTAAGCGGTGGTAAAAGATTTATGTGCTTCATAGCTTGATTTATATTCCAAGAGGAGAATGAAGCCCTCGCAATCCAAGCCCAATAGCTGTGTTGAAACGCATATAAGGGCGGGAGGATTCTTTGGCGAGCGTTGTATTTGTCCGTATGCGCGCAAGCGGATTGCCGCGCACGACAGGTTTCCCTGCGCGTTTGGATAGTTCTTTGTCAAAAAACAGCATTTGTCCGGATCCACCAGAGAGGATTATTGAGTCTACTTCCGCGGCTTCGGAAAAATGTTCAGAAAAAAAAGAGATACCTTTTTGCACATATGAAGCCAACTCATCCATGCTTTTTTCCATGACTTCTTTTATGTTGCAGACCTTTGTTTGGCCTTGTTTGTGGCATATGCAATTTTCAAAATCCATACCACATAAGATTTTTATGCGTTCAGCTTCATCTTCCGTGCATGAAAGAGCTCGTTGTATCCGTTCCGTTAAAAGATTGCCGGAGAATTCAAATGAAAGGGTGAATTGAATTGTTTGGTTGCTGTACATTATAAATGTAGTGCTTGTTTGCCCGATATCAAGAATAAGGTGTGTCCCCGAGCTATTGGGTGGCAGAGAAGTGCGTGTGATTGACATGGCTTCCACCTCAAGCGCAAGTGGGGTAAGTCCCGCGATATTAAGCAGATAGGTATATGCGTCGGCTGTTTTTTTGAGTACCGCGCCGAGTAAAATCTTTGTTTCCGATTGGTTTGAAATGTGAGGCATTAATTGCCAATCCAAATAAGATTCGTTGAATGGAATAGGGAGCTCTTTTTTTGCGACTTCGTATATAGTATTGAGAGAAAGCATTCCCTGTTTAACCGGTATAGATAGGAGCTTTATAAATGTTTTTGTTTCCGGCAAAGCGCAGACCACCCAAGGAATTTTGTGTTTGCAGGCAGTGCGGGCTGAAACTTTTTTGACTGCGTGTAATACTTCTTCAGGTTTGACAATTTCTCCTTCAAACATTGATCCGTCCGGCAAACGTTCTTCCGCGTATGAAACGAGTTCTGTTTTAATTTTTTTGAAGCTCAAGCGATGCAAATCAAGACGTACTGCTTTTACAGTTTCATCTCCAATATCAAGCCCAATTACACTTTTGAACGGATTAAACAACATACAGTCAATTTAAAAACCCTCTGCCAAAGAATAAAGCGGCATGATAACTGATACCGCGAGCGCTCCCACAACTACACCCAAGATAATGATCATTACCGGTTCTATGATGGTGGAGATATTTTTTAAAATGCGATCTACTTCATTATCATAATACGCGGCGAGCTCCGAAAGCATTTCTTCTAATTTTCCGGATTGTTCACCGACCAAAATCATTTGAGTGGTAATTGGCGGGAAGAAAAGAGGAAACGGAAGAAGGCACTCCGCAAGTGTTTTACCGGATTTAATTTGTTCACTCGCTTGTTTGATGATGATTTGATAATGCACATTGCCCACAACTTGTCCTGTGATTTCCAATGCGTCAATGATTGGGATGGTGCTTTTTAAAAGCGAACTCAAAGTGAGCGTAAAACGCGCGAGGTTGACCTGTTTAACAATGTTGCCGATAATTGGAAAACGAATCAACGTCATATCGTAAGCTTTTTGAAACCATAGTTTTTTGTGTATTGAAATTATACCCCCAATGAATGCGGCAATAATAATAAGCGTAAGTATGCCGTGGTTTATAAGAAAATCGCTTAAGGCCATGAGAATCCGCGTAGGGAGAGGGAGAGCGATATTCATTTCTTTGAATACATTAAGAAGTTTAGGCAGTACAAATACAACCATCTCTACGCCAATGCCAAGCATGGCAACCAGAACAACAGCAGGATAGATCATTGCTCCGCGAACTTTGGAGTTTAGTTCGTAACTTTTTTTCATTTGAATCACGATTTGTTGCAGTGTGTCTTCCAGTCTTCCGGAGAGCTCGCCCGAAGAAATCATTTTTACGAAAATTGAGGGGAAAACCGAAGGAAATTTTTCAAGCGTTTCAGTAAGAGAGTGCCCTTCTTCAACATCTTTTTTAATTTTTTCAATAATTTTTTTGAAACGCGCGTTGGGTGTTTGGAGCGCAAGAATGCGGAGCGCTTCAACCACAGAAAGCCCTGCTTTTATCATGACGCGCAAACTGTCCACAAAAAAGATTTTTTGCGGAAGTGTAATGGGTTGAAGATTTTCCAAAATATGATTCCAGTCAATTTTTTTTGATACGTTTGTCGTCATAAAAGTTTAATCTTTGGCGGCGCTCAAAACTTCTTCAATACTGGTGGTGCCTTGTATGGCCTTGATAATGCCATCTTCAAGAAGCGTAATCATGCCTCGTTTGACCGCCGCGGTTCGTATATCTTCAGCATTTGCTTTTTTGTTGATTAAGTCAATCATTTCTTTGTCAATTTCAAGAAGTTCATAAATGCCAATGCGCCCTTTGTAACCTTCGTTGCGGCATTTGGTGCAACCCTTGCCTTGAAAAAATGTAAGGGTGTTAAGACCTCCTGTAGTGTTGGAAATACCCGCTCGTTCTGCTAATTGTACCACACGCGCGGGTTCAATGCGATGTTCAAGTTGGCTCACTTGCTCCGCGGAAAGCTGGTATGGTTCTTTGCAGAATTGGCAGGTTTTACGCACCAAGCGTTGGGCAACAATGATATTGGTGGTAAATGCAACCAAAAATGGCGGTACGCCCATATCTATAAGGCGAGGCAGTGTGGTGGGCGCGTCGTTGGTATGAAGTGTTGCAAGCACCAGATGCCCTGTCATGGCGGCATGCATGGCGGTTTCCGCTGTTTCTTGATCGCGAATTTCTCCTACCATAATAATATCGGGGTCTTGGCGCAAGAACGCGCGGAGTCCTGACGCAAATGTATAACCAATACGTGGATTGACTTGGCTTTGATTGATACCTGTCAAGTGATATTCAATTGGGTCTTCTATGGTTGAGATATTGACATCCTGTTTGTTAAGAATGTGCAGAAGTGAGTAAAGAGTGGTGGATTTTCCAGATCCGGTAGGGCCGGTTACGAGCACCATTCCATGGGGTTTGGAGACATTGTCCATGAGCATTTTTTGTTCTCCGGCGCCAAACCCAAGCTGTTCAAGCATACCGGCATAATGGAAACACGCAGAGAAAGTTTTTCGTTTTGTACGGAAATTTTGAAACGCCCGTCTTGGGGCATCATGTGTTCATCAAGCTTGAGGTTGGCTAGAATTTTAATGCGCGCAATCATACCCGCCTGCACTGTTTTGGGCAAGGTCATGACTTGGCGCAGAAGCCCGTCTATGCGGAACCGCACAATGATTTCTTTTTCTATGGGTTCAATGTGAATGTCAGACGCGCCTTCGTATACCGCGTGATCCAAGATGCTGTTGACGATGTTGATAATGGGCAGATCTTCCGCGATTTTTTTGAGTTGAGAGCTGTCTGTCCCGTCAGTTGTTTCAGATGTTATGATTTTAAGTTCACTTTGCAAGGATTCATGATAACTGCGTTGTACGGTGGAAATTCCAACCGGTGTGGCGATGTAGATAACAGGCTCAAGATTGGTGGTGCGATGAATAAATTCAAATGTTTGCAAATCAAGCGGATCAATCGTGGCCAGTTTTACTTCTTTTTCTGATTTTTCAAAAGCCACAATGCTGTGAGAAATAGCAAGAGGGCTGGGAATGGTTTCCAGCACATCTTTAGGAACTTGCCTATCTTTGATGTCTATAAAAGGACGGTTGAAATATTGGGCTATTGTCTGATACAATTTTTCTTCCGTCAAGATATTATTATTTAGAACATATGCTTCAAAAGAAAGGCCATGGCCTGTAATATTTGCCTCAATATCTTTTATTTGCGTGTCTGAAAGAAGCTTTTGGGCGATAATGATTGATTTGATTTTTTCGTTTGAAAGCATGGTGGTATTTTCTATGATTATAGTATATCATATTATATATGCACAATGCTAAACGTTTTAAGAATTTTATCGCGGAGGGCGCACATTCATTTTTTCCCATCATAGCGCCGCTTGTCGCGGCATATCAAAAAGAAACAGGTAATCGCCCTATTTTTGGGCATTTGGGCGAGCCAAGGGAAGAACCGAATCCTCGTGTACGAACTCGTCTTGCAAAAGCGGCTTTGGATACAAAAACCTTCCCACGAGCGCACCATTATGGTCCTATGGCGGGGTTGGAACAAGCGCGTGCGGCAATTGCCGGTCATTTTGAGCGGCGCGGGTTTTATGGAAGGCAAAAAATTGATCCAAATCAAGTGGTAATAACCGTTTCAGGTAAAATGGCGCTTAACATTCTAAGCTTGCTTTTAATAGAAGAGGGGGATAAATGCGCCTTATTTGGCCCCACCTATCCAGGTCATGCGGCAGGACCTTCCATGGCTATGGGGCGTCTGGTGCGTATTCCTGTGCGAGAAAAGCACGATTGGTCTCCGGATCCAGATGAGATGCGGACGATTTTATACAAAGAAAAGCCAAAATTTCTTGTTTTGTGCGACCCTCAAAACCCAACAGGGGGTGTTTTAACCAAGCGCGCCCGCCAAGTGATTGTTGAATATGTTTCTCGGCATAAGGCGATAGTATTTGAAGATACTATTTATCACGACCATGTGTATGCAAAAGATTATCATCCACTCTCATGGTATCCGGAAATTGCCAAGCAGGTGTTTATTGTAGATGGAGCTTCAAAAAATCAAGCCGCGACAGGTTGGCGTCTAGGGATTATTATTTTGCCTCCGCGTGTGTATAAGGAATTATTGCCCAAAGTTTTGTCGTTACAAAATACATTTTACAGTTGCCCGCCTACTCTTTTGGTTGAAGCGATCATACCCGGGTTTGAGAAAGCAGGGGATGTGTGGATAGAGAGGAATCGCGCGGAATACATGAAACGGCGCGATGTCGTGGCACGAGGTGTTAATCTTTTGCGGGGCGTTACCTGCGCAACACCGCTCGGCGCGTTCTATAGTATGTGGAATATTAGAAAAACAGGTAGAACGCCGGATGAATTTGCGCGTTTGTTGGCTCGTCACGCAGGAGTGACGGTTTTACCGGCAAAGTATTTTGGTGCCAACACGTTTGATTGGCATGGACAGTCTTTATTCCCGGAAGCAGGGGATTATGTGCGTTATTCATATGTTGGGTCTTTGGAGGATCAGCGGGAGGCAATGAAGAGACTGAAAAAAATGTTCACGTAGCATTCGTCCAAATTTTTTGTGTGTCGTCATCTTCTTCAAGCAGATCAACAATTTCGTTGATTTTTTTTAGTTCTTTGTCGGAAAAAGCGATAGGATTTTTTGCCACCCAATCCAGTTCACTATAAGATGGCTTTAACCCAAACCTATGGACACATTGCAAGACATTTTGAAATCTTTCCGGAGAGGTGTGGATGGTTATGCTGTTGTTTTCACTGACAAAATCTAAAACACCTTCGTCTATAAGTTCCAGTTCTTGCTCGTCGATCAAACATCCATTGCACTGACCCCGATGATCCAAAGGTAATGTTATGTTTGTTTAGGATTGTTTTAAGCACGCCAACCGTGCGGTTTTTATTGTCTGTAAGACACTCAATTAATAATCCGCAACGTCCCTCCAACATGAGTGCCTCATAGAGTGCTGATTCCAAATGTTCGTCACCTGTGCCTCCCGCTCCGCGAGCAACTGCGCGTTCAATGTTGTCTTTAGGCATGTTGACGCTTCGCGCTTTATCTATTGCCATGCGGAGCTTAAAATTGACAGTGGGGTCTCCGCCGCCGCCTTCACGCGCAAATATGGCAGAACGTTTTTTATCTGCTACCACCTTGGTTGATTGTATGTTTGCCCACTTAGAATGTCCGGACATATAGTTTAGAGCTTAATCAAGCGGACTTTTTATGCCTTGTAAATTATTATTTGCCACATGTCCGCAATTTTTTGGTTCAAAATATAAATGGTAAATGGCTTTATTGGGGGCTTGTTCATGTTGTTGAAGTTGTTCATGAGGAATCTTAATCAAACGACTTCTGGAAGATTTAAAATTTTTTTGATGAGGACAATATCAGGATTTTTTGTAATACATCTAATATACTTAAAATAATCCGTGAGGCAAATTGAGTAACTTTTAACGGTTTTACGGCT
>Ga0076148_116_pt1 | contig 21283 bp, 25 predicted proteins | sample RifGroC2_FD_68169 | JGI IMG/M metagenome (GOLD analysis project Ga0076148, IMG submission 68169) | Parcubacteria (Magasanikbacteria) bacterium GW2011_GWC2_45_8 | reverse complement strand
TAAAGTTACCGCTCTCAAAGCGTTGCCTTCTCCCGGGTGGGGAATGGATGTCAAAGGCAAGAAACACTATGAGTCGTATGATATTAAAACAGAAGTTTCGCAAGGCAATTTTGCCATCCCCGCCAATGGATTAATGTTTTTTGAAGATCAAGTTTGGGTCAACGGCACTGTCAAAGGCCGCGCGACAATAGGTTCCGGAAGATTTCCTGTTAATCAAAATACGTATACTTCAATCGTCATTCCCAACTCAATTGTGTATTCCACAAAAGACGGGAGCGATGCGCTGGGGCTAATGGCACAAAAAGACGTGCTTTTACCGCGATATTCACCCTCTTCCATGGAAATTGACGCGGCGCTTATCGCGCAAAACGGTAGCGCGCAAAGATTTTACTATTCCGGTAATATCTTGATAGGGCTCTCTATATATGGAAGCGTTGTAAGCAACGGTGTGTGGACATGGAGCTGGGTTTCCAGCGGGGGCGCGGTGGTTTCCGGTTATAAGAACACCAATACTTCCTATGACGTTAATCTCACTTATGGCCCTCCTCCCGCGTTTCCTGTTGGCACCGAGTACAAGGTGATTTCTTGGGATGAAATTAAGAATCCATGAGCAGTATGCCGCGCGTTTTTAAATTTTTTTTGCCATTTTTTGTACTTTTAATTTTTACGCCTTTTCCCGCGAGGGCTGATTTTGGTTACTGCCAATGCACGCTTTCAGACGGTATAAACGTTAAGATGTCGGCAGCATCTTTGGATTGCAGTGGTGTAAATAGCTTGTCAGTCGCAAAACTGCGCAATCTCACAGGAGATCAGGTAAAAATTTTCAGCTCGTGCGTTGAAATAAATAAATCTGACACATGGAGCCTGTGCACCTGCAAATTGCAAGATGGTCTTGGTTCTATCAGTAATAGGCGTACTCCTTCTCAAAACGATTGTTCCGTGCTTTCCAGTTATTTTATTAAAAATAATTTTTCAACGGATCAGTGCGTGTGGAAAATTCCGAAAGGCTATAAGCCGGATGACTCGGGTGACATTGCAAAAAAAATTGAATGGAAACCTGTGGCACCTTCTTTAGCAATTAACATTCCGGGATTCAAAGGTTTTTCCTCACCCACGCCACAACAAGAAGATGACGTCAAGGTAGTGTATATCTCATTTTTGGGAGAATATTTGGCGGCGCTATATCGTTTTTTAATTTCCATTGCGGGGATTATCTCCGCGGTGATGATTATGATTGGTGGCTTTCAATGGATCGCGGCAGGAGGCAATTCATCGCAACGAGCGAGTGCTCTTGAGCGTATTGAAGGGGCGCTTGTTGGATTGGCCTTGGTGATTGTTTCGTATTTGGTGTTGTATATCATCAATCCGGATTTAGTGCGATTTCAATCATTGCGCATTCCTGTTGTTGAAAATGTTCCATTTGAGGACGCGGAGTTTCCCACGCGCGGGGAGTTGATCGGCACGCCAAAAGCATTAAGCAACACCACCTATGATACGTTATTTCAAAAATTTGCCGGATGCATTGGCATGGATTGGCGCGTATACAAGGTGCTTGCATTTCATGAATCTAGATTGAACCCCGCGGCCAAAAGTTCCAAATCTTCCGCGACAGGTCTTTTTCAAGTATTGAAAGGCTACTGTCCTAAAATTTTACAAAAAGTAGGATGGGACGGATATTGCAGCAACCCCGGGCTTACCAACCCCGCGGTGAGCGCGGCTATTGTTACGCAAGGTCATTTTAAGATGGCGCTTAACAGCATCAACGGCACGTGCGGAAGCGCGAGCGCAAACGATAAACTACACATGTTGTTATTCAATAACGGAAGCGGTCCGGGTGCGTTGCGCAAGGCCATTAGAAATTATGGGTGCGATACAAAAAATTGGGAAGCTCATCCGGAAATTTTTAAAGCCGCCAGTTATGCCAATGGCGTCAAGACGGTCAATATGATGCGTGGCATGGGAGTTCAAAATTTAACAGGAGCTAAAGACACATCGCAATGTCCTTTTAATACCGGAGCCAAACCAAGCGACTTTCCGTCATAATGTTCATTTTTCTCTAAACTTGTGCTATACTATCCACAACATAAACTATGACTGAAAAAAGAAGAATAACCAAAGCAATCATACCTGCGGCGGGTTTGGGCACGCGTTTTTTGCCTGCCACCAAAGCAATGCCTAAAGAAATGCTTCCGCTTATAGACAAGCCGATTATTCAATATGTGGTAGAAGAGGCAGTAGCGGCCGGCATTACGGATATTATCATCATAACAGGCTACAACAAACGCTCCATAGAAGATCATTTTGATCATTCTTTTGAGTTGGAAGCGCGGTTAAAGGCAGATGACAAAATCAAGCAGTTACGAGAGATTCAACATATTGCGGAAATGGCCAATTTTGTCTATGTGCGCCAAAAAGGCCCCTACGGTAACGGCACGCCGGTGTATTGCGCGCGACATCTTATAGACAAGAGTGAAGATTTTGTGGTGCTTTGGGGTGATGAACTCATATACGCGGAACCAGGACGGCTTTCACAAATGATGAAAGTCTATGAAAAATACGGTGGAGGAGTCATTTCCGCGGTGCGCATAAAGAATCGCGCAGACGTTTCACGTTACGGCATTGCGGATGTGGAAAAGATTAAAGGGGAAAAAAGTGTATTTCGCATCAAGTCAATTGTAGAAAAACCGGATCCCAAATCAGCTCCGTCTAACCTCGCAACGCATGGCGCGTATATTTTACCGGGCAAAATTTTTCCTTACTTGCAGGAACTGGCACCCGGACGAGGCGGAGAAATTTGGCTCGTGGACGCTATTATGCAACTCATGAAATCAGGCTACCCAATGTACGCGGCAGAGATACAAGACGGACGCTACTATGACACCGGGAATAAATTGGAATACATCAAGGCGCAGGTTGATTTTGCGCTTCGTCATCCGGACCTCAAAAAAGGTATCAAAAATTATTTGCGATTACTTAAAATATAATATGCGGCGCTCGGTTATTTTTTCTTTTATCATCATCTTTCTGCTCACCTCCGGTCTGGGGTGCAAGGGTTTGTCTAAAACGCAACAAGACGCTATTAAGCCGGTGGAACTCACTTACTGGCGTGTTTTTGACGATTCAGACAGCATGACGGAGATAATAAACGCGTATCATCAGCTTCATCCGCAGGTTACCATCACCTATCGCAAATTATTGCCTGATGAGTTTGAAAAAGAATTGATCAACGCCCTCGCGGAAGACCGCGGTCCGGATATGTTTTCAATTCAAAATACATGGGTTGGAAAATATCAAAGTAAAATAGCTCCTTTGCCGGCTTCGGTAAAATCCACCTTTCAGAGCATAGAAGGCACGGTCAGTAAGCAGTTGGTTGTTACCACAAAAAATATTCCCTCACTCACAATCAAACAAATAAAAGATAATTTTGTTGGAGTGGTGGCGGGGGATGTGGCGCGCCGTGATGCCACGACAAGTGAAGAAAAAATTTGGGGAGTGCCGTTTGCTGTTGACACGCTCGCGTTGTTCTATAACAAAGACATGTTGGATAAAGCGGGGATTGGCACACCGCCAAAAACATGGGATGAATTTTTGAATGACGTGATTGCAATGACCAAGATCAGCGCAGATAATAAAATTATCCAAGCGGGGGCGGGGATAGGCGGTAGCACGAATGTGTCTCGCGCCTTTGATATTTTGTCGGTGTTGATGATGCAAGGAGGCACAACAATGGCTCTGGACGACGGCACGCCGGAGTTCCACGCAATTCCTCAAAATTACAACCAAGAAATTGGCCCGGGGGAACAAGCATTGCGTTTTTACACTGATTTTGCTAATACCACCAAGAAAGGCTACACATGGAACAAAACTATGCCCAATTCTTTGGACGCGTTCACGCGAGGGCTCGCGGGATTTTTCTTTGGGTATTCTTACAATATCCCGCTGGTAGAAGCACGCGCTCCCAAGCTGAACTATTCCGTTGTGCCAATACCCCAGCTCAACCCTGACGCGCCGATTAACCTCGCCAATTATTGGGTTGAGACTGTTTCAAAGAAGAGCGCGCATCAAGACGAGTCATGGGATTTTATACAATTTGCCGCAAGTGCTAAACAAATTCAGAGCTATTTAAATAAGACTAAGAAGCCGGCCGCGTTGCGTGAACTTATCGCCGGTCAAAAAGATGATCCTGTTATTGGTCCGTTTGCTCAAAGCGCCTTAACTGCCAAGAGTTGGTACAAAGGGAGGGACGCAAACGCGGCGGAGACTTCTTTTTTGCAGATGATTGATGGGGTAACAAATGAAACAGCATTAAACGACACGGAAGCCTATAAAAAAGCGCTTCAGCAGGCTTCTACGCGCGTGGGGCAGACAGTCATAGGACCTTAACTATTTTTTATGAGTGTTGCGGCAAAACAATTTTTTTTGACAGGAGGAGTTGTTTTAGGTTTTATAATCGGCGGAATTTTTTTCTTGCCTTCCAACGACGCTTTGGCGGTTGGATGTTGTCAAATACTAACTAGCACAGGTAAAGATTGCAAGGATATGGATGTAATGGATTTTTGCGCTTGTGATAAGATGGGAGACAGTGAAAATTGTAAAGGGGTTGAGTGGGCTCCTACAGCAAGCTGTAATACAACAAAAAAAGTTTGCCAACTACCATCAAAAGGTTCCTCCAAAGGTTCCTCCAAGCCTAGTGGCACTTCTGCTCCAAAAAAACCTTCCTCTTCAGCGTCTACGCCGGCAACTACCAAGCCCAAAACAGATGTGTGGGGAGGTCCTACCAATCTTGGAAACCCAAAAGGCACTCCAAAAGAAGGAGGGAGCTTATTTTTGCCGGAATGTGCTACTGACGAAGGCCAAGGCCCGGGGCATGGATGCCGCGACGTGGGCGCATTTATTTCCCTTTTTGTGAATTATGCAAATGGTATATTGGCAATTATCGGAGCGGTGGCGTTTCTTTTCTTCATTTATGGCGGAGTTATGTTGCTAATTTCAGCTGGCGAGGCGGAACGCGTCAAAAAGGGTCGGGACGTCATTATGGGCGCGATTATAGGCATTCTTATTGTATTTGGCGCGCAAATGTTGGTACGGTTTGTGATTCAAGGCTTGGTGCCTGCAGAGTATCAGAACAAAGCTAATTCGTTACAAGTAACATTGCCGGATTCAACAACAAAGGCAAAGTGATTTATGAAATTATTTCGTCACGCAATAATGTGCATAGTGGTAATAGTGGCAGGGGGAAGTCTTTTGTTTCCAAAGAATTTCACACAGGCGGGAGATGAGTATTCCTCGTGCGAGGGGGTGGCGTCGGGGAAAAGGAAATGTATCGAAACAAGTACAAAAGATGAAAAAGGTTTTGGCGCTGCGCCATTATGGGACTATTGTGTTGACGGGTATGCTACGTTAGCCCTCTGCAAGGAAGGTATAGGCGCCCCAAAGGAGGTTGAGTACATTTTATGTTATGACACCACTAATCCCGTGGATGCGCAATGCATAATGGAAGATTACAGCTGGTGGAATATAACAAAAAAAGCTCCGAGTGACGGGTATAAATGCGACGTAATGTGGTGGTCGTCCAAGGATGCGTGTGAAGCCACATTAACAAAGTACCTTGCAGAGGCAAAAGAAGCGGAAAGTACCGTGTGTTGTATTCCTCCAAAAGACAAGAAAAGTGAAGTAGCGTGTGCAGAAATACAAGCGAATTTTGCTAATAAAGAAGAGGTTAACGCAAAATGTGCGACAGAACTGGGAGGCGACGAAAATTATGCCTTTCGTCAGAAGGGTGCGTGCAGTGCGGTGAGTGATTGTAAAAAAATCGGTGCAAAGAAGAAAACAGGCACCGGCACCGGCACAGGCTCGGGTGTCTTGCCTACCAAAAAACCTGTCGGGGGTGGTAATTTTATTATCGGAGATTTAATAGACCCATTTGGCAAATATACGGTTCAAAGTTTTATAGGCATCATCATCAAGTCCTCTCTGTCTGTTGTGGGAACCATTGCGCTCGTGCTTTTTATTTACGCGGGCATTATGTGGATGACCGCGGCAGGCAATGAAGAACGCACGCGGAGCTCGGCAAAGATTATGATGTGGACAGTGTTGGGGCTCGTGGTAATTTTTGCGAGCTATATTTTGATAACATTTGTTTTTTCAGCATTGCAATAATATGAAGTACCTATGGAGAGCAAAAAAATATATTTTGAGCGCAATTATTAGTGTTTTGTTTTTTGGTTTGTCTGTTGGGGTCAACGCCGCCGCTCCGGCAACCGTTGATTTGCCCAATCCATTGGGCACAACAGACATCTTTGTTATTGTGGGGGATCGTGTGGTCAAGCCGGTGCTGGGGATAATCGGTTCTATTGCGCTTATTATGTTTGTTTACGGCGGCTTTCTGTGGTTGACCTCTGGCGGCAGTCCTGATAAAATAAAGAAGGGGCGAGATGTGTTTATGTGGTCAGGCATAGGCATTATCGTAATTTTAACCAGTTATATCTTGCTCAAGTTTGTTTTTGACGCGCTGGCCGGGAAGTTGTAAGGGAGTTGTTGCCAAAATTTGTATATTTCGTTTGAGAAATTTATTACTTATTTTTACTCTCTATGAATATAAGAAAAATCACTGCAATACTCGGCGCGGGAGCTCTATCTCTTTTGATGATGGCGCCGGTGCTTGCTGTTGACCCAGTGCCAAACATCACACAAGGCGACGCGTTGGGCGTAAATTACGGCGTGTATACCGGGTTGGGGCAAAAAGATATCCGCGTAACAGTGGGCAACATCATTAATGTAGCTTTAAGTTTACTGGGTATTGTGGCATGCCGGAGGAAATGAAGAAAAGACAGGAGAAGCAAAAAAACGCATTATGGCCGGCGTGATTGGTTTGGCGATTATATTGTCCGCGTACGCCATTGCCAAATTTGTGATAGACAATTTAGTAAACGCGACCGCGACATAAGCTTATAAGTAAAATATATCTTTACTATTTGAAAGGGGGTGAAAACATGACAAAGAAAAAAATTATTTCATTTTTGGCAACAGCAAGTTTGGTGGGAACAATGGTAATTCCGAGTCTTGCATCCGCATACACTGTTAATTCTATCGATGCGACCAATGGCGCAAAATCATTGGGCGCGGATCAAATAGGAACCTACACAGGCTTGGGTCAAAAAGACATCAGAGAGACCGTTGGCAACATTATCAATGTGGCTTTGGGTTTGCTCGGCATTGTGGCTGCCGGAGGAAATGAAGAAAAGACAGGAGAAGCAAAAAAACGCATTATGGCCGGCGTGATTGGTTTGGCGATTATATTGTCCGCGTACGCCATTGCCAAGTTTGTGATAGACAGTTTGGTAAAGGCTACAACGTAAATTGCATTTCAGATATATCTGCCTCTTGCCGGGGCGCGCGCACGCATGACGCGCTCTGGCGAGAGGGTTTGAATAATAACTTTCTTGTGCGCCGCTCCCCGCGGGCGGGGTAAAAGAAAATTATTATTATATGCCTACCATGACAAAGCAAATTTTAAGTGCAGTATTCATTGTTTTTTGCTTGGTTTTTTTTATTAGCAGTGCCGATCCTGTTAAAGCAGCGATTTGTTGTGAATTTAAAAGTACTTGTGGCTTATTTAGTGATACTGATTCGCAAGCTTGTCTGGAAGGTGGAGGTTCTCCGCAGGCAGATTCTAAGTGTGTCGGAAAAAAATGTATTTCAAATTCTGCAAGTGGTGAAAGTGACAGTAGCCCTTCTATAGGTAATTACGGTTTAGATTCAACAGCCAATGCGGCAGGGCTTAAAAAATCCGGAACTATTGCGGGAATTACGGGCAGTATAGTTGGAGTCGTGCTTTCCTTGGTTGGTGTCGCGTTTTTTCTTTTAATGCTCTATGGCGGATTCTTGTGGATGACTGCTCGCGGAGACGAAACCCAAGCCAAAAAAGCAAAAGATATTATTATAGACGCGGTTATTGGCATTATCATTGTGGCCGCCGCGGGCATTATTACTTCATTTGTGTTTACCCAAGTGGTGCCAAAATAACCATATGCGTTTAAAACAAAGCATTGCGAGTTTAGCGGTTACGGGAGCGGTGTGCGCGGTGAGCGTTCTGCCGGTTTTTGCCGCGTCCAATTTCAAAGATGCTGAAAAGCAGTTCAAAACAGCGGCTGGGGAGAAGGGAGCGGGGTTGAGCACAAACGACAACGTAGAAGGCAAGGCGGCAAGTATTATCCAAACCGCTTTATCGCTTTTGGGAGTTGTTTTTTTCATCTTAATGGTCTATGGCGGTTTTATTTGGATGACCGCTCGCGGAGACGAAACCCAAGCCAAAAAAGCAAAAGATATTATTATTATGGCAACTATTGGCATAATAATTATTTTGCTTTCGTATGCCGCCACATATTTCGTAATTACGCAAGTGTTTAAAGCGCCATAACATATTATTTTAAATATTTTTTATGAAACGTTTTTTTTCTCTGGGGGCAGTGTTTTTGGTCTTGAGTATGATTATGAGTGTTCCACTTGCTTCCGCGGAGGCTACTCTGCAAGAAAAGACAAAAACGAGGCTTGAGAGCGTAGGGAAAGGTGTTTATGGAAACGGCGCGTTGCAAGAAGGCGCTTTTGAGCAACAAGTAGGAAAAATAATCAATATCGCGTTGACGCTGGTGGGAGTCATATTTTTAATTTTGACCGTTTACGGAGGATATACGTGGATGATCGCTCGCGGAGACGAAACCCAAGCCAAAAAAGCAAAAGATATTATTATTATGGCAACCATCGGCATGGCAGTAGTGCTTGCGGCGTATGTATTAACTAACTTTATCGTAACACGGCTAACCACTGCGACAATAGCTACAACAGGTAAGTCAACTCCTTAGGGCAAAGATTGGGATATATAATTTATTGCGAATTCTTGATATGAAATTATTTTTTTTAATGATTAGTGTGTTTGGCCTATTTTTGTCCCTTCCATTGCGCGTTGACGCGGCAACTCCGGATACCGCGCAGAGTTTGCTCAAAGGGGTCGGCGAGAACGCGAAATATGATGTAAAAGGAGATGATACCAGCCTTGCAACAACAGTTGGCAACATTATCTCCGCGTCGCTCGGAATTTTGGGAGTTTTGTTTTTGGCTTTTACAGTCTTTGCGGGATACCAGTACCTTACCGCAGGTGGAGATGAAGAGCAGATAAAAACCGCCATAAAATATCTACGCAACGCGATTTTTGGGTTGATTATCGTGTTATCATCTTTTGGCATAACCAAATGGGTAGTTGGGTCTATTGTGCAATCATCTCTTACACAGCCGGCGGCAACAGCGCCGGGCGTTAAATAGAATAATTTTTTAAAGAAGAATTTCAACGCGTTATATGCCAACATCATTACGCAAACATTTTTTTGCCACCAGCCCTTTTCTTTTATGGGGGGTTGGAGCTGTTTTTGCATTACTATTGCAAGCACCGCAAGCGCGCGCGTCGTATCAGCTTGCGGAAGATACCGCACCGACCAGTGCATCTGCGGACATAAATAAACAATTAGATGCCGCGGGCGGGCGTACAGGTCTTAAGAATCAAGATCCGCGCCAGACCGTCGCATATATAATTTATGTGTCTTTGACGCTGTTGGGGATGGTTTTTGTGGGGTTGGTAACATACGCGGGTTTTTTGTGGCTTACGGCGGGAGGAGAAGAAGACAAAATCAAAACAGCCAAGGGCTTGATTACCAATGGCATCATTGGCATTGCTATTGTGCTTTCCGCGTATGGTATCTCCCGTTTGGTGTTTAATTATCTGCTCAAAGCGACCGTCAACCCGCTTAATGAATATTATCCTTCAACGTATAAGTAGGTAGAAGCACACGAGGAAAATTTGCGTTTGACGAGCGGTTAAATTATGGCGAGTATCGGTACACGATTGATTCATCATCATGAAAAAGAGCTTGCACACGAGGCTCTTTTTTTAATTGATAGTTAAGGTTCCAATCTTGCGGAAGAGTGATGAGCATATATTGAGTATTGAACGCGCGGTAAATGGCTTCTGCCGGACGGTGAATACCGCCTCTTGATATGTCCGTATAGCGGCGATAAAGATTTGGGTTGGCGAGATAAAAAAAGGTCGGATCAAGACCAGCCATATAGCGGTTGTGGGTGTTATGAAAAAATAACAGCGGCGCGTCGCTCCAATTAGTATGGAATATGAGCCTGTTTTTTGGCGTATTGGCGGCAAGATAGGCGCTTGATTCTTTCAATCGGTTCCATGGGAGTGTGCCTGAAAGAGGTTTTTTTAGTGTAGACGCTTCAGACCAGCTCAAGCCAAGATAGAAGATTCCCAACGCGCACGCGCACGCGCAATACATATGATAATGCTCACGCGTATATTTTTTTATAGTTTCCCATGCTCCCATCTGCATAAGAAGCTCTATCAATAGTGCGCCCGCCAAAATCGCGCTTGGCGCAAGATATTCCACATAACGCGCGGATTTTATGGTGAGCGCAAACCATAATCCGGACAACATGGTCATGTGCAGTACACGGGTAGTAAGCATGTTGATGTGATGTGAGAGTTTCTTGGGTTTTGCAAAGAGGCAATGCAGTGTGAACGCTCCGAGCGCGCTCGCGCAAACAATCAAAATGCCCATCAGTTCTATGGCGAGTTTTGAGATAGGGAATGGGTACCACTCCGCGCCCACATTTATAACTGATTGATAATTAACAAGTCCTATTTGTATTGCTTGTTGCCAATAGAACATTATATTGTTTGGAAAGTATGGATTGAAAACTACCCCAAAAAACATTCCTAATACTATTGCCCATAACGCGCGGTCAGACATCAGTATGCGGATACATTTTGTACTCATGCGCAAAAAAGCATGTTCGGAATCGTTGAGACGCATGGTAATGAAATTTGCAACGAACCACACAAAGTACACCATACCCATGCTCATCCATCCGGCGTGGGTCCATACGTATAAAAAAGTGATGGTGAATAATCGCGTATATTTTTTTTGCCACAGCGAGTGTATGCCCATAAAGAGCAATATGAGCGCGAGCGAGCCTGCTTTGGCAAGATTGATGCGAAAAATAAATGGTCCTGTGGTAAGCAGAATTATAAGATAAAAAAAACGGTAGCGGATGCCTGTTTGTTTCAAAAACCAACAAAACATTATAAAAAAAAGTGTTGCCAAGATTACCGCAAGTGCCTTTGTGGCAATAAGAGGGGGGATGAAGAGAGAAGGTATGGCAAGCAAAAGGTGGTAGAAAAATTGATGATCGGTAAAGTTTTGGCTGAAAGTGGTAAAGGTAAACCACGGGAATTGTTTGAGCACGAGCTGTCCTTGTCCCATAAGCGCGCTAACCCCCGCATGATAAAAAGAATCAGGATCGGCAAAACCAGTACCCCATTGAAGATATGTAAAATATCCGGCAATAATAATGTAGAATAGGACGGGCGATAGTTTTTTGATGGTGATGTGGAGAAGTTTCATATTGTGTTTTTAAGTATAGCATGAGCGGTAAAACACAGCTATATCGTGGATTATTATGTTTTTGCTATTGACTTTAGCTTAAAAAAATGCTATACTATGTACAGAATACATCAAAAAAGCGGTGTTTTCCAAAAATTTTCAAACAAAAACAAAAATAAAATCGTTCAGTATGTTTTTTTTAGGAGGAATTTTGAAATTTAATAGTTTATTAAATACAAATACTCAATTTTTGAGTATTTTTTAATTATTTAATTTTAGGCATATGCAATTATTTTGCAAGCCGGGGATTATACACTCTCGCCACTATCCACATGTGTCGGCTGTTGTGTTTTCGCTTTTGGCGTTTACGGTGTTGGGAGTAGGCTTCCCAATGCTTTTGCTTGCGCAGGAACTGCAAGCTCCAATGGGTGGTAGCCCTTCGGGTGCTCCCACGATGTCTCCACCTCCTGGCGGTCAGCCTGGTTTTGGCGGTCCACAAGAAGGAGGACAGGGCATGCAACAGGGGTTCAATCAACCCGGCAATATGCAAGGTCAACAGATTGATAAGGGTATACAAATTGATCAAGGTATACGCGGAGTTGATAAAGGTATAAGAATTGACCAGGGTATCCGAGGTCCTAATGGTCAACAAGGAGATCAGAAATTCGGCGGTCAGCAAGGTCCTGGTCAGCAAGGTCCTGGTCAGCAAGGTCCGCGCGGTGGACAGCAGGGATTTGGCGGTCCTAATGGTCAACAAGGTGGTCCGCAGGATTTTGGCGGCGATCAAGGACAAGGTATGATGGGCAACGACCAACAGAATGGCGACAATGGTATGTCGGAAAAACAACAGCAACAACAAGATGCGCGTCAAAAACAAATGGAAAAACAGCAGCTGTCCCAGATAAAGAAAGGTATGAAAGGCATGGGGCAGGGCATCAGTATGTTTGATAAGCAAATTTTAAAACTTACCAAACAAGGCATTGCTGTTCCCGCGGAATGTTCAGATAATCTTACGAAAGTAAAAACTGTCATTGCGGCGGTAAAAACAGCGGAAACATTTGAGGCTGTTCAAGAAGCAGGCATAGAAGATATACAGGATTCTATGCAATCGCTCAATGATTGCCGTCAACAACTGGAGATGCTCGCTCGCTGGCCGCAAACCATCAAACAGCTTAACAGTGAAGTTAAGCGGCTAGAGTCCGCATTAAAGCGTGATAAATCTATAGTGGCAAAATTATCAAAACAAGGTATTGACTTGAGTGATGAGTATAACGCGTTTGAAGCCGCAATCAATCAGCTTAAGTCGGTGCGTGATGGAGCAGATTCAAAAATGAAATCAGGTGATTCAGAAGGAGCGTTTAGTGATCTTGAAGATGGGTTCTTTGGTTCTATGCAGGATGTGTGGGAGAAAGATCGCATTATTCAGACCATGAGCAACTTGGGACGTTTTACTTCTGACTTTAAACGCGGCGTTGCTGATGCACAACGAACCATCAAAGCGCTTAAACGTAAAAAAGTTGATACTTCCGCGTTAGAAGATATCATGGCTGAAGTGCAATCAAAAGGACAAGAGGTCTTTACTCTCTTAAAGACTAAGCCAATAGATGAAGATGCGGTGATGTCTGATTTGCAAGAACTTGAAGATTTGCGCCAGCAATTTGAAAGCGCCGCGCAAGAGCTTACCGGTTCGCAAACAGCGATGCCGTGGGAAAAAGGTCCTCAACAATTTAAACAGATTCAAGGTGTTGACTTTAGCCAATTCGGTATCGGCGGAGGACAACAAAGTTCGCAATAATATATCTCAATCCTGCGAAGAAAATTGGATGCAGGAAGTATAACAAACTCTTCAAAACAGCTCCGCGTCCAGCGGGGCTGTTTTATTAATCGTTACATGATCATGCACGCAGACCCCATGGAGCAAGTCTATTTTTTGATTATCTGTTCAAGAATGGCGCGCGCCGCAAATGGACGCGCTACCGAGCGCATATTTTTAGCAAGTTCATCGCGAAGCGCCGCGTTGGTGAGAATACGATGAATTTTATTAAGTATATCATTATTTTTTTTAATCTGTAGAGCGGCTTTGTGCGTCCGCAAAAAATTCGCGTTCGCTGTTTCTTGTCCGGGAAGCGGTTCTGTAATAACAAGCGGCAGACCGCGAGCGATGCATTCTGTCACAGTAAGCCCTCCTGCTTTACTGATAACCACATCCGCAAGCGCGTAGAGTTCATGTATGGCGTGCACAAAGTTATATATGTGCAGATTGATATGTGAAGGAAGTTTGAGATTTTCCAGTTTAGATTTGAGGGCTTCGTTGGATCCTGCTACAGCGCATATTTGGAGCGGTAATTTGCTTACTCCAAGTGTTTCTATAATATTTGAAATATCCTGCAATCCAAATCCGCCGGAAAGAGCGAGTATTACCGGTTGTTTTTGATTTAATTTGAATTTTGCGTACAGTTGTTGCGTGCGTTTTGTGGTTATGACGTTGGGAGATACTGGTATGCCACTCACAATTATTTGTTCGCAGTTGATCCCCGTCGCGATTAAATCTTTTTTCATTTCGTGTGTCGCGACAAAATAACGGTCAACTCCCTCAACAATCCAAAGATGATGGATTTGGTAATCGGTAATAATAATTGATATAGGGGTTTTGATTTTTTTATTTTTAAGTATTGACGCGGCAACTTCAGCGCACACAAAATGCGTGCAGATAATTTCATCAGGCATGGAGGCTTCAATAAAACGAGCAAGTTTGATTGCGAGAAGAGCTTGTATGTGGGATGTCGCGTGAAGCGTTTCACGTACCGATGGGGAATTTGATGTCTTGTAGAGGTATCCCCACACCAGTGGAGCATTTTTTGTTATGAAGAGATAGAAATCGCGATATACCAATTTGAGCGGTTTGTTGATAAACTCAATAATATCGCGATGTTCAACAATCGCGTCTGGATATGAGTTTTGCGCTTCTTCGCGTATGCTTTCCGCCGCGCGGAGGTGCCCGCTTCCTGCTGAAAGGGAAAGGAGGAGAATTTTTTTTGGCATATAAAAGGTTAGTATATGCGCAGTGTGCCACATAACTAGGTAGCTTTTCAAGAGGGCAATTCTGTGGTATGATAAGGATATATGAAAATTTTTGCTGTAGCTATAGCAATTTTAGTGCTTTTTCTCGGGTTGGTGAAGCCAATGAATTTTGGCATGCCAAGCGCCTTCGCAACAATGGAAAACTCCGTCATGCGCGGAAGGTCGTTATGGTCTCAAAGATTTGAAATGGGATGTGGAGCAAACGTATGTACAACAGCTTTGGCGGTACAGCGAGCCGCGGATGATTGTATCAGACATTGTATTCAAAGCGCGTTGCCTGCCGTTGAAGAGACTGCCGCGTTTCTTTTTGCGCCATTTACTCATTTAAGTACGATCGCATTGATTCTTTTGATAGGTTTTTTGGCGCAGGTGGTGCTCGTCTACGCGCTAGTCCGTTATCTTTTATACGCCTATACATTTTTTCATTTACGTTTTGTTACTTCAACCATTCTCCGCAATTAAGAGACCAAGCATCATAAGCCAATTTATTTTTGGCATTGCTTGGTTTTTTAATTGATTAAAAGTATGCATGTTATTAAAGTTTATGTTAAGAGCGCTGAAAATTCTTGGCCGCGCACGGTCAAAGAAACATTGATGCGGCAAGAGAATGTAGTGCAAGTGGATATAAACGAGGTGCGCCATAAGGCGCGTGTGGTGGTTAAGGGAGGTGTGAATATAGAACTGCTCAATAGCGCGCTCAAAGAGCAAGGAATTGAGCTCTCGGTCTATGAAGTGAGTGAGGTGGAACTTGGAGAAAGAGAATCTTTCAGTGGAATTGACGTGGCAACTTCATCAGTGGTGTCGCGCCACGCCACTTTGCCGTTGTCGTCGGGAGTGCCGTGCGGTGAGTTGATGCTTGGTATTGACGGTATGACGTGCCGCTCATGCGAGATCACCATTGAAAGTAAATTTAAGAAAATTGAAGGTGTGGTCAAGGTGAATGTGAACGCGTCAAAAGGTGAAGCTCGTGTGGTGTACAACACTACGCAAGCGCCGTCGCTTGACCGTCTTCAGTCGGCAATCGCGCGTGAAGGCTACAAAGTGCGTTCCTCTGCCGGTCAAAATATCCACACTAAGCGCGTGGATACGGATATGAGCAGTGTACGGAACCAAAAACTCACTTTCAGCCAGCTTGTGGGAGTGTTTGCAATTGTTTTGGGAGTTTTGTGGATACTTTCTAAGGTCGGACTATTTAAAACAGGTTTTGTTATTGGGCAAAATACGGGTTTTTGGACAATATTTGTTATTGGGCTCATTGCCGCAAGCTCTTCGTGTATTGCGGTGTCCGGAGGACTCCTGCTTTCGTCCGCGGCACGATTTCATGAACGGTACGGCGCGAGCGGTTTGGGCCGCATGTATCCTGTGTATATGTTTGTGATAGGGCGCACCGTATCCTATGGCGTCTTGGGCGGATTGATTGGTTTTCTTGGAAAGTCATTGTCCTTGCCACAGTGGTTAATGGGTACTATCGCGCTAATAGCGGCAGTGTATATGTTGATTATGGGTTTGGAGATGCTGAATATCGCACCGTCTTGGCTTAGGGGCATTTTGCCCAACATGGCATCAAAAGATTTGTCGCACAAAGTGCTTGACGCGGGGCAAAAGAGTGAACATCCTTTGGCGCCATTTATGCTTGGAGCCGCGACGTTCTTTTTGCCATGCGGATTTACGCAGGCCCTGCAGTTGTACGCGCTGACAACCGGTAGCATCGCAACCAGCGCGCTGTTGCTTTTTGGATTTGCACTTGGTACCGTACCAGCGCTTCTTGCGCTCGGTTGGGCTTCAAGTTCTCTCAAAGGCAAAGCAGGGAGATTATTTTTTCAGTTTGCAGGTGCCCTTGTGGTGGTGTTGGGGTTTTACAATATTCAAAATGGTTTGACTATCTTGGGGTATCCGTTGCCTGCGTTTTCAATCAATTCAAGCGCGGTGGCAGCCAATACGGGAAGTGGCAATACGGGTGGAAAATCCAATGTAACAGTTGAGGGCGGTAAACAGGTGATGAAGATGACCGTGGACAGTTATGGTTATACGCCGGATGAATTTACGGTGAGAGCGGGAGTGCCTGTGAAGTGGGAAATAGATGGAACAAACGCGGCTGGGTGTGCGAGCGTCCTGCAGGCGCGGGATTTTGGATTGCGCGCGATGATTGCGGGGAAATCGGATAATGTCCTTGAGTTTACACCGGACAAGCCTGGGCGATATTTGTTCAGTTGTTCCATGGGCATGTATCGCGGCTATATTAATGTTGTTTCTAAAACATAATATATGACACACATACCTTTTGATCCCGAATTTGATACACATTCTACTTTAGAGCCCGAGCAGATGCCTTCTGTAGATACTCAACAGACGGGCAGTTTTCCCTCCGGTTTGGCGTTTGTTGCGGGGCTCATAACCGCTCTTGTTGCCGGCAGTTTATTAGCCAATGCGTTACTAATTAAATTACTTATTAAATAAGTTATGTTTACCAAACAGTTTCGCATTACAAACATTGAATGTCACTCATGCGTGGGGTTGAGCACTGATGTGCTAAAAGATTTGCCAGGCGTAACAGATGTTCAAATTGATCAAAAAACAGGCGCGGCCAGTTTGACATCCGAGCATGAAATACCATGGGCGGATATACATAAAGCATTGGAAGAAGTAGGCAAGACCTCTGAAGAAATTGCGAACACATAATGTGTTCAATCATAAAATAATGTTATCTATATGGAAAACAAGCAAGACTCCGTTCTTTTGAGTTTGCAGGGAATGCATTGCGCGTCGTGCGCGGGAATTATTACGCGCGCGCTCAAGAAAGTGCAGGGTGTTTCCGACGCGAATGTAAATTTTGCCGCGGAAAAAGCTCGCGTTGTGTATGACACGCAAACAACTGATACTTCGCATCTGATTACCGCTGTTGAAAAAGCAGGTTACAAAGCAAGCATATATCAAGCCGCGGACAGTGAAGGCGTACAAAAAAGAAAAGAAGAAGAAATGCGCGCGTACTGGCGCAAGTTTATGTGGGGCGCCGTGTTGAGTGCTCCAATGCTCTATTTTATGTTTTTTGATTTTTTTGCGTGGATGCCTTTGCGCGACGGCTTGCTTCCGTTAGTGGGTATCATTTCTCTCGTCCTTGCCACGCCGGTGCAATTCTGGATTGGCGCGGGATTTTATCATGGCGCGTGGAGTGCGTTGCGCATGAAAACGTTCAACATGGATAGTCTTATCGCGATTGGCACGAGCACCGCATATCTTTACAGTATAGTGCGGTTTGTGGGGCATGTTCTCAATTATGGCACTATTTTGGGAGTAGATGGGGCAAAAATTCCCGATCTGTACTTTGAAACCGCGGCATTTTTGATTACATTTGTCATCTTGGGAAAATGGCTTGAGACGCGTGCCAAAGGGCGCGCTTCTGACGCCATCAAGAAGCTTATGGGATTACAACCCAAGACAGCGCGTGTGGTGCGTGAGGGCAACACATTGGATATCCCGCTTGAACAGGTGGTAAAAGGCGATATTGTGGTAGTGCGTCCGGGAGAAAAAATTCCGGTTGATGGGGTAGTGAAAAAAGGAGATTCTGCAGTGGATGAATCCATGCTCACCGGTGAAAGTATTCCGGTGGAAAAACACGCTGGCGATACGGTCTATGGCGCGACCATTAACAAGAATGGAAGTTTTGAATTTCAGGTTACTCGCGTGGGTGCGGAGACAACGCTTTCACAAATTATTCGCTTGGTGGAAGAAGCGCAAGGATCAAAAGCGCCGATTCAAGATTTGGCGGACAAAATCTCCGCGGTGTTTGTACCCATTGTCATTGTATCCGCGATGGTAACTTTTGTTGTGTGGTTTTTTGCGCTTGGCGCGCCAATTACCTTTAGTTTAATGGCATTTACTGCGGTGATTGTGATTGCGTGTCCATGCGCGCTGGGGCTTGCGACACCTACGGCAATTATGGTGGGTACAGGCAAGGGAGCGGAGAACGGCGTTTTGATAAAAGGCGGTGAGCCGCTTGAGGCCGCGTGTAAAATTAACGCTATTGTATTTGACAAAACAGGAACGCTCACTAAAGGCAAGCCGGAAGTGACCGATGTGGTTGCTATCGCAATGAACGATGAAAAAAAGTTAGTCGCGCTCATGGCAAGTCTGGAAAAAGTATCGGAACATCCGCTTGCCGAGGCGATTGTACGTTATGCGCAAAAGCACGGCGCTGATTTTTACGACATTGAACATTTCAAGGCGATTCCGGGGTACGGTGTTTCAGCGGAGCATGAAGGCATCACCTATATATTGGGCAATCGCGCGCTTATGATGCGCTCCGGTGTAGAGATAACCGCGCATGAAAATCATGTGCAAGCGCTTGAGAATGAAGGAAAGACGGTTATGTTTTTTGCGGATTCAAAGGTTCTGCTTGGAGTGATTGCGGTGGCTGACACGCTAAAAGAAACAACGTCCGCGGCGGTAGTGGCGTTGCAAAAAAAGGGGATAAAAGTATATATGATTACCGGTGATAATGAGCGCACGGCACTTGCCATTGCGCGCGCGGTTGGCATCACGCATGTGCTCGCGGAAGTTTTGCCGCAGGACAAAGCGCTGGAAGTTAAAAAGTTGCAGGCGACGCTCCTGCTCTTGCGCAAGCGGATCTGGGTATTGCCATGGGAAGCGGAACCGATGTGGCAATGGAAACCGGCGGCATTGTGATTATCAAAGATGATCTGCGCGATGTGTTGACCGCTATACAGCTTTCCCGCGAGACGGTTGGCAAAATCAAACAGAATTTGTTTTTCGCATTGTTCTACAACGTGATTGGGATTCCCATTGCCGCGCGTGTGTTTATAGCATACGGGCTTGTGCTGAAGCCCGAACTTGCGGGGCTGGCAATGGCGTTTTCCAGCGTTTCCGTGGTGTCAAACTCTTTGCTTTTGCGGCGGTTTCGCGTCGGCAGGCGGAATTGGGTATCCGCTGTGGCGCCTCTCGTAATGGGCGTGGTGTTTACGGTTATCTTTTTTCTTTTTGCCCGTTTGAGCAGAATGACGTAATTATTTATTGTTCAAGTTCAACTACTAACGGTAGCATAAGATTGCCACGAACAATGGTAGTGGAGGAGAATATTGCTTTGATGAAACCTGTATTGGGCGCTCGGCGCACGACTAGTGGAGAGGTGGTATTTAGAATATTTTTTCCCAATACATAAGAAGGTGCTGAAAGGCCTAATAGATGAGCCAAGGTTGGGTACAAATCCAAATGGCTGGACATGACCGTATTATCTCCCTCAAGTTTTATCCCCGGAACCACAATCTTCTTTGAGTTGGTTTATGAATGTGCCAATAGACCTGTCTGCGTAATGAACACTTTGGAGATATTTTTTTTGTTCATCATTAAGATTTGTATCGGCGGGAAAAAAAAGCGTTTGGAGATCTGGAGGAAGCTCAAAAGGCGTGTGCGAAGTTAATGTAATGAGTGTCGCCATAAAAGGCTGGTGAGTTTTACGTTATTCTCTAAAACAATATTTGCCGAACCTTTTTCATCATCGAAAAATCTCCAGCCAGATTCTTGGAGTATATTATTTATTTTGATTCGAGCTTAGGCTTCTTTTTGCATAAATTTATTTGTTGATTACTTCGTAGTCTCCTTTATCCCTATCGCCACCGATGCGAATATAATCCTCACATCCATCCACCCAGATTTTCTTACATTTGCAATAAGTAAGTTTTTTGTGGGTATTCCAAAAAATCTCATCTCCGCAATGAGTACATTTGTAGTAAAGGTCTTTTTTAGTTTTGTTAGCGATTTCCATATTTAAAGAAAATATTAGATTAGTAAGAAGTAATCTAGCGGCACCTTAATAACGTTGGCATCTTCTAAAAGAGTCAGGGAGTTTCGGCAAACTACTACACCATATTTGGCGGAGCCCACTTTTTTCATAGTACTCCTGACCTGTGTGCCAAGTTTTTCACCCATACCTACTTCAATTGGAATTATATTTTTTTCTGCAATAGTTAGAATAAAGTCGGCACCACCCTTTGAACTATCGTGATTCAAAGCGCCTCGATTGCTTGCAACAAACTCACGATATAAAGTCATAGCAACAATATCTTCCATTAGTCTGCCTTTCTGTTGAGCAAATACCTGCAGATTACCAGCGACCGACAAAAAAGCCGACCTTATGGCTGACGACATAAATTGATATTTTGACGGCTTTCTTACTTTCTTTGTGTTAGAACCATACGGCATAACTCTTATCAATAGTTCCGCTTGTTCCAACACCTCAAGAATACTTGAAACTGTATTGACACTGGTTTCAAGCGTTTTGGCTAAGTTTTGTACACTCAAAACTTCAGACTCGGCTAGCAAAAATAAAACTCTTTTAATATAACCAATGGTTTTTTGATCAAAGCGACCAAGACTTTGTACGTCTTGATTGATAACCTTATCGAGCAATAAAGTTATAGTTTGATAAACCCGAGCCTCATCCTTAATCCTAATAGCGAATGGAAGCGTGCCAATTTTTAAGTACTCATCAATATAATGGCGATCTACCTGCGACCAAAAACTAAGCACTGATTGTTCAAAACTTTTTAATTTATCGTAGGCTTCTTTTGCTGATTCTGATGCAAACAAAGCATCTTTGATATTTTTCTTTAATCCAGTGATCGGGTATTTACTATCTTTGATCGTCAAGAATTCGCAAAAACTTGTTGGAAATAATTTCTCAAAAATTGCTCGGCGAATAACATCCGGATTTGTTTGTAAAGAAACAGCAGAGGAACCACTGC
>Ga0076148_122_pt1 | contig 22364 bp, 16 predicted proteins | sample RifGroC2_FD_68169 | JGI IMG/M metagenome (GOLD analysis project Ga0076148, IMG submission 68169) | Parcubacteria (Magasanikbacteria) bacterium GW2011_GWC2_45_8 | reverse complement strand
CACTTAAATCAACACCAAGGGTGAAAACAAAGAGCGCATCCAGGTGTTTGAAGGCGTAGTGCTCGCGCGCAAACACGGGTCAGAAATTGGCGCAGGCATTACCGTGCGACGCATTTCCGAAGGTGTAGGTGTAGAAAAAGTGTATCCTCTTTTTTCCCCGCTCATCACCAAAATTGAAGTGCTCAAACAAGGTTTTGTGCGCCGCGCCAAATTGGCCTACTTGCGCGACCCAAACAAAAAACTCAAAGACAGCCGCAAAAAATAACTTTTATAAAACAGCAGGTTTTGTCCTTCGCAACTACGCAGTGTAAGTTATGTTGCTCAAGACAAAACCTGCTGTTTTTATATCTCTAACTATTTCTTGCAAAACGATTTCAAATAACCGGAGGTAACACTCCGCTTGTTTTTTGCAATTTGTTCCGGCGTGCCTTCAGCCACCACCTCACCACCGCGTACGCCGCCTTCCGGCCCCAAATCAATAATCCAATCCGCGCATTTGATAACCTCAATATTGTGTTCAATAATGAGCACGGTATTTCCTCTATCAACCAGTTGGTTCAAAACCCCCAAAAGCTGTTTAATATCCGCCAAATGCAAGCCAGTGGTTGGTTCATCCAAAATATAGAGTGTCTTGCCGGTGGAACGGCGTGAGAGCTCCGTGGCGAGCTTGACGCGCTGTGCCTCGCCGCCGGAAAGCGTGGTTGCGGGCTGACCAAGCTCCAAATACCCCAATCCCACCTCGTTCAAAATTTGCAATTTTTCATAAATCGCCGGTATGGTAGAAAAAAATCTACGCGCCTCTTCCACCGTCATCTTCAACACATCCGCGATATTTTTTCCGTTGTAATGAATTTCCAATGCTTCGTTGTTATAGCGTTTGCCGTTACACTCGGGACACTCCACAAACACATCAGACAAAAATTGCATGGGAATCTGTGTATATCCATCCCCCGCGCACGCCTCGCACCTGCCACCGCCTTTGACATTGAAACTAAACTTGCCTGCCGCGTAGCCGCGCATGCGCGCCTCGGGTAAAGCCGCAAACACGTCACGTATTGCCGTAAAGACACCGGTATACGTTGCCGGGTTGGAGCGTGGGGTGCGGCCAATCGGCGTCTGGTCTATCGCGATTACTTTATCAATATGCTCCAATCCCTTAATCCCCGCGTGTGCGGCAGGCGCCTCTTTTGCATGATAAAAATGTTTGGTTAAGGCCTTGCTCAAAACATCAATAATGAGCGATGATTTTCCGGAACCGGAAACGCCGGTCACGCACACGAGCCGTGCGAGCGGCAGATCCACAGTGATATTTTTTAAATTAAATGCGGTCGCTTTTTCAATGGTCAACATTTTTCCATTGCCCTTGCGGCGTGTATGCGCGCATTCAATTTCTTCACGCCTGCTTAAAAATGCGCCTGTAATAGATGCCTTGTCTTTCATTATCTCCGCAGGAGTACCTTGCGCTATCAATTTGCCGCCATACACTCCCGCTCCCGGGCCAACGTCAATAATATAATCGGCGCGGCGCATGATTGCTTCATCGTGTTCCACCACCACCACCGTATTCCCCAAATCACGGAGTTCCATAAGCGTATCAACCAGTTTGTCCATATCGCGCGGATGCAACCCGATAGAAGGCTCATCTAAAACATAAATCACGCCGGTCAAACCGGTAGAAAGCTGAGTAGAAAGCCGCACACGCTGTGCCTCACCGCCGGAGAGCGTATGCATGGCAAGATTCAAACTCACATACGTTAACCCCACGCGTTCAAGCGCGGTAAGACGTTTGAGCATTTCTTTGATGAGCGGAGTGGACACCTGCTCGCCAAGAGACGCTACGCCGAGGGTTGTTGTTTTCCCGCGCTTCTCACCCTGCCCGTGTGTTATGGAACGCAAAAATACAACCGCTTCGTCAATCGGCAGAGCACAAATCTCCGCAATATTTTTTTCAAACACGCGCACCTCCAAACTTTCCTGTTTCAAACGATCCCCATTGCACAAACTGCACGTCTGCTCGCGCATATATTCTTCAATTTCTTTACGCACATAGTCAGATGTTGTTTCACGATGACGCATCATTAAATTGGTAATCACGCCCTCAAACAGCACCTGCTTGCCATCAACTTCATACACCTGCTTACCCGTACCACTCATCACCATCTGGAGCACCTTGCGCGGCAATTGTTCCACCGGCGTATCCATAGAAATATGCTGTGCACCGGCCATAGCATGAAGCAAATGCGTATACCATTGCTGGTTGCCGGTAATACGCATCCATGGCTGTATGGCACCCTGCGCCAGCGTTAACCGAGGGTTGGGGATCACCAAATCTTTATCAACCTCAAGTGTAACGCCAAGACCCATACAACGCGAACACGCGCCATGAGGACTGTTAAATGAAAAAGAACGCGGCTCAAGCGGAGGAAAACGCTTCCCGCACCGAGGACATCGCGGCTCAACGGAGAAAAGCATCTCATGGTGATTTTGAAAATGATCCACAATCACGAGCCCATTTCCAAACTCCAGTGCACGCTCTATTGATCCTGTTAAATCCGCTTTTTCTTTTTTGCTTGTTTGAAACTCGGCAACCACAATTTCAAGCATGTGCGGCACAGACGGATTGGGCACGAGCGACAAAAATTCTTCAATCGTATAATAATGGCGATCAAAACGCACGAGCTTGGTGTCCAGCGTCGCGCGCGCTTGTTGCACGGCTTCTTCATAACTCTCCCACGGCTCTTTCTGCAAGCGATACAACGGCGCCAAAACACGCACCGCGTGCCCCTCGTTGACCATACGGCGCACGCTTTCAATAATCTGACCACTCGTAAACCCTTGCGCGGGCTGATTGCAATCCGAACACATCACTCCGCCAAGCCGGCTAAAAAGCAAACGCAAATAATCATAAATTTCCGTTACCGTTCCCACGGTTGAACGCGGATTCTGCGTGTTGCTCCTTTGATCAATCGCAATGGTGGGCGAGAGCCCTTGGATTTCGTCCACATCCGGCTTGTCATGGCTGTCCAAAAACTGCCGCGCGTAAGAAGAAAGGCTTTCCGCGTAACGGCGCTGACCTTCCGCGTAGAGTGTGTCAAACGCGAGCGACGACTTGCCGGAACCGGACAAACCCGTGATAACCACGAGTTTGTTTTTTGGAATTGACACGGATATATTTTTGAGATTGTGCACCCGCGCGCCGCGAATTTCTATTGATTGCGATGGATTTTTGAGCATAGTATTTAAGGTGATGGAGGAATAGTTGAGGTGATGCCGCAAGGAAATACTTTTGTGTCTGAAAGCCCAGAAAATGAAACATCTATGTTGGGAAAGGCATTTTCTTCAACATTCAAATTGCAAGTAATGCCTTTTTTCATTTCAGCTTGTGAGAATAATACTCCTTCCGTATAATTTGGAAGCCCTGTCTTAATCCAACCTTTTGCATGAGAATTATTTAACTGATCTCTGCCATACCAAGGGCACGAAGGCGCCTTACAAAGTGATTTTCCTCCAATCCATTGATCATCAGATGAGCCTACCAGACCGCTTGTGTCATTCACTTCCAAAAAGAAAAAATATCCTTTGATTTTTTCATCTCCTCCACACGACTTACTACCTCTTTCAGGAACCGTCCCCACTAGAGATTTGTCAAAGATATATCCAAATGAATAGCGTGTCTTTGGTGTTTTGTCGCCAAATAGAGAACCTTTGGTAATAACGCTCTTTGCAATAGATTGAACAGAACCGTCGGTGCAGTGCCTCCAATACTCACCTCATCGCACACAAATTTTTGTTTATTCACCGCGGCCTTTTCGCTTGAAGGCACGCAGGCGCACGGCTCTTTGCCGGAACATTTACCTTCACATGACTCCCCTTTGCACATTTTGCCGTCGCCTCCCGGTATCCAATAATCAACACCACATGTTGTTTTCAATTTTTCCGTATTCCAATTGCCGGGCAACCCCACTACATCCTTATAGCTTATACTTGTCGCATCTGCAAATTTTTTATCACTGCTACTGTCGGCATCTTTGCACCAATCCGCTCCCAACGCAATTTTGCGCACCATATACACGTTGGGCAGGCGCAAATGCACCAAATCAGGATTAACCGTGTTGAGTAGCATATAGGAAGCAAGCACAAGCAGAAGCCCAAACACCGCGCTCCCTATAGTTTTTTTTGCCGCGCTTATTTTATCGCTTGCTCCGCCGGCGGTAATGTATTCAAACCCGCCTTTAACAATAAGCACGGCCGCAATCACCCCTGCAATGCCAACCAAATAACTATAGATCAGCTTAAAATACTCACCCAAATCTTTCACTTCCGTCTTGCCGTTGAACGCAATAGACAATTGCGCACGACCCGGCGGCACACACCCTCCCAATGTTCCACACTCTCCTCTGCCACCGCCTGCTACCCAATTCACCACATCTTTGCACGAGGTTGTTTTGTCATTGCACCAAAGTGCCGCCTTGTACTGCTCGGTACATGCCTCCTTGCTCCAACACATCGGATTTTTTTCCGGAGATTCCGTGGCCGCGCTTGCCAGTGCGGGAAAATACAAACCCAAAAGCACCATTACAACCAAGATATTTATGCCCCACCCATGCGTTTGGCGCATACTGTGTATGTTATTTTTTAAAATAGGTAATAAGCTTTTCCCACTCGGGAAGTGTGATAACACCCTCAACTTTTTGTCCGTTCACAAAAAAAGTCGGCGTGCCTCGCACACCTGCACGCACACCGTCTTGATAGTCCTGCATGACTTCTTTGTAATGAACGCCTCCATCCAAACATGCATTAAAAGCACTACTCGCGAGTCCGGCCTCTTTGGCATAGCGTTTCAAATCCGCATTCTCAAGCTGTGATTGATTTTGAAATAATTTGTCATAGTATGCCCAAAACTTTCCTTGATCGTTTGCGCAAGAGGCCGCCTCGGACGCTTTGAGCGCATGTGGGTGCACCTCCGCAATGGGGAAATGACGAAACACAAAACGCACATCTTTTTCATGCGTAGTCATGAGTTCCCGTATCGTACCATACGTATCGCGGCTAAAAGGACATTCAAAATCAGCAAACTGCACAATGGTAATGGACGTATTTTCTTGAGATCCAAACGCGGGCGCGGCGGCGCGGTCTATCCACGCCGCTTCAAAAGATGAGGAAGCAAACCCACGAGCGCGCGGACTTACGGTGAAATTTCCCGTATGTGCCAACCTCACCTGTGAACCGGATTTTACTAGTTTATAAAAATACCATGTTCTCCAGCCAACCACCACGCCAAACGCCGCGGCAACCGCAAGAACACAAAAAATTATCCATTTGCTTGTCGTATTCATACGCCGAACGGGTGCGCGTTTGATATTTAATTGGTTTAACTGCTGTTCATCAATCATGCACCCATTATACATTATTTTCAATTATGTCAACAGGGGGAGGCTGTCAATTTGACGTTTTTCTTTAAAACTGATACCATATATCCATACTTTCTATGCGACGTTATCTTGATATCATACAAATCATAATAGCCATTTTGCTGATTATAGCCATTTTGCTTCAAGCAAAAGGCACAGGACTCTCTGGTGTTTTTGGAGGAGAAGGCAATGTCTACCGCACCAAACGCGGTTTTGAAAAAATTCTTTTTTACGCAACCATTGTATTAAGCGTGATTTTTTTTGGAATCGCGATCCTCAACATGTACTACGCCATTTAATTCCTCCTCGTACCGTTTTTCCATTTTAAAAAATTCTCATCGTTGTCCTTCTTGGACGACATTCTCTCTTTTCGTAAATTCTTTCCATGCAATTACCATTTTTTTTGAACCTTTTTTGGTGGAAACAGCGGCTTTCGCATCTGTTTAAAAAACCTTCTTCACCATTAACCACGCTCTACAAAAATCTTGACTTACGGCTGGTGAACCACGTGCGTTCCGGTGGCATGCCTTCTTGGGCGCAGATGCGCCATTTTTCCGAATTTCTCTCCGCGCGAGAAAAAAAGCATCTGCGAATATGCTTGCTCATCATCACGCTATCGGTATTCGTTATTTCCGGAAACTACCTTTGGACGCATCACACCATCAAACCGGCGCGCGGCGGCGAATACACGGAAGGAATCATCGGAACACCAAACTTTATAAACCCCTTATTCAGTTCTCTTAATCCGGTTGACGCGGATTTAACCAAACTCACCTATTCCGGATTATTCCATTTTGACGAAAACCTTGTGCTCAAACCAGCGCTTGCAGAACGGTATGAAATAGACAAAGACGGCAAAACCTATCGCATTTTTTTAAAAAAAGATCTTAAATGGTCGGACGGTGAACCTCTTACCGCGGATGATGCAGGCTTTACCATAGAACGGATCCAAGACACAGACGCCCACTCGCCTCTCATTTTGCTCTTTCAAAATGTTTCATTTGATAAAATCAACGACCAAGAATTCACGCTCACACTCAAAGACGCATACGCGCCGTTTATCAATTTTCTCACCGTGGGAATCATCCCCCAGCATGTCTGGCAAGAGATCACTCCTGCCAACACCCGCTTGAGCACAACCAACCTCAAACCTGTCGGGAGCGGTCCGTACATGGTGCAAACGCTTTCCAAAGACGAGACGGGAGTTATCAGGTCATACACGCTCAAACCAAATGACAATTTTTCAGGAGACGCGCCGTTTATCAAAAAACTTACCTTTAAATTTTTCCCCGATTTCACCTCGGCATTTGACGCCCTCAAAACACGCCAGATTAACGGTCTTGGGCACATACCATTTGCAGACCTTAAAAAAATAAACACCAAAACCAATTCTGTATTTTCATTTGAAACAAGCCAGTACACCGCGCTATTTTTCAACCCTTCAACCCAGCCGATTTTAAAAGATAAAAAAATTCGCACCGCTCTTTTGAATGCTCTCAACCGCGGCGCTCTTGTACAAAACATTTTTGGCGCGCATGCAAACTCCATCAACGGACCGCTTTTAGAAGAATTATTCGGTTTCAAACCAACAACGGATACCGCGGCACTCTATAATATACAATCGGCAAATCAACTCTTTGCCGACGCGGGGTGGAAAAAAATTTCACAAGAAGAACGCGCGGAAGGCGGCCAAGAAAACCAGTTGAGCGCATGGGTCAAAAAAAACCCCCAGCCCGCGCTCCCACGCCGCGCGACCGCCAAACAAAAGGCCATGTTTGAAGAACAATTTTCCGCGTGGCAAAAACATAAAGAAGATGCCCAAACAAAAATAGCCGAGGACGCCAAAAAAACTGCACCGCCCAGCCAACTTTTTTTCTTGCAAAAAAACAATGCCATACTCGCGCTCACCATCGCCGTGCCGCGCCAAGATGAGTACCAAAAAGCGGCGGATGCGATTGCCGAGGCGTGGCGCACAGTGGGAGTAGAAGTGCGCATTGAAACCGTTGAATCCAATCGCATACGCACCGACGTGTTAAAAGATAAAAAATACGATGTCCTGCTCTATAGCGTAATCCTTGCCAATGACGGCGACCCCTACCCTTTATGGCACTCGTCTCAAATAAAATCTGGCGGATTAAACCTTTCTGTTTTTTCCAACAAACAATCAGATGACCTGCTGGTCAAAGCGCGCGCCGCAACCTCATTTGACGACCGCCGTTCATTTTATCAAAAATTTCAAGCAATATTGAATGAGGAAATTCCCGCGGTGTTTCTTTATAGCCCGCACTATCTTTACGCCATGCAATCAGACGTGCGGGGAGTACCTCAAACACGCCTCTACACAAACGATGACCGTTTTAATACCACAACCTCGTGGTTTACCAAGACGCGATGGGGATTAAAACAATAACGCGCGCAAAAACACTTTCGCGCGCCACGCCGGAGTGGTGAAATTGGCAGACACGCACGGTTCAGAGCCGTGTCCTGGCAACAGGGTAAGGGTTCAAGTCCCTTCTCCGGCACCAAAAAATTAAACTCATTTCATTTATTAAATTCTCATTATTTATATTTCTTATGGTACAACAAGGTTTCAACAATCGCCCTTCTCATGGAGGAGGCCGCGGTCACAATCGTCCGCCAAATCGGAATACTCGTTTCCAAGGCCGTCCTCCTGTTCACAACAACGCACACCCTATACAGCCGCAACAGCCTCGCACGCCTACCGGTGCGCCTGTTACCCATGCCTCTCCCCACACCTTTCACCCCATTTCGGGCAAACCAAAGGTAAAAGTAATCCATCTTGGTGGTCTTGAAGAAGTGGGGCGCAATATGTCGCTGGTTGAATGCGAAGACGACATTGTTTTGATTGATATGGGATTGCAATTCCCGGAAGAAGACATGCCGGGCATAGACTATATCATTCCCAACGTCTCATATCTCAAAGGCAAAGAAAAAAACATCCGCGGGTTGATTATTACCCATGGACACTACGACCATATTGGCGGCATCCCACACCTCATGGATAAAATAGGCAACCCAACCATTTACACAGCACCTCTTTCTGCCGGTATTATTCGCAAACGCCAAGAAGACTACCCGCAAGCCCCCCAGCTCAAAATCGCGCTTGTGAACGGCAACACAAAAATACAAATGGGCAAGCATTTTGTGTTTGAACCATTCCATATCAATCACAATATCTCCGACGCGTTTGGCATTGCGTTGTATACGCCGCAAGGGTTGATCCTCCACACAGGAGATTTCAAATTTGATTTTACTCCCGTGGAAGATGAGCCGGCAGATTTAAACCGCATTGCGCTTTTTGGCAATCAAAATCCGCTTCTGCTCATGTCTGACTCCACCAATGCGGAGTCTCCCGGACACCAAATCTCGGAAAAAACAGTAGGTGAAGAACTTGAGCGCATTATCACGCGTACCACGGGGCGCATTATCATTGGCACGTTTGCTTCACTTCTTACCCGCATGCAGCAAATTTTGACGATTGCGGAAAAAACTGGACGCCATGTTCTTTTGGAAGGGCGCAGTATGCAATCCAATGTGGAAATAGCGCACGAGCTTGGCTACATGAAATACAAAACCGGCACCATAGTGGATGAAAAAATCTGGCGCCGCTTGCCGGACAACAAAGCGATTGTGGTATGCACCGGCGCGCAAGGCGAACGCAACGCTGTGCTGATGCGCATTGCAAACAGCGAACATCGTTTTATCCAATTAAAGAAAGGCGACACAGTGATATTTTCTTCATCGGTGATTCCCGGCAATGAACGCACCATTCAATCATTAAAAGACACTTTTGTTCGCTACGGAGCGAAAGTCATTCACAACCAACTCATGGACGTGCACGCGGGTGGCCACGCAAAGGCCGAGGATTTGAAACTCATGTTGCGGCTCACCAAACCCCGCTATTTCCTGCCCATTCACGGCAATATCTTTATGCGTCAAACGCACGCCGAGCTTGCCATGCAGGTGGGAGTGCCGGAAAACAATGTGTTTATGCCGGACAATGGTCAAGTTGTTGAATTCAATGAACATGGCGGCCGCATGACAGACAGTTTTGTGCCCGCGGATTATGTTATGGTAGACGGCTTGGGTGTGGGCGACGTATCACAAGTGGTATTACGCGACCGGCTCATGATGTCTGAAGACGGCATGCTCGTTATCATTGCCACCATAGAAAAGAAAACCGGACAGCTGGTGGGCAATCCGGATTTGATCTCGCGCGGGTTCATTTACATGAAAGAAAACAAAGAGCTCGTGGAAAAAACACGCATGCGCGCAAAAAAAATTCTTAAAGACAGCGACCCAAAGTCCCCCGCGTTTGAAGACTACATCAAAACAAAACTGCGCAATGATATTGGACAATTCCTGTATCAGCAGATCAAACGCCGACCGCTTATAATTCCGGTGTTAATTGAGGTGTAAAACACCATCCTAATACCATTGAGGCACAAGAAAATTCTGTTGAATTTTCTCTCAGTCGCCCCGACGTACGTCGGGGCGACTCGTAATCCCCTCCAATTGCTTCCGCGATATTCTCAAAACCATCTTTTTCAAGCAGAGCAACCAGACCTCTGTTAATTTGACTTATCACCTGCGGCCCTTCAAAAATCATACCCGTAATCATCTGCACAAGCGAGGCGCCTGCTTTTATTTTCTTGTACGCATCCTCCGCGGAAAACACTCCCCCGCATCCAATAATCACATACGCGCCTTTTGTTTTTTGATAACAATATCGTATCAGTTCATTTGAAAGATCCTCCACCACCTTGCCGCTCATGCCTCCTTTTTCCGAAACCGTGCTATCAATTATTTTTTTGTTGTCTCTGTTTTTGGTAAGGTTAGAGCATATAAAACCGAAAATTTTGTGGCGCTTCGTAACCTCTATAATGGCATCAATTTCTTCTTTTTTTAAATCCGGTGATAGTTTGAGGAAAATGGGTTTACTGGTTTGTGCCGTATCAATTTTTGCAAGCAACAAATCAAGAGAGACGGGGTCGGTAAACGGCTGTCCGCCAAATGCGTTGGGGCAGCTAATGTTGATTGTACAATAATTTCCCAAATCTTTTAACGCGGTAAACGCCTTGAAATAATCGTCTATCCCCGCTTGCAAATCTACTGTTTTTTGGCAGTTTGTTTTTGCGATGCTCATGCCCATGGGAATTTGAAAATGCTTGTCGCGCAATCTTTCCGCAATGCGCTCACATCCTTCATTTTTCAAACCATAATGTATCATGAGCCCTTTGGATTTTTTGAGCCTCCAAAGCCTTGGTCGGGGGTTGCCCACACACGCCTCTCCGGTTATGGATCCCGCTTCCGCAAATCCAAAACCAAGCGCGGGAAGAATGTCCGTGAGCTGTGCGTCCTTGTCAAAACCGGCTGCCAAACCAATGGGGTTGCTAAAAAAAATCCCCCGAATTGTCTGGTTCAATTTTTTGTTTGAATAGTAAAAAAAACACGCGGTAACCCCTCGTGTGATTGCATGTGCCCCCAAAAACACCCCCACACGCGTCATAGTTTCATGCACCGTTTCCGGATCAATCATGAAAAATATGTTCTTTAATATCTTGGTATACAAGAACGCATTAAGAGCATCTCGGAAGCGGAAAAAAAAATCAGGGACATTCATAGTGGATTTTTTAAGGTAACCATAGTATAATCTCCCCATACGCTTCTGTCCATAATATCCAAACTTTATGTCACGCATATTATCCGCCGTACAACCTACCAACAACCTGCATATTGGCAACTATCTGGGGGCAATAAAACAGTGGGTTGAGCTCCAAGAGGGCAATGAAACATTGTTTTTTATCGTTGACTTGCACGCGCTCACTGTGTATCAAAAACCTGAAACATTGAGCCAAAACATTCTTGATGTGGCGCGCATGTATTTGGCACTGGGGCTCAACCCCAACAAATCAATCATGTTTGTGCAATCACATGTCAAAGAGCACGCGGAACTTGCGTGGATTTTGGGCACCATAACAAAAATGGGAGAACTTGAACGCATGACACAGTTCAAAGACAAGTCCGCGCAACATGCCAACAACATCAATGCGGGAATGTTTACCTATCCGGTGCTCATGGCCGCGGACATTTTGTTGTATGACACGGAAAAAGTTCCCGTAGGAGAAGACCAAAAACAGCATGTAGAACTCACACGCGACTTGGCCGAGCGTTTTAACAAATTGTATGGCAAGGTGTTTACGGTGCCTGAACCGCTTATTTCAAAATCCGGTGCGCGTATTATGGGGCTTGATGACCCTGCAAAAAAAATGAGCAAATCAGCGGCGTCCGCGTACAATTACATCTCACTTTTGGATGACGTGCAAACAGTAAAGAAAAAAATCAAAAAAGCGGTTACAGACTCCGGTACGGAAGTTATGGGTGGCGCGTCACGGCCGGCGCTTAATAATTTACTAACTATTTATTCTCTCTTTTCCGGCAAATCCGTGTCCGCATTGGAAAAAGAATTTGCCGGCAAAGGATATGGAAATTTCAAAGACGGACTTGCAGACACACTCAACGCGTTTTTGGAAGAATTCCAAGAAAAATTCCATGCTATCAAAGAATCAGAGGTGCGCGATATTTTGGCAGACGGTGCGGCTCGCGCAGTAGCACGCGCCGCACTCAAAATGGCGCAAATAAAAGAAACGATCGGGTTACTCTAATCCTATTGCCTCTCCAAGCATCCAATCCACTCCACCCTTCACTGCGAATACACGCTTTACAAGGTAATCTGAAAGGGCTGTGGTCAATTTCCATTACAGGGAGTTACCGCATCATATTTGAACGGCAAAAAAATGGCGACATACTATTTATCTCTATAGGGAAACACGATATTTACAAAAATCTTTAATCTTTACACTTTAAAAGGCTCTCCAAACGAGGCTTTTTTGAATTAAAAAAACACCACTTGGTTTAAAGGGTGTTGTGATGTATGTGAGGTTGTCTAGAGAAGAAAAAACTTGCTACTGCCCGAGGGGGATGGGGTAGAGCTCGTGCAAGCGGAGCGATGTCCTCCTCTTGCGGCCTAGGTTGAATTGGCCAAAGGACTTTCACCAGAGTACTCTCTATGGCGTCTATGTCAATACAAAAACCCCCGCCATAAAATGACAGGATACCAAACCAACAGGTTACAATCTCAATGATCCTTATGTTGCTCATCCAAAATCTCTAAGGTGGTTTTTACCGTTGGATTATCACACGGCAGATATTTTATTTTCTTGCCAAACATTTTTTGTAGCGGAGTTAAAAATTCATCCGCCCAAGAGGGGGCCAAAACCTGAACTCCGTTAAAATCCACTTCAACATTTTCTTCTTTAATATCAGGCACAATATACGCTTTGGCCGCTAACCATGCCTCTTTTCCTGCTGGTCGCGAAGAAAGTATTGTCCCAAATTTTTTTATTTCAATACGCATAGTATTAATATTTTATCACGGCTAACATGCCGGGGATTGAATTAGTATGGTGTTTTATTTCCATCTTTCTGTTGACTATTTCGCATATTCCGCTACCGGAAAAATATGTCAACATTAAATTATTTTCCTCTATCACTTTTTTAACAAATTTTAATCCATTGCCCCGTTGTTCAGGCGCGCGACCGGAAATTATTTCAGTGAAGACAACTTGTAGTGCATCTTCATCATTTTTTAAATTCGCTCGCACTTTGGAAATTGTTTTGCGTACTCCTTGTCCGCGATCAGATAGAATTATTATTCTATTAGTTTCATCATGAGCCAAAACCGCGCCGGCAATGTCTATCCAATTTCCCAAATTATGGTCATAAGAATTGTTGCCGATTTCATCCACTACCGCCAAAAGCAAAAATGACAAACCTTCATTTAGTTCTTTTTGCAATACCGGCAAAAGGCGAGCGGAGCGGGCTTGAAAAACATCACGCGTGGGACAAAGTTGGTCGCCAGTAACGGCGTGCGGATCGCCACTTTGCGCCCAGCGCCAGATGTTTTGTAAAACTTCAGATTTTGAGTCCTCCATAATGTTAGTTTTTAAAAAATAACGCACAAACGGCGGGGTGCCTATTTTGTATATATCTCCGCTCAATTGGAGATCAAGCAGATGACGAAAGATGCCTGTGTGATTTAATTCCAGTTGAGAGATGATATCGTGAACGCGCACCGAGTCATTTTGTTTAATAATAGCCAAGATTTTGAGTTTGGTGTCTGATTTCATAGTATGTATATACTTAACACTATACTATATAGTCAATATTGTCAAGTGAATACAAAAACCCGCCCTTTAAAGGGGCGGATTTCTGATAGGTACCTCCATCTGTCCATAAGCCGAATTCTGTTCAGGGCCGCGTTCAACGGATCCCTTACACGGTCATCTCTCTTGCCCTGCAATTGCTCACAGGGTCCAGCGCGCTACCAAATTTGCGCTTGCACCGGACAGGTGTTTTCCACGGCGCCGGTCACCCGGCGGTCCCGCGTGAGCTCTTACCTCACGATTTCAACCTTACTCCAATGTTGCCATTGGGGCGGTATATTTTCTGTTGCACTTTCCGTAGCCTTGGGACTCCTCTTGCGAAGAATCTTATAGCTCGTTGCCGTTAGCAACTGTCTCTACCTCCGTTAAGAGGTGGTGTTCGGACTTTCCTCTCCCGCCTTAAAGACAGGAGCGACCATGTGTACAGGTGTAGGTAGGGGGTACTATACGCTACGAATCCTCACTTGTCAATCACCCTATTTTAAGCTACACTGGGCATAGTAATTATGAACATCACAAAAAAATTCATTTTTACCGTGTCCCACGTCCCCATGGACTACCTTATGCTTCTTGGCGCGGGAGCGAGCGCCTACGGGCTTCGCTTTACCAAATTTTTCACCAACATCAAACCCATACAATTCAATCTTGCATGGCGAGCTTACTGGCCGTCTATGATGATTGTCGCGTTGGTGTGGATTATTTTTTTCGCTCTTTCCGGACTGTATAAAATAAACCCCAATCGCAAACTTGCCAACGACATCTCGCGCGTATTTTTTGCGTGTTCCACGGGGCTTGCCGCCATTACTATTTTTATTTTCTTCCGCGGAGAATTATTCAATTCACGTTTTATCGTCCTCGCTGGTTGGATGTTAGCACTCGTGTTTGTGTGTGCCGGACGCATTCTTATGCGCGCGCTCAAAAGCTTTTTGTTTTCGCTCGGCATCGGCGTGCGACGTGTTGCGCTCATCGGTTCAGATCACATTACCACCATACTCAAAAACGCGTTAGAGTCTCGCAAAACACTCGGCTACCGTATTGTCGCACATCATGCGGAATTTAATGAAGAAACACAAAATCATTTGCTTCAGCTCATAAACCACGGAGGCTTGGATGAAATCATTCTCACCAACCCCAAAGCAGACAGGGATGAAGCAACCGCCGTTATTGAATTCTGTGAAAATCATCGTTTGACATTCAAATACTCCGCGGATTTATTTGCCACCTACATGAGCAACATTGGCATTACAACCGTCGCTGGAATTCCGGTTGTTGAACTCTACAAAACACGCCTGCGCGGATGGGGACGCGTCTACAAACGCACCATGGACATCATCGGCGCGTTCATTCTTATTATTATTACCTCACCCCTCATGCTCATTTCCGCACTCGCGGTACTCTTTGAAACAGGCTTCCCTCTCATCTATCCCAATGAACGGGTGGGAGAAAATGATCTTCATTTCCGCGCGCTAAAATTCCGTTCAATGTACAAAAAATATTGCACAGGTATGGGGAATGCATCCGCGGACACATTTGAAGAAAATCTCATCAAAAAACAAAACTCCAAAACAGGACCTGTATACAAAATCAAAAATGACCCGCGCGTTTCCCGCGTAGGCGCATTCTTGCGCGCAACCTCGTTTGATGAATTGCCTCAATTATTCAATGTTCTCAAGGGTGACATGAGTTTAGTGGGACCGCGTCCGCATCAGCCTCGCGAGGTGGCGGGTTATGCCATGCATCACCGTCGCGTGTTAAACATCAAACCCGGTCTCACCGGCATGGCACAGATTTCAGGCAGAAGTGATCTTGCGTTTGAAGAAGAAGTGCGCCTTGACACCTTTTATCTTGAGCACTGGTCACTTATCATTGACCTCGTCATTCTTATCAAAACTCCCTTCATACTTTTCAAAAAACGCCGCGTGCTCTAACCCTCTATGAAAGTCGCTCTCGTGCATGATTATTTAACGCAAGACGGAGGGGCGGAGCGCGTATTGCGCGTATTGCAAGAATTATTTCCCGACGCGCCGACCTTTGTTTTATTCCATCACCCTTCCACTCCCAATTTGCTGATGCGGGAAAAAGATATCCGCACCACGTTTTTGCAATACCTCCCTTTCATAAAACGTCACTACCAATGGTATTTGCCGCTCATGCCCTTTGCAACGGAACGCCACAACATCCAAAATTTTGATGTGGTTATTTCTTCAACAAGCGCGTTTGCCAAAGGCATTATCACGAGCCCGAGCACTCTCCATATTTCATATTGCCATACACCCACACGCTACCTCTGGACCGACACGCACAGTTATATTCAAGAGCTCAATTACCCGTGGGCCGTGAAAGCAATGCTCCCTTCAATCATTTCCCGTTTACGGTTGTGGGATCAGATGAGCGCGCAACGCGTTGATCATTTTATTGCAAATTCGGAAGTCGTCAAAGAACGCATACAAAAATTTTATCGCCGCGACGCACGTGTTATTTATCCACCCATTGATCTCAATACCTATTCACTCGCACCGCATCCCGAGGATTATTTTTTGGCAGGAGGCAGACTGGTCTCATACAAACGATTTGATTTGGTGGTGGAAGCTTTTAACCGCTTGGGCTTGCCGCTCAAAATTTTTGGCTCCGGCACGGAAGAAACAACGCTTAAAGCGCGCGCGCTACCAAACATAGAATTTTTGGGGCGTGTTGATGATGACGCACTCAAAAATTTATACCGCAATGCGATTGCCTTTATCAATCCTCAAGTGGAGGATTTTGGCCTCACCGCCATAGAATCAATGGCTTCCGGCAGGCCGGTGATTGCCTACGCGGAAGGCGGCGCGCTGGAGACCATCAAAGAGCATATAAACGGGATATTCTTCCATGAACAAAGCTGGGAGGCAATTGCGGATGCGGTTTTGCATTTTGATCACACGCGTTTTATGCCGGAAGAAGTGCGCGCTTCGGTGGAAAAATTTGACATAGCTCAATTCAAAAAACAATTGCAAGACTCCGTGGAGGCGCTCACTGAAGATTACAAAAAAGGCGTTCGGCAAACGCATTTTAATTTATAATTATGAGGATTGGCATTGATGCCCGATTTTTGGGCGACGACGGCGGCATTGCCCGCTACGTCAAACGGCTTGTAGAAAATCTTGAACGCATTGATCACGAAAATGAATACGTGATTTTTTTACGCCTTAAAAATTGGGAGGAGTATCACCCCTCAAATCCGCATTTTACCAAACAACTTGCCGATATTCCGTGGTACGGGTTCAAAGAACAATTGCTCATGCCATTTGTTGTCCGGCGCGCACGCGTAGATCTCATGCATTTTCCCCATTGGAATATTCCGCTTCTTTACCGCGGATCGTTTGTGGTTACCATCCATGACCTCATTTTGCTGCATTTTCCAAGCAAGCGTGCGAGCACGCGTTCGCGGCTTACTTATTTTTTCAAATACACATGCTACCGCGCGCTACTCAAAAAAGCAACGCGCGCGTCAAAACATATAATAGCACCCTCGGAATTCACCAAACACGATATTGTCCGGACGCTCCATGTCCCGCCGGAAAAAATTACCGTAACCTATGAGGGTGTTGACGCACCCAACGCAAACATCACACCCGAACGCGCGGCCGTCGTCTTGAACACATTTGGTATTCAAAAGCCATACGTGCTCTATGTGGGAGTCGCCTATCCGCACAAAAATTTGGAATGGTTCATAGAAGCCGTATCCACGTATAACACGCAACACGCAACAAAACTCCAGACAGTGCTTGTTGGCGCTCATAATTACTTCTACGAACGCATCAAGCATGAAAATGCAGGTCTCATTCGTGACAGCCTGCTTGTCTTGACTGGTTTTGTGTCAGACAGCGATATACCCGCGCTTTTTAAACATGCATCCGTGTATGTTTTCCCTAGCCTCTATGAGGGGTTTGGGCTTCCACCTCTGCAAGCTTGCGCGTACGGAACCCCTATTTTAAGCTCAAATAAAACTAGTATGCCTGAAATTCTTGGCAATGCGGCACTCTACTTTGACCCTTCTGACACAATGGATTTTCACAACAAATTAGAAATGATCATGCAAGACAAAAAAATCCGCATAGAACTTATACAAAACGGCCTCAAACGTTATCAACAGTTTTCTTGGGTTACCATGGCTAAAATGTGCTTACCTATTTACAAAAAATAGTGTATAATTAAAGCGTGATAATTTCCGATTAAATTACGCTCAATGAATAAGGAGGATTTTTTAGACACAACCAACTCGCCAAAAACGCCAATTAAACGCCCCAAAATCAAACCTGTGGCGATATTGAATGTTAAAGAACACACGCCTTCCCCGCACATATTGGATTTAAAACAAATCCAACAACTCGTTCAAGTGCCAACTTCTTCAAACGTGTGGCAGTCAAATGTTTTGCATGAATTTATAGCACATCCGCTCTCATCAATTAAAAAAACAACAAACTCTCACACTACCGCGCCCAAATTACCCGTATTTAAAACAGAACGAGGTTCTTTTAATATTTCAAAACATATCAAAGGTTTTACGCGTCAGTTAAAACGCGACGTACTCGCTTTTCTGCGTCATTTCAGACGAGCAGGATTGCTCTTTGGCAGAGGTGTTTCTTTTCCTTTTCGCGTAGTGCATATTTTTGCTCAAAAATTTTCAACTCACGCGGATTCAGCATCCAAACAATTGCGAATTAACACGCGCGCGCTGCAAGAAAAAATCCGTACATCAATCAAACCAAAAGAATATATTTGGGAAAATATATGGTTTAAAACAGCTTCCGCGTTTACCGCAACCGCGCTTTTAATAATCATACCGGTTAAAGTTTTTTCTGCCTACTCAAACCTCAAAGAAAATCGCGCATCAGTCCAAGAACAGGGTGGAAATGCATTTCAATCGCTCAAAGCAAGCGGTAGCGCGCTTCTCACATTAGAAGATAACGGCGCTATTGAAAATATCAAAAAAGCCCTTGCGCTTTTCAGCAAAGCCAATGGAGAACTCTCCGAGATCGGCCCTATTACGCAGACACTCTTGCGCCTTTCACCATCGCGTTACGCGCAATTTGAAACAGGGAAACATATTTTACGCGCAGGAGAACTTATTTCTCGCGCGCTACTACCTATTACATCTTCTCTTGAAGCTCTCAAAACACATGGAGACGATCCTCTCACCAATCGCCTGCTTGTATTCCAAAAAGCAATCCAAGAATCATTGCCATTGATGACTGAAGCAAATATTGAATTGCGCGGAGTCAAGCAGGAGCTTTTGCCTGCAAATTATCGTAAAGAATTCCGAATGATTCAAGGAACGCTCGGCGATCTTGAAGCCGACATGCGAACCGCCGACCCATTATTTAAAATTTTATATGAAATACTCGGCGGCACAATAGACAAGCGCTATCTTGTAATCCTGCAAAACAACACAGAAATGCGCGCCACCGGCGGGTTCATTGGATCCTTTGCGCTTCTTGATATGTCTCGAGGAGAAATCAAACAAATTCGTTTCCCTAATGGTGGCTCTTACGACTTGCAAGGATACCTCAAAGTTGCCGTGGAGCCGCCAACGCCGCTCAAAATCTTACGAACCAAATGGGAATTCCAAGACGCAAACTGGTTTCCGGATTTTCCGGCAAGCGCACGCAAACTCGCGTGGTTTTATGAAAAAAGCGGAGGATCCACAGTGGATGGAGTTATAGCGCTTGATACCCAAATCCTCATTGATTTGCTCAAACTTACCGGCCCAATCACAGTACCGTCTTTCAACAAAACCATTTCAGCAGATAACGCAATTTTAACAATCCAGACAGAAGTAGAGATAAACTATGACCGTCAGATCAACGAGCCAAAACGATTCTTGGGCGCGGTAATAGAAGAAATCATCAAAAAAATCAAAACAGACCCTTCAACCGAGTTGCCTGTTCTTTCCATATTACAAAACAATCTCTCTACCCGTCATCTGCAGCTCATGAGCTTCCACAAAGAAGAACAACAATCAATCATAGACCATGACTGGGGCGGCGCGCTCAAAAATAATCCGGGGGGAGATTACCTTGCCATTATAAATTCAAATATCGGCGGACAAAAAACAGATGGAGTAATAGAACAAAAAGCGCGTTTGCTCACTTCTATTCAAAATGACGGAACAGTTGTTAATACTTTGACCATAGCACGCGAGCACAAAGGAATTCCGGGAGAAACTTTTTACGGAGTGGCAAACATAGATTATGTACGCGTGCTTGTTCCAAAAGGAAGTACGTTCATAAATACAACAGGTTTTTCTTATCCTGAAGAAAATATGGTCAAAATCTCCGAGGAACATTACGCCGCGGACAAAGACCTTGCCAATGAAGAAACAAACCAAAAAACAGATGAAGCAAGCGGCACCATCATTAATGAACAATTTGACAAAACTGCGTTTGCCAATTGGATTATAACCAAACCGGGAGAAACTTCTGTGGCAACTATTACCTATCGCCTACCCCTTAACGTATTTAAAACATCTGAAAAATCATTGGCAGCAAGCCTAAATACACTCTTTGGAAATTCAGATGAACAATTAATAAAATACTCCTTACTCATACAGAAACAAGCGGGCATGGAAAAAAACAATTTTTCACACCACCTTCAGCTTCCCCCACAAACAGAAGTTGTTTGGATGACTCCTTCAAATTGGAGCAGGCAAGCAGATCTCTCATACGAAACAAGCATTCAGAGCCAAAACGACATATTTAACGGATTTATCGGCCGTCTCATAAAAAATTAAATTAATTTGTTTAAAGCCCCGCCGTATGCCACGTAAAAAGAAACAAGAAGCAAGCGCCGTCTCCGACATGTCTGAATCAGAATTATCAAAAATAGAAAAAACAAACCCGCGCGTACAACGCGCGCGCGCAAAAAAAGAATCTCTGGACAAAACCCTGAATAATATCTACGCATCAGGAAAAGAACATTCTCAAAAATCTTTTGAATCACATAAAAAAAAAGGCCGTCATTGGGTGTGGTTTTTATTGATATCATTTGCAATTCTTGCAGGACTTGCGTGGCTTGGTTTTTTTCTCTTCAACCCATCAAACAAATTCTCCGATAATGAAGTTGTTTTTACGATTGATGCGCCAAAAAAGATCTCTGCGGGCGACACCGCCACATTTACAATCAACTATTCCAACAATTTATCTATTCCTCTTGCTACTACAAATTTGTTTATCAAATATCCCGACGGCTTTGAATTTGTAAAAGCGGACACAGAACCAACAGACAAAGATCATCGGGAATGGAGCTTGGGAACCCTTCCTGCAAAAACGAGCCGTACAATAACTATAGAAGGAATGCTCTGGGGCAATAAAGATGATGTGGCCACGCTCCGCGGATTTTTTAATTATCGCCCCGCAAATTTCAATGCTGATTTCCAAAAAGTGGCAGTTGCAGATGTTGCATTTGAACAATCACCACTTGAGATTACTTTTACAGGTAATGAATCCGCTCACATTGGAGACCTGCTCACCTATACCGTTTCAATAAAAAATTCGAACAACAAACCATTTGAAAACGGACTTTTAGCTGTGGCATTCCCCCAAGGCTTTATAATACAAAACTCTTCCCCTTCACCGTCAAAAGACCAAAACACATGGGGAATAAGTACGCTTGCCCCCGGAGAAATTAGCACCATAACTTTCAAAGGAAATTTTGCAAGCAATACCAATGTGGAAAATAAAACATTCTCGCTTGCGCAATTGATATTGCATGGCGATAAAAAATACACAGGACAAACCCTCACTCTTTCTACCAAACTTGAAGCGGCGCAGTATCTGCTGGAAACCATGGTTGGAACCGCGCTTGACCAACAAAGTATAGCGCAAGGAGATAAAACGCTTTTTACCATCAAATATAAAAACACAAGCACCGCGCCGCTGGAAAACATAAGCCTGCGCGCGACTGTTGAAGGTCCTTCTGATGGCGGAAAAAGCCTATTTAATTGGTCAGCTATTGATGACAAACTTGACGGTTCCATACGAGGTGAACAAGTATCAAGTACGGTGAGGCGCGGCACCATCACATGGACAAAGAAAGAAATCCCTGCGCTTGCAATGCTAAAACCCGGAGATGAAGGGATTGTTTCATTTACGCTTCCAATCAAAGACAAAGGGGCTTTTGATATTAATAAAATTGGCACTGCTCCAAGTATTGCGTATGCGGAATTAGTGAGCGGAGATACGCAAAATACCATCATAATGAAGAGCAATGTGGTGCGCATGAACCTTATGACCAACCTGACACTTTCAGCGCAGTCTCAACTTAAAGAAAAAAAACAAACTGCCGATGGTGGAACAGAAGCTATTTATATCATCACTTGGACAGTTGAAAATTCCGTACATGAAGCAAGTGATGTGCATATTGCGGCGCAACTTCCGGATGGAACGCGCTGGCTTGATAAAACACAAGTTACCGCAGGCGAGATTACCTTTGACTCGGACACAAAGCAAGCGCAGTGGAAAATCAATCGCATTCCCGCTAGCGTCCCAAAAACAACCATTTCATTTGATGTTGCGCTACAAACCCCCAAAGGCAGTTCAGGCTCTTTCAATCTCTTAAATAAAACACGGCTTGAGGCGTATGATAAAACTTCAAGCGCGAGTATCTTGATAGAAAAAAGCGCGCTTGCGGCAACGCCGTAAAAAGAGCTAAAAAACATTCAACCTCCCCA
>Ga0076148_107_pt2 | contig 29885 bp, 26 predicted proteins | sample RifGroC2_FD_68169 | JGI IMG/M metagenome (GOLD analysis project Ga0076148, IMG submission 68169) | Parcubacteria (Magasanikbacteria) bacterium GW2011_GWC2_45_8 | reverse complement strand
TAACAACAGTTGGAGGAAGGCCTTTAAGCTGTGCTCCTGTAAAATCAACAATCCCGGTTACCTTAAGGTCCGAGAGGGAGAGGGTGGTGGGGAGAGAAGCAGAGCTGGAGCCCGAGGAAGTACTCTTAAGTACCTCCGCTTGTTTTATGGTTGATTTATTAGTATAAATTACAACCTCACTAGCCGGCTTGCTGATTACAGGATTTTTTACTGTTTTTACCGATGCAGTTGTTTGAGTTTTTAATAAAGGAGAGGGGGCAGTACTAACAGGAGGTTGAACATTCTGAACTGGTGGAGCAGTTACCGCTTTAAACTGAGGAGCGGCATTTTCCGTTGGTTCAGGAATCGTAATTTTTGGAATATTTTGAGCAGATTCTTGAGTTGCGAGATTTTCTGTTGTTGGAGAAACAAGGTTTGAAACCTTTTTGCCCAAGGAAACCACAGAATTGCTGACTACATCCATACCGTCTGCCACATATTGACCTATTTGTGAAAGACTGCCTGTAATATTTGAACCTAATTCAGAAAAAAATCCAGCACGAGACGGCTGGACAATAACTAAAAACAATAATAAGGATAAAAATGTTGAAAATGCTGTTCGACCTAAGAAACTTTTTAATCCTTTTGATGCTTTGTTCATAATTCCTCCTTAAAAATAAATATATTTAGGGCTTCTACAAGTATTATAGCACTTTTTAAAGATTCCCGCAAGATGAAAACCTAAACTTATCCACAGATTTTTCAAAAAAGACACCAATAGGTGTATTTTTTTGTCTTTGGTGGACCCAAGCAGAATCGAACTGCTAACTGTACATTGCAAATGTACCGTTTTACCATTAAACTATGGGCCCTTATTAACGATGATTATACACAAACAAACAAAAAAACGTCAACCTTTGCCCTTGAATAGTTTAATCTTTTTCTTGACAATTTCCGTTACCGCGGAGCGTCCTAAACCCAAATAAATACGCGGATCAAACATTTTTTTATCATTTAAAAAAGCGAGACGCACAGCAGAGGTAAAACTCAAACGCAAATCCGAATCAATATTTACTTTTGTGATGCCAAATTTAATTGCCTCGCGAATCTGACTATCCGGAACACCTTTAGCGGCGTTTAAACGCTCGCAATCTCCCACCACCTCGCATTTCTCGTGCAATTTTTCAAGCTCATGTTTTTCAACTCCGCTTGCCCCATGCAACACAAGCGGTACGCGCACAAGACGAGCTATCTCCTTGAGCCGTTCAATATCAAGTTTTGGCGTGCCGGAAAATTTAAATGCCCCATGGCTTGTGCCAATAGAAACCGCCAAAGCGTCGCATTTTGTTTCAGCAACAAATTCTGCCGCTTGTTGAGGATCCGTAAACAAATCTTCATTCGCGGAAATTTTATCTTCTGTGCCTTTTATCACTCCCAGTTCCGCTTCCAATGTCATGCCGCGCGCGTGAGCCAACATCGCTAATTCTCGCGTTTTTCTCATATTTTCTTTAAAAAGCAAACGCGAACCATCAAACATTACTGATGTATAAAACCCTGAACGAATGACCTGCTTGATCAGTGCAAAATCTTTTCCGTGATCCAAATGAAACACAAGCGGTACGCGTGTTTTTTTTGCGGCTACGCGCACCAACGATGCCAAATACTCCATGCCAGCATATTCCAGTGCGCCCTCGCTGGTTTGAAGAATCACAGGAGCACACAATGATTCCGCCGCCGCCACAACACCTTGCAGTGTTTCTAAATTATTGATATTAAACGCACCCACGGCATAATGCCCCTTATGTGCGCGCAACAAAAGCTTATTAAGATTGACTAACATATTTTTAAACTATTCTATTCCGCGCAAGGGCATTTATGCCCATACTTTTTAAGAAATCCTTCCATTTGGTTCGCTCGCAATAAGCCGTCTTGCGGACCATACTTCATAATTACAGACGAAGAGTTTGAAGTGCCCCAGCACATTGCATGCCCCACTGTTTTGCCATGAAACAACGCCGCGATAAATCCTGTGGCAAACGCGTCACCTGCTCCTGTACGTTCCACCACCGGTGTTTTTAAAATACCAAGATGAAAAAATTCTTTGCCATCAAATACGCTCGCACCATTTGGACCGTCAGTAATCACCACAGTCTTTGGTCCGCGCGCGTGCAAAGCCATTAAATAATGGCGCATATCGTGCTGGGGGCCGACAATACTCATTGCTTCTTCTTTGTTGACAAAAATTACTTCACACACCGCCAGAACGTCTTTCATTTTTTCCAACCCAGCGCGCAATTGATAGGTGCCCGGATTATACGCCAATTTAATTTTTTGTTTTTTGACCAATGAAACAATTTCTTTATTCAGACGCAAATGGTCCGGCCCAATGGAAGTGTAATAAATCCATTTCGTTTTGATATTTTTTGGCAACTTGTAAGATCTTCGTGCGTGAAACACAAATATAGTTCTCTCGCTTTTAAAATTTATAACCGTTGACGCGTTGGTGTCTTGTTTTGGATCATAAATAATAAAATCATCCACCACTCCTTCTTTGACCAGTCGATCTTTAATAAATTCTCCGGATCCGTCATCGCCCAAAATCGTATAAAAAGCGGTTTTTAATTTTAACCGCGCACTTCCCACCGCGTTATTTGCCGCGTTGCCTGCGACTTTGCGATGAAATTTGTCAACGGGAATTTTGTCCGCAAAATTAAAACAAATAACACAACGCTCTTTATGCAATGAGCAATTTACTTCTGCGTCATGCACTTGCAAAAGCGTGTCTATGGTGGCGTCTCCGATAGAAACCAAATCAAACATATTTTTAAAATTATTTTTTTCTTTTCAAAACGTTTTGCGCCGCCCTCACCACATCCGGCGCTTTCATGCGATACTTTATCAACAGCTCGTCCGCCTCTCCTGATTCTCCAAACATATCTCGCATGCCAACGCGCTCAATAGGCACCGGAAATTTCTGCCCCGCTAATTCTGATATGGCGCCACCAAGTCCGCCAGTGATCTGATGCTCTTCCACTGTTACCACCGCGCGAGTTTTTTTAAACGACTTCAGAAGTGTTACAGCATCAAGTGGTTTAATGGTGTGGCAATTTATACCCTCCGCACTAATATGTCGCCGCGCCAGCGCGCGTGCCGCCACCAGCGCTTCATACAACAACGAACCACACGCCACTATTGTTACATTGCGGCCGCTCTGCACAACTTCCGCGCGGCCAATCTTAAAAGGTGTTTTTGCAATAGTTATTATCGGTGTTTTTTCACGCGCGAAACGCATATATACAGGTCCCGGCAAAGCCGCGATAGCCACTGTTGCTTTACGTGTTTCTTCAACGTCGCACGGCACCACCACGGTAATGTTGGGCAGTACGCGAATTGACGCAATGTCTTCCAGCGCTTGATGTGTTGCGCCATCAGGCCCCACGCTGATACCGGCATGCGCTCCGGCAACTTTTACCGGCACATTTGAATAGCATCCGCTCACGCGCAACTGATCCCAGCTTCTGCCGGGAGAAAACGTCGCATAAGAAGAAAGGAAAGGGATTTTTCCTTCTTGAGCAAATCCGCACGCGGCGGCCATCATATTCTGTTCTGAAACTCCGCATTGAAAATACCGGTCTGGAAATTGTTTGCCAAATTCCGCAACGCGCACAGAGTCGCTTACGTCAGCAGTCAAAACCACTACGTCTTTATTGGTAGAGCCCAAATCCAACAAACCCTTGCCAAATCCATCACGCGTAGGTTTCATTTCCGGTTTCAAAAAAAGTTGTGGGTGAAGATGGTACATACATTAAATTTTTTCACGTGCCGCTTCCAATTCTTGCAAAGCACGTGCCGCTTCTTCAACATTGGGCGGTTTGCCGTGCCAACGATAATCTTTTTCCATAAAACTTACTCCCTTGCCCGGCGTAGTGTGCGCCACAATCATAGTTGGAGTGCCTTTATGCTCTTTTGCTTTGCGCAATGTTTTGACAACTTCTGCCATATTGTTGCCATCCGTTTCCATTACATTCAAATTAAACGCGCGATATTTGTCTACCAAAGGCTCAAGCGGCATTACTTCTTCAATCGGTCCATCAATCTGAATATGATTGTAATCCACAATATACGTCAAATTGTCCACTTTATATTTTGCCGCCATATTATACGCCTCCCAGACCTCGCCTTCTTGTTGCTCACCATCGCTTGAAAGACAAAATACATACGCAGGGTTGCCCTTGAGCTTCAGCGCAAGCGCCATGCCAAGAGCAAGCGAAACTCCTTGCCCAAGCGGTCCGCCCGTGTTCTCTACGCCGGGAACACAGCGCAGATGCGGATGCCCCTGCAAACGCGAATTAAGTTTGCGCAAGGTCAGCAATTCTGAAACAGGGAAATAGCCTCTGTGCGCGAGCGCGGAATACAACACCGGACAATAATGACCACATGAAAGAACAATACGGTCGCGAGTTTCTTTCCACGGATATTTAGGATCAATGTCCGCAATCTCAAAATACAAAGCGGTTACCACATCAGCCAAACCCAAAGGACCTGCAGAGTGGCCCGACTTGGCTTCTACCAATGCTTTTATAACATCTTGGCGTATTGAATTTGCCGTAAGCGCCAATTCATGAGCATTCATATATTAAAAATATATGCCTATTATGGGTCTGTTGCCATATTATACTTCAAACTGATAATCTGTTCAAATAATCAATTGCCGCAAGCGCGGAGAGCGTGCCCATGCCGGTTGCGATAGAAATTTGTTTGTATGGAATATCTGTCACATCCCCTGCGGCATACAAACCCGGCACACCGGTATACCCTAATCTATCCACAACAAACTGACCTTCTGCATTTTTTGGCACTGCGTCAGTAAAATCGGAGTTGGGTATATAACCAACATTTACAAATACACCCTGCACAGGCAATGTTTTAACCTCGCTGGTCAACTTATTTCTATATTCAATGCTGGTTACACATTGCTCACCTGATATTTTTTGAGATACAACATTAAATACAACAGTAATGCGCGCATTGTTTTGTACTTTATCTATGAGGACCGTTTCACCCTTAAATTTGTCTCCGCGAATAAGTACAGTTACTGATTTTGCAATTTCCACCATCATGAGAGCGCTCTCCAAAGCGCTGTTGCCGCTCCCTAAAATAACCACATCTTTGTTTTTATACAACGGACCATCGCAAATCGTGCAATACGTAACGCCGCGATGATAAAATTCTTCTTCGCCGGGGACGTCCAATTTACGAGGTTTTACGCCTGTGGCGATAATGACTGCTTTGCTTTCATATATTTGTTCCACATCTGATAGATTTTTTGCTATCACCTTAAAACCTTTATTTATTTTAGTAAGCGATGTTACCATAAACCCTTCATCTATAGCCGCACCTTGGGCTTCTAATTGTTTTCTAAAAATCCCCGCCAGCTCATCACCGTTTATAAGCACGTGGCCGGGATAATTTTCTACCACGCCGCTCGTGGCCACTTCTCCTCCTATATCAACACTGATGAGCTTCATATTCAATTTACGCCGCGCGCCATAAACCGCCGCGCTCACTCCGGCGGCTGACGCGCCTAAAATAAGAAGGTCAAACATATGTTAAAAATTTAAAAATAGAAGTGCTCAAAGTATACCATTGTTTAGGGTCTGTCGCCAAATGCGCTTTCGGAGACATTCCTATTAAAAAAAGACACAGGTTGAAGTGTCTTATGTTGGTTAGATGAAAGAGCAAAGTAGCCTATTAAAGCGGAACCCCAAGAGTATCTCTACACGCCAGTGCGTTGAAATGTAAACATCACCGTACGATGTTCTTGTATTGCGAATCCCTTGATGTGCGAAGCAACTCGCTCAAGCTTTCTCAATGCGCTTTCAGCGCTGTCACCCGCGAAATCTCTCCACCGCAACTCCTGAATCCCCATGGAACGACCCTTGCCTTGTTGAAGATCAAACCACGCGACCGTCCAATCTTCCGGGCTTCTTTTTGATATGGCCGCGAGACCATCCATAGCGACAGCTAACGCGTGCGTGCTGTGCCCGTAGGGCGCGTCAGAAGAGGAGTACTGCTCTCTCCCATCGTGCGTGTTCACCCATCGCATTTCTACAAGTACCACTTGTCCTCCACTCTGGAGTGTAAATCGTGAGAGACTTTTCATGCATGCATCATGGAATTCTTTCAACCACTTATATGATGGATCCTTGATAGAAGACGGTGGTTGAAACTGTATGCCCCGCGGAGGCAGAGGAAGCACAATGTGAATGATCGGTTCAGGCAAGGTTTTATTTGCCTGCTCCTGCAATACTCTCAACAAAGCACCACTGGAGGCAAGTTCAGTTCTTCCGCTACGTGTCATGACAAACTCCTTTATTAAGGTAATTTACACCTTACGTTGCGCGTGTATTTTTCAACACACTTGGGTTATATTAGTAAGTCTATAACAAAAAAACAGCTTTTACAAGCTGTCTTTCCCCGACTTTTTTTCTTTATCGTGCCATCTCCTGCAATTCTTTAAATGCTACTGCCGGATCTGGAGCGGCAAATACCGCGCTTCCGACACATATTTCATCAACACCTATCGCCTTTAGCTCCGCAATATGTTCTTTTTTTACTCCGCCGTCAATGCCTACGCGCACAGTGGGATGTTTTATTTTGCATTGTTTAATTTTTTCCAACACCTCCGGCAACAATACTTGCCCCTGCTTGCCGGGGTGTACTGCCAAAAACAACACGCCATCTGCTTGATATAAGTATCCTTCTATATCTTCCAATGAGGTTTCCGGATTTACCGCAATCCACGCGCCGTGGCCGTATCCGTGTATATGTTCAATCTCCGCCGTGGGAAATTGCACCTGCTCAATATGAAATAGTATGCGATTGATGTTTGGCAAATCATACAGTTGCTCTATCACCTGTCCCGGATTCTTGACCATCAAATGAAAATCATACCGCGCGCTTGTAACAACCTCCTTAAGCGCCGAGAGATCAAATGTTTTGTCCGGCACAAACTCGCCATCGCATATATCAATTTGAACCAGCTCGCTTACTGATTCTATTATTTTAATTTGATGCTCAAAAACTTCTTTACTCTTGGTCAGAATAGCGGGGATAACAATTGACATAGTTATTCAAGTTTTGCGACTTGTTTGAGGCGGCGCAAATGACGTTCCTCGCCGCTAAACGGTGTTTCAAGCCAGAGACGCACAATGGCGCGCGCGAACTCCGTAGAGAGCACACGCCCTGCCAGACACAATATGTTTGTGTCATCATCTGCGCGCATAGTTTTTGCGGATCCAATGTTATATCCGATTCCAGCTCTGATTCCTTTTATTTTATTTGCCGCCATACACACCCCCACTCCATTGCCGCATATCAAAATTCCTTTTGCGTGAACATCCACCACAACTTTTTCCGCTACCACGCGCGCAAATTCCGGATAATCATCTTTTTCATTAAATGTCTTTGCTCCAATATCTTCAAATTTATAACCCAAAAACTCAAGATATTTTTTTACCTCTTCCTTTAGCTTAAACCCTGCATGATCAGATCCAATATAAAGAGAGCTTGGTTTTTGCATAGAGTTTTGTTACCTTTATAGTGTAACACAGATAAGCAATGTGTGGCAAAACAAGAAGTTGTTTTTTTAGCTTAAATACATTATAATATGGAAGATAGCTCTTGTCCACACAGAAAAAATATTTCTTAACACTCTTAAAAACAAACCATGAAAAATAATCACCTTGCGCGCCGTATTGGCTGTCATGTTTCCATTGCGGGAGGAGTCTGGAACGCGCCCAAACAAGCACGGAAATTTGGTTGTGAAGTGTTTCAAATGTTCAGCCGATCACCTCAAGGCGGCCACCCTCCACCACTTAACCAAACAACTCTCTCAAAATTTTTTGGAGCACTTGAAGAATATGGATTCAACACTGGAGACTATGTTATTCATTGTCCTTATTTCATAAATCTCGCCTCTGGCAACCCTATTACCATCAAAAATTCAATTCGCATTATACGCGATGAGCTTAACCGAGCTTCGTTGCTTAAAGCTCAATACGTGATGGCACACATGGGAAGTGCCAAAGAAGTTGGGAAAGGAAAGGGGGTAAAATTGGTAAGTGATGCCATTACTCAAATTTTAAAGGGATACAAGGGTAAAACACAGTTTCTTATAGAAATATCCGCAGGATCAGGTGATGTTATTGGGGATACTTTTGAAGAAGTTGCACTTATTCTCAAAAAAATTAAGGTTGATAAGGGAACCCTACCACCATGTGTATGTTTTGATACCCAACACGCCTTTGGATCTGGATATGACCTCCGTACACCAAAGGCTGTTCACAAAACATTTAAGGACTTTGATCTTAAAATAGGAATTAATAAGCTCAAAATGGCACACTGTAATGATTCAAAAGTGGAGTTAGGTTCGCATAAAGACCGCCATGAGCATATAGGAAATGGGAGAATAGGTTTAAAAGGCTTTAAGGCTCTCCTAAATGAACCATTACTTAAACACATTAATTGGTATGCGGAAACCGAACATGATAAAGTTGTTGAAGATATTAAATTACTCAAAAAGTTGAGAGGCTAAATACTTCCAAAGTATAGAATAGTCTATACTTTGCCAATTTTAATAAAAATCGTCTTAAGGCGATTTTTTGTTGTGCAAAACCTATGTTACCTGTGGATAACTTATGGAAAACTAACATCTTATCCACAGCAAAGTATACAACAGTCTATACTTTAGAAATTAAAAAAACGTTACTTTTCCTGCTTTTTTTGGCTTAAATATAATAATTTCTTCTAATTATCCACCAAATGTTGACAGGTTCTTCTACAAATGATATACTATATACATAAGTTCTTTCAAAGATATGCTTTAGAAACACGCACGGCATGGTTCCGTGTGAGTTTCTCCTCCTTTACTCCCTAGCGCTTAAAACAAAAATAAAATGTAAAGCTTTTAGGTGAATTTCTTGTCTCAACCGACGGACTTTTCACCACCAGAGGGTAGGGAAGGTGCATCTAACCTATGCCTTGGAGTCTGATACTCCGATACTTCTTCTTGTAAGCGGTTTCGAGTTCGCCCCAAGGTTCAAAAAGGGCAACTCGCCACAAAACAACAAAAATTGGGCTTGAAGTTGCCCTTTTAACGTTTTAGGGGGTATTGCAATAAATTTTACACTTGACAGTTTTCACCCATTTGTTACAATATCCAAAAGTTTTACATATTTTTTAGGGACTTATGGACGCCAACCAGATATCAACTATTAAAAGCAAGCTTAAAAGTGAAAAACTTCGCCTTCAAGAAGAACTCCTCCAATTTGCCGATCAGGATAAAAATGTCAAAGAAAACTTTAACGCAAAATTCCCTTCTTTTGGCGACGATATTGATGAAAATGCCGCAGAAGTTGCCGCTTACAGCGACAATCTAACACTAGAAAACACTTTAGAAAAAGAATTACGAGATGTCCAAACAGCACTTGAGCTTATAGAAAAAGATATGTACGGAACATGTAAATATTGCAAAAAAGACATCCCTATTGAGCGCCTTCTTGTTCGTCCTTCTTCTACTTCATGCGTAGCTTGTAAAAAAACCCTCACTCAAGAGCTTTAATCTTAACAACCACACGTTTCATGCGCCGCACCGCTCTCCTTGTATTAATTTTTACCACAACACTTGATCGTTTACTCAAACATATTGCACTTCAACAATCTCTCCTCTCATCGGGAGAGATTGCGCATTTTGGTATACTTTCATTTACGCCATTTTTGAATAATCGTCTTGCTTTTAGCTTGCCCTGTTACTGCGCTGTTTGTGTATTTTTGTAAATTACAAAACGTTTCCCAAAAAATAGCACTTCTTTTTGTTATCATAGGCGCTTTGAGCAATTTATTTGATCGTATTGCTTATCGCGCAGTTATTGATTATTTTTCTATTCTACCGCACGGGTTTTTTAATATCGCGGACTTGATGATTGGAGGGGGAATTGCGGCACTCTTGTTCACAACACACAATAAAAGTGCAGGAAATAAATTAAAATGCAGTTGAGGCGAGGGCTTTGAGGGGACTTACGGAGCGCGACGGCGCGAGTAGGAGCGCCCCGACGCACACGTCGGGGACGCGTGCCCCGGAAAGCCATTACCTCAACAAATTATAAATTTTTACATGCTCTCTACAACCTACACTATCGCTCTCAACGGCGTTGAGGGATCTGTAATTGAAACACAAACGGATATCAGCGCGGGGTTCCCCTCTTTTACGGTAATAGGTCTGGCTGATACCGCCGTACAAGAGGCGCGCGAACGGCTGAAAAGCGGCATCAAAAACAGCAACGTATCCTTTCCCAGCACCAAGAGAATTTTAATTAATTTGGCACCAGCAGACGTGCGCAAAGAAGGCCCCGGATACGATCTGTCCATGGCAGTAGGCGTTCTTACCTCGGAGCTTAAAATAAATTATGATTTTGCATCAGCAATTTTTTTTGGAGAGCTCAATTTAAACGGCACACTACGGCACACAAGCGGAGTGTTGGCGGTGGCTGTTTCAGCCGCGGCGCGCGGTTTCAAAGAATTATTTGTGCCGGCAATCAACGCGCGTGAAGCGGCATTGGTAAAAGGGATTACGATAATACCTGTAGCTTCTCTTGTGGAACTTATTGCTCATTTAAAAAAAGAAAAAAATATATCTCCATCAACTCCAACAAAAATAGCAGTATTATGCGCAAACAAACGACATGATAAAGAATCTGGCGATATGAGCATTGTACAAGGCCAATCATTTGCAAAACGGGCGCTGGAAATTGCGGCAAGCGGAGGACACAATGTTTTGCTTTCCGGTCCTCCGGGATCCGGAAAGACAATGCTTGCAAAAGCAATGGCAACTATTTTACCCGTCCCCCAAGAAAACGAAATCATTGAAATAACAAAAATTTATTCCGTAGCGGGGCTTTTGCCGCCGGAAAAAATTATCATCCACGAGCGTCCGTTTCGCGCGCCACATCATTCCGCTTCATTGGTTTCGTTGGTGGGAGGCGGCTCGCGTCTGCGGCCGGGAGAGATCAGTTTGGCGCACAGAGGCGTACTGTTCCTTGACGAGTTTCCGGAATTTTCCCGCGCCACTTTAGAAAGTTTGCGCCAACCACTTGAAGATGGCTATATAACCATCTCGCGAGCTTCCGGTACAGTGCGATTCCCCGCGCGTTTCACGCTGGTGGCCAGCCAAAATCCTTGTCCATGCGGGTTTTGGAGCGATCCGGAAAAACCCTGCACCTGCACACCTATTCAAATTCACAATTATCAAAGAAAAATTTCAGGTCCTCTGCTCGATCGTATTGATTTATATGTGGAAGTCCCTCGCGCTAACGCGCAAGAATTACTTGCCAACAACACCCAAACAGAAACTTCTGAAAAAATCCGTACTCGTGTTGAAAACGCGCGTACACAGCAAACAAAACGCTTTGCGGGAACCACGCTTGCCTGCAACGCAGACATGGGCGCTGAAGAAATAAAAAAATGGTGCGTGTTAGATGAACACTGCACCACGCTTCTCACGAGGGCTATTTTTACCCTAAGGCTTTCCGCGCGAGCCGTAAGTCGCGTACTCAAAACAGCACGCACAATTGCTGATCTTGAAAACGCGCGTAATATCCAAATGCATCATCTTGCGGAGAGCTTGCAATATAGGCCACAAAAAGAATAACGCGCGCTTCCCGCGCACAACCTACCTCACATACAAAAACGGATTCACACGCACACCACCCGCAATCACTTCAAAATGTAAATGCGAGCCTGTAGAGCGCCCAGTAGAACCAATCAAAGAAATAGTTTGTCCTTTTGAAACACGCTCCCCCACCTCAACAAACAATCGGCTGTTGTGCCCATAACGCGTCGTGAGACCGTTGCCATGATCGAGCAAAACCATATAACCATAACCTCCTCTATTCCATCCTGACGCAACTACCACACCATCATCTGCGGCATAAATTGGCGTTCCAGTTGGACCCGCAATATCAAGACCAGGATGACGCAATCTAAAATATTGAGTGATATATCTTATTGTTGTAGGCCACACCATTCCACCGCCAACATTACGAAGCGATGGTGGAGGAGTGCCACCCACATAGCGGCCGCGCGCAACACCAGGAGCCGCCAGCCGTGAAGACGGCAGACGCTCACTTGTTGTTTTTTTCCCGCCCGGAACAATAATTACAACTCCAACCACAAGACGAAAGTCATCAATATTGTTAAACTCCACGATATCTTCTGATTTTGCTTGTAAAAGTCTCGCGATTCTAGCTACAGTATCTCCTTTTTTTACCTTATAACTCAAACCGCTCACCGGCAAAATACGCATTTTCTGCCCCACTTGCAATGTTGAGTTTATCGTCAAATTATTTTCCCATACGAGAGTTTGTGTTGAAATGTTAAATCGAGCGGCAATGCCTCCAAGCGTGTCCCCGTGCTGAATTGCATACTCAACAACAGAATCCCGAGGTCCTGCAGGCACGGCACCCGGCATCAAACTCCTTGATACAACTCCTGTATCGCTATAATCAATTGTATCGGTGGGGTTTTCTCCTGCCACTTCAGCGCCAGGCAAACCTGTTGGTACCGCAATCCCCACTTGCGCCGCGTTTTTGTCTGAGCGTGCGTATATCCCGGTTTCCACACTTGTTTCTTCCACTACCCCCAAATCTTCTTCTCCTGGACCCACATATATTGAAAACAAGTTGTGTTTGCCGGAAAGATACTCATTGCTACTGAAAGCGCGTGTTTCAACACCCAAAATCAGTGCCGCGCTCACACCAAAAATTACCACAAATGTTAAATGATGGGTGACCAGCTCAAGCAGGGTAGTTTGTAAATTTCCAAAACGTTTTATATACGCTCTGCGCAAGCGATCAACAAGACGAAAAACAGGAAAAAACACCCAGTGAGCCAAAATATAGCCAATATGCTCAAGTCCTTTCCCAAAAAAGCCTCCAAACAAAAAAACTACCCCGCGCTTGAGGTAAATAAGTGCTTTTGCCGCTAAAAGAGTCAATTGTAAAAAATGGTTTTTCATGTAGTTTGACTTTAATAGGATACCAAAAAAAAGGAGGAATGGCAACGATAGGCAGGTCTTTAAAAGTACAGAGCACATCCTCTCGCGCCTAGACGCGAGTACGCTTATGGCGCTCAAGGAAATACTCTGTACTTCAAATCAAAACCTTACCAGAGCATTGACATAAAAGTGAGAAATCTAGTATCATATCAGCTAGATATTAAAATTTTAATTTAACCTCAATTTATGAGCATGTACCTTTACACAGCGCTTGGCGCGGCGGCGCTTGCCATTATTTACGGCCTCATCCTCGCCAACTGGATCAACAAAAAACCAGCGGGAGACGACCGCATGCAATCAATCGCACGCGCTATCCAAGAAGGCGCCAAGGCGTATTTAAACCGTCAATATAAAACTATTACCTGGATCGGGATAGTTCTTTTTGTTATTTTGGGCTTTGCTATGAACTGGACCATGGCGGCAGGATTTGCAGTTGGCGCAATCTTAAGCGCAGTTGCAGGTTATGTGGGTATGAATGTGTCAGTACGCGCAAACGTCCGCACCGCGGAAGCGGCCAGAAGCGGCTTGGCGGCGGCGCTTGATTTGGCGGTTAAGGGTGGTGCTGTTACAGGATTGTTGGTTGTCGGCCTTGCTTTGTTTGGCGTAACTGGATTTTTTGCCATCACCAAAAATATTTCCGCACTTGTTGCGTTCGGGTTTGGCAGTTCTCTTATTTCAATTTTTGCGCGTTTAGGTGGAGGTATCTTCACCAAAGCGGCAGATGTTGGTGCTGATATGGTGGGTAAAATTGAAAAAGGCATTCCGGAAGATGACCCGAGAAATCCCGCTGTTATCGCGGACAATGTGGGAGACAATGTGGGAGACTGTGCCGGAATGGCCGCAGATTTGTTTGAAACCTATGCGGTAACCACCGTAGCCACTATGCTTTTGGGCTCTCTCACATATCAATACGATGCGGCATACACCTACTTGCCGCTCGCCATTGGCGCGGTTTCAATTATCGCTTCAATCATCGGGACATTCTTCATAAAGCTCGGAGCAAGCAAAAAAATCATGCCGGCACTCTACAAAGGGCTTGCGGCAACAGGCGTTATCTCTGCTCTCGCCCTCTACCCGGTCATAAAAAAAATCGTTGGTGGAGATGTATGGAACATTTACGGTAGCGCTCTTGTTGGTTTAGTACTCACTGCACTCATTGTGTGGATTACCGAGTACTATACTTCCGGCAGTTACGCACCAGTTAAATCCATTGCCAAAGCATCAGAAACAGGTCATGGCACCAATATCATTGCAGGTCTTGCGGTTTCCATGAAATCAACCGCGTGGCCGACTATCTTTATTGTCATCGCAACTATTGTTTCATATAAATTTGCAGGGCTTTACGGCATCGCCACAGCAGCCATGAGCATGCTTTCACTAGCAGGCATTATTGTGACCATTGACGCCTATGGCCCCATCACAGACAACGCGGGTGGTATTGCAGAAATGGCTGGCATGCCGGAGAGTGTGCGCGAAGTTACCGACCCCCTTGATGCGGTGGGCAACACCACCAAAGCAGTAACCAAAGGCTACGCCATTGGTTCCGCCGCTCTTGCCGCTCTCGTATTATTTTCCGCGTACACAGAGGAATTTGTCGCGCGCGGACGAGAACTAACTTTTTCTTTGGGTGATCCAAAAGTTATTGCTGGATTATTTATCGGCGGATTGCTTCCTTATTTGTTTGGCGCGAAAGCAATGGAGGCTGTGGGAAGCGTAGCGGGACAAGTTGTGGAAGAAGTACGTCGCCAATTCAGAGAAATCCACGGACTTATGGACGGCTCGGGTAAACCAGACTACGCGCGTTGTGTTGATATTGTTACCAAAGGTGCTATCAAACAAATGATGATTCCAGCACTCATTCCAATTTTTACTCCTTTGATTGTCGGATATTTTCTTGGTCCTGTTGCTGTTGGAGGTGTGCTAGTTGGCTCAATTGTTACCGGTATATTCGTTGCCATATCAATGACGTCCGGCGGAGGCGCGTGGGACAACGCGAAAAAATTTATTGAACTTGGAAACTACGGAGGCAAGGGTTCATTCGCGCACCAAGCGGCAATTACAGGCGATACGGTTGGCGATCCCTACAAAGACACGGCAGGTCCAGCCATTAATCCCATGATTAAAATATTGAATATCGTTGCTCTGCTTTTAGTTGGCTGGTTAATTACCAAAGGGCTCTAGACTTGACAGAAAATGGGAGGCTATAGACAAATAAGGCGAGGTGTGCTATACTCTTCTCATAAGTCACTTTAAATTTATTTATTAATTAGCTCGTTTCTATGGAAGCATATTGCGTAAAGTGCAAAGCTAAGCGCGAAATGAAGGACGCCAAGGAGATTTCCATGCCTGCAAAAGGCGGAAAAACCCGTCCTGCCGCCAAGGGCACTTGCCCTACATGCGGCACTGGTATGTTCAAAATTTTGCCTTCAAAGAAATAAGCTCCCGTTCTAATGGCAAGCCATTAAAACAAAAGCTTTTCTCTTCCAAAACCAACCCTGCAAACGGGTTGGTTTTGTTTAGGTAAGACGACTGTCTTGACTCCCCTCCTCCTTATTGCTATGATGGGGTAACTTTAATATTGATAGCTGAAATATGAACATAAAACAAACGGTTTTGCCTAAATCTCAAATAGAGCTTGTCTTCACCCTCACTCCTACTGATTATGAACAGTATGCACACCATGCTGCTGAAAAAATTTCAAATCAACAAACATTTGCCGGATTTCGACCAGGCAAAGCGCCGTTTGAAATAGTAAAAAAACAAGTGGGAGAAATCCCGCTCATGCAAGCTACGGTTGAGTTACTTGTCCCCAAAGTGCTTGCGCGCGCGATTGTAGACAAAAAAATAAAATCGGTGGGCCAGCCGGAAGTTAATTTGGAAAAAATGGCGCCGGGCAATGACATTATCTTCAAAGCGATTATTTCAATCGTTCCTGAAATAACCTTAGTTGATTGGCATACAATTACAGTAGAAAAAAAACCTGTTGTTATAGAAGAAAAACAAATTGACGTGGTCATTGAAGATTCGCGCAAAGGACAAGCAAAGGAAGTTCGAGTAAATCGCGCCAGCCAAAAAACCGACAAGCTTCATATTGATATGGATACGCTTTTAGCTAATGTCCCGATTGAAGGCGGACAAGCAAAAAACCACCATGTATACCTGAACGAAAAACACTATATTCCCGGATTTCCGGAAGAATTGGTAGGGCTTTCTGAAAACGATGAAAAATCCTTTTCTCTACCTTTCCCAAAAGATCATTATCAAAAAAATCTTGCAGGCAAACAAGTTGATTTCAAAGTTAAAGTAAAAGGCGTGTTTGAAACAGAATTGCCGCCGGCAGACGACACACTTGCGGAAAAAATGGGACAAAAAACACTTGTGGAATTGCGCGCGTTGATTAAAACAAACCTTACATTTGAAACGGAACAAAAAGAAGCACAGCGCGCGGAGATTGAATTGTTTGACAAAATTCTATCAGCTTCAAAGATTGGCGAATTGCCGGAAATTTTGATAGAATCAGAGCGCCAAAAAATGATAGCGGAGTTGCGTGCTCGCATTGAAGAAATAGGTATGGAATTTGAAAAGTATCTGGAACAAATTAAAAAAACAACTGATGAACTGGGCAAAGAATTTACCACACAAGCGGAAAAACGAGCCAAACTCGCATTGTTTTTGCGCGCCATAGCACGTAACGAAAAAATCACTTTTGCTGCGGAAGAATTAAACAAAGAGTTGGATGCTATAAAAATTCAATATACAAACCACCCCAACATAGAAGAACGTCTCAAGTCTGCTGATATACGTGAATATGTTGCGAGCACCATCGTCAACCGCAAAGTAATGGATCTTTTGCGTGGACAAATTAAATAGCTCACAACATGAAAATCACAATCAAAGTTACCCCTCGCTCAAGCAAAAATGAGGTAATGGGGCAAATGTCCGACGGCGTCCTCAAAGTAAAACTCACCGCGCCGCCGGTTGATGGCGCGGCAAACGAGGCACTCATAGAGCTTTTGAGCGAATATTTTAAAAAACCAAAAAGCGCTTTCATTATTCAAAAAGGCGCAAGAAAGAGGATAAAAATAATTAAAATTCTGTAAAAACCTAAATAAAAGTCTCCACATCAAGAGGAGGCTTTTAAAATAAAAAACACTATAAATTTTTCAACATTCATAGCTTGTCAACCCCACCTTTGCTCCACGGATTACAACGCACCACGCGCCACAAAGTCTTGAGTGTGCCACGCACCATGCCATACCGCTCAAACGCCTCATACCCATATTGCGAGCATGAAGGATAAAATCTGCAAAATCCATTGGGATACGCTCCGCGCAGGACACCATGATCAAAAGAAATCGTACGTTGATATAATTTTATAAAAAAAAGCACCACGCGCCGCGGAAGTGAAATAAAAAAAGAAAAAAAATTTTTGATTTTTCTAGTTGGCATATACCCCAACCTTTTGTAAAATGTTTCCTAGTGTCTCGCGCAATTTATCATATGACAAGCTTATAGCCCGCGCATCCGGCCGCACCATAATATCAAAACCTTGCCTAACTTTCTCTTCTTTCAAAAACAAACGCATTATCTCTTGCAATTGTCTGCGCACACGATTGCGCACCACCGCTTTCTTTGAAATTGCAATACCCGCCACCACACCCACACGCGTTATATTTTTTTGATTTGGTTTCACTCGCACACTCAAGGCACCAAAACGATAAGAGCGGCTGTTTTGCACCAACCGCTTGTAATCTTTACTTTTTCTTAGACGATGAGTTTTTTTGAGCATAACCCTCCGCGTCACACCCCATTCAACGGGGTTTTGAGATCTATTTTGCGCGTTTTCTCACCGAAACAGTCAGCTGATGGCGTCCTTTGGCGCGGCGGCGCTTGAGTACTGCACGCCCATTTTTGGTAGCCATGCGCTTGCGAAACCCATGTTTCCTCGCGCGTTTGATTTTTTTTGGTTGATAAGTACCTTTAGTGTTTCGTCCCATAAAATTAGTTTAGTTAGTATTTTTCTTTAATATTATAATACACGACTTTTAATTTTTCGTCAATATACTTGCGATATTTTAATGTTTATCTTACAATATCCACATCTTATACACACTTTTTCCTCTTATTGTCTTCTTGGACTTTTTTTATCCACATGATATACTTCAAAACGTGCTAGTTTTTCTTAAAAAATACCTTAAATAAGGTAAAAAGAGTATGTCTCCTCAACAAATCTGGCAGGTTATTTTAGGCGAACTTGAGCTCACACTAAGTAAAGCAAACTTTACCACGTGGTTCAAAAACACTTTTATTGGGGAGTTTACAGAACACGGAGATGTGGTGGTTTGTGTTCCAAGCACTTTCTACAAAACATGGCTTGAGCGCCGCTTCCACCAAACACTTATCAAACTCATAGAAAAAACATCAGGCAAACCAATTCGCACGCTTAATTTTAAAGTCGGTACAGGAAAGACAAATCTTCCTTTTGTTGTCAATAACACAGATCAAAACTCCCTAACAGAGACACAACCAGAAGAAAAACCCTCACTTGTTGAATTTAAAATCCCAAACTATACTTTTGCAACACCACCCTCAACACTACCAATCAATCAAAATACTATTAATAATACACAAACATCATCTAATTTTAGCCAAAAAAATGAGTTTTCAGTCCTTGACACATCTCTTGTTTCTTATACCCTAAACCCAAAACACACTTTTGAGGGTTTTGTTGTGGGAAAAGGTAGTGAGTTGGCCCACGCGGCCGCGCAAGCGGTTGCCGCGCGTCCGGGTGAAGCCTATAACCCTTTGTTTATTTATGGTGGGGTAGGATTGGGAAAAACCCACCTCATGCAAGCAATTGGCAACAGTGTTTTGGCTAAAGACACGTCAAAAAGAGTAATTTATACATCTTCCGAGCGCTTTACAAACGAATATATTCACTCCATAAGAAGTGGGAAAGGCAAAGAGTTTAAAGATTTATACAGAAACGTCGATCTTCTTATTATTGATGATATCCAATTTATAAGCGGAAAAGAAAGCACACAGGAAGAGTTCTTTCACACTTTCAACACATTACACCAAAACAATAAACAAGTTGTAATAAGCTCGGACAGACCACCAAAAGCAATAAAACTTCTAGAAAGCAGGCTTTTGTCACGTTTTGAGTGGGGAATGATTGCAGATGTCGCGCCACCGGATCTTGAGACGCGTATTGCTATTTTGGAAGCAAAATGCAAAGAAAAAGCCTATAATTTAGAAAAAAAAATAGTAACATTAATAGCGGAATTGGTTCAAAACAACGTCCGCGAGCTTGAAGGCGCCCTTAATAAGATTATCGCATACCACGAACTCAAAAACACTCCACCAACAGAAGGTCTCGTCCGTAGCCTCATCTCAAACTTAGAAAATTATGCCTCACGCAAAATCCTCTCTCCCAAATATGTTTTACAGGTTATTTCTTCTTTTTATGGTGTTGCTTTAGAGGATTTATTAGGAAAAAGCCGAGAAAAACGTCTTGCCTACCCTCGTCAAATTATTATGTACCTCCTCCGAGAAGAAATGAAACTCTCTTTTCCCACAATAGGAGACGAACTCGGCGGACGCGACCATACCACCGCAATGCATGCTTGTGATAAAATTCGACGTGAAATAGATAGTTCTTCCCGTGTTCGCGAAACAATAACACAACTTAAACAACAGCTCTACGCTGCTTAAATTTGTTTGTGGATAAAGATCTTTAAAACAAGGGTATAAAAAGTGGACAAAGGATTCTTTTTTTGTGTGTTTATTTTGAACGTTTTTTGTCCACTTGTTTTTCCACAGGGTTTTGGTTGTGCTTTTCAGTCTTTTTCCCACAGCTTGTTTGAGCTTAGTTTAGTTCTTTTCTCTTCTTTTTTCCCAGTTTTCCACACCGCTTATTACTACTATTATACTTATATCTATTATTTAATTTAATAATATATGAAATTCTCTTGTACACAGGAAAACCTTTACCAAGGATTACAAGTGGTAAGCCACGCAACAAGCAAGAACAACACATTGCCAATACTCAATAACGTTCTCTTGAAGATAGAAAACAAAGAATTAAAGCTTTTAAGCACCAATTTAGAAATAGCGGTAAATGCCACAGTGCGCGCCAAAATTGAAGAGGTTGGGGAAATAACCGCCCCTGCAAAGCTTTTGTTGGAGTACCTTTCTGTTTGTCCTCCCGGAAAAATAGATATTGAACTAAAAGGTGCGGACATAAAAATTCAAACACAAAACGACAACACCCTTGTTAAGGGTGTTCTTTCTCAAGACTTTCCTTTTGTTCCACCAATCAATAAAACGATTTCATATGGTTTGAGTGTACAGGATTTTAAACAGGCTTTGCAAAAAGTGATGTTTGCTGTTTCAAAGAATGAAGCGCGTCCGGAACTTTGTGGTGTTTTTATGGATTTTAATTCAAACAAAGAGGGTGTTTTAACACTTGCAGCAACAGACAGTTATCGTTTGGCAGAAAAAAAGATGTCTTTGTTGGGTAATTTTGGGGATAAGCAGTATAACAAAGAAGCGCAAAAAGTAATTGTTCCCGGAAAAACAATTCAGGAGGTTTTGCGTGTGATTAGCTTGTTCCACGAAGACGAAGCTCAAACACCACTTGAAATATCCATTCAAGACAGTCAGATTGTGTTCTCTTATGGGACAGTTGAGATTTATTCGCGGCTCATAGAGGGAAAGTATCCTGACTATACACAGATAATTCCACATCAATTCAAAACCAGTACTCAAATTCAGGTTAGTGAATGGATAAAACGCATTAAGGCGGCGAGCTTGTTTTCTAACACAGGTGTTCAGGGTGTGGTGTTTGAGTTTTTTGGAGGCAACGAACAAAAAGTAGTGATTAGTTCTGTAAGTGGTCAAACAGGCGAACACACCTCTTCTGTGTTGAGTAAACTTGATGGAGAGAATAATAAAATAACATTAAATTATCGCTATCTGCTTGATGGTTTGATGAATTTGCTTGTGGAAGAAGCGGAGCTCCAGATTGTTTCTTCGGAATCTCCTTGTGTGTTGCGTCCAAAAGGGGTTGAAGATTACTTGTATATAATAATGCCTATCAGACAATAGTTTACATATACTTAAAACACCCCACAGAAGGGGTGTTTTAAGTGTTTTAAGGGGTGCTGGTGGAGAATTGCGGCGGCGGGAGTGTGTTGATATCTATTTTTGTGATAGCTGTAACAATACCCTGTTTAAAACCTCGTATGATGAGAGTATGAAAACCCGCATCAATTGTGGGGAGTTTTATTTTGAATTCGTTTTGTGCGCTTTCTTGTTTTTCAAGCCTGTTGTCATCAAGGTAAAAAACCAGATTATCAATAGAGGAGTTAGAGTTGATAATTTTTACAGAAAACTCCGATGTGTTAATGGTTTGGTTTTGTGAAGGGGTGATAATTTGCAACGAGGCGGTGTCAATGTTTTCCGAACTGTCTTTTTCTGATGGTGATTTTTCTTCAATAATGTTGTTTTTTTCCGCCCAGTTGCGAACCCCTTCTTCCCATGTAAGATATTGCGGGTCTTTGGTGGGGTCGGAAAGTGGTGGCCCATTTGGGTCGTCTTTGTTTATAAAATAAAGAAGTGAGTGGTTTTGCGCGAATGTTTTATAAGTGATTAAATCAGGCGGGGTGGTGTCAGTAGCAAGTTTGCTGTTGGTGCTGTTGATAGCAACTCGCGCCAACCCAAAACCATCACCGCGCAATATTGGTTTGATGTCTGCGGGATATGGGTCGGGTGGGGTGAATGGTTCTGGAGGAGTGTTCTTGAGTGATTCACTCATGAATTTGTTCCAGATTGGTGCGGCAACCAACACTCCATCAGATCCTTTTTTCATGGGAGTATTATCATTGTTGCCTGCCCATACGCCTGCTACAAGCGATGGGGTGAACCCCATCGTCCATCCATCACGCCAGTCGTTTGTGGTGCCTGTTTTAGCTGCCACCAAACGATCTTTGAGGGTAAGAGCACTGCCAGCGCCAAATATAAATGCTCGAGCACTATCGTCGGTCATAATACTAGTGAGTTCTCTCACCACTTGTGGTGCCACTACTTCCACCGACGGGTTTTCTTTCCATTCATCTAAGACATTTCCTTTGCTGTCGGTAACTTTGAGAATGCTTACTGTTGGTATTTTTGTGCCCTCACGCGCAAAAACCATGTACGCCGATACATGTTCAAGAAGTTTTACTTCTCCACCCCCAAGCACAAGCGCCAAACCAAAGCGACTACGGTCGTTGAGTGATGTATAGCCGAGTTTTTGTGCAAAATCCAGCACGCGGTCAACACCTGTGAGATATAATGTCTTAACGGCGGGAATATTGAGTGACCCCGCAAGCGCTTGCCTCATGGTTACCACCCCACGCTCTTTGTTGTCATAATTGCGTGGGGAAAAATCTTTAGTTTCTGTTTTGAAGATGGTTTGTACGTCAAACAACTTGGTGTCCGGTGTGTATCCTTTTTCAAAAGCGGCCGCATATACAATTGGTTTGAATGAGGAGCCTGGTTGACGCAAACGAAGTGCAACATTGACTTGACCGTCTATTTTTTCATCAAAAAAATCTTTTGAACCGATCATAGCAAGAATGTGGCCGTTTTTGGGATCCATTGCAATAAGCGCGGCATTGCGCGCGCCATATTTTTTTTCATTTTTTTCTGCTTGTGCTTTGACCGCCTCCTCCGCGATTTGTTGTTTTTCAACATCCAAAGAAGTGATTACTTTTAACCCCCCGCTTTCCACCATTTGTTCTCCATATTTTTCTATAAGCTGATCTTTGATATACAAAACAAAATGAGGCGCGATAGTTCCTGCGCCTCCAACAGTTTTGATACCGAGTTCTGTTTTTTGGGCGCTCTCTGTTTGGTCTTTTGTAATGTATCCATAATCAGCCATTTTTTGTAGCACATAATTGCGACGTTGAAGGAGCGCGGAACGATTGTTAATGTACTTGCTTGGTGCTTGCGGCAGTGATGCTAGAGTGGCCGCCTCCGCAAGTGTGAGGTCTTTGGCAGATTTGCCAAAAAAGTTTTCACTTGCCGCCTCAATGCCGTAGTTTGCTCCGCCATAAGGAATTTCATTGAGGTAAAGTTGCAGTATTTGGTCTTTTGAGTATTTTCGTTCAAGTTGGAGAGCGAGCAAAGCTTCTTTTATTTTGCGACTGAAAGAATGCTCGCTGGTGAGAATAGCGTTTTTTACCAGTTGTTGGGTGATAGTTGACGCCCCGCCTTTGCCCGCGCTTAATCCAAATATGTTTGAAAAACCCGCGCGTAAAATGCTTTTCCACGCGATGCCTTTGTGTAAATAAAAATCTTTGTCTTCAACAGAAACTGTTGCGTTTTTTATGTAATCAGGCAAGGTGTTGATTTCAACAAGCGTACGTTTTTTATCTCGGTAGATTTCGTAGAGCAAGGTTTTGCCTTCTTGGTCATAGATTTTTGTGCTTTCCGCAACAGTACGATCTATAAGTTTGTTGGGGTCTGGTAGTGTGCGCGAGCTCCATGCGATCGTAAAGGTCCCAATAATCCAGATTAAAAGAAGCGCAGTTCCTGCTATGGTTAAACCGCGTCGGATAAGTTGTTTTTTTCTGTTGTGGGAGGTTCGTTCGCTTGTTGAGTTTGGTTTTGTGTGCCAGTCTCTTGGTGAGCGTATAAAACGTGAGGTATTCATACAGTTTTTGGTTGATGTCTGTGCTTTGAGCTTGTATATATTAAGGCTGTTGGTGGTATTGTAGCATGTGCGCCAATAGGCTAGCAACCATTGACAAAAATACCGTTTTGTGTTATACTAATGCCCACGAGATGATAGATCCCCAATATGGGGATTTTTTAATTAAGGGCTCACCGCCTAACATTAAAACAAACCTATGCTTTTGATCAAGAAAACACAATTTAAGCATAAATTAGCCATTTTTGTGGCCTTATTGAGTCTTGTTTTAAGCTCTGTTAAGCCACAAACAGCATATGCCGCGGAGGGTGGTTTTTGGAGCTTTCTCTCTTTTGGTGGTTCTGCTCAAGCGGATCAGTCCCCTCTTTTTCCTGAACACGAGGACCGCGACCCCCGTAAAGTGGCGTCTGTAGTGGTAACCGTATACTCTAGTACTCCAGATCAAACAGACGATTCCCCTTTTATTACTTCAAACGGACGGCATGTATATGATGGTTTGGTTGCGGCCAATTGGTTGCCATACGGCACTCGTGTGCGTTTTCCTGATATTTATGGTGACAAGGTGTTTACAGTGAACGATCGTATGAATGAGCGTTACGGGTATGGCCACATTGATATTTGGATGGATAAGCCTATTTCCGAATTACGTGAGTTTGGTGTAAAGCGTATAAAGATGGAGATATTTTAATTTAGTGTTGTTTTGTGGCGAGTTTTTCTCGCAAACCCTTGGGTATTTAGCTCAAGGGTTTTTGGTTTTTAAGGGGTATGACATTTCTATTTAGCCCTTACATTGGTTTTTAAGGGGTTGATAAAACTATCCTTTCTATAGTAAACTACCTAAACAGTGGCCACGTAGCCAAGTGGTAAGGCGGGAGTCTGCAAAACTCCTATGCGCCGGTTCGATTCCGACCGTGGCCTCCAGTTTTTTAAAAAAATTCATGCAAAACAGAAAATACATTTTGTTTGGTTTGTGTGGCTTATTGTCTGTTGGCGCGCTTTTGTGGTTTTTGCAGGTTCATGCGCAAGAAAATAAACAGACAGACTTGTCTACCTCCTCTCTTGCAGTCGTGCCGCAATCTTCTGTTGAATGGAAAAAACCGGAATTTTTGCCCGCCGGGTGCACATCAGAAATAGTTACTGACAAAGCAACGGGAAAAATAATCTATCAAAAAAATTCTAACGCGGTATGGCCTGTGGCAAGCCTTACCAAAACAGTGAGCGCGTTTGCCTTGCAGAAATTCCGATTTGGATTTGATAAAACAAAATACAGCGCCAGGAGATAGCGTGGGGAATTTGCGTGTTGTCGCGGGCGCAAAGATTCGCGCCAAAGATTTGCTCTACGCGAGCTTGATTGGCTCTGCCAATAACAGCGCGGTGGCGCTCGCACGCTTGGTGTCTCCGGATTATCACGGTTTGGTTGAGAGAATGAATGAAATTGTACAGAAAAAAAAATTAATAAAAACTTATTTTGTTGAACCATCGGGTATTGATTTAAAAAATGTTTCTACCGCGAAAGAGTTCTCTATTTTGTGGAGAAATGTGGTTAATAACCCTCTTCTGGGCGCGGTCATTAAAACCCCTTCTTACTCATTTTCCATTGAACCTGAACAAGGAGTTCCCGAAGAGCATACAGTGCGTCACACCAACAAAATTATGCGTTACAACAAGCGAATGCTGGCTGGGAAGACAGGATATTTAGACGAATCGGGTTTTAATCTGGCTTTCTGGTATAAGAACAGAAAGGGCGCGCAGAGGCTTGGTGTGGTGCTAGGGTGCGGAACCAACAAATGGCTTGAGCGCAGGGTTTCATTTCTCATGGAAAAATAATATGGAAACGCTGGTAATCATAGATGGTAACGCAATAGTACATCGCGCGTTTCATGCGGTGCCTCCGCTTACGGCGCGAAATGGTCAAGTGGTGAATGCTGTTTACGGGTTTACCACTATTTTGATGCGTGTGGTAAGAGAGCTAAAACCTCATTACATGGCGGTTGCTTTTGACGCGCCAGGCAAGACATTCCGGCATGAACGTTATGCCGCGTATAAAGCAACACGAATAAAACAACCACAAGATTTATATGATCAATTTCCTATCGTGAAACAGGTGGTAAAAGGGTTTGGCTTCCCTGTTTTTGAAGTCGCGGGTGTTGAGGCTGATGATACAATAGCAACAATCGTTCATAAATTATCGCACAACAAAACAGAACTCAAGATAATCATTGTTACCGGAGATATGGACACTTTACAGTTGGTTAACTCCAACATTGAGGTGCGAACTATGCGCAAAGGCGTGGTTGATATTGTAGTATACAACGAGTCATCAATAAAAGATCGTTACGGTCTCCTGCCAAACCAAATGGTGGATTTTAAGGCTTTGCGCGGCGATCCTTCAGACAACATTAAGGGAGTGCCCGGTATTGGAGAAAAGACTGCAGTTGATTTGTTGCGTCAATTTGGAACACTGGAAAAATTATATAAAGCAATTGAAAAAGATTCGTCTGTGGTGCGTTCTTCTGTTGCGGAGAAGCTAACATCACACAAAAAAGAAGCGTTTGAAAGCAAAGATTTGGTGGTTTTAAAGAATGATGTCGTATTGGACTTTAATTTAAAATTGTGCAAAGTTGGCGCGCCGGATACCAATGTGTTGATAGAGCTTTTTAGAGCGCTTGATTTTCATAGTTTAATCAAGCGATTGTCAGGAGAAGATACTTTTGATGGCGGCAAAAACACCTCTTCATATGACGCGAAGCACAAAAAAAACATTAGACATGTTATAAAAGTCATTCAAGTTGAATCATCAGATTTGTATAAAGACTTTCTCAAAACAGCACGCAACACGAAACAATGCGCTTGTTATCTTGTTTTTAGTAAAGATCCTCGCGTGGCGCAGATTGAGGGGTGTGTGTATGCCTTTTCCGCAGAAGGTGCATACTTTGTCCCTGCTTTATTTTTAACGCAAGATGTGTGGACGGTGATTGAGGAAAAAGAAAGTATTGTGTTTGATTTGAAATCCTTTATTGAAGCGCTTCATGCAAATGGGTTTTTGTATAACCCTCCCAACAACACTGATTTGATGCTTATGGATTATGTGGCAAATCCAGGGATTCGCAATCATACGCTTCAGAGTATTTTGTTAAAGCAGGTTGGGTTAAACAGCCCCGAAGCAGACGGACAATCCACGCTTTTTGGTGTGAATAAAGATATTGTTTCCGAGTATACTTGTTTGTTTTTTCAAACAGCACGTCAATTGCAAGAAGAATTGATGGAAAAATTATTGCTGGAAGTGTATAAAAAGATAGAAATCCCTTTGGTTCCGGTATTGGTGGTAATGGAAGAGTCAGGCATACAGCTTGATGTGTTACAGGTGAAGAAACTTTCAAAAGATATTACGGCGCGGATAAACACTGTTAGTAAAAAAATTTTTGGCATGGTGGGGCATGAATTTAATATTGCCTCCCCACAACAATTAAAAGAGGTGTTGTTTGATGAATTGGAAATTCCGGTAGAAGGAATCAAACAAGGCAAGACGGGACTTTCAACAGCGGCGGCTGAATTGGAAAAATTGCAAGGTCAGCATCCGATTATTGATTGTATAATGGAGTTTAGAGAGTTGGCGAAACTTCAAAACACTTATACAGATGTTTTGCCGGATTTAGTTGACGCGCGCGGAAGATTGCATACCACGTTCAATCAGGTGGTTACAACCACTGGAAGGCTTTCGTCTTCTGACCCAAATTTGCAGAATATTCCAATAAAAACAGAGTTGGGGCGGGAAATCCGCAAGACTTTTATTGCGCGCTCCGGATATCGTCTTATCAAAGCGGATTATTCTCAAATAGAATTGCGTATTATCGCGGCGCTTTCAAAAGATCATGAAATGATAAAAATTTTTGAGGCGGGCGCGGATATTCATCGTTCTACCGCGGCAAAAATAAATGGCATTAAAGAATCTGAAGTAACTTTTGAAATGCGTAGCGCCGCCAAGGCCGTCAATTTTGGAATTATGTATGGTCTTGGCGCGCATGGACTGGCGCAAAGCGCGCATATAAGTTTTGGGGAGGCACGTGATTTTATCGCTCGATATTTTGAAGTTTTTAAAGGGGTTAAAGTGTATCTTGAAGAAACAAAACTACGTGCTCATAAACAAGGGTATGTGGAAACTTTTTTTGGTCGACGTCGCTATTTTCCTGAAATAAACAGCGCAATCGCACAAGTGCGCGCGGGAGCGGAGAGAATGGCTGTCAACGCGCCCATGCAGGGTACGGCGGCTGATATAATCAAATTGGCAATGATAAAAATTCAAACTTTTTTGAAAGATTCATACCAACAAAATGAAGTTGCTATGGTTTTGCAGGTGCATGATGAGTTGGTATTTGAAGCAAAAGAGCAAATAGCGCGGAAATTGCTTGTCCCTATTAAAAAGATGATGGAAGGAGTTGTGGATTTTGGGGTGCCGATTGTGGTGGATATAAAAACAGGAGTTAATTGGGGGGAAATGGAATAATATGTATTTTTTATTCTATGGGACAGATTTTTATAGAAGCAAGAGACAGCTCAATAAGTTTATTGCTGAGTTTAAAACGCGGCGCGATCCGCAAGGATATAATACAGTAATTTTAAGTGGCGGAAGTGTTTCTTTAGATGAAATTTTGGGGCAATGCGTGATCGCGCCGTTTTTGGGCGAAAAGCGGCTTGTGGTGGTGAATTCTATTTCAGAAAACAAAAATGAAGCAGTCTTGGACGAATTATATAAAAGATTAAAAGACGTAGGAATACCCGAATATGTTGTTTTGGTTTTTTGGGAAAAACAGAATTTTGATAAAAAAGCGCACCTGTTGTTTTCTTTGCTTACGAAAGAAAAATATAGTCAGGTGTTTGAACCCCTTGAAAACACACGGTTGGCTGAATGGGTGTGCGCGCAAGCTGAAAACGGAGGCATGCGGTTTGATAAATCCGCGGCCGTTTTATTGATTGAGCTTCTTGGCTCTGATTTGGGAGTTCTGGATTTAGAGACACAGAAATTAATCGCGTGGGCTCGCGGTGAGAAAAAGAAGATTATCACAAAAGAGGATATCCATACCCTTATCCCCTCTGCTCTTGATGATGAAGTTTTTCATTTTATAGATGCTTTGTTTCAAGGGAATACCAAACAAGCACTTCGTCTTTTATATGATCAAAGAGCTTCCGGTTCAAGCGAGCAAGATGTATTTGGAGCCCTTCTTTGGCAAATACGAACACTTCTAGAGCTGAAGGATTTTGTGGTAAGAAATCCATATGCGTCCTCTGCTGATTGTGCCAGACAATTGGGCATACATCCATTTGTGATTAAAAAGACCGGAATTTTGTTGTCGCGCGTTTCAATGCAATTTTTATCTTCTGTGCATGAATATTTTTTACGCGTTGATAAAGATATTAAAACCGGCGTACGCGCCGCTTCATTTGCGTTTGACCAATTGGTCTTTGATATTACACGTATGATACAGCGGAAATAATATAAGGGACTGTCGCCGAAAGCGCATTCGGCGACAGTCCCTATAAAGCTTTTTTGATAACAAAAAAAACACCTTTCCATCAAGGAAAGGTGTTTTGATTAGTGTTATTTTTTAATGAAGCTTTGCATTTTTTTACTAACGCGGCTTTTGATTCTGTTTGCGCGGTTAAAGCTTATAATGTTTTTTTTATTTGCTTTATCAAGAGCTTTTTGCAAAGAACGAAAGAGTTCCGCAGGATTTTCAATTTTTTGTGCCACCAATGATTTTTTTATTTGATGGAGCAAGGTGTCGAGCTTTGATTCAATTTTTCTACGCTCAATCGTACGTTTTTTTGTTTGGCGTAAGGCCTTTAGCGCATTTTTTTTATTAGGCATATGATTTTAAACAATGGGTGAGTTAAAGTTATTAAGCGTTTTAAAGATACCATAGGCAGTAAAAAAAATCAAGAGGCTGGGGGTTGGCTTTGGTCGTTGGGTGACGAGAGGTGTCCCCCGTTGTGCAGAGAAGCAAAAGTGTCTTCAAATTTATTAAGCCTTTTTTCCGATGCATCATAAGAATTTTTGGCGCGTGAGAGGTGAGTGCCCACGAGTGTAAAATCTTCGCT
>Ga0076148_104_pt1 | contig 34123 bp, 32 predicted proteins | sample RifGroC2_FD_68169 | JGI IMG/M metagenome (GOLD analysis project Ga0076148, IMG submission 68169) | Parcubacteria (Magasanikbacteria) bacterium GW2011_GWC2_45_8 | reverse complement strand
GTTGGAGGATCTTGTTGCGAAGAGCGCCAATGAAGAATTAAAAGCAAGTTTTCAAAGAGAAGAAAGAGAACAGCCCTATACTGAAACTTCTGCATTAGCCAAATTGGAAGAAGCTTTCCAGAAGTGGCAGGCATTACCTAAAGAAACAAGAGGAAAGTTTAATTTTGCATGGTTGGACAATAATGGTTTTGGTGGTCTTACTAATTGGTGTAGGAGAAAGACATCAGACGGCAAAACTGCAAATATTCCATTGGAGGATCTTGTTGCTGTGAGTGTGGATGAAGAACTTAAGAAGAGTTTTACAAAAAAATAAAACATGGCGCTCAAAAAGTACATAAAAAAATTATTACCGGCTACGCTTTTTTCTTTGTATCATTGGAAGATGGCGTTGTTGGGTGCATTATGGTATCGCCAGCCAAGCAAGGAGTTGCTTGTTATTGGTGTTACGGGCACGAGCGGCAAATCCAGCACTATATACATTTTACGCCAGTTGCTTGAACAGGCGGGCTACAAAGTTGGCGCCCTTTCAACCATTGAATTTTATATCAATGGCTGGCAAAAATTGAATGACCGCAAAATGACCACGCTTGGCCGCATGCAAACGCAAGGCTTCTTGCACCGCATGGTTAACGCCGGGTGCGATGTGGCGATTATAGAAACAACCTCGCAGGCAGTACTCCAGTATAGGCACAGGTTTATCAATTACGACGTAATGCTTTTGACAAATTTATACCCTGAACACATAGAAGCGCATGGCGGATTTGAAAATTACAAGAACGCAAAGATTGAATTATTTAAACATTTGGCATGGTGTGCTCCTAAAAAATTGCGTGGTGCGGTGTTTCCAAAAACCGCAATTTTGAACGGCAATAATGAGCACGCGATGGATTTTGCCCGCGCGGCACACGGTGTGAGGGCTTTATATTTTGGCCACAAAGATTTGCCATGGTACAAAGAATCCGCAGAAGACAAGGTAGTCAACTTTGCAGATGTGCGCGTAACACCCCAAGGTACTGCTTTTTCCGCGGAAGGGGAGGTGTTTCAGTCGCCTTTATATGGAACTTATACTATAATGAATATAGGCGCCGGGTTGGCAGTAGGGCGCGTTTTGGGTATTGAATGGCCTATTTTGCAAAAAGCAGTTGCTCAATTATCGCAAATTCCCGGACGCCTTGAGTTTATAAATGCGGGTCAGGCATTTAAAGTGATTGTGGATTACGCGTTTGAGCCGGTTGCCATGGAAGAGCTTTATAAAACAGTCGCGGGTTTTAATCCGCGCCGCGTCATTCATGTGCTCGGCTCAACCGGCGGCGGGCGGGATAAGGCACGAAGATTTACCGTGGGAGAATTGGTGGGAAAAAAAGCAGACTATGTGGTGGTAACCAATGAAGATCCATACGATACACCGCCGGAAGAAATTATGCGAGACGTTGCAAGCGCCTCTGTGCGCGCCGGAAAGCAAGAAGGAGTGAATTTGTGGCAGATACTTGATCGTCAAAAAGCAATTGCGCATGCATTTTCATTAGCGCAGGAAGGGGATGTGGTGCTCATTACCGGCAAAGGGTGCGAGCAGGCGATGTGCGTTGCGGGAGACAAAAAAATACCGTGGGACGATCGCGTTGTTGCAAAGCAAGAGTTATCAAAGCTAGGGAAACACCTATAAATTTTTTTTAAAAAACATGAACATTCCACTTAAAGAAAACGAGAAAATTCTTTTAACTCTGCGCAAGTCATTGTGGGCTTACGCGGGGCAGATTTTTGGCATCTGCCTGATCATTGGCGCGCCATTTTTTTTCATGTTCAGATTGTTTCAAATTGAACGCTGGGGTGTCTATCTATTCGCGGCGCCGTTAGTTATTGCTGTTTTTCTAATCGCACGCCTTCTGTTTTTGCGGCGCAGCAATATATTGCTGGTTACAGGTGATAGACTTATAGACCTTGAACGGACAGGTTTATTCAATCGCGAATTGCATGAAATCGGTTGGAATAAAATTCAGTCTATTGGAAGTGAAATCAAGGGGGCATGGGCGACGATTTTCCGTATCGGCGTAATCAAGTTTGAAACATACGCGCATGGTCAGGAGTATGATTTTGAATCGCATCCTTTACGCAATTCCGACGCCTTGCAGATTCAGCTTTCTCATATTCTTGAGCTATATGAACAAACACATAGAGGTGCCGGAGAAGAAGGGCAATTGGAACGTGTGCTCAAAGGCATTGCCCATTTAAGCGCGGAAGAAATTGAAGATGTCCAAGAAGCTCTCTTGGCGCGTCAAAAAATTCTTAATGCCCATTGATTAAAGATGAAACATCTATGATCTCGCGTGGCAATTCAACAAAACACTTTTTGCGTTCGTTCATCTTTGCTTTTGTTATGTGCGTGGTGGCTACTTTATTTTTATTCGGTTTTCTAAAAGCATCCATGCAAGATTACGTTGTCCGCAAAGAAATTAAAGCTCTTGAACATGAGAAAGCGCAACTAAGCCAAAATAAGCTTAATTTACTTGAACGATTACAGGATGCTAAAAGTGATTCATTCGTAGAAAAAGAAGCTCGCCTTAAGTTTGGGTTGCAAAAACCCGGAGAATCAGTCATACTGTTTAATACTGGAGACACAGGTCCGGAGGAGGGAAAAACGACCTCAACAACAAAGGATACCACTTCAAATGCTGGCGATTGGCGGCGATATTTTTTTCATATAAATTAAAAAATTTTTGTCTTTTTAAGCTTATTTAACTTCAATTTTATGACAGAAAATTCACAGGATTTTCATATTCATGCCACCAATGAATTGCCAACGGAAACACCACCGGAGCAATCTTCAAACGATCCTCTTCAACCATCAAAAAACAAGGCCGGTGTGCTTTTAAAAGGAGTGTTTGTGGGGTTGATAATTGTAATTTTGGCAAGCGTGGGTGTATGGAGTTATCTTATTGTGCGCAATAATTTGACGGACAACACGTCATTGCGGTTTGCGCGGGTGGTGCATTTGCCCGCGGGTTTTGTGAACAAAACAAGCATTCCTTACGCGAGTTATGTGGAAGATTTTAAAGCGGTCAAGAATTTTTATGAATCAAACAAGAAAAAGGACCCCGCCATCGCCACGCCATCAGACTCGGAATTGCGAAAAAACGTATGGGATCGTTTGGTGCGTACCGCGTTGTTGGGGGAACTTGCCTCAAAAAATAACGCGGAGGTAACGTCTAAAGATACCGATGAAGAATTTAAAAAATTATCCACAGCGCTAGGAAGTGAAGACGCGGCGAATAAAATGATTCAAGAAAGCTATGGGTGGTCAAGCGCGGAGTTTAAACAGCGTGTGATCATGCCATTTTTGTTACAGCAAAAAGTTTTTTCAACAACAACCACGATAGATATGATGAATACAAAAGCGCGCGCTCGAGCGGAAGAAGTATTGGCAAAAGTCAAAGAAGGCAAAGAAGAGTTTGAGGATTTAGCAAAACAATATAGCCAAGACGGAAGCGCCTCGCAGGGTGGAGATTTGGGTTGGTTTGACGCTGAAACAATGGTCAAGCCATTTTCTGACGCGGCGTTTGCACTCAAGCCGGGCGAGATAAGCGGTATTGTTCAATCTCAGTTTGGTTTTCATATTATTAAGTTGCTTGAGCGTGAAGAAAAAAAGGGGAAACCTGCGCGCGCACACGCCGAGCATATCTTGATACGCGCGGACGCGGATCAATTTTTGGGGGATTTGCTTAAACAAAGCATTATCAAGTTGTGGGTGAGGATAGAATAATAGGTGCGGCAGGAAGCGCGGGTGTAGTACAATGGTAGTATGCGACCTTCCCAAGGTTGAGACACGGGTCCGATTCCCGTCACCCGCTTTTGATGCCGAAGTAGCTCAGTTGGTAGAGCAATGCTTTCGTAAAGCAGAGGTCGTGGGTTCGACTCCCACCTTCGGCTCCATAATAATTTTAAGAAGATGATATATTTCAAAAACGTATCCAAAATTTACGAGCCGCAAAGTATTGGAGTGAGGGACATTCATCTGCAAATAGAATCAGGTGAATTTGTGTCTATTGTGGGGCAAAGCGGAAGCGGTAAAACCACGTTGGTCAAGCTCATGATTGCGGAGGAGCGTCCTAGCAAAGGGATCGTAAAGGTGAGCGGGTGGGATATTGCGAGCATTCCAAAAAAATCAGTTTCAGTATTGCGCCGGCAGATTGGAGTAATATTTCAGGACTTTAAATTATTGCACAACAAAACGCTGTTTGAAAATGTCGCGTTTGCACTGGAAGTGTGTGGCGTTGGCAACGAGCGCATCAATGAAATTGTTCCACAGGTGTTGCAAATTGTAGGGTTGGAGGGCAAGCGCGACCGGTATCCGCATCAGGTTTCCGGTGGAGAGCAACAGCGCGCCGTCATTGCGCGTTCGCTGGTACATCGTCCAAAGATTTTGGTTGCAGATGAGCCAACGGGTAATTTGGACGCTATCAATACGCATGAAATCATTGAAATTTTGAAGAAAATTAATGAGTTTGGCACCACAGTAGTGCTCGTAACGCACAACAAAGAAGTGGTCAACTCCCTGCGCCGCCGCGTGGTAACATTGGAACACGGTACTGTAGTATCGGATCAAGAAGGCGGAAAATATGTTTTGTAATTTATTGTATTTATGTTTGTCATTTTAACACGCACTGTGCAATTTGCTTTGAAGAATTTTTACCGCAACTTGGGGTTGTCTCTCACCACCATTTTCATTTTGGTATTGACGATTGTATCAGTGAACACCGTTTTTTCCGTGAGTGCGCTAGCGCAAACCGCGCTTAAGGTGGTGGAGTCGCGCATAGACATCAGCTTGTTGTTTAAAATTGACGTGCCGGAAGACAAAATACTTGCGTTCAAGAAAACACTGGAAGGACAGCGCGAGGTTGCCGGAGTTGATTACCTCACACGTGATCAAGTGCTGGAACAATTTAAAGAAAAACACAAAAACAATCCGGATATTATAGCCTCGCTCAATGAGCTCAAGGAAAATCCTTTGGGCGCCAGTTTAGTGGTACGCGCGGAGACAACCAAAGATTATGATAAAGTACTGTCCTCAATAGAGGGTTCGGAATTTGACTCGATGATTGAAAAAAAGACTTTTGATGATCATGCGGCGATTATTAAACGTATTGGATTTTTGACGAACCGCACTAAACAGACGGCTATAACCGTAAGTATTATTCTTACTATCATTGCATTTTTGATTATTTTTAATACCATTCGCGTAAACGTCTATACGCATCGTGAAGAAGTTCGAGTCATGAAATTGGTGGGAGCGGGAAATTGGTTTGTACGAGGGCCGTTTTGGATTGAGACAATTTTGTACAGTTTCAGCGCGGTTGTTTTAACAGTGATTATATGGTATATTGGTTTGCGATTTATAGACCCATATATCGCGCAGTTTTTTAGCGGTACGGGGTTTAGTTTGACCGGTTATTTTAACGCAAATTTTTGGACTATTTTTGGGGGAGAATTTTTGGCGGTGGCAATTTTGAATGTGATTGCAACGAGCCTTGCGTTGTACAAGTATTTGAGAGTATAAACAATTTATGTTCGGGGATCGTCTAATGGTAGGACAGCGGCCTTTGAAGCCGTGAATAGGGGTTCGAATCCCTTTCCCCGAGCCAAGAAAAATAACCTTAAAATTAAGGTTATTTTTCTTTTAAATGATTTGCTCGCGTTCTTTTTGTCGACGTGCTATACTATATATAATTAAACTCTATAGCGGAAGGGGGTGAAAATCATGTCAGGAAACAAAGGTTTACACGGTCTTAGTTTTCTCTTGGTAATCATTGGAGGCTTAAACTGGCTTCTTGTTGGTCTTTTCAAATGGGACATAGGCGCATTATTTGGAGGTCAAGACGCAACGGTTTCGCGCGTCATTTACGTACTTGTAGGTTTGGCAACAATTTATCTTTTGGCAGGCCACAAAGGAGACTGCAAAATGTGTTCAAAATAAAACAACACAAACAAAAACAGCCCCGTTCAAGCGGGACTGTTTTTTTATTGATTTTAGTGGCGTCTATAAGGGCGGTCAGAGCTTCCTTGACGACTATGTCCACCTCCGTCACCATGTCGCGGGCGAGACCCGCCGCCTTGTCCACGGTATGGTCTTTGGTGTGAACTCGGTCGGTCAGAAGGTAAGTCATATTTAAAGTCTTGTGGCTGTATACGTGCGGGCGGCAATTCCGGCAGTTTGATTATAGGAATGCGTGTGCGCACAAGACGTTCAATATCGCGCACATCTCTGCCCTGATCCGGTTGAGCAAACGATATCGCCCTGCCTTCGCGGCCAGCTCGTCCTGTTCGGCCGATGCGATGCACATAATCTTCAGACTGATCCGGCAGATCAAAATTAATGACCACTTCAATATTGGTAACATCAATCCCGCGTGCGGCGATATCCGTGGCCACAAGCACACGGTACTTGCCTGATTTAAAACCTTCCAAAGCTTCGCGGCGTTGTGCGAGCGAACGATTGGAATGAATTTCCGAAGATCGTACACCCATATTTTTAATGGCATGGGCGATTTTTTTGGCACCATGTTTGGTGCGTGAAAACACAAGAACCGTGCCCATGTATTCATTCAATAATTTCTCAAGCAAGCGGAGCTTGTCTTGTTTGGATACGATAAATATCTCTTGCACAACTCGCTCTGCCGCGGTACCGGAGGGGGCGACTTCTATACGTACCGGCAATTGCATATACGCGGCGGCAATCTGTGTGATTGCGGAAGGCATGGTAGCGGAAAATAACATGGTGTGCCGTTCTTTGGGTACGGTTTGTAAAATGCGTTTGATTTGCGGCAAGAAGCCCATATCAAGCATGCGATCGGCTTCATCAAGTATGAGTGTATTTACTTTTTCAAGCGTGACGGTGCGTTGTTCCAAGTGGTCATTCAAGCGCCCTGGCGTTGCCACAATTACATGTGGATTTCTGCGGAGGGCACTAATTTGCATGTGCATGGACGCACCGCCGATAAGCACCGCGGTTTTGAGCCCCACAGAGCGACCCAGTTTTTGCAAAGTTTCATCAACTTGAATCGCGAGTTCGCGCGTAGGAAGCAAAATCAAACCGCGGCCTTTGGTAGCGGAAAGTCTTTGTAAGAGAGGAAGAGCAAAGGCAAGCGTTTTGCCGGTACCAGTCTGCGCAATACCCACCATGTCTTTACCTTGAATTCCAATAGGAATCGCGCGCAATTGTATGGGCGTTGGCTCGGTGTAGTGCAACCGTGCAAGAATATCTAAAAGATTGGGCGCAATACCAAGCCCAAAAAAACCATTCGGCTGTTTTGTCTCTTGTGTCATAAAAAATATTAGGTGACCCGTTTCCTTTTTGTTACCTAATATATGACAACAATGAGGTTCGAGTCTCACGTGCTTTAAAGCGCACGTGTAAGTTAATGAAGAAGTATAGCACAACTCCGCTTATTTGTCAAACTTGGCGCCTCATTTTGGCACCTTAAATAAGCCCATCAAACCTCACACACAAGATTATCCAGCTCTTCATTAAAAACATGAGTATTTTCACTGTAATCTATGGGGCATTCAATGACCGCCGGCCGATCGCTTGCAAGAAAAGTATATGCAAATTCTTGCGCATTGTATGGATTGATTACTGCGAGTTTTTGCACGGTTTCAATCCATTCGCCGGCCAAGTATATCGAGTAAGATGTTTTCATAAGTTTTTAGTTATATTTTGAAGTTTTGAGGCAAAATGCTTTGAGGGGACTACGAGCCGCGACCGGCGGCGAGTCTGAACAAAAATTCAACAGAATTTTTGTGTGCTCCGAGAAGCGTTTGCCGAGAAAGTTTAATGTCCTCCTCCAAACCTTCTCTCGCGCCGGGCAAAGTCTGCAAGCGCGAAATGGAGCTGGTGTTCGTCAAAATCAGGAAAGTGAACAGGCGCAAAATAAAGCTCGGCGTACACCCCTTGCCACGGCATAATGCCGGAAAGGCGCTGTTCACCGCTGGTGCGTATGATTAATTCCGTGTCAGGGAAGCCCTGCGTGTCAAGGGCATGAGAAATTGCTTCCTCGGAAACAGGTTCTCCTCCTTGTTGTATCTTTTCAAACGCGCGCAAAATTTCGTCGCGTCCGCCATAGTCCAGTGCGAGCCCAAAATGAAATTCAGTGAAGATCGCGGTTTCTTTTTCAAGCGAAGTAATCGCGGCGAGCAAGACTTCCGGCAGTCGGTCGGTACGGCCGAAATGATGAAAACGGATATGATCTCTAAGCGCTTCGGCGCGGAATTTTTTAATGATGATTAAAAAAATATCCATCAATTTTTCCACTTCATCTTTCTTACGAGACCAATTTTCTGTTGAGAAGCCCCACAGAGTAACATATTTGATGTTTAGACGCCTCATTTCTCGTAAAAGATCAACCGCTCTATCCATTCCTTTTTGGTGTCCGCGCCAGATCGGCACTCCATGTTCACGCGCCCAGCGCCTGTTGCCATCCGGAATAATCACCACATGGCGGGGGAGTTTTTCAGGCGCAATGGCATCGTGCTCAACCAAATGTTTTGAGAGCTGTTTTACAGCGGCGATTTTATCTCTCAAAAATGAGTTGGTATAGCGTATGGAAAAATTATTGAACTCGTTTTGCGGTTCTTCCCATGCAAACGAAAGCCCATCCACATGGGCGAGCAGACTGCCGCGGTAACACCACTCCAGCATTTTTTTTAAAGCGGATTCCTCGCCTTCGCACACAATCTCCACACTGCCATCCTGCATGTTTTGCGCGTAGCCAGTGAGACCAAGTCCTCTCGCCACCGTTTCCGCGTTTTTTCTAAAAAAAACGCCTTGCACGCGCCCTAAAATTTTTATGAATAATCGTTTGTGCATAATATAAAAATCTGCGCGCCAGTGGGGAATCAAGCGCAAAACAGCTTTGTCATTGTTTAATAGAAAGCTTCCCGCCTGCGTCAAGCACCGCAATGTCGCGCCTTTGCCAGCCGCCGCGCAGAATAAATTCGGAAAGCGGATTTTCTACTTTTTCTTGGATTGCGCGCCGCAGTGGGCGGGCGCCATAAACAGGATCAAAACCCGCGTCGGCCAGCTCGTTCAACGCGGCGTCCGTAAACTCAAACCCAAGTCCTTTTTCTTCAAGCCCGCGCGCAATGCCTTTGAGCATGAGCACCGCGATCTGTTTGATCTCCATTTTTTCAAGCGGTTTAAATACTACCACACCATCAAAGCGGTTGATAAATTCCGGTTTAAAATATTGATTCAATCCGCCATGCAAAAGGTCTTTTTGAATATCAGCAAAGGGCATGCCGGCGCGCATTTGCTCCTGTATATGATCCGCCCCCGCGTTTGAGGTGGCAATAATAATGCTGTTGGTAAAATCAATGGTATGTCCCGTGCTGTCGGTCAGGCGGCCGTCGTCCATGACTTGCAAAAATATATTAAGAATGTTGGGGTGCGCTTTTTCAATTTCATCAAGGAGTATGAGTGAGGCGGGGCTTGTTTTGACCGCTTCCGTGAGTACGCCTGTGCCGGATTCGTTGGTGGTGCCAATCAGCCGCGCGGTATCGCTTGAATTTTGATACTCGGACATGTCCAAACGGATCATGAGATCTTCACGCCCAAAATATACCTCGGCAAGGGTTTTGGCAAGCTCTGTTTTGCCCACGCCGGTTGGTCCGATGAAAAGAAAGTTAGCAATGGGGCGTTTTTTTGAGTGCAGTTCCGCGCGCGCGCGGCGCAGTGCGGCCGCAACAACCTTGACCGCTTCTTCTTGGCCGATTACCCGTTTGTGCATCTCGGTTTCAAGGTTAAGCAGTTTGTCTGTTTCTTCCACCGTAACGCTTTGCACCGGCACTTTGCTTTTTTCAGACACCACACGCGCAACGTCTTCCGCGGTTACCAAATGATTTTTTCCTTTTTGTGAACGGGCGCCAGTGGCCGCTTCACCAATTACTTCCAGTGCTTTTTCCGGCAAGTAGCGATCATGAATATATGAATGGGAAAGCGTTACCGCGGCTTCAAGCGCGCCGTATGAAAGGAACACATTATTTTTGTATTCAATGGTGCCGGATTTGGCTTGTAAAATTTGGATTGCCTCATTGGTTTCCGGTTCTTCCACATGCACCACTTGAAACAGCGTACCAAGAGAAGACGGCGTGATAAAACGGCGGTGTTCAAACGGCGTGGTGGTGGCTATTACCGTTACTTGTCCGCTTTGCATTTGTTGCGCGAGCGCGTCTGAAAGATCCATGCTTGAAGCGTTTGACCCAAGACTGACGCCGATGAGCTGTTCAATGTGGGGGATGTATAACACAATGTTTTGGCTCCTGATGACTTCGTTAAAAATATGAATGAGCCGCGCTTCGGCTTCTGCAGGTGCGGCGCCCGCAAGTAGAGTTGGCACATGGAGCTCTATCAGACGTTTGTCAAACAAGGTTTCCGGTACTTCGTCCGCAATCATACGCTCCGCGACGCCCTCTATGAGAGAATTTTTGCCCACGCCCGCCTCACCCAAAAGCAACACGCCGCGTGCGCCGCTTTCAAACACGCGGAAAATAGATTCAAGTTCTTTGTCGCGGCCGATGCATAGTTCTGTGTATCCTTTTTGCGCCGCAAAAGTGATGTCGCGCGAGAAGTGGTCAAGGTAAGGGGTTGCCAGTGCGGTCATGGCGCGGTTAGTGCCGGTTCCGGAGCGGTGCGATCCTTGCTCGTGGACGCTTCTCCAGCGGTCACGCAGGCGTTCGCGGATGCGCATCCACTCCACGGCGTTTCCCAGCTTGACCAAGTCAATACCGGCGTCAAACAACAATTGTTGGAGTTTTTCATTGCTGGTAACCACGGCAACCAGAAGCTCGGTGGGGCCGGTGCGTTTCCATTTATTATGATACGCGTTCAAAAAAGCTTGGAAAATAATTTGAAAAAAATCATCAGGTAACTCCGGCTGGCGCGATTCGTGGGATGAGCCCCATGATTTGATGATATCCTGCCGGAGTTGTTTGGTGGGCAATCCAAAACGCGAGAGTACACTTGCAACACGCGTATTCCCCAAAAGCGCGGTAAAAATATGCAACGGCTCCACGCTTTTGGCGCCGGCTTTTGTGGCAAGCCCTACGCTTTCTTCCAGCACTTTTTTTCCTTCCGCGGAGTAGGAGAGCGCGATATTGAAACATGATTTTTTATGGCGCAAAGCGTCCTCGCAAGAAGGTGGAACGTCATCAAATTTTTTCCCGTCTTTTGCGGCAACAGGCATTTGAATTTTTGTGGAACTTTTGCCGATACGGAACGATAAAAACATTCCCAAAAGAATCGCCCACGTTAAACGAATCAATGGTGTTTGAAATGTTTTGGCAAAATGCAGAGAAATATTTCCGCCGCCCGCGTTTTGCAAGAGCGCGTAAGCGTCCCAAAACGCAAAACCGGCGAGTGTTAGAATTCCTACAAGGATAAGAGCATTGACCGTGTTTTGAAATTGCTTGCCAATTAGCCGCCCAAAAATAGAAGAGGGTGTGAGTTCATAGTCCCACCATAAATAAAAACCGTCTTGTTTCACCACGCGTTTGAGCCCTTTGCACGAAAAGCACAGTTTGCTTTGAACCGGCATGGTACGGCACGCGCCACAAGAGAAAAATTCAAGGGGAGAAGGTTTTTGAAGTTGCATACGGATGCGTCTAAAAGAGAGGAAGAGAAATTAAATAATACACAACCGCAATAGGAAGTATGAGGTAGGCAATAAAAAGTGCGACGGCGAATATCATCCAAATAAGTAAGAAAATAAAACGGCCGATAATTTGGGCAAGCCGCATAAAAAAACTGATCAGCCGTCCTTGCCAGTCATATTGACCGTACATGGGGGTAAAAAGATTTTTTGTCCATAGCCCGATATTGAGCCGGTTGAACTCGTTTCCTATGGACCCGAGCGCCCACTGGAAAGCGTGCCACGCGCCAAAGCTATACCACCAAAAAGGGAATAGGAGGGCATCCCACAAAAGTTCGCCAAAGGTCGTGCGCAAAAGAGTGCTGAACATATGGTAATAGTTTAGCACAAAATGTCCGTAGAGAGCAAAATTTTATTTAGATTAGACTAATGCCCGGCCGTTTTTTTATTGCCTGTTTATTGAAAATTTGTTAAACTATTGAGTATGCGGAAAATATTTAAGGTAAAAATAGTATGGTGCATGCTTGTTGCGTGCATTGTGTTTGGGCTTGTGGCAACAGGCGTTTTTGGCTATACGCGCCGTGCGCAGGCTGACACGGCAAGCGAAAAAGCGCAATTGGAGCAGGAACTCCAGCAGATTGAGGATCAGATAAAACAGTATGAGGGGGAGCTAGCCACCACGCAGACGCAGAAAAAAACATTGCAAAATAAAATTACGGGGCTTAAAAAACAACGTGATAAATTGGGTTTGCAGATTAAAGCCACTACGCTCAAACTAAAAGATGTTTCAAGCAAACTGGTTGTGACGGAAAAAAAGGTAGATGAAACAATGCAAAAGATTGACCAGCATCGTGTTTTGCTTTCCGAGCTCATTAGGCAGATTCATAAGCAAGATCAAACTACTCCGGTGGATTTGATGCTGGTATCCAACACGTTGTCTGATTTTTTTCTTGAGATTGACCAGTTGGATCAGTTGCAGATTGGTTTGCGTGAAGTTTTGCAGAATACCAAAGAATTAAAAAAAGAGTTGGATAACAAGGCTGGAGAATTGCAGGATCAAAAAATGTCGGTTGGTAATTTGCTCTCCATCCAGTCTCTCCAACAGCAGGCGGTTGATCAGGCAAAGCGCGAGCAAGACAGCTTGCTCAAAGAAACCGGCGGGAGAGAAAAGCAATATCAGCAAGTGTTGTCTGATGTGCGCAAGCGCGCCGCGGAAATTAGGAGCCGTATTTACGATTTGGTGGGAGTGTCAAAGCAGATCAATTTTGGCGAGGCGGTATCTCTTGCGCAGTGGGCATCAAATCTGACAGGTGTGCGTCCCGCATTTTTGCTCGCTATCATAAAACAAGAATCAAATTTGGGGCGCAATGTGGGCACCTGCAACAGACCGGGCGACCCGCCGGAAAAAAGTTGGCGCGTGGTGATGAAGCCGGAAAGGGATCAGCCTTTATTCAAACAAATTACGGAAGAGCTTGGTTTGGATCCGGATGTGATGCCGGTTTCATGTCCCATGACAAAAAATGGCAAAAAAATAGGCTGGGGCGGTGCCATGGGACCAGCGCAATTTATTCCGTCAACGTGGATGGCGCATAGGAATGAAGTGACAACAATTACGGGACAAGCGACGGCAAATCCATGGGATACGCGCGACGCATTTATGGCTTCGGCGATTTTACTCAAAGCAAACGGCGCGGCGGCACAAACCAAAGACGCGGAATGGCGTGCGGCAATGCGCTATTTTTCAGGCGGCACCAATGTCGCATTTCGTTTTTACGGGGATAATGTAATTGCGATTGCAAAAGGGTTTCAGGAGGATATTGACAATTTGAACGCGGCGAAGTAGTGTTGGTGAATTACGAAATGTATATGGTAAGTTCATAAATATGGAAAGAGGGTTCTGGAAACAACTTGTCAAACCGATAATAGGGCTTGCACCAATGGACGGCGTTACTGACGCCGCCTTTCGTTTTATGTCCGCCAAATATGGGCATCCTCATGTTGTGTATACGGAATTTACTGCCGCCGAGGGAATAGAAGCGGGCGCATTGCGTTTGATGCGGGATTTTCGTTACAGTGAGCTTGAGCGTCCTGTGGTGGCACAAGTTTTTGGTTATCATCCGGAGGCGTTTTACAAAGCGGCATTGGTGGCTGCGGCGCTTGGGTTTGACGGGGTGGATATCAACATGGGTTGCCCCGCAAAAAATATCGCGGAAGCGGGGAGTGGAGCGGCATTGATTCGCACGCCGGATCTGGCAAAAGAAATTGTTCGCGAGGCGCGGCGCGGATTGGAAGATTGGGGGCGGGGAGTTGAGATAGCGGATGCGGGGTTGCATCCTGCGATTCTTGAGTATGTGCACACAGAGTGGGCGCGTTTGGACGGTGCGCCTGTGCGCTGCGTGTTGCCGCTTACTATAAAAACGCGCATCGGGTATGACGCGGTGGCAGTAGAAGAATGGATAAAACATTTGCTTGAGGTGGAGCCGGTTGCAATCGCAATTCATGGCCGTACGCTGAAACAGTTGTATACCGGTTTGGCAAATTGGGATGCAATTGGTCGCGCGGTGGAGATTGCGCGCGGAAGCGGCACAATGATTTTGGGCAATGGTGATGTTTCGTCGCTTGCGCAAGCGCGCGAACGCGTGGCGCAGTACGGCGTGGATGGTGTTTTGATTGGCCGTGCCGCGGAAGGGAACCCATGGGTGTTTGCGGATCACACGGCAACGCGTGAAGAAAAATTACAAGCATGCATAGAGCATTCGCGATATTTTGAAAAAATTTCACCGGATCAGCGTTTTTTGAACATGCGCAAGCACTTGGCGTGGTATTGTTCCGGGTTTGACGGTGCGCGTGAATTGCGCATACAGCTCATGACCACACAAAGTGCCGATGATGTGGAGAAGGTGATACATGCGTGGAATGGTAAAGAATAAAACCTTTAAACTGTTCGTTTGTATTTTTTTAGCCATTTTGCTATACTTATCCCATACTTTTTAACTAAAATTATGACCAAAAAACAGCTCTTTATACTTATTGGCGCGTTAATACTCGTGGTTTTGCTCGTATGGGGCATTCTATATGCATGGAACCAAAGGCTTGCAAAACAAGTGGGCACTATACAAAAGACGCAAGGCACACCCATTATTAACTCAAACGGTAAACAGCCACCCACACTTCCCACCGCGCCAATCTCCGGCACTCCGGGGATTCAGACATACTCGGGTAAACTTATTCTTACTACCGCGGTCGCGCAGTTGCAAGTTGACAATCAAACCTATCCAATAGTTACTAACCCCCAAAGCAATTTTGTGGCAACACTGGTGGGACGTGGATTTGTAAACGGAGACAAAGTGGCGGTAATGGGCAAAGTGGTGGCAGGTCAATTGGTGGTTTCCGGTCTCAATAAATTGACAGAGTAACATGAGACATACCATATATCATCGCTCAAAGAGGCGGTGATATATTTAATATACTGTATGGGCATATTGCGATCATCAATTCAATTGGGAACTGCGGTAACCGATGAAGCGGTTACTGTTGTCTCATGCACGCATCACACGCATCATTTACAAGCGCACAAATATGCGCAGATACGCCTCAAGCGCGCACAGACGGGCGAGCACGCGGATGTTGATTTGGAGCAAGTGGAAAAGGCTCTGCGCTCTATGGCGAGCGCGCTCAAGATCAAAAATTGTGACTGTGTTATGAGCGTTCCTTTATCAAACACGACATTTGGTTTTTTTGAGGCGCCAAAAGGTGTAACGCAAAAACAGGCACACACACTTTTGAAAGAACATATCTGTAGTCTATTTAGTGTGCCCGCGCGCGAGGTACGTTTTAAAGAATGGGCTGTCCAAGGTTCTCAAACAAAAGAAAATGCGCGCGAGGTATTTGGTTATTATGCATTGGAGCGGTCAGTGTTAGATTCTTGGAAAGTGGTGTATGCACGGGCGGGATTACGTTTGGTTCGTATCGCTGTGGACATGCCAAGTATCACGTACCTGCTCGCAGAGCAAGAAAAACATGAAAGTTCTTCTTCTGGGGCTCCGCTTAAAGGAACTATTGAAGTGGGTGAGCGTTCCACGTTATGCACGATAGGTGGGAAAGAAGGATTGTTTTCCATGGAAACTTTGCCATGGGGCATGCGCGACGCGTACAAAAAAAATGATTTGTCGGGACTTGGTGATGCGCTCGCTCCGGCGGCGGCAATGGTGCATGAGAGAGTCGTGTGGCATATTTTTGCGCCGAATGAATTGCTTGCAACGATTCAGCAGTTTTTTATTCATCATTTAAAGTTTGAAATTTCTCCGCTTAAAATGTTTATGGAAATTCCACCGCGTTTCCGCGTGAGCGCGTATGTCAAAGCGTCTGCCGCGGCGGGATACCCTTCAAAGCAGTGTATCATTGTGTGAACCGCGTACGCGGGCAGACATGTTCGTGTGGGGATTTGAATATGCGCGCAAAAGAGAGTACAATAAAATCATTAAATTTTTTATTTTTCTATGCCATCACACGACTATAAAGTTAGGGATATCAAACTTGCCGCATGGGGGCGCAAAGAAATTGAAATCGCGGAAAAAGAAATGCCAGGTCTCATGTCTTTGCGGAAAAAATATGGCGCCGCAAAACCGTTTAAAGGCGCGCGTATTGCCGGATGTTTGCACATGACCGTACAAACTGCAGTCTTGATTGAAACGCTCACGCGTCTGGGCGCGGAGGTTCGTTGGAGTAGCTGTAATATCTTTTCAACGCAAGATCAAGCGGCCGCGGCGGTGGCTCACACGGGCGTTCCGGTGTTTGCGTGGAAAGGAGAAACAGAGAAAGAATATTGGTGGTGTGTGGAGCAATCGCTCAAATTCCACGGAGGCAAGGCACCTAATTTACTGCTGGATGACGGCGGAGACCTCACTTTGCTCGTGCACGAAAAATATCCGCAGATGTTAAAAGATATAAAAGGCGTGTCAGAAGAAACCACCACCGGCGTGCATCGCCTGTATCAGATGGCAGAAAAGGGAACACTCGGGATTCCTGCTATCAACGTGAACGATTCCGTAACCAAATCAAAGTTTGATAATAAATATGGATGCCGTGAGAGTTTGGCGGACGGCATCAAACAGGCGCTCAATATCATGCTCGCAGGCAAAGTGGTGGTAATTGCGGGATATGGCGACGTGGGCAAAGGATGTTCGCAAAGCATGCGGGGCTACGGCGCGCGCGTGTTGATTACGGAAATTGACCCCATCAACGCCTTGCAAGCCGCTATGGAAGGGTTTGAAGTGGTTACCATGGAACAAGCCGCGGGTGTGGGGGATATTTTTGTAACCACCACCGGATGCACCAAGATTATTACCGGCGCGCACATGAAAAGCATGAAAGACGGCGTGGTAGTTTGCAATATCGGGCATTTTGACAATGAGATAGATGTGGCGTGGCTTACATCGCAAAAAGATATCTCCGAGGATCAAATCAAGCCTCAAGTGGATCGCTTTACATGGAAAAACAGCAAAACATTGATTCTTCTTTCTCGCGGACGTTTGGTGAATTTGGGCAACGCGCAAGGGCATCCGAGTTTTGTAATGAGCGCGTCATTTACTAACCAGGTACTTGCGCAGTTGGCATTGTGGAAAAATAAAGGAGAGTATGCGAGCGGGCAAGTATATTGTTTACCAAAAGCATTGGATGAAGAAGTCGCGCGTCTGCATTTGGCGCATCTCAAGGCGAGGTTGACAAAACTTTCACAGGAGCAGGCCACATATCTGGGAGTGCCGGTTGAAGGACCTTACAAATCGGAACATTATCGCTACTAGAATTTGTTGTTTTTTGTCTTTTTTGGTATAATAAAAATATCGCCAAGTGCATTCTAAATAAATCAAATCTTTTTACTATGAACGAATCTAATCTTAACGAAATTACAACAAAGGATTTGTTTGATTTTTTACAGGAAAATATGGTGGTCAAAGAAGAATTTAATGAAAAAATTGCTTCTATTGAATCCCGCATGGCAACCAAAGATGATATAGCTGAACTTTCAGGACGTGTTGATGGGATTGAATCCCGCATGGCAACCAAAGATGATATAGCTGAACTTTCAGGACGTGTTGATGGGATTGAATCCCGCATGGCAACCAAAGATGATCTAGAACGTTTTGCCACCAAGGGCGACTTGGCGGGAATGGAAACTCGCATGGTTTCCAAGTCGTATCTTGATGACAAGTTGTCGGATCTAGGCGCGGAAATCGGGGCGCGAATTAATCGCAAAATAGAACGTGAACAAGAATTTAAACGTACACTTATACATATTTTGAGAAGTCATGCTTTGGTTGGCACTGAAGAATTGACTCGGCTAGAGGGTTTTGTTTAATAATTCGCCAAGAAAAACATCACGGCGATCTATTTTAATATATGTCTTCATTTAGTATATTTGTTTCGCGTTGCATACCGGACGCAGGCTTGTCATTGCTTAAAAAACAGGGTTACAAGGTAAAAGTTTCTCCACATGACCGTGTACTCACCAAAGGCGAACTTTTAAGAGAAATGAAAGACATAGACGCGCTTTTGTGTTTGTTGACGGATAAAATTGACGGGGAAATAATGGACGCGGGTAGCCCGCGATTAAAAATTATTGCTAATTACGCGGTGGGGTTTGATAACATAGACTTAAAAGCCGCCGCAACCCGGGCCGGAGATTACCGAATCAGTCGCGGAGTTTACCGTAACGCTTATGTTGGCTTTGGCACGGCGCGTGGGCGAGGCGGAACGGTTTATTCGTGCGCATAAATATCGTGGCTGGGAGCCAATGCTTTTGATGGGGCAGGATTTATACGGCAAGACAATCGGCATTGTTGGGTTGGGGCGCATTGGGGGCGGCGTGGCGCGCAGGCTTAAGAGTTTTGGGGTAAAATTTATTTACAACAGCCAGAGCCGTAATGCTGATTTTGAAAAAGAATTTGGCGCGCGCCGCATGAGTCTTGAAGCACTTTTGAAACAAGCGGATTTTGTAACGCTTCATGTGCCTTTAACTCGCGAGACGCGCTATCTCATCAATCGAAAAAATATCAAACTCATGAAAAAGACCGCGTATCTCATTAACACAGCGCGCGGGCCCGTGGTTGAAGAAAAGGCGGTATTGCAAGCACTTTCCAAAAAACAGATTGCCGGCGCGGCGATTGATGTGTATGAGTGCGAACCTGCCATTGATTGTGATTTAAAAGATCACATGGAGTTGCGCAAACTTGATAACATCATTATGACGCCGCATATTGCATCTGCCACCATTGCGGCGCGTTCTGCCATGGCAGAAGCCGCTGCGCGCAATATCATTGCCGCATTGCAAGGAAAAACACCCCCCAATGCCGTAAAACCGGAATGAGTATGGGTTTGATTAAAGAGCGGAAATACATTTTAAACAATGCCTCCGGCGCCGCTACTAAAAAATTACGCGGAGATATTTTAGACATTATTGAAAAAGTGGTTGCGGAGAGCAATCCGTATAAAATTGTAAAAAAAGCTCTGCGTGTAACCGGTGCGGGAAAACTTTCTGTGCAAGAGAAAATCACACTTGACTTGAATGTGTTTAAACGCATTTTAGTGATTGGAGCGGGTAAAGGAACCTATGAAATGGCGCGCGCGGTAGAAGAAATTTTTGGAAAGCGGGTTACTGATGGATTTATTGCCATAGGAGCGCTCCAGACAGACTGTAAACTTAAGACGATTGGTCATTGTGTCGCGGGTCATCCTTTTCCCAACCAAAACGGGGTGGCGGGTGCAAAGAAAATTCTGCGTATTTTGAAAAGCGCGCGCAAAGACGATTTGATTATCGGGCTTTTTTCTGGTGGTGGTTCTGCCATGCTGGACGTGCCTGCGGAGGGCATCACATTGCCGGAGAGCATTAAACTTACGGAATTACTCATCAGATCAAAAGCAAGTATTGATGAAATCAATGTAATTCGCAAGCATGTTTCATGCGTAAAAGGCGGACAATTGGCATGCAGTACCGCAAACGCCAAGATGGTGTGTTTGTATTTGTCCGACGTGGTTGGCGATTCGTTGGAAACCATTGCTTCCGGCCCCACCGTGCCGGATTCGTCCACTTTTGGACAAGCGGTTGAAATTTTACGTCATCATGGGTTGTGGAAGAAAACACCGGCGGCAATCCGCACGCATTTGAAAAATGGAGAACGCGGCAAATGCCCTGAAACTCCCAAAGCGGATCATGAAGTTTTTTGCAGTAACCGCGTGTACAATTTTTTAATCGGTGGGCACGAGTCTACACTTACCGTTGCCGTTGCGATTGCGCGGAAAAAGGGGTATGAAGTTTTGCCATGGACACATGCCTTGCAAGGCGAGGTGAGTGTCACTGTTGAGCGCGTATTTAAAACATTTAATGCGCTGAAAAAAAAGCAAGAAAACACAAGCAAGCCTCTGCTTTTGATTGCCACGGGGGAAACAACCATGCATGTGCGCGGTAAGGGTGCTGGCGGGCGCAATCAGCAGGTAGTTATAGAAAGCTTGGGGCGCTTGAAAGAAGGCGAGGTGCTTGCGGCATTTGACACCGACGGCATTGACGGCGTCGCTCCGGAGAAGGTTGGTGGCGCTATTGTGGATTCGCAGACGCTGATACGCGGCAATACGCTGGGTTTGAATGCGGAGAAGATGGCACTCAACAACGACCCGTACAATTACTTCAAGCCGTTGCACGAACTGATCATCTCCGGCCCTACTGGTACTAATATAGGGGATATAGTATTATTAGGGTACCGATAAAGCACATCCTATTGATCCCATTTTGGCTTTAAGACTGACATGGTTCCATACGGCACGATTGAAAAATTTGAGACAGTAAAGTGCGCGATTGGCGTGCCAAGTTGTTTTAAAATTGCGCGTAATTTTATCACGTCACGCGTTTCGTTGGTGTCAAACCAGCCGGGGAAAATAATAAAATATGCGGGGCGTTCATAGCGTGGGAGAGAAATTATATATTTGAGGAATGCGTCCGGACCTTCGTGCACTACTCGTGCTACTTTATTGGTTACTAGACCCATTACATCAAAAAAAGGACGATTGGTAAGATAGGGGACAACGCCAGCGTCATTCATTGCGATGATATCGTTTGGAGCGGTATTTTTTTGTACCCATTGTGCCACCTGAAAATGCATTTCAAAAATATTTTGAATATCAAATGAATATGCGCGCGCGAAATAAACGGTATTGCCAAGTGAAAGAATAGTAAAAAATATTAAAAATAAGGAAATTAATTTTTTGTTAAACCATCCGGCAATTTCTATTACTGCGTACATTGTAAAAAAAATAGCTAGTGGCGCGAGAAAAATAAAATAACGCCGGCGGGTTACCTCTGTTACGGCATAAATATTTAGAAGTGCTAGAAATTCCATTATGAAGAGGATTATCCATGAAACGGTAAGAGGAAAAGAACGCTGTCCTTCTTTGCCGCGAGCAAAAATTGCTCCGATAAAAATAATCGGAAATCCAATTATGCTTATTAATCCCATATCATTTGCAAAGTAAGCAATTTCTTTTGGCAAAAAATAAGCCAAGACAATACTTAGACTCAAAAATTTATTAAGAAGCGGATAGGGAAAAATTCCTTGCGACGATATGATATACCACCATGTTTTTAAAATAAAAGTATTACTGTTCCATTCACCGGTTGTAAAATGATAAAACAAAAGTTGGGCGGCGTAGGTTAAAAATGGCAGAAACGCCGCATACCAATATGTTATCTTTTGCCCGCGGAAAACCCGTAGAACAATAATCCAAGTTCCTAAAAGAGCACTCGCGATAAACCCTTCCGGCCGCACGATGGTTAACAGAAAGAGCCATAGAGGAAGCCATTTGAGTTTTTTTTCATTGATTTCTTTGAGTGCGGCATAGAACGTTGCGAGCAAAAAAAATGTTTGTAAGGCAATTTCCATGCCTGAAAAATACCCCCACAAAAGCCACCCATTGCTTATCACAAGAAGCGCAATCCACAATGCGTTTTTTTGTTTGAGTTTAAAATAGCCGCCAATGGCATAGATGATATATCCTGTCCCTACAAGACAAGCCAGCGCCAGCGCGTATGCAAACCAGATAATTGAAAGTCCTGTTAGCCCTGCGCGGTATCCAACAGCCAAAATTAGCGGATATAAGAAGCTCGTATCTCCGGAAGATATGGGTGCTCCGGGGAAATATTTAAACCAGTTTCCCTGTGAGATTTGTTTGGCATATTGAAAGTGGATAAATGCGTCATCAAGCGGAGTAGCTATGGTGCCATGAGTTGTTTTGAGACCGCTCATGATAAAAAATGAGGCCCCTATGAGGCTCACAACGGCAATACTTATTATGGGAAAAAATTTATGGCTGACAAGGCGCATCTTAAATAATGTTTTGTCGATTAAAACGTATGAGTTGCGTTGCAAGAAGCCAAAAAATAAGAGTATCTATACCGGAGATGATGCAATATAGACAAAGCGCGTGAATAACTACTACCTGCAAATAAAAGAAATAAATAGAAGCTAGTAGTCCAATAGTGGATATGCCGATCAAATAATGAAAGAGATGTGAGCGTTGGCGTTCCCAAATATATACGACAAATAAAAAAAGAAACATATAATAAGCAAGACCAAAAAAAGCGACCGGTACGCTAAAAAGCGACGAGTAAACGCTCGTCGCAACTTGTTCACAACCTTTTAAGACATTGCATGTGGGGGCGACCCCTCGGATATGCAAGGCGGCAAGATATGAACTATCAACAAGTCCCACAAGAATTAGTATGACAAACAGAATGAAAAAATGGTGGGGGAAGATGTTATGATTTTTTTGCCACCACATCGTCAATGAGTTTTTGAAATTCATCATAAGATCGCGGGTTATCAATTTTTGCGCCATTTATAAAGAATGTCGGAGTACCTTCAATACGAGCGCGTGTACCGCTTTGGTAATCTTTTTGAATCCGGTCCTTGGTCGCGGGATTCTCAAAATCAGCTATGAAGTTGCCGGTATTGAGTCTAAGCTCTCCCGCGTAGCGCGCAAAGATATCGCGGGGACTTTTTTCATTTGACCATTCTTTTTGTCGTTCAAACAAAAGGTCGTGCATTTCCCAAAATTTATTTTGTTTGCCGGCGGCCTCGGCAGCTTGAGACGCGGGCAACGCATTGGCATGGATTGATTCCAAAGGGAAGTAGCGATAAACAAATTGCACTTTTGCGCCATTTGTTTCAAAGATTTTTTTAGTGATGGGATAGTAAGCGGCGCAAGCAGGGCACTGAAAATCACTATATTCAATTATAGTAACTGGACTAGAAAAATTTCCTCCCTTGACATGATCATCTTCTTTTACCGCGTCAATAGAATTGTTTTGATCTGATGGATTATTGGGAGCACGCTGTTTAGACGCGGAATCGATGCCAACAAAAACCGCAATGAGCGCCACAACCGCAACAATCGTCCATATAAGAAGCGATTTTTGGCTATTATGATTTACAGTGTGAGATGAGCTCATAAAATTGTAATGAAAATTAATTTTTTCTGTCCAATGCTCGGGGATAGGGATTCGAACCCCAATTACCAGGGCCAGAACCTGGCGTCCTACCGTTAGACGATCCCCGAGCGCTGTACAGAAATGTCAAATTTTTATGCCAAAGGCGCCGGAATGCCGCTAAATGCTTGCACTAAATCATCAAACTCAATACTTTTGGCATCTTTATCGGGTTGAACCGGTGTAGATACGGTAATCATCATTGGCTCAATGAGAAGTGGAAACCCTAAAACATCAAGGAGGGCTTTTTCTACAAGATCAGACATTTTACGTTCTTTGATTTTGTCTCTATGAAATGTGTATTTAAGCCCAATGCGCAAAACATTACCTGCTACCTCCAAAGGTTCGCTCATGCGGAGGATGACCGGCAATGAATGATGGTATGTCTGGACTCGTTTAAGCAAATCATTCCATTTTTTTTTTATTTCGTCAAGTGAGATAATGCCGGGAGGTTGAGGCGTGTTACTGGATTCATGGAGTAAAGACGTTGTTCCACACGCTGGTAATTGATTTGTTATGACGGGTGTAGGTATTTGTATTTTGTCCAAAGAAGGCTCCGCAACAGGCTGATTTTTTGAATGTCCTTGAGATGATGGTATTTCTCGATGAGACACAGATGGGATAAGAGAGGATCCTGCATATGCTATTTTAAGAGTCAAAAGTTCAAGCGGTATTTCAGAAATTCGAGCATTTTTCCACCATTTTTTGGCATCAATAGTTTCTTCAAAAATAACTGAGAGTTGTTCAGGGCTCATGCGCCCCGCCACATCTTCTATGGAAATGAGTGCCGCGTCATTAAGATGAAAAGATTGGCGCGCGAGTTCAGGATTGAATTTTACAAGCATGATGAGACGAATAAACTCAATTAATTGTTCATGAAAGAGTAATAAATCAACTCCTTCATTTGCGAGAGTTTGAATGAGGTTGAGATTTGTTATGATATCCTTTTTTAGAATACCCTCCACAAATATTTTAAGTTTATCAATATAAAAACGAGGCAGTACTAGATCGGCCATTTCAGAAGTTATAGCGGTTTCTCCAATAGAAAAAAGCTGACCAAGTAGGCTTTCGGCATCTCGAACACATCCTTCACTTTGGCGCGCCACGCGTTCATAGACTTCATCTTCTACAGAAATATTTTCTTCTGTTGCCACAAGCTTGAGCCGAGCGATAACCTCTTTATGTGGAATTTTTTTAAAATCAAAACGTTGACAACGTGAAATAATGGTTTCAGGGACTTTATCAGGCTCTGTCGTGGCAAGAATGAAAATGACGTGTGCGGGAGGTTCTTCAATAATTTTTAACAAAGCATTAAAAGCAGAAATAGAAAGCATGTGCACCTCATCAATGATAAAAATTTTGTAGGCTCCCTTGCTGGGCGCAAATTGCGCGTTTTCAATGATCGCTTCTCGTACATGGTCAACGCCTGTGTGTGATGCCGCGTCAATTTCAAGCACATCAAGGGATCGTCCGGAGGTTATTTCTTCACAATTGGTGCATTTGTTGCACGGCTCACTATCTGTTGGAATGCGCATGGCGCAGTTGAGGGATTTTGCAAAAATACGCGCGATTGAAGTTTTTCCAACGCCGCGCGGTCCGAAAAATAAATAAGCGTTTACCAAACGTACATCTTTGATTTCTTGTTGCAAAGTTGATTTGATGTTGCTTTGCCCTGAAATTGTTTCCCATTTTTGAGGACGGTGGCGGCGGTATAATGATGACATATTTAAATATATTGAGATGGTGTCTTTTTGACGACATATTCTACAGCACCCCACTTGGAGGGACTGCTCTCTGGAACAAGAATTGCGACTTCGTCTCCCTGCTCTCCTTTGTAGTAGGTAATGGCGGCGGAAAGTACATGATACACATGATCTTGCGCAAGCACGTCGTAAAGAGTAGTATCGCCGTCCTGGTGTTTTATCAATTCCCCAATGATGCGTCTTCTTTTTATAGGTCCTATTTGTTTATAAATAAATGCTCCTGTTGACGTTATAGTAAGTTTCATGAGGTCTCCCTCGACTAATTTTGATTTTGACGCGTAATTGGGTGGTACTGGATACACAGCGCCATCTGCTCCAACCATTCGCGTCCCATCAAAAACTCCTTCAAGGACTCGAGCTGCGCTAGAATCTGTAGAATATTTTTGAATTTGGCTCGTAGAAAGAGCTGGCTCAGGAATAGTAGTGGTTTGACTTAAGAGCGAGGGGAGTGGAGGGAGATTTGAAGAATTTTCTGTGCCTTTGATTTGAGCAATTAAAAAAGAAAGAGATGCTGATACTTCTGTGAGATGGTTGACCAATTTTTCTAGTAAAGCAAGATTTTGAGGAGAAATTGAGGTGGTATTGTTGAGAGGAGTTATGGGAAGAGTTTCTTCAGATGCTTGAGGCGTGGAAGGGATTAACTCTTCTCCTGTAAGCTTTTGATCTAGAACATTTGAAATAGGCTGCCATGAACTTTGATTTTGATCCATATATTTTTGTTTTAATTCTTAAGGTTTTTATATTTTTATTGTAGTCTTCAAAAATTGTACATCAAAATTGCCGTAATTACAAGGTTGGCTCTATGTCGGGCCTTATCGCCTTTTTTTCACTTTCTCCGAGTTTTGTTCGCTCAAGAATTTCCGCATTGACAAGTGTTCTATCACGGCCATATTTAAGGCGTGATAAGGTTTTAACAGCGTCAACAATTGAGGTATCGCCTTTTTGCGGAGCGACTGTTTTCATTGTGAAGGGCCGCGATGCGGTGTTGTTGATGAGCAGGCGGATATATGCATGATATCGTTCCACATTCATTACGTCGTATTCATTTAATGTTGGAGCAAATTGTTTTGCCATGGTTTCCGCGTCGTCCACGCCGATACGGAAAGAGACAATTGTTCCCACGTTTCCAAAAATAGCATCTTTTACTTTGCTATTTCCTTGTTTGCCTTCAATACCCCCGCCGGCAAGTTGGCCGATATATTGGTGGGCCATAATTAAATCAAGACGGTATTTGCGGGCTTCGGCCAAGATAGTGGAAATGCTATCTGTGATAAAGTTTTGAAATTCATCAATGTACAGATAAAAATCATTGCGTTCAGACTCTGGCAGATCCGCGCGTGTAAGTGCCGCCATTTGAAGTTTTGATACCGCAATCAATCCCAGCAAATTTGAGTTGACCTCTCCCACTTGGCCTTTGGACAGATTGATGAGGAGAATTTTTTTCTTGTCCATTACTTCGCGGAAATTGAATCCGGATTTTGGCTGGCCAATAATGTTTCTAATCATTTCATTTTCCACAAAACGGCCAACTTTTGAAATCAAATATCCAAGCATTTCTGATTTATGAAAATCAGAAGTTTTCGCCATTTCTTTTTCCCAAAACGCGCGCACCATTGGATCTGTAACTTTGGAAAGTTTGTATTTTTGGAAATCCGTGTCCGTAAAAATGCGTGGAATATCCGCTATACTGCCGGGAAATTCTTTGTCTGCCATGAGCGTAAGCATTGCGTTGCGCATGTTATGTTCAAACATGGGGCCGATCATTGAGGGATCGGTAACCAATTTATAGAAAATTGCGATCATTTCTTGCACTGCAAAATCCATTTGCATTGGGTTATCCGCTTCTAACATGTTCAAACCAATCGGCCGCTCTATATCTGCGGGATTGAAATATATGACATCGTCCACGCGCTCCTTGGGAATATGCGGCAAAACATCTTCCACCAGCGTTCCGTGCGGATCCACAATGCAGACGCCGTGTCCGGCTTTGATATCTTGAATTGCAAGATTGCTCATGAGCACGCTTTTACCGGAACCCGTCATACCAATAATGTAGAGATGGCGGCGGCGGTCTTCTTCTTGAAGTCGGACGTCATGTGTTTCTCCGCGATATACGGCGTGCCCGAGCAAGATCCCGTTTTCGGGCAAGTCCACAGGCGGCGGCGAGGTGCGCGCTTGTAGCCATAAGATATTCGGCGTCTCTGCGGCAGGGGATGGAAAGTGGCAGATACTTGCGAGTTCTTCTGATGAGAGAATAACTTTTTTCCATTCACGAAAATTGCGATAGATAAAATCGTGGATGAGCATTGACTTTAAAAATATAATGCGTTCTTTGAATCCGTTGCCGCTCTCATGTGCGGTAAATTGTGAAAACGCGCCAAGCATATCGCGTAAAATTTGTTGCGCGCGGATTTCATTTGAGGCGGAGGTGAGCACGCGAATGTTTGTTTCAAAATTTACTTTGGTGAATTTTTCTTCAATTCCTTTTTTAATTTCTTCTTCTCTCTGGTAAAGACGCACCGGCAAGTTTTTTTCATTTTGCATTTCTTTTTGCGCGTCGCCTTTTTTAGAAATGAATTCTTTAATGATGTAGGTGAGTACTGTTATGGGGAAAAGCATTATTTTGATGAGCCAGTCCGTAAAAGATGAGTTTGCGGAAATAGCTTTCTCAAGCTTGTCGCCTTTATCTAAACGCTGTTCTATCATCATGGCCTGCTTGCGATAATCTCCGGAAGCAGGGCGCAGAAGAATTTGTATCGCCACGCCTTCGTCTTTTTTTAGCTTGCTGAACGTATTGAGAATTCCCTCCATTGGGTCTCCGTCCAATTTTTTGTAGGTTTTAAGAGGTAAAATAGATGTTTTTGTACATTTGAGATAAGTGCCTCTTATAATCCCTTGCGCGTTAAAAATGTTATAATCCGGTACTTCTTCCACTTGAGCGGAAGGAAACTCCGCGTGGATTTGTTTTTCTACATATTCAGCTAAATCATTTCGCACCACCACAAAAAATTTTACGAGCCCCTCATGGAGCACTACTTCAAACGAGATGTGGCGGTGAGAGCCTCGGAAAAATCTTCTTATTTTGTAAAATATATATTTCCAATCGTGCAAACGCTTGATGCCGGCAAGCGACGCATAGAGCGTTTCCATGACTGCAATAACCTCTTTTATATCCTTTTTTTGATCAACAACTTCTTTGCGTTTTGCTTCTTCTTCTGCTTCTTTAGGAAGGCGTACTAATAAAATTTTACGGCGGAAAGTGTAGCGAATTCGCGCAAAATGCCAAATAATAAAACGAATACCGTTTAAAAGGGCAATACCAAAAAATGTCCATGCCGCCGCAACAAGGATATAATAAAGTATTGGGCTGTTTAAAAAACCTTGTGCCGCTTCTGAAGGTAAATTTTGAACCGGCAGGCCACTGCCTGTTTGTTCAAGCACGTAGGATGGCTGTGCCATACGGGGCGAATTTAATGTTTTTGTTTGTGCGTAAGATCAATAATTTTATCAATTTTAATTTTTGTCTCTTGCTCCAAGAAATAGCGATTAACACTTGGAATCATCTTGAGCCATTCACGCAAGAGAGTGAGTATCTTTTTCAGCTGAAGTTTGGCAGTTTCCATCATTTGCCAAATAGTGCGCGCGATTTCTTCGCCTTTTGCTTTGAATTTTCTCTGATTTTCCGGTGTCATTTTTTGATAAACAGGCGCAAGGTCTTCTGAAAGAATATCTTCAACTTCCAAAAGAAGCTCTGATTTTGGTTGAGGAGCTGGAGCAACTGGAGCAGAGAACGCTGTTTTTGGTTTGCGTGAGGAGGATGATTTTTCTTCTTGGTCATGGCGTGGAACCACCTCTTGACTGGTTTTTTTAATCTCAAATTGAGGAGCTTGTTCTGGTGCGTGAGCGGTTGATTGTGTCCCTAATTTTTCAAGCGGTGTTTCTTGATTTTTGAGCTCTGGTTTTTTTATGGGCATACGTTTTTTTAACGTTTATAGTATAGCACATATAGAAGTGTTTTATCCAATTTAATGTTTTTTGAAATTAAATCTTGTTTTCCATAGACGCTACCACTTCTTGTGTGGTATACTATACTCACCTATGGATACATCAATTCAAGAAATTAAAAATAATTCATTTTCGTGGGTGCATGTTCCCATGCCAAGCCAGAAACAGGTTCAAGAGATCAGCCTGCGGTTTGGCCTGCATCCGCTTGACGCGCAAGATATTTTGCCGCCGCTTCAGCGCCCCAAGCTGGAAAACCGCGATCAGTATCTTTTTTTGATTTTACTTTTTCCAATTTATAATCGCGCTACAGGCAAAATTTCTCCTATTGAGGTTGACATTGCGGTGGGAAAGGATTTTCTCTTTACTACCTCGTCCTCCACACTGTTTGCTTTGGATCAGTTATTTAGAGAGCATTTTCCTGGAAAAAAGAAGAAAACTCCACAGCACGTTTTGCCGAATTCACCAAGCATATTGCTTTATAAAGTGCTTTCAACGCTTGAGCATTATTGCTATCCCATGATAACGCACATCAGCAACGACATAGACGCTATAGAAGCAAACATTTTTGAGGTTAAAAAGATTGAAAATATCAATGAAGTCTTGCGGATTAAAACAAACATCGTCAATTTTAGAAAAGCAATGAACCGCCATACGCGGGTCATCAAACAACTCATAGAAAAAGCCGAGCGGCTTTTTCCTGTGGAGGAGCTTTCATTATATTTTAATGATTTAGTGGAGCACACAGAGGACATCTGGGGCATGTTGGAGAATTTTAGCGACACAATAGACGCCATTCATGAAAGCCACGTGTCGCTTTTAAACTTGCGGAGCAACCAAATCATGCAAAGGTTTACGCTGTTTACGTCTATTATTTTTTCTCTCACTCTCGTGGCTACGTTGCTTGCAACGCGCGCCCCGAGCACGCCGTTTATAGACTGGCCGTTTGGATTTTGGTGGATAGCGGTTCTTATGGGTTTTATGGGTGGCGTCATGCTTGTATTTTACAAGCTCCGCAAGTGGATGTAAGGTTTTACATAATTGAAAACGCACCCGAGTCTACGAGTGCGTCTTTTTGATTTTGTATCCTTTTGGCGCGTCTTCTATGTGATACCCCATTTTTTTTATCTGTATCCGTAACGAGTCGGATCCCGCCCAGTCGCGGGCGGCACGCGCCTTTTCACGCGCCTGCGCAAGCGCGTGTACGCGCGCGGGGATACGCAACGGGTGCCCAAGCACGCGCGCAAGCCCCAGACCGAGCACGGTGTCAAACTTGAGGAGAGACTGTGCTTTGGCATGACTTGGATAAGCGGATTTCATCAAATTCCACATAACACTAAGCGCCTTGGGAATATTTAAGTCATCATTCACCGCTGTTTTGAATTTTTCTTCAAATTCAGCGCACCCTATGCGCGGTTTTTCAAAACCACGGACGTCGTCATAAATCGCATCCAACGCGTTTTGCGCGCCTTGTAGAGCTTCAAATGAAAAAGCAAGCGGTGAACGGTAATGCGTGCCCAAGAGGAGATATCGGTAAGCGAGCGGGCTGAAACTTTTTTTCACCAACGCGTTGAGTGTCAAGAAATTGCCCGCGGATTTTGCCATTTTTTCTTGCTCGCCAATAACCACAAACTCGCCATGCATCCAGACACGCGCAAGGGGTGTGTCATACGCCACTTCGCTTTGCGCGATTTCGTTTGTATGGTGGATGGCAATATGATCTATGCCTCCGCAGTGGATATCAAAGGGTTGGCCAAGATACGCGCGCGACATGGCGGAACATTCAATATGCCAGCCAGGGAACCCTACGCCCCACGGTGATTTCCATTCCATCTGGCGTTTGGCGCCCTTGGGAGAAAATTTCCACAATGCAAAATCCCATGGCGCGTGTTTTTCTTTGTTTACTTCAACGCGCGCGCCGGCTTTTTTGTCTTCAAAATTTTGTGCTGCGAGCTTGCCGTAGTCCGTGAGCTTGCCTGTGTCAAAATATATGCCGTCAGAGGTGCGATAGGCAAAACTTTTTTTTTCCAAAATTTTTATCAAAGCGATCTGTTCTTTAATATGATCCGTGGCGCGCGGCATTTTGTCCGCCGGCAAGATATTCAAAAGTTTTAGATCTTTTTTAAATGCTGCGGTGTAAAATTTTGCTATATTCCATGCAGTTTTGCCTTCTCGCGCGGCACCTTTTTCCATTTTATCTTCGCCTTCGTCTGCGTCAGAAGTCAAATGCCCCACGTCGGTAATGTTCATCACGTGCTTGACTTTCAATTCATTGTATTGCAAAACGCGCTTTAAAATATCTTCAAACACATACGTGCGCAAATTGCCAATATGCGCAAAGTTGTAGACCGTTGGTCCGCAGGTATAAAGAGAAACATGGCCTTTGATAAGTGGATGAAAAGGTTCTTTTTTGCGGGCGAGGGTGTTATAGATGGAGAGCATATAGGATAGTATACTTTGTTTGTGCGTCTCAACACAAATTGTGTATAACTTTTTTGCTCGGCGCCCGCTTCTGTTTAAAATATGCTATACTATAATCACTATGTGGCCATTCAGCAAACCAGAGAGTTATTTAGGCGTAGATATTGGATCACACGGAATAAAAGTTGTTGAAATAATAAAACGCGGAAAACGTCCGCACTTGTTTACGTATGGATTTGCGGACGAATCCATCGCCATTCACGCGGACAGCGAGCAGTTATTGGATGTTGATCATGTCGGTGCACTGCTTAAGCAAATTTGTTTAAAATCAAAAACAGTTTCAAAACGGGCTTTTGCAAGCCTTCCCGCCGCGGCGGTATACAGCGGCTATTTTACGATACCCGCGCTCAAAAAAGAAGAAAAACAATTGTTTGTGGAGCGTGAAGTTTCAAAATTTCTTAAACAGCCGATAGTGGATACCGCGTTGGACTGGAAAGTGATACAACCGGCAAAAAAATCAAAAGACGCAAAAGAAACAGAAGAAGATAAGCGCAACAAGGTGGAACATATTTTGGTAACCGCAACTTCCAAGAAACTCATTGCCGCGTATACGGAAATTTTCCGCATTGCCGGCTTACAACTTTTAAGCTTAGAAAGCGAGGTATTTGGCCTTATTACCGCGCTCGTGGGCACGGACCCAAGCCCTGCGCTCTTGATAGACATGGGTGGAGAACAAACCGACTTCTTTATTGTAGATGAGGGTGTTCCCATTTTTTTCAGGAGCGTTAATATTGGCGGACGTCAGTGCACAGAAGTCATTGCAGCCCAGCTTGGTTTGGATATGAGCCAGGCAGAAGCCGTTAAACGCGATATGGCGGCCGAGCACGGTGGCGACGCGCTTTTGAACCTGCTCAAAAAAACACTTGAGCCGCTTGTGGAGGAGGTAAACTACTCATTGGAAATTTATACCAAGCAAAAAGAACAAGAAACAGCACGTCCGGAGAAAATAATTTTGACAGGCGGCGCGGCGCTTTTGCCAAAGTTTGACACGCTGTTGAGCGACCGCTTTTCCATCAAGACTTATGTGGGAGACCCATGGTCACGCGTAATTTACGACCCGGAGCTTCAACCAGTATTGGAATCCATAGGGCCTCGTTTTGCGGTGGCGCTTGGAATGGCCTTGCGCAGATTATTGAAACTTTCAAAAGTGTGATATACTAGAAATTGTTGGAATATATGCCTACTAAACAGGTACAAAAAATTTTATTGGTAGAAGATGATACTTTTTTGTCTAATATATATCAGACAAAATTTGTAAAAGATGGCTATCAGGTGGCAACAGCGGGGGACGGAGAGGAAGCTCTTAAAGCCGTGAAGACAAAAAAACCGGATATTATATTACTTGATGTCCTTCTGCCAAAACTTGACGGATTTGCCGTATTAGAAAGATTAAAAAAAGACGCGGAAACAAAAGATATACCGGTAATTTTGCTTACCAATTTAGGTCAGAGAGATGATGTTGAAAGAGGTCTCCAGCTTGGCGCCGCTGATTATCTTATTAAAGCGCACTTTAAACCATCAGAAACAGTGGCCAAGGTCAAGAAAATTTTGGAAAAGGCCACACACTAATTTAGGTAAAAGGTCATTGAGGAAATAACATCTTCAAAAAGAAAGGGGGTGAAAACATGAAGCAACAAAAAGGTTTTACAATTATTGCTTTGCTTTCTACCCTCGCGGTGGTAGCATTGGGTTCTGCTCGCCAGAAGTCACGTGACGCAAAACGTTTGGCTGACGTCAAACAGTTAAGTACGGTACTGGAGCTCTACTTTACTGATCAAAATCTGTATCCTACGTCTGCTGGAGTTACCTTAGGAGGAAGTACTGCGGTTTGTCTTGGAACTAATGGCTTTCAGGCATCTGGACTATGTAGCGGAACTACATATTTGGCTACCGTTCCGTCAAGTCCAACGCCTCCACCAGACAGCGTCTACACATATACTTCAACTGACGGATCAACCTACAGTATAGCTTTCACTCTTGAAGGCACAAGTGGAGGTTTGGCGCTTGGGATACATACACAAACACCGGCAGGTCTTCAATAAAGATCGGGTTTTTACTGATTTCTTAACGAGCCTCTTTCAAAAAGGGGGCTCGTTTTGCTTTGCTAAAGCGGTCCAATATGGTATTATAAGGGCACTTCTATGACAGGCATTTTTTTGTTTATCGGTGGACTTTTGCTCGGTAGTTTTATCAACATGATCGTCTGGAGAATCCCCAACGGCGTAACGCTCAAGGGGCGTTCTTTGTGCGTACATTGTTTGCATACGCTTGCGTGGATAGACCTTATTCCGGTTGTAAGTTTTTTATTGTTGCGTTTTAAGTGCCGGTATTGCTTGCAGAAAATCAGCTGGCGATATCCTTTGCTTGAATTGGCAACGGCGGTGGCTTTGGTATTTGCGTGGATTGCTCGCCCAGACTATTTTGCCGTTCCGCTTGATGTTTCATTTGTTGTTTTGTCAACGGGAATGCTGGTGGCGCTTTTTGTGATTGATCATGAGTATCAGATTGTTCCGGACGTGATTACCTTGCCGGCAATTGCAGTGTTCATGATTTTACAAATCGCGCGCGGCGTGCAGGTTGGCTCGCTTTTGTTTGCCGCGCTTTTGGCCGGAGGTTTTTTTGCGGCACAATATGTTTTTTCAAAAGGGCGATGGATTGGGGACGGCGATATTCGTTTAGGTATTTTGATGGGAGTCATACTCGGGTGG